>WNFC01006861.1_pt1 | contig 13337 bp, 12 predicted proteins | sample 5400541 | NCBI WGS metagenome assembly WNFC01 (sample SAMN13153342, study PRJNA577476) | soil metagenome | isolation source: 120 cm saprolite under Douglas fir tree site 2 hole 2 replicate 1 | place: USA:California | collected 2015-04-18
CCACCCTGCCCCGAAGCAGGAAAAGAAGGGAATAGTCTGTAAAGCTATTTAAGATACACTCCACTAGGTTTAAGTCAAAGAACTCGTCTCAAAGAAGGAAGACAATGCTAAGGAGGCGAGTGAATGCGCGGCGACGATAACCAGCAGGAAGGAATGTTCAGCTACATCTCTCCGGAGAAGCGTGTACCAGCGGATCATCCCTTACGAGCGATTCGCAAGATGGTGGATGAGATTTTGAAGGAGATGTCGCCGCAGTTTGCGAAGTTGTACTCCGACGTGGGGCGTCCGTCGATAGCCCCAGAGCGGCTGTTGCGGTCGTTACTGTTGCAGATCTTCTATTCGGTACGCAGCGAGCGAATGCTGATCGAGCAACTGCAGTACAATATGCTGTTTCGGTGGTTTGTGGGGATGGAGATGGACGAGGCCGTTTGGAATCACGCGGTGTTCAGCAAGAATCGGGAGCGTTTGCTGAACGAGGAGATCGCAGAGGGTTTTTTCCGACGGGTGCTGGAACGTGCAAAGCCCTATATGTCCGATGAACATTTCACAGTGGACGGGACCTTGATCGAGGCCTGGGCGAGTCAGAAGAGCTTCCGACGGAAAGACGGCAAGAGCAACCCGCCGGACGCGGGAGGAGAGGTCGATTTTCACGGCGAGAAGCGGAAGAACCAGACCCATGCATCCACGACGGATCCGGATGCCCGGCTGTTCAAAAAGTCCAAAGGCAGCGAGGCGAAGCTCGGCTATCTGGGACATGTATTGATGGAGAATCGCAACGGACTCTTGGTGCAGACTTTTCTGACCGAGGCCAATGACAGAGCGGAGCGGGATGCGGCGATGCTGATGGCGGAGACGATCCCCGGCGGGAAGCGGGTGACATTGGGTGGAGACAAGAATTACGACACGCAGGAATTTGTCCGAGAACTTCGTGGGATGAACATCACCCCACATGTGGCGCAGAACAATACCAACCGCTCGAGCGCGGTGGATGAGCGGACTACGCGGCATGCCGGGTATGAGGTGAGTCAGCGGAAGCGAAAACGAGTGGAGCAGTCGTTCGGGTGGATGAAGATGGTCGGGATGCTAAAGAAAGTGAAGTTGCGAGGGATCGACAAGGTTGGTTGGCTGTTTACCTTCACCGGGGCTGCTTATAACCTCTGCCGATTGCGAAACCTGATGGCCAGAGCCTGAAACGGAGCGTCGATCGGCTGTGCTGAGTAGATAGAAAGCTCCAAATAGCTTTTCCACTTCCTAGCAAAAACATTAAAAACTTAGAGCCCAGCGTCTCGAAGCCGGGTTCTTCAACAAACTGCTAGAGCAGCACGTTCGGCAAGCTTCGGGTCAGTGCGCCGCCATTGGCCCGAACGGCGTTGTGGGACATCGCATCTCCAATCTGAAGCGCAATGAACACACCTCTCCTGCATTCCTCCACAAGCATTGAGGAAGCTCGGCCGTTGCCCGAACAAAGTTGTTGCGGGTTCCGGAAATTCTGAGCCGGTAATTCCGGAATCCACAGATGTCGCGGCGGAGACCACCGCAAATCTACGATGAGGTGCGGTGAACGTCTGGTAGAAAGTTAGATGCTCATGCATGAAGTCAATTTACTTAAGTTGTTTCGTATGGGATAGATAACGCACTCTGCGATTTCTCACAAGTGTTCAGAATGAGCTAAAACTCGAGGTTGAAATCGAAGAAGAACTTGCCGTAAACTGTTGACAGTGAAGTGTTTCGCTGCGCGCCCGTAGCTCAGCTGGATAGAGCATCTGGCTACGAAGAAAAAGCTCAAATCCCACTAAGTCGTTTCTCTGGCGTCGTTTAAGCGCGATCCGGTCGCGTGTGGAACCCCTTCGATTGTCCCAACCGTTGTCCCAACTCCGTACCAACAATTGGGCGATTGTCTGCGAAATCGGCTCCCATGCCGAAAGTCGATTTCCGCGAAGAAGTCGCAAACGTCGCTCTTGCCGAACTTCTCGCCCGGAATAACATCCGGTTAGCCCGTTTACTCGGGGACAATCGCCAGGACTGTCCACGAATCAGATTTGCGGACTATCAGGGTCTCTTGTGCGAAGGACTATTCGTATCTCAACGCTGCTATCGGATCGACGCGCATGGCTGACGAATTGTTAAAGCCGCTGATTCTTCTCACGAACTGGAGCGAAGCAGCTTGAATCCCTTCGGTAGTGGCGGGCGGATCGCCCTGTGCATTTCAGTCGGCGCGAAGAGCCTGTATGACGTCGATGCGCGCGGCGCGGGCGGCCGGGAGCCAGGACGCGACGACTGCGGCGGCGAGCAGCACGAACGCAGAGAGGATCACGGGCAAGGCGCCCGGCATTTTCACTTCGAAGAAATAGCTGCCCGCCAAACGCGCCGCGACGTACCCGAATGCCGCGCCTGCGAGGACACCGGCCACAGCCATCACGGCGCCTTCCGTGACGACGCCTTTCAAGAGACGCTGCGGCTGCGATCCAAGGGCGAGCCGGATACCGAATTCGCGCGTCCGCGCGCTGACCGAAAATGCCAGCACGCCCGCGACGCCAACCAACGCAATCGTCAACGCGACCGCTGCAAACACTCCGAACACCAGCGAGTTCAAACGGTCCGGCGTGAGCACCTCCGCGCGGACGTCTTCGAGAGTGGCAGCATGTTCAATAGGCTGATCGGCGGACATGTCGCGGATAAGGCGCGTGACCGGCGTGACGAGCGAATAAGGATTTGCGCTGGTGTGGATGAAAAGGTGGCCGCCAAACACGGGACCCTCTTCAGAGGAGCTATACACGGTGAGGATGGGCCCAGGAATGAGGTGTTGGTCGTCAATATCGGCAGTGACGCCGATGATGCGGTGCGGCGCGCCGCTAATGCCGGGAGCGAATCTCAGCACGGGATCCGTCCAGAAGACGTGGCGATTGACGGCATCCTGATTGGGGAAGATGCGCTTTGCGAGAGTCTCACTGACGATAACGACAGGCTCTTTCCCTTTTTGGCCGTCGAGATCGTCGAAATCACGGCCGGCGATGATGGGAACGCCGAGCGAAGCAAAGAATCCGGGAGAAATGACGCGCCACTGCGCGCGAGGATCCTCTTCGCCAGCGGCATGAACGCGACCGTCGGCGGAGAATTGGAGGCCGAAACCACCATCGCGCCAGGGAACAGCCATCCCGAAAGCGGTCTTGCTGACGCCGGGCAGCGCGTCAATACGACGAATGCATTCCTTATAGAATCGACCACTTGCTGAGGGGATTTTCCGTAGGACATAACGGGAACGTTGACAGTGAGGACGTGGCGTGTATCGAGGCCCGTCTGCGCCATTTGCAGCGCGATCAGCGTGGTGATGACTGTACTTGCGCCGGTCAGCAGCACGAAGGATGCAGCGATTTGTACCACCGCGAAGATTCTTTGGCGGCGGCTCGTGCTGCCGGTGATCCGGAGGCTGCCGCTCAACAGGTTGAGGCCATTGGACGTGCCGGCCGACGGCAAGCGGGGGACAAACGCCAAAATCACCGCGGCGACGACGGCCAGCGCCGCTCCGACCCAGAGCAGGCTGGAATCAACCGTCAAATCGAGCGCACGGACCGAGAAGCGTGAGGCGTAGCGAGCCAGGACGGCCACCAGCGGCTGGGCGCTCCATACACCGACCGCGGCCCCAGCGCCGCAGAGCAAAAGGCTTTCGGCCAGCAGCATGCGGCGCAGCGCGCCTGTGCTTGCGCCGAGCGCCGCGCGGATCCCCAGCTCGCCTTCGCGGCGAACCGTGCGTGTAAGAATCAGGTTGGCGACGTTGGAACACGCGATGATGAAGACCAGCGCTGATGCTGCGAGCAGCACCAGCAGCACGGTTCGGGCGCCCGAGGTGATCTGGTCGCGAAGCAGCTTGGCCCCGATCTGGTAGTTCGCTTTGGGCGAATAGTCGCCGGGATGTTCTTTGGTCATGGCTCCGTAGACGGTGCGCAATTCGACGCAGGATTGCTCGAGCGTGACACCGGGAGCGAGACGGCCAAAGAGCTCGGTCATACGGTGGAGGCGGTCGGTGACCATGGTGGCGGAAAGATGATGCGGGCTGGTGACGACGTTGGCGATGATCTCCGTATCTTGGGGGTAGGGGACGGAGGGCTCGAGGACGCCGATAATGGTGGCGGAGCGATCGCCCATGGGCCCGCTGCCAAGCCGGACGGTTTTGCCGAGGACGGAAGGATCCTTCCCAAGAGTGGTCGCCCAGAAACGATAGGTGAGAACGACGACGCCGGCAGCTTTGGGACCGTCGTCTTGAAGGCCGACGAGACGACCGAGGACGGGGTGGAGGCCCATGACTTCGAAGAAGGGGCCGTCGACGACGCCAGCTTGAACTACGCGAGGCTCACCCAAGCCGATCATGGTGAACTCGATGGTCGAGAATTCACCGAACGCGCTCAGGGTTTTGACGCTGGCGCGCAGATCGTGGATTTCGGGCACGGAGAACGCTGAGTTGTCGTCGCCGACGCCCGGGGCGCTCTGGCGAATGTAGATCAGCCGGTCCTCGTCGCGGTTGACGAGAGGCTTGAGGAGCACGCCGCGAACCAGCGTGAAGATGGCGGCGTTGGCGCCGATGCCAAGGGCCAGCGTCAGGATCACGGTGATCGCAAGCCCTTGCGTCCGCATGAGCGAGTAAAACGCAACCCTCAGATCGCGAAAAAATGACATAATTTTGCTCTTCCTTCCCGGAAGTCAGTCTCCCAAGCGATAGAAGCAACCACTAAGTTTGCATCCGTTTTGCCTCATCTTAGCGAGCTGATGTCGAAGATAGAAATGCAATTAGCAATCCACCGTACCGATCAATCTAAGTTCTTTCCTGTGAGCGTGTTACTCCAATACGCCAGGGTGTCTTATGCCTCGCATTGCGCGATTTTGGGATGCTTTGCCCAGATTCGGACAGCCTCCGTCGTGCAAGCAGCCGGGCATGTGCTCCGAAAATTCAGGCCTTTGCCAGGCAATCAGCGAGCTGGTCCAGCGCTCGGGTAAAGCCCTGCGGCATGGCCTTGAACCCCGCCTCGAGAGTCTTGCGCTCCGACTCGGTCGCATTGATTGGAAGCCCGCGCGGTGTGAGCTTCGTGCTGCCTTGGTGCTCGGCGAATCCGCCGATACTGGACGAGTGTCGGCAACTCTTCCCCAATCCGATAAGGGAAGAGTAGCTCGTCACACGTCAGGAGGGAGGTCCCAGACGTGGCTCAACTCTTCGCGACTTGGCAGTGCTGATGCACAGCCGAGACGAGTTCATGGCTTCGGAGGTTGGAATTCCGGCAGGCCGAATTGCCATAGCAGGAAACTCCAAGAGTCGGCCGAGCGTTCCCTGTATTGGTCTGCCCCGCTGCCGCCCCCGTGACCACCGCCATAGTCGACTCGTAGCAGCACAGGCTTGCCGCTCGATGTCGCCGCTTGCAGACGCGCAGTCATCTTCGCTGGTTCCCACGGATCAACTAGCGGATCGTTGATGCCGGTGGTGAGCAGCACGGCCGGATAGGCCGTTTGGTCTTTCACGTGATGAAAGGAGCTCATGGCGTAAAGCGCTTTGAAGCCTTCTTCCGTCTTTGTGCTGCCTAACTCCTCGATGTTCGTCGCGCCGTTGGCCGTGGTCTCGAATCGCACTGTATCCAAGACCCCAACATTAATGATGGCAGCACCGAAGAGGTCGGGCCGCTCGGTGATGGCGCGACCGATCAGGATTCCGCCGGCGCTTCCGCCTTGGCCGGCCAGTTGAGCCGAAGAGGTGTATTCCTTACTGATCAGGTAATCAGCGCAAGCGATGAAGTCGCGCCGGGTGTTGGGTTTCGTCGGTCCTTTGCCGGCCAAGTGCCACTCCTCCCCGTACTCCCCGCCGCCACGCACGTGGCAGATCGCCCGCACTCCGCCTCTTTCGTGCCACGCCAGCGTCTTGGGATCGAAGTCGGGATTCATCGTAATTCCGTACCCGCCGTAGCCACTGAGCCGTGTGGGATGCGAGCCGTCCAGCTTCATCCCCTTTGGATAAACGATCGAGAGCGGCACCAGTGTGCCGTCATGGCTCGGGACCTTGACCTCCACTGACTCAACATTGTCGGGGTTATCGTATGCGCCGCTGGGCTGGAGCCTCGTGTTGCTCATCGTCTTCGTCTGCGGATCGTAAGCAAAAATTCTGCCTGCCTTGATCCAAGAAGTGACGTACAGAAGAGCCCCGGGCACGCGGGGATCGGTGCTTACAAAGGCAGTGCCCTCGAAAGGCGGGGCCACTCGTTCAACTTTAGGACGGGGACCGTACGGTACGCGCAGCACGCGACTAACGCCACCATCGAGCAGTTCAACGTACAGGGCGTCCTGAGCGCCGGAAATATCAGTGAGTACCGCTTCGTCCGGTGGAACAATCACTTCTCCGGAAGACAGATCAGGCTTCCTGGCATCGACACGGACAATCTTGTAGCGCGGGGCATCTTTGTAAGTGAGCAAGTAAAGATCATCGTCATGCGCCACGATTCTAGTCACTCCGTCAGAAAAATCTGCCACTTTGCGCCAGGTCGAGTTCGACTTCCCGATCGAGTCCGCAGGCGCGATGTAGAACGCACTGTTCGGCGAGACGCTATCGTTGAGCACGGCCAGGGCGTACCGCGAACGCGGCGCAATTTGAACGCTGGCAATGAGACTTGGGGCAACATTAATGTCTGGCACCACTCCGTAGCCGAACACCGACGGGTCTTTTTCGGCATCTGTTCCCAGAACGTGCAGGTAGGACCGGAACTTTTGTCTTACCTCTGCCGCGGGTGCGCCCGGGGGCAGCTGCTGGAGACGGCCGTAGACAAAGGATCGATTATCCGGTAGCCAATATGGGTACCACTGCTCAGCTCCCACGCCGCGAGTGATCACATCCGCTGTTTCGCGTCCCGTCGCGGTTTCAATCACATGTATTTCGCCGTTCGTTTCCGATCCGCCAGGAATCACCCCTACGGAGAGATATTTGCCATCATCCGAGAGCGCATAGTACCTGATCTCGCTCTTTCCCTTGCCCTGGTTCGAACGAGCGAGGGTGATCTTCTCAGGATCGACCAGCAGCTTGTCCTCTCCGTTGAGCCCATGGCGTAAATAAAGCTTTCCGACATCCTCCCTAGGAAGCTGCTTGCGAACGAGATAGAGATCGCCAGGCAGTCGCCGGGCTTCGACTCGGGGAACTGACTGGTCGAGCTCACGGATGCGTGCCAAGAGTTGCTGGCGACCGGGAATCCTGTCCAGCACGGCGCGCGTATAATCGTTCTGAGCCCTCATCCAAGCCTGCACTTCCGGGTCTTTGAGATTCTCCATGTAGCGATAAGGGTCCGTGATCTTTGACCCGAAGTACTCGTCCGTCACCGGTCTGACGGGCGCCACCGGAGATGCGGAGTCGGCGGACTGAGATTTGAGCTCTGAAGTCAGGGCTAGGGAGAGCACAGCGACGCAGGCGAAGGCAAACGTAGCAAATGGCACAGCTTTCATTGGTCACCTCTCGCAGAGATTTGCCGAGATGGTACGCCGCGCTCAACAGGAAATCAACGTGGGCGCACTCTATAAACTGATGTCAACACTGCTTCTCTCGAATCGAATGTGGTCACACTTGATATGCGGATTACAGTTTGCGAATCCCACCGGAACATTGGCGGATGGTCGGCAACCCTTACCTTAGGATTACTTCAGGGTCCGTCACTCGTCCGCGATGGAGCTAGTTCTTCTGCGTTGGGCTCGAAGGGCGCGAGAGCATGAAGCCACTCCAACAGGCAAGCAGAGAGAATGTTCCTGCGAGACTCCACCACAAAACGTTACCGAAGCGAGCTCCTCCAAGAGCCAAGCTGGTATTTAAGACAAAGTGGGCCAAGATGGTGCCGGAGACGTGCCCTCTCGTTTTATTGAAGATCAGGCTAAGGAAGACTCCAAAAGCCGTCACCGTTGCCAAAAAGGGGAGGGGAGAAATGAATACCTGAGGGAGGCCAGGGAAGAAAAAGGAAGGCGAGTGCCAAAGACTCCAAAGCACACTCATGATTAAAGCTGAGGTCACGGGGCTTGCTTTGCGCTGCAGGATAGGAAGGAGAAATCCTCTCCAGCCGAGTTCCTCACCGAGGGCACCGGTCCCAAATTGAATCACCATCGTTGGTAACAGAGTTTCCATCGCTATGAGTGGAGCACCTTGATGAAGTGATCTCGCGAGCAAGGTGGCTACAAATACAGATGACGAGGGAAGTACGATGGCAGCGAGATACCAGCCCCATGCCGATGAAGGAAGCCGGAAAAGTCGCCGCAGTAGAGTTTGGACTCCCGAGAGGCGGTCGAACATCGCCGTGATCGCCAGGGCAATGAATGTAGGAGACCACACGGTGACAAGTAGAAAGGTCCAAAACGCCCACATCTTGCCGGTCGCAGCAGCGCTATGGAAGTCGGCCCATGCGAGCCAAGTGACCGCGTAGCATCCTGCAACAAAGGTGAATGCTGGCACCCACGAGTTGGACATCCATCCTGCAGCCGGGAGCTGACGGGTGGAGCTTTCCATGGTCGCCTCTTCAGGAAGATCGCTTTCGGCTCTCTCCCGTGCAGTTGGTTTGCCGGACCTGGCGTGCTCTGTATTTCTATCATACAGAACCGTAAAGGGCTTCCCGATCAACAGCGTTGCGGGCATCGAGTTGAAACCGAAACGGTCTCCCATTTCCGAATTTCCAATCACAATCGGATAGTTGATTTTATGCTGTTGAAGGAATGGCTTGACAGATTTCCAGCCGTCGTCGTCCATTGAAACTGTCCCTGCCGAAAATGCTATCGTCGCGAATGCCTTTAAAATCAGCGACCGCCAGTGCAACCCGCGTCAACCCGCCCACCAGGATGTAACAATGCGTTACATCGGGTTGAAAACCGCTGAATGGAGTTTTCGGTAACCACAGCTTGAATCCAAGAAGGGCTTGGCAGAAGTTCTGAGTGCGCTATTAGTCACCTTCCAGAGAAGGATAGACCCGAGCAACCCTAGCGATGGTCAGAGTCGTGTCGTGCGAGGGGAGAAAGCGACGACCGCACGCTATTCGATGACACCGGACGTTGAGGGAGTGGCTCATCCGTTGGTGCTCCACTGCAACGTCAATATGTCGATCTGAATTTTTTCGCAGAGTCAAGAGACCGAACTTGTTCTCCCGACTGGGGGTCATTGGGGTTTTTCGAAAACCAGGATGTGCTGCAATGGCAGTGTCTCCAACGTCTGCAAGTGTGCAAGCCCGACAGCTTTCATCTCTCTTTTGACCTGCTCCACGGACATCTTGTGCACCAATTTAATGGGCACATCGGGATCCTCCTTGCGGTATTCGACAAAGACGACGCGACCGCCGGGCTTCAGGGCCTCGCGGATTTTGGTCATGACTTCAAAGGGGTAGGCTAGCTCATGGTAGACGTCCACCATCAGCACGAGATCCACGGCTTTCGCAGGTAGATTTGGATCCGTTTCGCTACCCTTCACCGCCTCCACATTCGTAACTTTCAGCGCCTGCGCACGTTGACGGATTGACTGAAGCATTTCGTCCTGGATTTCGACGGCCAACACCTTACCGGCCCTGCCAACTCTCGGAGCAATGCGGAATGTAAAATAGCCAGACCCAGCACCCAAGTCCACGACGGTCTCACCGCCCCGGAGTTTCAGAGCATCTAGTACGATTGAAGGTTTCTCTTGGTCATCGCGCTCGGGGCGGTCTAACCAGGGGATGCCCCCCGGTCCCATCACCTGAGCGATTTCTCGACCCATGTAGAACTTCCCCGTACCATTTTGGTCATGAATGGCTCGCGTCTCATAAAGAGGCCGGTGCGGCTCAACGGCAGCCTGTGCATGCGGATCGACCGAGGGGGGAGTTGTTCGGAACGTAGCTTCAGGAGTTTGTTGTTCGCCCGGAACGGCATGGGCGCCACCAGCGATCAATGCCAATGCGAGAGCGACAAGGACCCGACGGTGTTTGAGATTGAGAATCATGAATACCTCCCGACTACGGCGCAGGCTATCGCAGCGCCATATAGATTTCCGCCTACTTACTTCAGTTACCGGCGTGCTTGCTCAGTCGCCCACTGGTCTTCACGAGTCGTTGCTGCCGAACCGGTACATGTGAAGTCCTATTCTCGGAATGTGGCCCTTGATGCGTTCGAAGAGAGCGGCGTCTTTAACTGCATCGAGCCAATGGAAAGCCGTCGACGAGGGCGGGGCGTTCTGAGCCGCCGCGGAACGGCACACGGCTAATGCGAGGACAACTATAACGAGATTTCTGCGCATGGTATCTAGGTTACAAGCAGAGAGACTGAGGCGCTGCATCTGAAAGAAGATTTGTGAACAGTTCGGCACTGCATTGGATTCGAGCCTTATTTGTTCCAGTATCAAGGGAGGCGATAAGAAAACCGCGACCGGGGCCGGCGTCCAACGTCAGTTCTGGTATTGTTTCCAAGAAACAATGATCAAGCAAATCCATGTATCGGGCTATCGATCCATTCGAGAGCTGGCCCTTGATCTGAAGCCAATAAATGTTCTGACTGGCCCCAACGGCTGCGGAAAATCAAATCTTTACAACTCGCTTGTGTTGATAGGACGCGCGGCGCAAGGGCAATTGGCGCGGGCCATAGCGGAGGAGGGTGGCACGCCCAGCGTCTTCTGGGCCGGAGGAGAGCGCGTTCGCTACCAGCGCAAGAAACCTCCAAAACGGGTCGTACTGGGGTTTGAAGCGGAGGAGTTTGGGTACGAGTTACAGGTTGGACTCCCATCACTAAACGAGCATGCTCTCGGAACCATGTTCACGCTCGATCCTCGTGCGAAGGAAGAGTACATCTGGCCGTCGGAAACGAACCGTCGTGTCCTGATGTTGAAGCGCGACGAACCTTCGGCATGGTTACGCAATGCTGAAGGCAGCATGGTTACCTATCCCTTCCAGATCTCGAAACAAGAGTCCGTCTTGTCACAGATAATTGATCCGCATCTCTACCCCGAAATCTCCGCGGTGCGCCACCAAATTTTGAGCTGGCGCTTTTATCATCATTTCCGTACAGACATTGAGTCTCCCCTGCGGCAGCCGCAAATCGGGGTCTATACACCAGTTCTTAATCACGACGGTTCGGACGTCGCGGCTGCGTTGGAAACGATTCTGGAAATTGGCGATGGTGATGCCCTTCGCCAGACGGTTGCGGAGGCTTTTGGCGGCGCAACTCTCCTTATCGAAGCCATGGATACGCTCTTCAGCATGAGACTGCAAATTCCGGGACTGCTCCGTCCCTTGCAAGCGCGGGAATTCTCAGACGGACAATTGCGGTTCTTATGCCTTTGTGCGGCGCTCTTCAGCCCCTGTCCGCCGTCGCTGTTGGCGCTCAACGAACCGGAGACTAGCCTGCATCCAGACATTCTCGATGCGTTGGCGCACTTAATAGTTCGCGCGTCAAAGAATACCCAGCTGTGGATTACTACCCATTCGGAACCGCTAGCTGACCGGATCGAGCAACATTCCAGCGTACCGCGCGTGCGCCTCCGCATGGCCGAGGGTGAGACTCAAGTGGAAGAGTCTCGGAAGCACCTCTGAATATAGATTGTGAATAGCGTTTAGAATTGCGTGACGTGTCTCTGGCGAATTGTTATTTCACCCATGATTCCTTAGAATTTCCCGTCCTGCTACGATTCTGCGATGCGCAATCTGGTTGTTCTCCTCAGAAACTCTGAAAGAGTTTCAGACTCACACAACCACCCCGAAGGGGCATAAGCGTTAACCTAAGAAATTGATTCTTTGTAGGAACTGTTGTATGCTTGGCGCTGATGAGCCGCGCCAAAAAATCGCTGCCGGAGTTTGAGGATTGGGCAGTACTTTCCACGTTTTTGCCACCCAGGTGGGATGAACAGGCCCGAAAATTGGGCGCGATCCGGCGGGCCCGCTACATCAAGGAGCCTGCCACGGTATTGCGCATCTTGCTGCTTCACTTGGCTTGCGGTTGCTCCCTGGCTGAGACTGCAGCACGAGCGTCTGCTGGTGGTTTGGCGCCGATCAGTGCGGTAGGAGTGTTCAAAAGGCTTCGTGCTGCCGAGCCTTGGCTGCTCTGGCTGGCGCAACAAATGAGGGGTGCGGCGGATCTGCCGATGAAGGTGCTCGGCAGAAGGCTCCGGGCGGTGGACGCAACCGCGGTTTCGGAGCCGGGAGCCACGGGCGCCGACTGGAAGGTTCATTACGCGGTGAATGTGGCAGACTTGCAGTGCGATTTCTTCGAATTAACCGACATCCAGCACGGCGGAGAAACTTTCCGGCGCGTGCCCATCGTTGGTGGGGACATCATGATGGGCGACAGGGTGTATGCGACACCTCCCGGCGTGGCGCATGTGGTCGACGCGGGCGGCGATGTGCTTGTTCGATTGAATCGCGGCACGTTACCGCTGTTTGATCGCTACGGACGGCGCATGGTTTTGTTGCCGCTGCTGCGCTTGCTGAAGGGCAAATCACCGCGCGAGTGGGCGGCCCGTGTTCAAAACCCGCATGGCGGTTGGATCGCGGGACGCTTGATCGCGTTGCGGCAAAGCAGGGAAGCAGCAAAGATCCCCTAAGTGCAAAGGCGTGGCTTGAGGGCAAGCTCTTTGTCGGACTGCTTATCGAACACATGGTTGATGCCGCGAGTTCATTTTCCCCCTGGGGCTACCCCTTGGCAGCCGCGCCGGAGCCGCTGGCGAGAGGTTGAATTCATGTACCGTCAGGTACGGGCGGCACTTTTGTTACCCCACAGTCTGGCTACCGTCCTGCGTCGATGGCATACCATCGCCGGTCTGCTGGCAGACACGCTTCGCAAACGGGGGCGGCATAGTGTCCCTTAGGTTAACGCTTATGCCCCGAAGGGGTGGCCGCTGCTTTTCAGCCACTTCATCGCCTTGGCCCGGTTGCTCCCAGCGAATTGAACGTCTGGTAGATCGCCAGACGCTCACGCGTGAAATCAATTCATTTAAATTGTTTCGCATGAGATAGATAACGCATCCAGCGAATCCTCACAAGTGCCGGGAATCAGCCAAAACTCGAAGTTGAAATCGAAGAAGAACTTGCCGTAAACTGTTGACAGTGAAGTGTTTTGCTGCGCGCCCGTAGCTCAGTTGGATAGAGCGTCTGGCTACGAACCAGAAGGTCGGGAGTTCGAGTCCCCCCGGGCGCACCACTCTTTGAATCTAAATGATTTAATCAGCGTGAACTTCACCTTGACCGTCTGGCGTGGTAACCAGAAGGTCGGGAGTTCGGGTCCCCTGGCGCGGCATTCTTCCCTCAAGTTTTCAATCACCTGGGCCACACTCCCAGTGAGGTTGGTCGACTTTTTTGGGTGCATTGGGTGCAACAACGCTGCTTTGAGTC
>WNFC01011051.1_pt1 | contig 13336 bp, 11 predicted proteins | sample 5400541 | NCBI WGS metagenome assembly WNFC01 (sample SAMN13153342, study PRJNA577476) | soil metagenome | isolation source: 120 cm saprolite under Douglas fir tree site 2 hole 2 replicate 1 | place: USA:California | collected 2015-04-18
GTGGCGATCGCGATTGCGACGCTCGGCGGAATTGTCGAACGGCGGATTGAGCAAATGACGAATCCGTTGACCAGCATGCTGCCGGCGTTCCTGACGCCGGAGCCGGGGCTGAATTCGGGATTCATGATCGCGCAAGTGACAGCGGCAGCGCTCACGAGCGAGAACAAGACGCTAGCAACACCGCATTCCGTCGATTCCATTTCCACGAGCGGCAATCAGGAAGATTACGTTTCGATGGGAATGAGCGGAGCGCGGCGGTTGGAGCGGATGCTGGTTAATTTGCGAAATACGATCGTGATTGAACTGTTATGCGCTTGCCAGGGGATTGATTTGCTGGCGCCGCTGCAAACTGGAGCGCTAGCGAAGAAGGCTTACGACGCGGTGCGCGGAAAGTCTCCGAAAGTTACCGAGGACCGGCCTCTAGCTGCGGACATTGAGGCAGTGTCCGCCTTGGCTGCCGATGGCACGTTCTCTGCTCTGCTGCGATAAACCTCCCGATGAAGGTATGAGCCCCCCCACCCCCCGGCATTTCATATGAATATCAAAAGAAAGGAATTACGGATTTTGCATTTCGCAAGTCGTTGATTCTAAAAGACGCGATTTTTGTTGTTTTGGGCTAGCAAACGCTTAAATGGCTGCCCACAAAAAGAAAAGCGGGAGCAAGCTCCCGCACACCATACGTAGTTATCTACAGGGTGAAGTATAGCACGGATTAGAGATTTGTCAAGAGCAATCTTGAGGAGTTTCGAGGGAACGCGGATCGCACTTTCGCTTGATAGCCATTATTTCAAGGACACGCGGGGCAACTTCAGGAATTCGTCGAGACTGTCCGCGACGGTTTTTCCGTGGGAGCCACCACCGTCGTAGTCGAGGAAGATTACGGGGGAGTCTTCTGCCCTTTGATCGGAGGCCTCGATCCAATACCAGGAGCCGTGGCCGGTGGTTGCGAAACAAAAACCCGCTCCCAAGTCCTCCTCGTAAGGCAATTCATTGAGAGATTCGAGGTCCAGGGGCTCGAAGCAATAGACCGGCCAGCGCTCCGGCCTCCAGCGTTTGTTGTCTGGCTTCTCCAGTCGGAAGCCAGCGGCTTGAATGGCGGATTTGTCCCGGTACAACTGCAGAAGTCTTTGGGGGAGTAGTTTGCCCAATTCTTTCTCGACGGCATCGGGCTGGGGATTCAGCAAGCGGCGAAGATAGGAATCGTAAGCGGCTCTGATTTGATCGGGGGTTGTGCGGGAACGGTATACTGCGATGGCTCGGCGAATCCCTGTGGTCATGATGAGCAGGGCCGCCGCGAAGGCGAGGGGGCCGAAGACGAGGAGGAGAAGCTTGTCCATTCTGCGATGATACTGCATGAGGTAGGCGAGGATACGCAGATCGAAGCTTCAGGGGTGGGTTCTGGCACAGACTGAGGTCTGTGCCACTAGGCGAGGGACTGCAGGAAGAAGGAGAGCATGCGGTAGCCGGCGATGTAGGAGAAGGGGGCTAGTTCGAGGGAGTAGTGGCCGCAGGGAAGTTCGAGGGTGCGGGGGTCGGCGCCGTGGCGGCGGAGGGAGTCGAGCATCTGGCGGGTGAGTTCGGGGAGCATGGTGGGATCGTACTTGCCGTAGACCATGAAAGTGTTGCGGCCGGCACCCATGCCGCGCTCGACGTAGGGCGTGGGGCTGATAGGAGCCCAGTATTCGCGGAGTTCGGCCACGGTGACGTGGTTGCGGAGGCCTTCCCAGACGTGGTTGGTGGTCATGCCCTGGCTGATGACGTCAGCATAGTAGGTGGAGACGTGGAAGAAGCCACCTGCGCGGATGCGTTCATCGTGGACGAGGGTGATGTAGCCGACCGAGGAGCCGATACTGGTGCCGAGGATGCCGAGCCTAGCGTAGCCCTGCTGCTCGAGCCAGTGGAGGCAGCGGCGGGCGTCCTGAACGGCCTGGCGGTTGGCCTGGAGGGTGAGGCCGACATTGGGACCGCAGATTTGGTCGGCGCGTTCGTGGCCGCGGGCCATGCGGCGGTCGTGGTAGGGCATGCTCATTTTGAGGACGGTAATGCCCAGGCGCTGAATCCAGTGACAGAGACCGTTCTGGCCGTGCCATTTGGCGTTCCAGTTGGGGAGGAGGAGGACGGCCGGGCCGCTCTTTTTCAAGGGTGAGCGAGAGGCGTTTGACCTTGCGGGAAAGAGTTGGGCGTGGACGGTGTTGTTTTCCGGCCACGGGGATTCGATGGAGCTGGTAAAGGTAAGAATGTTGTCGCGATCGAGGCTGTAATCGGAGGCGGGGGAGGCGGCGTACCATTCCCTGCTTGATTCGATAGCCTTGCGGGAGTATTCGCTGACGAAGCCGCGGGGATCGGGTTCGTCGGGCGAGCCTCCGATGTACTCGAGGCCCCAATGAAAGGGCTGGACGCGGCGATTGTCGTCGGTGGTCCAGCGGCGGTGCTCGTAACGGCGGATTTTGCGCTCGAACCAATGCATAAGGCAGTTGTCAGTCTTCAGTTTACAGTTTTCAGTTCGGAAAAGAGAAGGCCGTCTGGCAATTACGGGCGGCTTCCAATTCCTGATTCAAAAAAAGAAAAAGATAACGCAGAGACGCGGAGGGCGCAGAGGAGCGCGGAGAATGGGGCCTCGTGCGGGCGCATTCTTGAAGGTGTGCCGAAAGCACAGGTTTGAGATCCTTCGCTTCGCTCAGGATGACAGCCTGGGCCGGTTTAGATCTTGAACGGTTAGGCATCGGGCACGGGAAGTGGGGCGATTGATTGAGCCAGTGGGGTGAGTGTGGCAGATTGAGAAGAGCGGCCGCGGAGTGGCCGGGCAAACCGTGGTCACCGTCATCGTATTCTTTTTCCTATTTGGCATCGTGATAGGGAGCTTCCTGAACGTCTGCATTATGCGGATTCCGGAGGAGATCTCCATCGTTTCGCCGGGTTCGCGGTGCCCGCGGTGCGGGACGCCCATCAAACCGTATGACAATGTGCCAGTGTTTTCGTGGCTGTGGCTTCGAGGGAAGTGCCGGGCATGCGGAGCGCCAATTTCGGCGATGTACCCGCTGATTGAACTGGCGACCGGATTACTGTTTGTGGCGGCGTTTGTCGAGTTTGGCGTCACGCAGACAATGGTGAAATGGCTGTTTTTCACATGCCTGATTGTGGTACTGGCGGTAACCGATCTGCGCGTGCGGCTGCTGCCGGACGTGGTCAATTGGCCGGGGTTTGCGGCGGGGCTGATGTTTTCCGCGTTCGTCCCGCCAGATCACGAGTTCGCTGGGTTTCTTGTCTGGAGATTCCTGCGATTTCGGATGCCGGAATTTGCGGCGGGAATATTAGACGGAATACTTGGCGCCGCGTTTGGGAGCTTTTTGTTGTGGGGGCTGGCGAAAGGATACAGAGCTGTGCGCCGGCGTGACGGATTGGGGATGGGCGACGTAAAAATGATGGCCATGGTGGGAGCGTTTCTCGGTTTACGAGGAACGTTTCTGACGCTTTTGGTGGGGAGCCTCCTGGGAAGCGTGATGGCGCGGGCTGGGAACCGAGAGCGGGTTGCGATGGGCGATCGCGAGGCAATACCAGTTGCCGCTGGGGACGTTTCTCGGGATTGGCGCGCTCGCCATCGTGTATGGAGGACCGGTGATTGCGGCGCAGTGGCCGATTCTCAGGGGGATCGTTGGATAGAGGGACGGATAAAAGTCCAAAAGTTTGCGTTTGAGGAACAAGCAAGGAAAGAGAAGAAAGGATGTTCGCAGCGTTGCAAACCGAAAACAATACACAGCACCTTTGGATGATCGCGGCGGGGCTGGGAATCGGGCTCCTGGCAATCATGGGGGTGGTGGTGTATCTGATGCGGAAGTTTTTTCAGAGCACGCGTGACGAACACAAAAAAGAGTTTAAAGCGAGTGCGCCAAGCACGGAGAACCCTTCGGCGTTCATGGCCGCGTCGATGCAGGGGGTGATTCAGCAACTGCGCGAACAGGAAAAGGAACTGGAACGGCTGCATCGCATCGAGAAAGAACGCGCGGAACAAACGGAGCGGCTGAGCGAAGAAGTGACGAGAAATATGCCTGCGGGACTGGTGGTGGTGAATGCGACAGGAATCATTTCGAGTTCGAATCCGGCGGCGGAGCAGACACTAGGAATTCGCGGGCTGGGATTCCGGCGGTACAGCGAGGCGCTGGGAGAGTCGTCGGACCTGACAAAGCTGATTGGGGAGTGCCTATCAACCGGGACGATTTTCCGGCGCGAAGAAGTCGAGCATCTTCCGCCAGCGGGAGATACGCGGCACCTGGGGGTGACGATTTCACCGATCCGGCGCGGGGAGGGGAAAATCAGCGGAGCGATCTGCCTGCTGACGGATTTGACGGAGTTGGCCGCGCTGCAACAACGGATGCGGCTGAAGGAAAACCTGGCGGCACTGGGGGAATTGTCCGCGGGAATCGCGCACGAATTCAAGAACGCGCTGGCGACTATTTCGGGTTACGCGCAGATGATCGAGTCGGAGTCCACCGAGGCGGAGGCCCTGGACTACGCGAAGCGCATACTGGAACAAACGCGCAATATCACGCACGTGGTGACGGAGTTTTTGAAGTACGCGCGGCCGCTGGAAATTCCGGATGAGAATGTGGCGCTACAAACGGTGGTTGAGCGGGTGGTCGCCGAAGTGGGAGAGGCCCTGCCGCAAGTGAGGGTTTGGTGCGAGGGAACGTTCGAAGAGACGGGCGGAGACGAAGGACTGCTGAGACAAGCGCTGCTGAATCTGGCGCGGAATGCCGCGGAGGCTTGCGCGCTGTCTGAGGGCGGAGGACGGGTTGAAGTCCGTGGCGACGTGGTCTATGGCGAAGCGATGGGCCTGCAAAGGATCAGCGTTGCCGATAACGGTCCGGGGATTTCCGGCGACGTGTTGCCGAAACTGTTCCGGCCGTTCTTTACGACGAAAGCAAAAGGCACGGGACTCGGACTGGCGGTAGTGCAGAAGATCATCGTACAACACGGCGGACAAGTGGAAGTGCGAAACCGGCCCGGGGGAGGAGCGGAGTTTATAGTTACGCTACCGTTGCCGCGGCGCGTTCCAGAAACAGTAGAATTAAAGCAGAATAGCATCTAAGAGAGTTTCGGGGTCTTCCAGCTGCTCCGGGAGGGTAGGACGATATGCGAGTGAGATTCTGGATGAAAGGCTTTGTAATTGTTGGAGGGATTTGTTTGGCTGGGCTGCCGGCGACGGCCCAACAGCAGGGTTCATCGCAGCAACAGACGGGCGACCCTGTCGCGGATGCCGCAAGGAAGGCGCGCGAAGCGAAGAAGGACGCGCCAAAACCCAAGAAAGTCTATACGGACGACGACGTGAAGAGGAGCGCGCCGGAACCCGCCGCGACTGCTCCGGCGATCCCGAATAACGCCAGCGGAGCAGGGGCTGCTGTGACAGGCGCTGGGACTCCGGGCACTCCCGCTGGAGCGACTGGCGCTGCAACGGCGCAAGCCGCAGGAGATGGCACCAAAAAGGAGGATCCCAATAGCGAGGGAGCCTGGCGGAAACGCTTTCAAGAACAACGCGACAAAATTGCCAAGACGGAGAAGGAAATTGATGTCCTGCAACGCGAGGTCGCCCGCGCCAACACGCAATACTACGTTGACCCGCAGAAAGCTATGAAGGAGCAAAACAGCCGGGCGGAGATCAACGAAATGACAGGGAAAATCGAGGCCAAGAGGAAGGAACTCGGTGAACTACAGGTGGGACTGGCTGACCTCGAAGATCAATTGAGGAAGTCCGGCGGTAACCCAGGGTGGGCGCGCTAGCAGAAATTGAGTTGTAAGTTTTAAGTTGTAAGTTTTTAGAAAGATCTTTCATTTCCGTGCAACCTCTGCGGATTCGCAGCTTGCTGCGCGGACATTCCACCGATCATTTCGAGCAGAGCAGCTACTTCCCTTCTCTGCACACGTGTCTGTGGTTGTTCCATGATGGCAGCAGGATTCGTGGTAGAAACGAAAGAGATGGAACCTCTCCTTCTTGTTGAAGACAAAACCGAACTACGCGCCATGCTGCGCAAGGCGCTGGAGCGCGCAGGCTACACGGTGGACGAAGCGCCGGACGGCACCGCGGCGATTCAGAAAATTCGCGCGCGAAGGTATTTGCTGGTAATCACGGACTTGAAGATGCCGGGGGCTTCAGGGCTGGAGGTCTTGCGCGAGAGCAAGCAGGCAGACGCAGCAGTGCCGGTGCTGCTGCTGACGGCGTACGGATCGGTGGAAGAAGCGGTCGCGGCGATGAAGGAAGGCGCGTTCGATTTTCTGCAGAAACCGGTGGACCTCGAGCATTTGAAGTTGCTGGTAAAGCGCGCGGCCCAGCAGCAAGAGTTATTGCGGGAAAATCTGCTTCTGCGCGAAGAATATTCGACGCGTTACGGATTTCCCCGAATCGTGGGCGAACACGCTTCGATCCGGGAAGTGAGCCAGCAGATTCAGAAAGTGGCGGCGACGGACTCGACGTGCCTGCTGCTGGGCGAAAGCGGGACGGGGAAAGAATTATTTGCGCTGGCCATTCACCACCTGTCGCCGAGACGGGAGCAGGGGTTTGTGGCGCTGAATTGCGCAGCCATTCCCGAGGGGCTGGTGGAGAACGAACTCTTCGGGCATGAGCGCGGGGCGTTCACCGGAGCGGGTGCGCGCAAGGTCGGGAAGATGGATTTTGCGCATCGGGGAACTCTTTTTCTGGATGAAATTGGAGAGTTGCCGCTGGCGATCCAGGCAAAACTGCTGCGCGTCCTGGAAGAGAAACGATTCGAAAGAGTGGGCGGGACGCAATCGATCGATGTGGACGTGCGAATCGTGGTGGCGACGAATCGCAACCTGCAGAAACTGGCGGAAGAAAAACTGTTTCGCGAGGATTTGTATTTTCGAATTTCAGCGGTACCGATGACCATTCCTCCCTTGCGCGAACGTGGGAATGATGTGCTGCTGCTGGCGGATCACTTTTTAGAGAAATTCAGCCGTGAATTCGGGAAGCCGGGATTGGAATTATCGGACGAGGCGCGCGACCGGCTGTTACATTATCGGTGGAGAGGCAACGTACGGGAACTGCAGAATACGCTGGAGCGGGCGGTGATCCTGGCGGATGGGTTGACCATTCGGCCCGAGGAATTGCAGTTGGCTGCTTCGAAGCCGGATGCCGAGCAACTGCCGGCGGGATTGCTTCCGGAGAATTTTAGTTGGGAAGGATCGCTGGAGGAAGTTACCGGGCGCGCCGTGAGCCACGTCGAAAAGGCTTTGTTGGAAAACACGATGCGCGAGTGCAAGTGGAATAAGACGCGGGCGGCAGAAAAATTGGGCGTTTCGCCAAAGACCTTGCTCGCGAAATTGCGGAGTGCTGGGTTGGACGAATAGGTGGAAGAGCGGTCCGCCTCAGATGGCGAGCCCTACGAATTACAGTCGGCGGGTGGCGGTGTGAAGGGCGACGGTGCCGAGGGTCCAGACGCGATAGTTCACGGAGAGGTAGCCGACGGAGGTCAGGAGCGTGGCAAGTTCTGCGGGGCGGAAGAAGCGGGCAACGGATTTTGGGAGATAGGTGTAGGCGGAGCGCTCGCCGGAAATGAGCCCGCCAATTCTTGGCAGCACCTTACAAAAATACCAACGATAAAAATCGCCCCACAAACCTTCGGGGGGTTCTGTGAATTCGAGAATAGCTATGGTGCCGCCCGGCTTAAGCACTCGCTGAATCTCGCGCAAGCCGGCTTCGTAATTGGCAAGGTTGCGAAAGCCAAAGGCAGTGGTCACCAAATCAAAAGAACCGCTGGCGAAGGGCAGCCGGAGAGCGTCGGCTTCAAAAAAAGACATTGGGGATGCGGTGCTCTTATCCGGCGACGGCGCCTGGGCGGTGCTCTTCTCTTTTGCGCGGACAAGCATCGTATGGGCGAAATCCGCGCCGATGATGTGGCCTTTTCCGGACCGCGCTAGAGCGAAAGCGAGATCGCCGGTTCCGCAGCAAAGATCCAGGACCAGAGCATCAGCCCGGTCGAGGATAGCTTGCAGGCTTCTGGCAGTGCGCGCGCGCCAGAGGCGATCGAGTTGTAAAGACAAGAGGTGGTTGAGCAGATCGTAGCGCGGGGCGATCTGCGTAAACATGGCGCGGACTTTACTTGAAGCGTCGGCCTCGGAGACAGCGCCCTCGGGACGGGTTCCCTTGACCGGTGCGGCGGCGTCAGCCATGGCGCCTTCGCGACAACTGGCTGCTCGCAGTGATAAGGCGAGGAGTGAAATGGAGAACGCGTTCCACAACGTGAACGGTGACGGTGTCGTAGGAGCGTGCCTCACCGATACGGGGCGACAGAACAAACCGGAGAATTCCGGCGCGCGCTTTCTTATCGGAGCGCATGGCGTCGAGCAAAGCCTCGGGTGGAACGCGAGGCCAGGGCGGAAGAGCTCCCAGGCGGCGAATGAGGGAGACGATGCGGGAGACGTGGTCGGCACGCGTCAGGCCAAGTTCGTGACCGAGAAAAGCCGCGGCGATCATTCCCCACGCCACGGCTTCCCCGTGCTGGTAGCGGCGGTATTTCGTCACGCTTTCGAGGGCATGGGCGAAGGTATGACCGAAATTGAGGATTTCGCGAAGGCCGGACTCGCGTTCGTCGCGGCTTACGACACGGGCTTTGATCTCCACGTTGCGGGCGATTAGAGATCCGAGAACATGGCGATCCCGGCGGAGGATTTTTTCCATGTCTTTTTCAAGAATTGCGAACATCGGAGCATCCGCGATAATGGCGTGCTTGATGACCTCGGCGAGACCGCCGCGGAATTCGCGATCGGAGAGCGTGCGCAACAGCTCGGGATCGGTTAGAACCAGTTTGGGCGGATAGAAAGAGCCCACTAGGTTCTTGCCTTCGGGAAGATTGACGCCTGTCTTGCCGCCGATGGAGCTATCCACTTGTGAGACGACCGTCGTCGGGATGTGCACCAGCTTCACGCCGCGCAAGAAAGCGGCAGCAGCAAAACCCGCTACATCGCCGACTACACCGCCTCCAACCGCGATCACCAGCGATTGGCGATCAGCTCCCGCACGGCAGAGGGATCGAGTGATTTGCTCCACGCTGCGCAAATTCTTTGCAGATTCCGCGTCATCGAAGAAATGAACAGCACTGCCTTTCGAAAGCCGCAACCCGCGGTGAACCGTTTTCCCCACGGCGCGCCAGACTTTGGGAGACGAAACAACGTGTACGCTCGAAAATCGGCCAAGGGCGGCAATTTCCTGGGCGGCGCGGCGAATTACGCCTGAACCGGAAACAACAGAGTAGGGACCAGCCGAGGATTTCACGGGAATGCGTTTGATTTTCATGGAAGAGGCATTTTCAATGTAACACACGCTCCGCAGGCACCGCATGCCAGGCCGGCCGTTCTTAGATGCTCAATTCCTTCGTGCTACCATACGGAAGCGGCAGGCTCCTCACTTCCATGACGAACTCCCCAAAAATCCATCGCGCCGACTACGCCGTTGTGGGCAGCGGCATCGCAGGTTTGCGCGCGGCGATCGAGCTGAGTGCGGCGGGAAGCGTGCTGGTTCTAGCGAAGTCCAATTTGAGCGATTCGGCGACCGCCTGGGCGCAGGGAGGAATTGCCGTAGCGCTGTCCGATGAAGATGAAATCGGACTGCACGAGCAGGACACGCTGAATGCCGGAGACGGTTTGTGCCGTCCGGAGGCCGTGGCGCTGCTGGTCGAAGAAGGGCCGAAGTACATCACGCAGCTCATCGTGTGGGGAACGGAATTCGACCGAGCCGGAACGAAACTGGCGTTTACACGAGAGGCCGCGCACAGCCGGTCGAGGATTCTGCACGCGCATGGCGATTCGACCGGAAGGGAGATCAGCCGGGCGCTCCTCGCGCGGGCGCACAAGATTCCACACTTGCATTTGCGCGCGCACGCGTTCACGACGGAGATCATTGCAGAGCGCGGACGAGTGGCGGGGCTTCGCTTCATTGATGAAACTGACGGTTCTGAGCACGAGCTGAAGGCCGGGGCAGTACTGCTGGCTACCGGCGGGCTGGGGCAAATTTACCGGGAGACTACGAATCCAGAAGTGACCACTGGCGACGGCATGGCTATCGCGTACGAAGCGGGCGCGGTGCTTTCCGACATGGAATTCGTGCAATTCCATCCCACGGCACTGGCGGTGAAGGGTGCGCCACGGTTTCTGCTGTCCGAGGCGCTGCGTGGCGAGGGCGCGGTGCTGCGCAATATCGGTCTGGAGCGATTTATGAAGCGCTACCACGAAGCGCAGGAGCTTGCTCCGCGTGACATTGTGGCCCGCGCGATTGTCAGCGAAATGCAGCGCACGCAGAGCACGCACGTGTTTCTAGACATGACCAAGAAGAGCGAAGAGTTTCTGAAGAAGCGGTTCCCGCGCATCTATGAGACTTGCGCGGGCTTTGGCCTCGACTTGGCAACCGACATGGCCCCCGTTTGCCCCGCCGCGCATTACATGATGGGTGGAGTGAAGACCGATCTATGGGGCAGGACTTCCCTTGCCGGTCTGTATGCCGCGGGGGAGACGGCCGCGACGGGCGTCCACGGCGCGAACCGACTGGCGAGCAATTCCCTGTTGGAGGGGTTGGTGTTTGGCGGGCGCGCGGGGCAGGCGATGATCACGGACGCGCCAGCCGGAAAGCGGAGTGGAGCGGCGCTGCCGGGGAGCCCCGCGCCACTGCCGGAAAATTCTTCGACGAATCAGAAGGAACCGCCGCGAGCGGCAACAAAGCTATCGCCGGCCTGCGCGACACTGACGAAAATTCGCGACGTGATGTGGCGCGAGGTGGGGATTCTGAGAGGGGGAAAAGAACTGGCGGAGGCTATCAAGCAGTTGCAATCGCTGGAAGTATCCGGGGCGGAGAAGCCAGGACGCGCGGGACGTGAACTGAGAAACCTGCACGCGCTGGCATTGTTGATAGCGCGTTCGGCGCTGGCGCGTGAAGAAAGCCGCGGGAGCCATTACCGCTCGGATTTTGCCTTCAGGAATGATGAAGATTTCGGGAAGCATTCGGCGGTGCAAAAAGGCGAGGAAGTGCGGTTCGAAGAATAAGAAACAGTTCGTTTGCACTTCCCTACTTCGTTTGAAGTTGTTTCACGGATTCCACGAATACATGGCCAACGATGGCCAGGCTCTTGCCGCTGATTTTGTCCAGCGTGTCTTGGGGTGTGTGCCAGTAATAGACGTCGCCATCTGGACCATTATCCAAATCAATGACATCCACGGAGGGCACGTTGCGGCTGAGAAACGACAGATGATCGTCCGCGACGGGAAATTCGACGTCCAGGAAGATGCTCTGGTAACCAAGCCGGTCCGCCGTCTTCCACACTAAATCTTTCAGCCACTTGGTCGAATCGGCCTCCCTTTTAAAGTGCAGATTACGGCCGCCGACGATGTCGGCGAGAAGGAAGGCTTTAATTTTGGAAAGATCGCCGGAGGTAGCAAGCTTCGCGGCCATCTGGCGGCTGCCGTAGCGGTTGTCGGGATCTTTCCACTCAGAATTGACGGCTTCTTCGCCATCGAAAAAAGCGATCCACACGGCGTACTTGCCATGTTGCGGGCAGAGCAGGCGGGCCAGTTCCAACATCACTGCGGTGGAAGAGCCGCTGTCATCGGCGCCAACGAAATTTTCCAGACGTTTGGTGTCGTAGTGAGTGCCGAGAAGAATCGTTCCCGGCTTTTCGCCGGGGATTTTCATCAGAATGTTTTTCATCGGGAGGCGGCCTACGGGGGTATCAGCGCCAAAGGAATCGGCATCAACTTTGCATCCGTAGCTTTTCAGCTCAGACTGCAGATAGTCCTGCACTTGGCCGATAGCTGGAGAACCGGAGGGATGCGGGCCAAAGCTGACCTGCTTGGCCACATGTGCGAAGGCACGTTTGCCATCGAAGCCGCCGGTTTTATCTGGCGAGGGGGCGTCATCGGCCGTTTGCGGCGGAGCAGAGGCGACGGTGCTCATAAAAGGCGGCGGGACGGCGGCACCGTGGGATTCGTTGCCGCTGGCCTTGCAGCCGGCCAGTCCTGCAAGAATCAGGCAAGCGAACGCCGCGGCACGCAAAATATTTTCAAAGCGGGAATTCATTTAGTGAACCTCCGCGGCAGCAAGACGGCGCTCGCGGCGCCGCGTCACGACGGCCGAGACGGCAATCCCTACAAAGTAGAGCCCCACCATTGGGGCCATGAAGATGAGCATGGTCATGGCGTCTGGAGTGGGGGTCACGATGGCGGCGACGACAGTGATAATTAAAATGGCGTAACGGAAATTCTTCCAGAGAAATTTCGGGGTGACAATGCCAAACAACGACAAAAAGAAAATCAGGATGGGCAATTCGAAAACTAGCCCGAGCCCCAGAAGAATCAATAGAACGAGGTCAAAATACTCGTTCACGGTGATCATCGGCTTGATCGAACTGATGGGCCCTTGAAAACTCACGAGGAATCGCAAGATATAAGGCAATGTGATGAAGTACCCAAAAGCGATCCCGGCGAGAAATAAAAAAACGGTCGAGAAAACAAATCCCGTGATCGCGCTACGCTCATGCTTGTACAAGGCAGGGGCCACGAAAAGCCAAATCTGGTAGAGAACGATTGGGGAGGCAAGAACGATTCCGATATACACCCCGAGGGTGATGTAGGTATTCAGATATCCGGCGGGATGAGTATAAATAAGGTGGTCATCCAACTTCGCATCCCGGAGCGCCTTGATGATGGGCTTGGTGATGAAATTGATGACGTACTTCGAGACGTACACACCGATGAACGCGCCGATGCCGATAGCGTAGAGTGAATAGATAATGCGTTTGCGAAGCTCAGTGAGGTGCTCGAAAAAGGTCATGGCGCCGGCGGGCTCGTCGGCTGGCGGGGTGATCTGCGAGTTGGAATCGGATTCGGGCAAGGATTCAGGCCGGGTGAGGGGTGTCCTGGGAAGTTTCCTGAGAATTGGTGACCGCAGCAGAATCGGTCTGGATTTCGGCCGACTCTTCCGAAGGGCGTGGAACCGATTCGGCAACCGGCGAGATTACCGGATCTTCGGTGGCGTGGGATTCTGCCTGAGGCGCGGTCGAGTGCGCTTCTGCACCGGCAGACGCAGGGGGTGTTGCCGTCTGGGCGGGCTCGCCGGCAGCAGAAGTGGCGGCTTCTTCGGCGGCCTTTTTGCGCGCAGACTGGAGTGCCTGGCGCTCCATTTCGCGCATTTCTTCTTCGAAGGCGCTCTTAAAGTCGGTGGAGGCCTTGCGGAACTCAGCCATAAGCTTGCCCAAGCCGCGGGCAAGCTCCGGCAGCTTCTGTGGCCCAAAAACGACCAGAACCACAATAAACACTACAATCATGTGAGGAACGCTCAACA
>WNFC01006014.1_pt1 | contig 13335 bp, 12 predicted proteins | sample 5400541 | NCBI WGS metagenome assembly WNFC01 (sample SAMN13153342, study PRJNA577476) | soil metagenome | isolation source: 120 cm saprolite under Douglas fir tree site 2 hole 2 replicate 1 | place: USA:California | collected 2015-04-18
GGCGACCGTGAAGAGGATGCAGGCGATCCATTGCGAGTACCCGCCTGGGAGGTAGAAAGTCCCTACCATCAGCGGAATGACCGCGATGCGCGACAGGGTCAGCAGGTTGGGCAGCTTGGTCAGCATGAATCCGGCCCCGCCTCGCAAATGCGGCGCGAGGCGCTCGGCGCCATCTTAGCCTTCGACGTGAAAATGCTCATAAATCTTTTTCGCCACGCGCTTGGAGATGCCGTCGACACGTTCGAGTTCGGCAAGGCCGGCCCGCGCGATCGTCCGCGCCGAGCCGAAATGATGCAAGAGCGCCTTCTTGCGATGGGCGCCGATGCCGGGAATGTCGTCAAGCAGGGAATGACCGATGGCCTTGGCGCGCCGCGCCCGGTGCGTGCCGATGGCGAAACGGTGCGCCTCATCGCGCAATCGTTGCAAAAAATAAAGAATAGGATCGCGCGGGTCGAGACTGAAGGGAACCTTCCCCGGTACGAAGAAGCGCTCGCGACCGGCATTTCTGTCTGGGCCCTTGGCGATCCCCGCGATAGCCACATCGGTGATGCCCAGCTCGCCGAAGACATCGACGGCGGTAGACAGCTGGCCGGCACCGCCGTCGATGAGGACGAGATCCGGCCAGGCGCCGCGCGTGCGTTCGGGATCCTCCTTGAGAGCGCGGGCAAATCGCCGCACCAGCACCTCGCGCAACATCGCGTAATCATCGCCTGGCGTCGGCGGCTCCACGGCTACGAAGCTCGTACGCTTCGCCGCCGTATCCTTCGATGAGGGTATGCCATCGGGCTCAGAATGAGGGGCGACATTGGCGTCATCCAACCTTCCCTCGCCCTCAACCGATTGCGCATCGTCAAAGGATAGTGCGCTAGCCTCCCCACCCCTTATGTTGAATTTGCGGTACGCGCTTTTGATCAGCCCCTCCGGCCCGGCGACGATCATCGCTCCGACCGCGTCGGTGCCCTGAATGTGGCTGTTGTCATAGACTTCGATGCGGCGAGGCGGCGCCTCGAGACCAAACGTCGCCGCCACGCCTTCGAGCAGCTTGCGTTGCGAGGCGCTCTCAGCGACGCGCCGACCGAGAGCCTCGCGCGCGTTCTCGAGGGCATGGCCGAGCAGACGCGCCCGCTCGCCGCGCCTTGGAACGAGCAACACGACTTTACGCCCCGCCCGGATCGACAGCGCCTGTGCGATCAGCTCGGCCTCGGCGAGCGCGTGGCTCAGCAGGAGCAGACGCGGCGGCGGTTTGTTGTCGTAGAACTGACCGACGAAGGAAGCAAGCACTTCCTCGACGGACAACTGGCGATCATGACTCGGAAAATACGCGCGGTTGCCCCAATTCTGCCCACCGCGGAAGAAGAATACCTGAATACAGGTGTGCCCGCCCGCCTGATGCGCCGCGATGACGTCTGCGTCGGCGACGCTTTGCACGTTGATGTCCTGCTGGCCCTGGACGTGGGTCAGAGCACGAATCCGGTCGCGGATGAGAGCAGCTGCCTCGAAGTCCAGTCCTTCGGCAGCGACTTGCATGTCTCGGGCGAGTTCCGATTGCACGTCTTGCCCGCGCCCCTTGAGAAAGTTGCGCGCATCGTCGACCAAGCGCGCATAGCCTTCCCGGTCAATGCGACCGACGCAGGGCGCGCTGCAGCGCTTTATTTGATAGAGAAGACAGGGCCGCGTGCGGCTGGCGAACATGCTGTCGCTGCACGAACGCAATAGAAAGGCGCGCTGCAACGCGATGAGCGTCCGATTGACCGCGCCCGCCGAGGCGAACGGTCCAAAATATTCACTTTTGGTGTCCTGCGCGCCGCGATGCTTGGCAAGTTGCGGAAAATCGTGCGCGGTATTGATCTCGATGAAGGGAAAGGATTTGTCGTCGCGCAACAAGACGTTGTAGCGCGGCATCAGGCGCTTGATGAGATTGCTCTCGAGAAGGAGCGCTTCGACCTCCGTATGGGTGACGACGACTTCCATGGCGGCGGTTTCGGCGACCATCCGGCGCAGACGGTTCGACAAATCGACGACATGGGTGTAGTTGGCGACGCGGCTCTTGAGGTTGCGTGCCTTGCCGACATAGAGCGCGTCGCCCCGGGCATCGAGCATGCGATAAACGCCCGGCCGTGGCGGCAGGTTCTTCACGACGGCGCGAATCACGGACGCCCCGCCGGCAAGAATACCTCCGCTGTCGCCGGGGGCAGCCGGTTCCTCCAGAGGCGGCGCGTTGTCGTCGTTAGCGGCCATGGACACTCAAGACCTGGGCCAAAAAATCCGTCGCGTCAACCCGACCTCGGCAGTAAATCGTTCGCCATCGCCCGCGCTCGGAAAGCGCGCGCGCGGATATCCACGGAAGGTGTGGAAAACTCTGTGAACAAGAGTGCGGGGGACGACGTTCGTGCGCTCCACTCCTTGCTTTGACGCTCTTTGGTTAAAAAATAGGCAATTTTATTAACCACTTGAAAACTAACAGTGTTTTTGGTGTCAACCGTAAACTGTTGGTAAACCGACTGTAACAGAAGATTAAATCGGAGCGTGCGGACGCCCCGTTTATGGGGCGCCGCCCCCCTGTGAACAAGTGAGCCTCCGGGAAGCCACGCCGGACGGACGGAAATTTCTCCGGCAAATCCAATGCTTAGCCCGGAGCCTGGAGAACTTACATCTCGCGCGAGCCGACGACTGGAACCTCTCATTCCTGCGGCGGCGCTGCTGCACTCTGCTGTCCCCAACCGAGATGCTGGCCGCCGTCGAGAGCGATCATCTGCCCCGTCATTGCCGGCGCGGCGAGGATGAAACGGACCGCTGCGGCGATCTCCTCCGGTCTGGTACCGCGTCGCAGCGGAAGCGCCGCGCATTGCCGCTCGAACTGTTCATTGCTCTGGCGTGGGCTCGGCAACGTCGGGCCTGGGCCAATGCCGTTGACGCGGATGCGCGGCGCGAGCGCGAGAGCCATCGTCCGGGTCAAAGTCCACAGCCCTGTCTTGCTGATGGTGTAGGAAACGAAATGAGGCGTCAGGCTCCACACCCGCTGATCGAGCATGTTGATGATCGCACCCGTCGCAGCCTCGGGCAATCGCCCCGCAAATTCCTGCATCAGCACGAACGGTGCGCGCAGATTGACCTCGACATGCCGGTCCCAGCTGTCGCGATTCGCCGTAGTCGCCGTGTCGTTCTCGAAGGACGAGGCGTTATTGACGAGACAGCCGAGCGGGCCGAGCGCCGCAATGGCGCGCGGCACTAATCCAGCGACCGCACTCTCGTCGGCGAGATCGGCAGCGAGCGCGACGGCCTGCCCGCCGGCGCGTGCGATCTCGGCGACGACTGCATCAGCCGACGCATGCGACGCGCGATAATGCACAGCCACTGCCCAACCGTCAGCGGCGAGCGCCAGCGCGATGGCGCGGCCGATGCGCTGTGCCGCGCCGGTGACGAGCGCGGCGCGCGGCCTGGTCGCGGCCTCGTCGATCGTCGTCAACGCTTGGCCTTGTGGCGGGCGCGCACCTTGGCGCGCGTCAGTTCGCGCGCCGAGCTGCCAGCGCGACCGGCGGTCGATCGGCCGGCAGTACCGGAGGGCGAGGTCGGAACGCCGAGCGCCGCTTGCTCAAGCCGCCGGATCTCGTCGCGCAGCCGTGCAGCCTCTTCGAATTCGAGATCGGCGGCGGCGGTGCGCATACGCTTTTCGAGATCGGCGATCACCGTCTTGAGGTCGGCGCCTTGATAATGGACCGCCTCGCTCTCGCCCAGTCCGATCGTGACATGGTCGCGTTCATAGACGCTATCCAGGATGTCGGCGATGCCGCGTCTGACGCTCTCCGGCGTGATTCCGTTGGCGGCGTTATAGGCCTGCTGCTTCTCGCGGCGCCGGTTGGTCTCGCCGATCGCGGCCTTGAGGCTTTCGGTCATGCGGTCGGCGTACAGCAGGGCGCGGCCTTCGACGTGGCGAGCCGCTCGCCCGATCGTCTGGGTCAGCGCGGTGCGCGAGCGTAGATAGCCTTCCTTGTCGGCGTCGAGGACCGCAACCAGCGCGCATTCGGGGATGTCCAGCCCCTCGCGCAATAGATTGATGCCCACGAGCACGTCAAAGACGCCGAGCCGAAGGTCGCGGATGATCTCGATGCGCTCCAGCGTATCGACATCGGAATGCATATAACGGACGCGCAAACCGGATTCGTGCAGGTACTCGGTCAGCGCCTCGGCCATCTTCTTGGTCAGGACGGTGACCAGCACGCGCTGTCCCTTAGCGGCGCAGTCACGGCACTCCGCCATCAGGTCATCGACCTGGTTTTCGACCGGACGGACAATGCAGACCGGGTCGACGAGACCGGTCGGTCGGACGACCTGCTCGACGAAGACGCCGCCGGCGCGCTCGAGCTCCCACGGTCCTGGGGTTGCCGAGACGAAGACCGTCTGGCCGCGCATCGCCTCCCACTCCTCGAATTTGAGCGGACGGTTGTCCATGCAGGACGGCAGGCGGAAGCCGAATTCGGCGAGCGTCGATTTGCGCGAATAGTCTCCTTTGTACATGGCGCCGAGCTGCGGCACCGTGACGTGGCTCTCGTCGATGACGATGAGCGTGTCGGACGGCAGATACTCGAACAGGGTCGGCGGCGCCTCGCCGGGTCGCCGTCCGGTCAGATAACGCGAATAATTCTCGATGCCGGCGCAGCTTCCGGTTGCCGCCATCATCTCCATATCGAAGGTCGTGCGCTGCTCCAGGCGCTGTGCCTCCAGCAGTTTCCCCGTCGCATGGAACTCGTCGAGACGGATCTTGAGATCCGACTTGATGCCTTCGATGGCCTGGAGAAGCGTCGGCTTCGGGGTGACGTAGTGGCTATTCGGATAGATCTTGATCGATTGCAGCGAAGCCGTCTTTTCGCCGGTCAAAGGATCGATCTCGTGGATCGCCTCGAGCTCGTCGCCAAACAGCGAGAGGCGCCAGGCGCGATCCTCGTAGTGGGCGGGAAAGATCTCGACCGTATCGCCGCGGACGCGAAAAGTCCCGCGCACGAAATTCATGTCGCTACGTTTATACTGCAGCTCGATCAGCTGCCCGAGAAGCTTCGCGCGGCTGATCGTGTTGCCCGAATTGAGCGTCACGGTCATCGTCGAATAGGTCTCGACCGAGCCGATACCGTAGATGCACGACACCGAGGCGACGATGACGACGTCACGCCGCTCGAGGATTGCGCGCGTCGCCGAATGGCGCATGCGGTCAATCTGCTCGTTGATCGAGGATTCTTTCTCGATATAGGTGTCGGAGCGCGGGACGTAGGCTTCGGGCTGGTAGTAATCGTAGTAGGAAACGAAATACTCGACGGCGTTGTTCGGAAAGAAGCTCCTCATCTCGCCATAGAGCTGCGCGGCCAGCGTCTTGTTCGGCGCCAGGATCAGCGCCGGACGCTGCACACCCTGGATGAGATGAGTGATGGTGAATGTCTTGCCCGAGCCGGTGACCCCGAGCAACACCTGATCGCGCTCCCGGCGCTCGATACCATCGACCAGCGCGGCGATCGCCTGCGGCTGATCGCCGGCAGGTTGAAATTCCGATGAGATGGCGAACCGCCGCTCAACATCGGCGAGTGGGCGTTCAGCGCTGAGGACGGGCATGGCCGATAGGATAAAGACAATCCGAAGAGAGAGCCAGAAAGAGGTAGCGGCGCAGAGGGCACCAAGAACTGCGCCGACGCCTTGGCGCACTCAACTCCCTGCCGCTCACTCCTTCGGAGCCAGCCCCTGGCGAACGGGAACTCGAGAATCGCGCTGGCACTTGCGGATATAGGCATCGCGTTGGGCAAGCCCTTCCGCCGTCTGATCGGGAAACTTCATCATCGCGTCCTTGGCGCATTTGTCCATCACCGACCATTGGCGCTGAGACGCAATCGCATTCCCGCTCGCCGCCTGCGCAGGGGAAATCAGGACGATCGCGGAAAGAAGCGAGAAAGAGAGCGCAAGAAGACGTAGCACCGTCATGAAGGGACCATCCGCGGAAAACTACCGCAGTGAATATAGGCAGGAATGGCGCCCAGGCCAACAGTCCACCGCCGGGCGGCGTTCTCCCGCCCAACGCCTCTTCGCGCGCCCTTGAGGACCAGAGCCATTCGCCGATTCAGTCGAACGTTACCTTGCAGGGAAGCGGCGCGCCGCAGCGCTCCGCGAGTTCGACCACCATCGTCAGCCACGCGACTGTCACCTCCATGCGCAGCGGCGTGAAATTCCCGTCGTCGCTGAAGAGGAAATCGAGCCCTCGCGGCCTCGGATCCGGGTTGGGCTCACCGTCGTCGCCCTTGAAGCCGGCGATCGGGTGGAGGAGGAGCGAGAGATGAACAACCGGCACGATTTGGTTGCCGATATGATCGGTCTCCCTCGTGACCGAACGTGCCTCGATGTCCAAGCGGCGCTTGCCGTCAAATACGGGAATGACGAAGTGCCCATTCCCAACGATGCCGGCGCGCAACGCCTCGCGCATCCTGGTGAGCGCGGCGAGCGGGTCGACGACAGCGGTAAGCAGTGGCGGCGGCAGCAGAAATTTCTCGGAGCTGTCTTCCGTGCCGCGCTCGGCAACGGTTCCGTTATCGGTCCCGACGAAACGCACGCTGATGCGCTTGCCTTTGCGCGAACGCAGGTCGTAGACGGCATCGTAACGCGCCGGCGCGGCCAAGCCGTCTAGCGCGACCGGCCCTTCGCTTATGCCGCGGGCGCGAAAGCGGGTGAGCCACCGCGGCATCCCCTCGGTGCTGATATCGATCTGCGAGCGGAAACCGTTCGTCGCTTCCGCGAGTTGCAGATGCACCTCGCCGGCCGGCAAGCCCGCCCAGGTTGCGACATAGCGCAGCGTCTGCAGCTCGGCGGCGGCGGGACGCGCGCCGACCAGGATCGCGACTGCCAAAACGCAACCGAAGGCGGTACCGGAAATTGAGCGCATCGGCGATCATACCACGCACCGCCGCCGTGACATGGGGCGAAGTCGATCCCGGCGCCAAAGCGATGCGATTTTTATTGGCCTAGGACCGGAGACGCGTCACCATCGCCCGCCTCATGAACTCGGCGCGCTACGATGAGCTATGTTCAAAAGATCCTGGAGCCCGGCGAAAGCGTCACCCACGTGACGCGAACGCATTGGCTTGTCTATCTGCCGGCCATCTTCCTGCTGCTCCTCGGCATCGCGGCGCTCGCCTCGTCGTCCTACGTCTCGGCCGACCTCGCGGCCGTACCCCAGATCGCCGGCGCCATGCTCATCCTGCTGGCGGCGATCAGCTGGCTGCCCGCCTTCATCCGCCGATGGACGACCGAGCTCGCCGTCACCAACCGGCGGATCGTCTTCAAATCGGGGCTGTTCAGGCGTCACACGATGGAAATGAACATGTCGAAGGTCGAGAGCGTCGATGTCGACCAGTCGGTGATGGGCCGCATCCTCGATTACGGGACGGTGACGATTCGCGGCACCGGCGGCGGTATCGAGCCGATGCGCAACATCGCCAACCCGATCGCCTTCCGCAACCGCGTGACGGCGGGCTGAAGCGTCGGGGCGAGGCGTTGCCGCCGGCCTACCGCCAGCGACCTTCCACCCACGCCCACCTGTCGCCGCGCACTTCCCAGTGACCGGCGTTCCACGCCGCGCGCGGATGCGGCCTTTCGATATATTCGCCACCGATCCAGACATATTCACGACCGTCCCAATGCCAGTGACCCGGCCGCCATTCGATGAACTCGGCCGGGCGCGGCGGCGGCGGGATCACTTCGTAGCGCACCGGCGGTGGCGGCTTCGGCGCGACGATCTCGGCGACCGGCCGCCGCTCCTGGACGACACAGCCGGCGACAAGGCCGGCGAGGCTTAGCGCGCAAGCAAACCAGCCTACCCTGGCGAAACGAACGATCATGACCTACCCCCTATGAAAGGTGCTTCCCGAGCATTATACGCGGGGAGGTGCGAGGACATCCCACGGAGCGGGACGATGCCATCCTAGGAACGGAATGAATGGTCTGACCGACCCCAGTGTCGCGCCGACTATCCGTCGGCTCGCCCGAGCGTCGCCATCAACTCGCGCCATTCGCGCGGCGCAAGCCCGCTATTGGCCTGAACGACGGGCTCGCCCGCTAGCAGCCGGCGGATGACGGCGAGCCCGGTCGCCGAGATGTGCGCCGCCTCCATCTGATATTCCATGAACGCGGCGTGAGTATGGGGCACCCAGCGGCGCAACGTCTCCAGCATCGCCTCGGCATAGACGCGGATTTCGTATTGCGCATGCGCATCGGCGCGCAGGCGCAGGAAATGCATCAGGTTGTGGAGGTCCGTCTTCCAGTACCATTCGGTATAGGTATTGAGGGTGAGATTGATGCGCGCGAGCTCGCGCGCGAGGCCGGCACGGTCGGCGTCAAGCTTCTCGCCCGAATCGTCCTCATTGAGCATCCAGGCATAGTCGCGATAGCAGCGCGCGGCGTCCTCGCGCAGCAGATCGAGCACCCGTGCCGCCTGATCGGCGTCGAGCACCGCGCCCCGGCCTTGCCGGTTGGCGCTCGACTGGATGCCGAGCTGATCCGGCGCCGGCAGATAGAACTCGTCCTGCAGTTTGGAATAGCGTGCGCTGTACTCATTGACGTTGGCGGTGCGGTGGCGGATCCATTGGCGCGCGATGAAGATCGGCAGCTTCACATGGTATTTGATCTCGGCCATCTCGAAGGGCGTCGAGTGCCAGTGGCGCATCAAGTAACGGATGAGCCCGGCATCCTCATGCACCTTGCGCGTGCCCTTGCCGTAGGACACGTGCGCGGCCTGGACCACCGCCCCGTCATCGCCCATGTAATCGATGACCCGCACGAACCCGTGATCGAGCACCGGGATCGGCTCGTAGAGGATCTCCTCGAGCGCGGCCACCGTCGCCCGCCGGGTCGTCTGGATCGTAGCGCGCAAGGCGTCGATTTCGCCGCGCTGTTCCGGGTTGACTGCCATGAAGGGTCCTCGAAGACTCTGCCGTCGGTATTATAACATCCAACCGGCGCCGCGGCCGACTATCGGCGCGAGCTGTGCAACCCCAGGCGACCCGGAACTGCGGCTTGATCCCGGCGCGTCGAGCCCCTATGTTTCGAGGGCCTGGAAACAGGTTATGGCGCTAAACTGATACCTGGAATAAGTGTTCCGGACCCGGCTGCGACGCCGGCGCCTCCACCAAACCCGGTTTCTCTCTGCGGGGGCGAACAGGATCGACGGGCATGGTAAAGAGGTATTGGGTGCTCGGCATGGTACCGCCGATATCGGGCCAAACCCTAGGTGCGAACGATAACTCAATCGCACTCGCTGCTTAATTAAGCAAGCGCGGTTCGGGGGGCACCGGGCAACAGAAGCCCCCCACTTCGGCGGTTCTCGGGCAAGAGTGTCGGCGGCGATGACCAAGGATGGCTTGCGATACGACCGGATGGTCGAGGCCGCTCTGCGCGGTGTCGTTCGCGAGGCGATAGCGCAGGCCGCCGAGACCGGCTTGCTCGCCGGCCACCATTTCTACATCACCTTCAAGACGAACGCGCCCGGGGTCGGCATCAGCGATCATTTGCGCGCGAGATATCCCGAGGAGATGACGATCGTCATCGAGCATCAGTTCTGGGATCTCACCGTCACCGACGAATCCTTCGCCGTGACCCTCAGCTTCAACAATCGACCCGAGCGCCTCACCGTTCCCTTCACGGCGATCAGCGCCTTCGCTGATCCATCGGTCAAATTCGGCCTCCAATTTCAGGAGACCGTGGTCGCCGACACGCCGGCCGGTGGTGGAGCGGCGCAGGGTCTGAGGCTGGCCGAGACGCCGGCGGCGAGCGAGACGGCGAAGCGAGGCAAGGAGAAAACGTCGCCGAAGCTTGTCGAGGAAACCCAGCGCGGTGAGCAGCAAGGTGACAAGCGGCCGGCAGCCGGAAAAGCGACGGCGAAGAAGCCGGGTGAAGTCGTCACGCTCGACACATTCCGCAAAAAATAGTCGGAACGGGATCCGATAGACCGGCCTTATGCTTGCGATTCAGTAAGAGCACCGCGGCTCTCCCGCCAATTGGCGAGGTAGAGCCGCGGCAACCTCTCAGGAGCCGATCGCCTCGCCGAATACCACCCAGGTTTTGCCGTCGAATTTCTGCAGCCGCATCTGCTTGATCGGGAAGAAATCCGTCGGGCTCGTGGAGATCTTGACGCCGGGGGCGAGCAGGCCGGGTGACATGTCGAGGCTGGCCGCCTGCTGCATGACGTTCTCGCGGGTCAGGTTGTCGCCGCATTGCTTGAGCGTCTGCACCAACGTCTGGGCGACCGTGTAGCCGTAGACGTTAGAATTGTCCTTGATGTCGCCCTCGGGATAGTACTTCGCCATGAAGCCTCGCCATTCCTTCATCGCGGCGTCGTCCTGCCACTGCGGGTCGACGGGATCCTTGCGGTAATCGGCGGTGATGATGCCGACGCCCTTCTCGAGCCCCGCCACCGTCATCACCGAGCCGACCGAGATCGAGACGTTGGTGAGCAGTTGCAGCGGATGCCAGTCGACGTCATAGGCCTTGCGGATCGCCTGGGCGGCGAATTTCGGTGTCGTGATGTTGAAGAAGATATCGGCACCCGATCCCTTGAGGGTGACGATCTGCGAATCCACGGTGGCGTCGGTGACCTCGTACGAGACCTCCGAGACGATCATCTTCGCCGCCTTGTCGCCGAGCCCGTCCTTGATGCCTTTGAGGTAATCCTTACCGAAATCGTCGTTCTGATAGAGGATGCCGATCTTGGCGTCCGGCTTGGTCTGCAGCAGGTACTTCACATAGATCCTGGCCTCGGTCTGGTAGCTCGGTTGCCAGCCCATGGTCCATCGAAAATGCTCGGGATCGCCCCATTTGGTCGCGCCCGTTGCAACAAACAATTGGGGCACCTTCTTGGCGTTCATGTATTGATGGATGGCGCTGTTCGAAGGCGTGCCGAGCGGTTGGAAGACGAGCAGCACCTCCTCCTGCTCGACCAGCTTGCGCACCTGCTCCACCGCCTTGGGCGGGCTATAGCCGTCATCGAGCGTGATGAAGTTGATCTTGCGGCCGTTGATGCCGCCCTGATCGTTGATCATCTTGAAGTAGGCGGCCTCGGACCGCCCAATCGTGCCATAAGCCGAAGCGGGGCCGCTATACGGCATGATGTTGCCGATCTTGATTTCGCTGTCAGTCGCTCCCGGGCTGTACTTCTTTTGCGCCAGCGCGGGTGCGGCGAAAACGAGCGCGGCGGAGATCGCTGCCAAGAGTATGAATCTGCTAGGTGCCATCATTTCCTCCTCAGCTGAGCCTTGCTCGTGGGGCGCCCGCCCCTTTTTGATGTTACATGCCGGCGCGCCGCCGCACGCGGCGCCACGTCGCGCGGATCGCACCGGATACCCCTTCCGGCATCATATACATGAAGCCGATCAGAAAAATGCCGTAGATCGCCCAGGGTGCCGCCTTCGAGATCTGGTCCGCGACGTTGGGGACGAATTGGATGAAGAGCGCGCCGTAGAGCGCCCCCGAGATCGAGGCGAGCCCACCGATCACGACACCGACCAGGAAGCTGATCGACAGGAAGACGTTGAAGCTGTCGGGTGCGACGAACTGCACGGCGATGGCGCCAAGCGCACCGGCAACGCCGGTGAACAGGGCGCTGACCCCGAAGGTCAGCGATTTATAAAGCGCCGTGTTGATCCCCATCGTCTCGGCGGCGATGGGATTGTCCCGGATCGCCACGATGGCGCGTCCTACCCGCCCGCGCAGCAGGTTCCAGGCGAAGACGAACATAGCGATCGTAATCGCCAGGCTGAAGAAATAGAGCCACTGATCCTCGTTGATCGGCAGACCGAACGGCGCGTCCGGCTTGGTGATGACGATGCCTTGGACGCCACCCGTCCATTCCTCGAGGTACTTGTATTTGAGGAGCTGCGGCGTGGCGACGGCGAGCGCGAAGGTCGCGAGCGCAAGATAGAGACCCTCGAGGCGCAGCGCCGGCAGACCAAAGAGGAAGCCGACGACGAGGCAGATCAGCCCGGCGACCGGGATCGTCAGCCAATATGCGACGCCGAACTTCGCCATCAGGATCGCCGTGACGTAGGCGCCGAGCGCATAGAAGGCGCCATGGCCAAGCGAGATCTGACCGTTATAACCGGTGAGGACATTAAGGCCGAGCACAGCGATCGAGTAGGCGAGCGCCAAAGTCACCTGGAAGATGCGATAGTTGCTCAGCAGGAACGGCAGCAGGCACGAGACGGCGAGCAATAGGGCAAGGCCGATCAGCCGCCAGCCGCGCGCGGTGAGGCCGCCGTAGCGGGATGCTTGCAGCCCCGCCGCGGTTTCGCTGCCGATCGTCATACCCGGCTCACCAGGATCCGGCCGAAGAGGCCGGACGGTTTGACGACGAGGACGCCGACGATGACGACGAGCGCCACGGTCAGCTTGAGCTCGGTGCCGATGAGATAGGCGCCGACGACGTTCTCAAGCACGCCAACGATGAAGCCGCCGATCACCGCGCCGAGCGGATTGTCGATCCCACCGAGCAGCGCGGCGGCGAACCCATAAAGCAGAATTCCGGACATCATATTGGGATCGAGAAAGACGACGGGCGCCACCATCATCCCGGCAATCGCGCCGATCGCGGCGGCAAGCCCCCAGCCCAGGGCCAGCATCCAGCCGACGCGGATGCCGACGAGGCGGCTCGACACCTTGTTCTCGGCGGCGGCGCGCATGGCGAGACCGAGTCGGGTGTAGCGGAAGAAGACGAAGAGCAGGATAAGAACGAAGAGGGTAACGACGATCGCTCCCAGCTCGTGCGTTGAGATATAGGAATTGCCCCATAGCGGCTCGGCCGGGAACGGGCTCGGGAAACTCTTGATCGTGTAGGTGAAGATCCAGCCGGCGACGCTGTTCAGGATGACCAGCAAACCGATGAAGACGATTACCGAGGCGAGGATGGGGGCGTTCTCCATCGGTCGGATGACGGCACGTTCGATGACGATGCCGCCGACGAACGAGAGGACAATCGTCGCGAAGAACGCTTCCCAATAAGGGATTCCGGCGTCGATCATTGCCCAAGCAAGATAGGTCGAAAACATCGCCATCTCGCCCTGAGCGAAATTCACAAGATGAGTGGCCTGGTGGATCATCACCAGCGCCAGGGCGATGCTCGCATAAATGCCACCCGTGGCGAGGCCGGAGAGGACTTGGTGGAGGAAGGTGTTCATCGTTGCTGCATCGTGACCGTGCGTCGATCCGGGATCGGGCCAGTGGTCATCATCGTCAATACCCCAGATACGACCGACGGATCGCCTCGTCCTTGCGGATCTCGGCCGAGGCGCCGGAGATCACGAGACGGCCGGTTTCGAT
>WNFC01011693.1_pt1 | contig 13335 bp, 18 predicted proteins | sample 5400541 | NCBI WGS metagenome assembly WNFC01 (sample SAMN13153342, study PRJNA577476) | soil metagenome | isolation source: 120 cm saprolite under Douglas fir tree site 2 hole 2 replicate 1 | place: USA:California | collected 2015-04-18
GTCCATAGCTGCCTGCCGGTGGCAACGTCGATCGCCACCACCCGTTTGACGTTGGCCGTATAGAGCACGCCGTTGTAGACGAGCGGCTGCCCCTGCTCTCCGAACTCGTTCGCGAGCGAAGCGCTCCACACCGGGACAAGGCGCTTCACCGTGCTCTTGTTGATCCGCTTGAGCGGGCTGTAGCGCTGCTGGTGATAGCCCATGCCGTAGGTCAGCACGTTGTCGGTGCTGCCGCCGTTGCCGTCGCGCAGCAGCTCCTGCTGCGTCTGCGCATGGGCGACCGCGCCGAATGCGGCAAACAAGATCGTTCCTAACGAGAGTTTCCCCATATATCCTCCTTGATCGAGCGCGACGCCGAAGACTTCGTCTCAGTTCCGCGCCCGCGGCGGCCAGTCGCTCACGAAGCCGTCGCGGTTGGGCATCTTCACCTGCGGCAGCGTCTGCGCGTTCATGACCGCGTCCTCGCCGACGATGCCGTTCAAGAAGAGCACATAGGCGCTCACCGCGTAGACTTCGTCGTCGCTGAGCGAAAGCGGATTGGTGATCGGCATCGCCCGCCGCACGTAGTCGAACAGCGTGGTCGCGTACGGCCAGTAGCTGCCGACGGTGCGCACCGGCGTCTTGCCGGCGAGCGAGCCGATTCCGCCCGCGAGCGGATCGGCCGGCTTGCCGGCGCCCTTCGCGCCATGGCAGGACTGGCACTTCTCCTCGTAGACCTTCAAGCCCTGGCGCGCGCTGCCGCCTCCCTTGGGAAGCCCGGCGCCGCTCGGCGGAATGCTGATGTCCCAGCGCGCGACTTCTTCCGCGCTCACCGCGGCGCCGAACGCCGAAGCCTTGCCCGGCGCGGACGGCAGGCTCGCGCAGGCCGCGAGCGCCGCGGCCCCGATCGCGATGACGACGCTGCGTTCAGGCGTAGACATTTTTCACGCTCCCGTCGGCGCCCACCGCCCAGCTCACGATGGAATTGTTGTGATAGCGCATGTCCGGTGCGAATTGCGCGCGCCACTCTTTGCGCGCCGGCTGCACGCGCCCCTTCTCGTCGGTGGCGCGGCTCTGCAGCACCGCTTCCTTGCCCGTCCATTCCCACGGCAGGCGAAAACGCACCAGGCTCTTCGGACGCTCCTCGCCGGTGAGCGCGGCCTCCGCCCAGGTCGCGCCGCCGTCGGCGGAGACTTCCACGCGCCGGATACGCCCCGCGCCGCTCCAGGCGATTCCGGAGATCTCGTAGAACCCGGTGCGCGGCAGCGCCATGGTCGAAGAAGGCTTGGTGATCACCGACTTCACGCCCATCTCGAAGGTGAACTGCAGCGAGCGGCCGTCAGGCAGCGGATCGGTGTACTTGGAAGTCTCGTCCTTGGTGTGGCTCGGCTCCTCGGTCGCCTTCAGGCGCCGCAGCCACCTCACGTTCATGTTGCCTTCAAAGCCCGGCAGCAGCAGGCGCACCGGGTAGCCCTGCTCGGGCCGCAGGCGCTCGCCGTTCTGGTAGAGCGCGATCAGAGCGTCGTCGAGCGCCTTCTCGACCGGGATGCTGCGGCTCATGTGCGCCGAATCCGCGCCCTCGGCGAGCAGCCACTTCGCCTGCGGCAGCAGCCCGGCTTCCTCCAGAAGCACGCGCAAGGGAACGCCCGTCCACTCGCTGCACGCGATGTTGCCGTGCATCGCGCCCGCGGGCACCTGCGCGGGCTGCGGCGCGAGGGCGCGGCTGCTGTTGCCCGAGCACTCGACGAAATGGGTGCGCGTGGTCATGGGATAGCGCCACAGCGCTTCCATGGAAAACACGAGCGGACGCTGTACCAGCCCGTGCAGCAGCAGCTGGTGCTGCTTCGGGTCGATGTCGGGCGTGCCGCTGTGGCTGCGGTTGTTGTGCAAGCCGCTCGGCGTGATGATGCCCTCCAGCGACTCGATCGGCGCGAGCGCCGACCCGGAGCCCGGCGCGAGATCGCCGTACGGGCGCCCGATGTGGCGCATGACCGGCTGCTCGAAGCGCGAGGGCTGGCCGTATCCGGTGAAAGGCGCACCGTACACCCGCTCCCAGGGCTGCCCTGCCAGGCCTTGCGCGTTCGCGCCCTGCGCGATCCCGGCTGAGGCGGCGCCCGTCACCAGCGCTGCGCCCTGCTTCAGAAAACCGCGGCGGTTTTTCTTGCGTGTTGAGTCCAGCGTGTCGCGGTTCGGTGCACCGCCGCCTGTCTTCGGACGCATGTGAAACCCTCCCGGATTGGAATGCGGGCGCGTTCTGCTCAGGATGCTAGGCAGGATTCCCTGAGCGCGTCAAGCGATCAATCCTGCCCGCGATGCCGGAGGTGGCCGAATTGGGCCTGCCCGAATTCGAGAGCACCCTCGCCTACGGCATCCTCGCGCCCCGCGGCACGCCCGAGGCGGTGCTCGAGGAACTCCGCGCGCAGATCGCGCGCGTCGCGGCCACGCGCGAATACCGCGAGCGCCTCAAATTCGAAGGGGCGGTGCCGCTTTAGGGAACGCCCCCGGAGTTCGCGGCATTGATCCGCGCGCAGGCGGAGAAATGGGGAAAGGTGATCAGGGCGTCGGGGATCAAGCCCGGAGTGACATGCCACCGGTCCGGGATGCAGGGCGCTGCCCGGAAAGCCCTTGCAAGGCCCAATACGAGGACAATCGGATGGAGAACCACGATTGGCGCGGGTCTCCGGGCAGTGGCCGTTCCTATCGAGTCACGCTTTGGGCCGATAGTAGTTCGATTCACGACCCATTGGATTTCGCGTGGGGGAAAATTCCCTATACCTGCTATAGTGCAAGTGACTAGCCGCACATCTTCTAGAAGCGGACAATGCGTTACATCAATGGAGCACTACTCGCGGGCATTTTCGGATTGATAGCGGTCGCAGCATATGCGCAAACAACGTGCCAGTACATTGGCGGCACGCGTTATTACAACGACGCGCAATCGGGCGCTTCCTCGACCGCCAATCCAATTGGTGGTTTGACGTATATAAACCGCTCAGACGGCTCAACATCCACGCAGAATCGCATCGGCGGAACAACCTACCAAAATAACAGCGATGGCTCAAGCTCTACAGCCAATACAATCGGCGGCACGACGTATATCAACAGGTCTGACGGCTCTTCGGCAACTGTGAACCGCATTGGCGGCACTACTTATATGAACAACAGTGACGGGACAACCCGTACATGCAACACAATCGGCGGAATAGTTTACTGCAACTAACTTCGCGGGGTGCTTAGGGACTAGCTTGGGCCGCAATTTGCGGCCCTTAGTTCTCGGCTCCAGGAAACAGATCGGCTCAGGGAAACTAGGGTAATTCGGGTTGGGTATTGTTTCTAAAAATGTCCAACTCGACCTTTTCGTTTACTCCCTAGTTAGAAAAATGTTGCTTGAGGAATTCGCCAACATCCGTATTTGAAATTTCGTTCCAATTCATCTTCCCCGCAATTTGCCAATTATCCCCTTTTCTCCATGCTGGCTTAACGTCGATTCGGCTTTCGTAGGGCCCAAATGCCCGTTGATTTTGTCCAAAACACGCCTTTATCGCCGCATCGGATAAGTAATTCTCAGTAGCACGACGGCGAGTAAGTAAGACTGGTATTTCAGCGCGGCCGCATGCTTCCGCGAACTTCGTTCGCTCCGGCATCGGGTCAGCTTGAGCGGAAGTGCGTTCGCTATCGACGATCGCGAAAACGTTGGAGGTGAGCCTTTTTATTTCTGCCAGTTCGTGATCTACATCACCACGGGCGAGTTGATTGCAAACCCGAGCTCGCCAAGTAGTTCCGCTAGATGCGGCGTAGCTTCGTACGGATGTACTTCGGCCAGCTGACCACGCTTTTGGAACGAGTATATTCGTGTAGCTGTGGAGCGGGCCAATCCCATTGAATGGGTCGCGTAGTACACCCCATCGCGCGCAAATTCGGCAAGCTGAAGCAGAAATCTTTGTTGTAATGCTGGGTGAAGATTCAACTCCGGTTCATCCATTAGCAGTATTGACGGTTCCTTAATCGCAACATTTCCGAGCACGATTATGAATTGAGCCAAACCGGATCCAAGGTCATTTAGTAAATAGGAGCGTCGATCTACAACGACAACTAAATTTTGGTCGTTCTGGTGCGCATTAATCTCGAATATTCGATATCCAAACAACTCCTTTATCGTCTCGGTTATTGCTAAAACCTTATCCATCTGTGCTCGGGTACCACCCACCTTCCAAGAATTCCAAAGTGAGACGAACCCCGTTCCAACGGCTAAGTCGTAGTGCTGACCGCCACCTTGATTAATTGCATTCCGAAATGCACCGACATATAGCGCTTGCCTCAATGCCGCCACTCGATTTATGACATGCGCAAGATACAAAGGCGCGACGTTTGACCCTGACGTTATGACACCGTTGACCAAAGCAAACCCACGGTCCGTTTGCGGGACGATTTGAGTATTGTTCTGATCAAACCACTTTATTTTCACTACTCCGTAGTTTTGGCGCTCAATTGTTATTTCGAGTCTGGCGACATAGTGCATATTCACTGCATTGGGCCGCAAGAAATGGAGCGCAATCTCCATATCTCGCCGGTTAGTGTTAGAGAAGATTTCGTCAGCTTCTTGGATAGTCCCTCCTCCAATACTCACCGGAGAGTTTTGGATTGAGTTCAGAATTACATTGCTATGGAAACTGTTCCACAGATGGCGAAAGTCATAGAAAAATTTCAGTGCGGAGGATTTACCTGAGTTGTTCGGTCCTATGAACGCGGTAAACCCTTCACCGAGTTCGAGCGACAGCGGCTTCTCGTCAGTAAAACACCTGTAATTCTTAACGGTGAGCCGAAACGGTTCCACATCCATCCCCTAGGGATATCCAAAGTTAGTAGGCCGAATAGGCATCGGGGGCAGGATGAGCTGACCCCATAAACCTTGAGAAACCGACTTATTTGAAATTCCGTCGTCGCTTCGCGGCTACGAAAGACATGAATTCGCGAACTTCTTGCCATTCCGTGCCTGAGAACTGCGCGGTCTTAGCGATCGTCTCAATATCGCGGGGTATTACACGCTTACCCTTATCGGCAGGCCTGTCCTTCAAATAGCCAGCTGCCACGAGTAGCGACTCGTATGGTACATCGTAGAACTTCGCGAGCTTTTGAAGGAGTTCTGGTGCGGGCTTGCTCGCCACGCCGCGCTCAAGCTGCGACAGATACTCATTAGAAATGCCTGTTTGCCGCTCTACTTCACGCAGACTGATACCGCGGCCCTTCGCCTGCCGCAGCCGTGCAAGTTCCTCGCCAAAATTAGATGCCATATGAATGGGTAATGGGTTGACTTTGGTTGCGATTATACCGGTTTCGCGTACTTTATCAAGCACCACTTGCTTTAAGTACGCGATGCGTGATATTATACGCGCTGCGTAGTCGGACTGCGGCATTAGCCGCATGGCCGAGCAAATATTCCGACACTTAAGGAAAGGAATGCTTATGGAAGAGCATAGTGGCAAATTCGTGGAGGTTCGTGTCGTTACCACCGCTGGCGTGTTCCCGGACGCGGGCTTCGAGCGCGTACCCGAGAACCAGCCCGTTAAGATCATCCTCAAGAAAGCCGATGACAAGTTGCATATCACCAATACAGCTGACTGGATCGCGGTCGTCGCCGGTCGCAAGATCGACATTGAAAAGTCTTACAGCGACAACGGCCTCAGTGGTCGGGTGGAAATCGATTGGGGTCCTGACCACGGTGCAGGTGGCCATGCATGAGGCAGCATCTCGCGCGCTGTTCGAGGAAGAGGTAGAAAAGTTTCGCCCTGAGCTTTTCGAGACTCGGGGATGGACTTTATTCTCAAAACTCTATCCCGTGTTAGAGGTCGGCTTCTCCGCCAGCGACGGCGCGCGTCTGAGGCTGCGACTGACCTGTGACGACTGGAATGATCGTCCTCCTTCGATCGAGTTTTTCGATTGGGAAGGCCGGCCTCTTGCAGCAATCGAGCGCGATCCCGCAGGAGTGTTCAATAATTCGCCGCACCCTGCAACCGGCAAACCTTTTGTTTGTATGAAAGGTGCACGCGAGTATCACACACATCCAAGCCATACGGCAGACGCTTGGGAGACCAGTAGAAATGACGAGAAGTTCAACCTAGGTGGAATCATTACTCAGCTTTGGCGCGCGTGGAGGAAGATTCACAAATGACCGTCGATCCGATTGAGATCTCCCAAGACGAGATTCGCCAGACGATTAGCCTGCTGCACAGTGCAGGTCGCCGCGAGTGCGTGTTGCTATGGCTTGGCCGAAGGGAAACAGGTGTTCAGCGCATTAAGGAGGTATTTCGACCCGTTCAAAAGGCTTCGGTCGGCTACTTCGAAATACCACGCGACGGCATGGCCCAACTCATGGTCCGTTTGCGTACGCAAGGCCTCTATGTGGCGTCCCAGGTTCACACGCACCCCGAAGAAGCATTTCATTCACAAGCTGACGACAAGTGGGCCATTGTCCGTCACCACGGTGCGCTCTCTATAGTTCTGCCCAGATTTGCAAAGACCACAACGCCCAACAATTTTTTGCTGGAGGCGGCAGTGTATCAGCTCAGCCCTTTGGACACTTGGATTCGAGTTGATACTAAAAGGCAACCGGGAGTCTTGCGAATTACCTCATGAAGCTGACCCCATACCAAGAGAACGCCAAGGCTCTTGCCGCCTTGCTAGGCATCGAAGAGGACGAGGCTGCCAGACGGCTACAGCTACGGATCGCAGTCACCTTTGATCCGGACATCGCGGTAAGCCGAGATCTCGCAGAATACGTCGTCGCGATGCTTGGCCGTACTGTTGAATATGCGGGTGTCCCAGATAGCGGACCTTTTGCGGCCGAAGTTGTAATTGGTCCCAGGACGCCAGCGACGTCAGCACCTGTCAAGTTGTATGCAGGACAGGAGGGAGCAGACTTTGTGATTCGTGAAGGAACACCGACCCAAGATCGCCTCTCGGAGACGCATCGCGCATTACTGGTTATCGCAGCCTGCTACGTTGCTGCGTCGGCCGTTCGTTCGGCACTTGGACCAAGCTTTCCGATCCAGAACACGGGGTCTATCGTACTTCGGTGGCCGGACCTTCTTGGCTCTCTTCTCGATAGATTAGATGTCCCGATCGACATCGGGGAAACTTACCTTGCCGGTGCGGGCGCAGTGGGCAATGGCTTTCTTTACACACTACGTCACTTCGATGTGCGCGGCACGCTCAATATCACGGATCCGAAGAGAGTCACTGTAGGTGGTCTCAATCGTTGTCTATTGTTCAGTCTGGAAGACGTAGACTACCCGAAGGCAACTCGCATTTGCAAAATTGCCAAACCTCTTTTTCCGGGTTTAAGGCTTGTGCCGTTGGACATGAGCCTTGCCGACGCAAGAAAGTCGCGCGGCAAGGATTTTCTCATTCAACGTCTAGTTGTCGGTGTGGACAGTCGTCGCGCCCGCAGGTCGCTACAAACCGAGTTGCCAGGAGAAGTATTCGACGCCTCTACGACGGACGTCCGGGAGGTCGTACTTCATTTCAATCGGCAACCCACGGAACTCGCGTGTCTGAGCTGTATCTATCCTGAAAATGAGCGCGAGCGCGAACACGAAGTAAATGTGGCCGAGGCTTTAGGGGTAACGCCCGAAGAAGTCCGATCGGGCTACATCATCGAATCGGTAGCTCGGAAAATTTGCGGGAAGTATCCGGAGTGCAAGCTCGAAGATCTGCTCGGACGCGCATTTGACACTCTGTACAAGGAATTGTGTGGACTCGGGAGACTTCAGGATGCGCAAGGTCAACAAGTTCTCGCTCCGTTTTCATTTGTTTCAGTTCTCGCAGGAGCCTACCTTGCTTTAGAGTTTGCAGTTCGCACGGCAGAGAAAAACATTTCGAGCCGCTTTAACTACTGGCGCGCAAGCCCGTGGCGTAGTCCCAATCTGCATTTGCGTCAGTCACGCGCACGTGATCCGCAATGTGAGTTCTGCAGCAAACCCTCTTTTCGTCGTGCGATAGTACAGACTTGGGACAGACGCTTGTCTTGATGTTGGGCGCCAGCATCCTTTTGCGACGCAAGCGGCAAAGCGCCGATAGTCGAAATCGTTCGGCCGGGTATTTCGGAGCGATAGTGGAACGATTTCAATTTACGGGGGGTAGAAAGGGTTCGTCCCCTTGCACGATGTTTCCTTCGATAGGTTCGAATGCCATATCGAACCTACTTACCAAATCCGCCTCCTGAGCTGACTCCGTAAGCTCATGAAATGCAATTTGCGCGATGCGCAGGCCTGGGTAAAGGCGAATCGGGATCTGACCTAGATTCGCCAGTTCAAGCGTAATTACGCCTTTATATCCAGGATGAATAAGCGTGGCCGTGGCGATGCTCAACCCTTCTCGCGCCCAGGAAGATCGGGCCGTGACGACGCCCTGTAAATTGCGCGGTAATTTGATCCATTCGAGCGTAGGTACCAGTGCCAGCATACCCGGATGAAGTAGGAAATCCGTTTCAAACGGAGCCTCGAAGCGCTCGTGCTTTTGTCTTCTCGCTAGTTCCCAGGCGTGGTCATCATCGGAATCACCAGAACGCGAGAAAACCTTCGGGTCGACATCAGAAAATCCGCGCGCACGGACCGTCAAAAAGATGTTTCCTAAGCGCAGATCTATCGACGATGCGCCGATTTGTTTCCCTGAAAGAATGGGAGAAATGACAAGTTGTTTTCTCTTAATCCGTCGCAGGAGTGCGGATTTAACAAGCGTGCTCAAGGTTTAGCCTTCTTCTTTCTCTCGTGATTCAAATCGATCGCGCGCTGGTGAAGGATGCCCATCTCGCAAAGTTTGTTGATCTGAGAAAAATCAAGTATCTTTTCTTTTTTCGGAGTCAGTGAAGTTACATTCGATGAAGCAATCCAACCGGCCATAAGGATATAGCGGAAATCGATGACATGATTCTTGGGGTTCTCGGACCCACTTATATCCGAGCCGCACGGAGGAATCCGCTCAGCGAGCATGCCTATTAATTTTGACAGCGCGAGCTCGTCTGGCATCGTGAATGAGGTCGTGCCAGCACCAGTCAAGATTTCATTTAATGCATCGACGGCGTCTGCGACTTGTTTTTGCGTGAACACATCCTCCCATGGATCTGGAGCGGACGAATCAAGATAGGTGTCCAAGAATTTGCGAACGTGGGACCGAAGACTGCCTCCACGAATCTTCTTGTCGTAAGTATCCCAATGAAGATGCTTGCAGGCTTGCCGCAGCATCGCTTTTCGGCAAGCGTAGGGCGGATGTCGCGGCCCCCAACTATAGCCGGTCGGATCCAATCCGAGTAACAGCGTCTGATGTGCAGCTACAAAGCTTGGACCAAAGGTAACGACCCCAAATAAGTCACACATGAACTCCTCAAACCATGAGTCATACTTTTGACGATTAAATTTGAACTTACCGGGGTCAGGGTCACGGCGGCGGATTTGCTCCAAGAGAGTGGGCGCTTTGGCTTTTTCCAACCAAATCTCCGCAGACGAAGAGCTCGTCAGAGGCCCCTCTCTCCGGAGCGGTGTGAGAACTTTTTTCTTCAAGTCCGCCTGTTGCGCTGGAATGATCCACGCCGCATGCCCGATCTCGTGACCGAAGATGGTATGAAGAAGTACGTGATGTTTGAGCGTGCGTGGAAAGACAATAGTGAAGATGCGTTTGTTGTTGAAAAGACGCGACAAGTCATCTTCAAGATTGATCTTGTACGACCCAAGCCCTCCCTCCGCGTACACGCGAATAATGGGATCGTTGCCGGCAGGTAAGAATTTGTCCCTGCAAAGGGGAATTGCGAGATTTTTCAGCCGTTCGGCGAAGGGCCAGGAGAATTCCCCCGCGTGAGAGCGCTCAATCTTATGTAGGAGCGTAGAAAGTAACGATAGTTCGAATGCCAGCTCTCTAAGCAGAAATACATCGTCGAGACCGGTTGATTCGATCAGCTTACTTAGCTGCGTAAGCCGAACACGGAATTCCTTGTAGAACTCCTCACTGCTTCCAGCAGAATAGTCGTGCCGCAGCGCCTCTTGAAGTGTACTGCGGACGTTTTCGCACTCTTCGAGGAGAAACTGCTTCGTATTCATTCAGGGCAGTGCTAGGCCTTCGGCGAAGGCAACGAAAAATTTTCGTGCTTTCTCGAGCTCTCGCTTAGTATCTGGCTCATTTAACGTCGAAGACGCAGCAAGCTTTGCGAGTAGACCCTGCAATGTCTGAACAAGATCGTCTTTGGAAATTTGACCATAGACGCGAGCATGCGCTGCTTCTAACGCCCTGACGACATCCTCGATTTGATTGGTAGGCGCCCGGGACTCTGTACTCACCGAGTCGTTCTTCGGGTTCAGTACTTCTAAAACGCCCAAAGGCGCGTAATCGGAGAATGCGTCGTAACGGTAGCGCTCGAGCAAACGGGCAAGATTGACGAGTGGGATTTTTTCGTCGTCGCGAGTGCTCGGGTTGTCGAAATATTTAACGGCCTGGTCAGCAAGAATGCGATAAACGGTACGGCTATTGTCCCGTTCATACATCGAGATCAGAGCCATTGTCAACTCCCCAGCAAACTACGTTTGACGAACGGTTCTTTAGTGATGATCCCTTGTTGAACCGATATCAAACATTCCTCCAAATAGATGGAGTCGACTTATTTGGTCGGTTCAATTTAGCATCGACGGTTGTGGTAATCAAGCTTGTTGCACCGAGCCTCAATACTTCTAAGAGACTCTTGTCCTTAGAACGATCAGAAGCAAGCATCGGACCAAGGTACAACCGTGAACTTAGGGGCCGAGATGCGCCGCACGGCGCGAGGATCACGTTACAAGGTTGGTCTCGCGTATTGTCCGCGCCGTTTCCGTGACGCGGTCCGCTTCCCTTATGCGTCGGCATCTCTCCGCTTCAATGAAACGACAGACCCAGGAATTACTCCACCCCCACAACAGCCCGAAACCTCCTCGTCACCTCCGGATGCGCGGTCGTAAAATCCCGCGTCACGCCCCGGTTCTCTCCCGCCCGGGCGCGAGCGCATCACTCGGCACCGCCGCGTACCTAGTCCCGCGCAAAACCAGTTCGGCGACCAGGCACGCGTCGTCCGCCTGCATCTCGCCCCACTTCTCGGTCACGCTCGCGCGCGCGGCATCGGCGAGCGCCTTCTGCTCGGCCGTCGGCAGCGCGTCGAACCACGCTTTGTCGGCAATCAGGAAGTAGGTATAGAACAGGAGCCCCGGAACGAGGCTCGCGCTCGGCGCGTCCTGCACGTTCTTCCCCCAGCCGCCGGGCGAGGTGATGATGCCGTCCATCGCCCCGCGCGCGAGCGCCGCGCCCATTTCGATCGCCGGGAAGACGACGGACGCAGCGCCCAGGCTCCTGACGACGTCCTGGTACACGCCCGGTCCCGCTACGCGGATCCGCAGTCCCTTCATGTCGTCGGGCGTTCGCACTTGCCGGTTCCGAAAAATGACGATAGTGTCCGCCCCGCGCATCACGTCGCGCCCTCGCAGGCGAACATCAAGGGCTGCTCAAGTCACCTGCAGGATGCGCACCGCCGGGCCCGAACGACGCGTGCGCCTCGGCCGGATGCGGATCTCGACGTCGTTGCCCAGGCGAGTCAGAAACTCCATGAGCCGCTCCGCGGAGAAGCGATTCAGGCGGTAGCGGGCGAGATCGGAGACATGGGGCTGGCGCACGTCAGGAAGCGCCGCGGCGCGGGCCTGCGTGAGACCGCGCTGCTTCAGGAGCCGGTTCACTTCCAGCGCCAGCTCCACCCTGAGTCGCCGCTCTTTCGCGTCGGCGTATCCCAGATCGGCGAAAACGTTGCCGTTTCCTGTTTCAATGCGGGTTCTTTTCCTTGCCATAGCGTTCCCCGTAGTCTCTAGCAGCAGCCTTCAGCCGTTCGGTGGATTGTACGTCTCGTGCGTCGGCGCGCAAGCATGCACGAGCCCGCTTGCTCACGCATCGCGAGTACGACAGAATCGATGCCGGAACGATTTGAGGTGGCAAGAATGGAACTGCGTCCGATTCGAACCAGGCGCGAGCACCAGGCGGCGCTGAAGGAAGCCGAGGCGCTGTGGAACGCCCGCGAAGGCAGCGCCGGTGCCGACCGGCTCGAGGTGCTCGTCCTGCTCATCGAGGCCTACGAGCGCAAGCACGCCCCGATCGAGGCGCCCGACCCGATCGACTTCCTGCTCCACGTCATGGAAGCGCGCGGCCTGACGCGCAAGGATCTGGAGCGGTACATCGGTTCCCGCGCGCGGGTTGCGGAAGTGCTCAACCGCGTGCGCCCGCTCACGCTCGAGATGATCCGGAGGCTTGCGACGGGCCTGAAGCTCCCGGCCGAAATTCTGATCCGCGGCTACGAGCTGCAAAGGGCCGCCTGACGAGTCGTTCAGGCCGGTAGTTCCGCGTTCGTTTCTGCTCCGCCGGTATCGTGCTCGTTTTGTGCTGCACTGCATTAAGAGCGGCGGGGTAGTGGCAAACGGAAAACTTTGGTTCATACTTCCCTACAGCGCCCACGGTGGCCGGCGCCGGCGAAACGATCCTGGCCACATGCCCATCACGAAGAGAGAACACTATGCGCCTGACAATCAACGGCAAGTCTCACGAGGTCGACGTCGACCCGACCACGCCTCTGCTGTGGGTGATCCGCGAACAGGTCGGCCTCACCGGCACCAAGTACGGCTGCGGCATCGCCCAGTGCGGCGCCTGCACCGTGCACGTCAACGGCGTCCCGATGCGCTCGTGCTCCGTACCGGTCAGCGCAGTGGGCGACGGCAAGATCACCACGATCGAAGGCCTGTCCTCGGGCAAGGTGCTGCACAAGGTGCAGAAGGCGTGGATCGATCACGACGTGCCGCAATGCGGCTACTGCCAGTCCGGCATGATCATGGCGGTGGCGGCGCTCCTCAAGTCGAAGCCGAAGCCGACCGACGCCGACATCGACGCGAGCATCACCAACATCTGCCGCTGCGGCACCTTCCAGCAGGTGCGCGAGGCGATCCACATGGCCGCCAAGGCTTGAGGGGGCGAACATGACATTCAATCCAAAAATCGATCGACGCACCTTCCTCATCGGCAGCGCCGCCCTCGGCGGCGGCCTCGCGCTCGGCCTGCGCCTTCCCCCCTTCGGTCCCGCCGTGGTGCGCGCGGCCGACGGCTCGCCCGAGATCACCGTCTGGGTGGCGATCCGCCCGGACAACACCACCCTGATCCGCGCGGTGCGTGCGGAGATGGGCCAGGGCACGATCACCGGCCTCGCACAGCTCATCGCCGAGGAGCTCGACTGCGACTGGAGCAAGGTCGAGATCGAGTATCCGACCCCGGGCCAGAGCGTCGCGCGCAAGCGCGCCTGGGGCGAGTTCTCCA
>WNFC01006016.1_pt1 | contig 13334 bp, 9 predicted proteins | sample 5400541 | NCBI WGS metagenome assembly WNFC01 (sample SAMN13153342, study PRJNA577476) | soil metagenome | isolation source: 120 cm saprolite under Douglas fir tree site 2 hole 2 replicate 1 | place: USA:California | collected 2015-04-18
ACTTCCGGCCCGCAGGGAAACCGGCGCCGCCCATCCCGCGCAGCCCGGCCTGCTGCAGCGTCGCGATGACCCGATCGGCGTCCAGGTCGCCGGACAGGACCGCGCGCAGCACGCCGTAGCGCTCCTGCGCCGCGGCGTACGGGTCGTTGGGCCACGGCGCGCCGCCGCCGTAGCTGCGAGGCCTGGCCGGGGCGGCCTGGCCGGCCCGCGCCGCGGCGATGAGCCCGTCGGCCTGGCCGGCCGATACCGGGCATGAGTTGACTGCCGCGGCGGGCGCGGCGTCGCACCGCCCGATGCAGGACACCTCGGCGAACTCGATCTCCGCGTCCTGCCCGTGCCGTTCGCGCAGCGCCGCGATGCGCTCGTCCGCGCCCTGCAGCCAGCACGACAGGTCGTGGCAGACGTGCAGCGCCACTTTCCGCGGGCGCTCGGTCAGGAAGTGCGGGTAGAACGAGACCAGGCCCTCGATCTCGTACAGCGGCCGGCGGACGTCCCTGGCCAGCGTCACAAGTTCCTCGCGTGGCAGCCAGCCGAGCCGGTCCTGGATGGCCTGCAGCGCCGGGATCAGGCTGGGGCCGGGGAACTTGCCTGCCCTGGCCTCCACGCCGGGCGCGCCCGGCCGGGCCTTCGCCATTACCCGTCCTGCTTCCCGGCCCCGGCCCCGGCCCCGGCCGCGGCCTCGATGCGCACCGCGCAGAACTTGAACTCGGGGATCTTGCCGACCGGGTCGATCTCGTCGATGGTCAGCAGGTTGGCCGCTGCCTCACGGAAGTGGAACGGGATGAAGCAGTTGCCCCGGGCCTCGCGGTGCGAGAAGCGCGCCGCGAGCACGATCGACCCGCGACGTGAGCTCACCCTGGCCAGCTCGCCATCCGCGAGGCCGAGCCCGGCGGCATCGTCGGGGTTCAGGTACACCTCCGCCTTCGGGCTGATGGCGTCGAGTGCGAAGGACCGGCGGGTCATCGAGCCGGTATGCCAGTGCTCAAGCAGGCGGCCGGTGTTGAGCACGAACGGGTACTCCTTACCCGGCAGTTCCTTCGCCGGCAGCCATTCGGCGGGCACGAGGTGAGCGAGCCCGTCGGCCGTGTTGAACCGCTCGCCGAACATGACGACGGTCCCGTCACTGTGCTCGGGATCGGCGTTCGGGTAGAGCTTGCCGGTGGATCCGAGGTTGTCGTAATTGAGGTTGGCGTAGCTCGGCATCACCGAGACGATCTCGTCGAAGACCTCGCGCGCGGAAGAATAGCTCCAGCCGAGCCCGATCCGGTTGGCGATGTCCTGGACCACCTCCCAGTCCACCCGCGCGCCGCCCGGCGTGTCGAGGACCTTGCGGCCGATCTGAACCCGGCGGTCGGTGTTGGTGTACGTGCCGTCCTTCTCCAGGTAGGAGGAGGCGGGCAGGACGACGTCGGCGAACTCCGCGGTCTCGGTGAGGAAGATGTCCTGGACGACGAGGAAGTCGAGCGCCGACAGCGCCTTGCGGACCTTGTTGATGTTGGGGTCGGACAGGAACGGGTTCTCCCCCATCATGTACATGCCGCGCACGCCGCCCTTGAGGGCGGAGCCGATGATCTCGGTGACGGTGAGCCCTCGCTTAGGGTCCAGGTCGGTGCCCCAGAGTTCCTCGAACCTGGCGTGCACCGCCGGGTCGTCCGCCTTCTGGTAGTCCGGGTAGAACATCGGGATCAGGCCCATGTCCGATGAGCCCTGCACGTTGTTCTGCCCGCGCAGGGGATGCAGCCCGCTGCCCGGCCGCCCGATGTTGCCGGTGATCGCGCACATCGCGATCAGGCAGCGGGCATTGTCGGTGCCGGTGGTGTGCTGGGAGATCCCCATCCCCCAGAAGATGACCCCGGAACCCGCCTCGCCCCAGACCCTGGCCACCCGCCGGATGACGGCGGCGTCCACCCCGGTGATCTGGGCGGCGCGTTCCGGCGGGTAGTCCCTGACCGTCTCGGCGAGCGCAGCGAAGTTGGTCGTCCGGCGGGAGATGAAGTCGGAGTCGGTGAGCCCGAGCCTGATCACCTCGTGCATGATGCCGTTGTAGAGCGCCACGTCGGTGCCCGGCTTGAGCTGGCAGAAGATGTCGGAGTGGTCGGCCATCTTGTCGGCCCGGGGGTCGACGTAGATGATGGTCGTCCCCCGGCGGCGGGCCTGCTTGAAGAAGGATGACGCGACGGGGTGGTTCGCTGTCGGGTTGCTGCCGGTCACGATCGCCACGTCGGCGTTCACCACGTCACCGTAGGTCGTGGACACGGCACCTGAGCCGATGCCCTCGAACAGCGCGGCCACGCTGGAGGCGTGGCAGAGCCGGGTGCAGTGGTCGATGTTGTTGGTGTGGAAGCCGGTCCTGATCAGCTTCTGGAAGAGGTAGGCCTCCTCGTTGGAGCACTTGGCCGAGCCGAAGCCCGCGATGGCCGCCGGGCCGCCTGCTGCGTGCACCTCGGTCAGCCTGCGGGCCACCAGGTCCAGCGCCTCATCCCAGGTCGCTTCCCGGAAATGCGGTAGCACCTCGGCGTAGTCCACCAGCCCGCCCGGCTTTCGCCTGCGGGGCCGACGGGCGCCGTTGCCTCCGTTAAAGCCCTTCTTCTCTTGCCTTTCCCCCTCGGCGCGGCCGCTCATCTCGCCGCGTACCTCGGCGGACAGCGGTCCCTTGGGGTACGCCTCTTCCCGCCGGATGAGCGGCGTGGTGAGCCGCTGCGGCGAGGCGGCGTAATCCCAGCCGTAGCGCCCCTTGACGCAAAGGCGGCTCTTCGAGCCGGGCTGGTCGCGGCCGTCAGCGAAGGCGATCGCGCCCCGCTCCCTGTCGACCTGGTAGGTGAGGGCGCAGCCGACGCCGCAGTACGGGCACACGCTGTCGACCGAGTCGAGCTCGGCACGGGGCCGGATGGGCACGTCATGGATCGGCTTGTTGGTCAGCGCGCCGGTCGGGCAGGCCGCGACGCACTCGCCGCAGGTGACGCAGGAGGACGCGCCCATCGGGTCGTTCAGGTCGAACGCGATGCGGGTGGCGTAGCCCTTGCCGCTGCGCCCGATGACGTCGTTGCCCTGGATGTCGTCACAGGCGCGCACGCAGCGGTCGCAGAGGATGCAGGCGTCGTGGTCAACCGCGATGACCGGGTTGGACAGGTCCGTGCCGCGGCCGGACGCCACGGGCAGGCCGCTGCCGCGGCTTGCCCCGTACCGATCAGCCAGGGCGAGCAGCTCGTTGTCGCCGGTGGTGGTCTGCTTGGGGTCGCGCTCCCGGGCGGGCTGGTCGGCGAGCAGCAGCTCGGTGAGCGTCGCGCGGTTGCGCTCGATGTCCGGGGTGGCCGTCTTGATATCCATGCCGTCTTCGCACGGCCGGACGCACGCGGCGGCGTAGACGCGCGCCCCGGTGTCCACCACGCAGATCCGGCAGACGCCGACCGGATCGTAGCGCTCGTCATGGCAGAGCACCGGAATGTCGATTCCGGCTGCTCTGGCCGCCGTCCAGATGGTCGTGCCCGCCGGGACGGTGACCGGAGTCCCGTCGATCGTCAGGGTGACCGTCCGGGGCCTGGCGGGGGCGTGAATGACCATGTTGACAGTATCCGCCGTCGCGGGACCCTAGCTCAACAGCAGCCCGGCCAGGCTGGCCTCGTCCGGGCGGCCATCGGAATCGAGCCCGCGGGCCGCGTAGTAGCCGTCGATCATGCTCCGCAGCCGCCCGGGGGTCAGCGTCGCGACCCGGCCGGATCCGATCCGCAGCGGCTCGCTCAGCAGGCGCTCCGGCAGCCAGTCGTCCGCTGGCGCCCAGCCCTCGCGGATGTTGAACGCGCGCTTGGCCAGGACGATCCGGCGCGCGGTCTGCCGCAGCTCGGCGCCGTCGGTGTCCCAGCCCGTCACCGCGGCCAGCAGCGCCGCCCACTCGTCGAACGGCTCGCTGAAGACGCCGCGCAGGAACTTGCACAGGATGAGCGAGTCCATGACCGCCGCGCGGTCCTCCGTCTCGATGGCCGCCGCGACGTGGCGTTCGCCGCCCTCCAGCCGGTCGTGCTCGCCGGAGAGGTCGGCTTCGTAGGCGCCCGAGCGGTTGTGATCGGCGCCTCTGGCGTTCACCGCGAGCCCCAGCGCCATGGCCTGCATCGTGCGGGGCTCGTAACCGGGCAGCTCCATGCCCTTGACGTGCGGCGCGAACGCCGCCGAGCCGCCCCCGACCTGCGCCGCCGCACGCCGCGAGCCCTCGCTGAGCAGCTCGCCAAGCCCCTGCCGCGCGCCGATCTCCGCCAGCGCCCGCATCAGCGCGCCGCCGTCGCCGAAGCGCAGCCATGGCGCATCGATCAGGCCGCGCTCGACGCACTCCATCGCCCAGGCGATGGTGCCGCCGGCCGAGATGGTATCCAGCCCGAGCTCGTCACATCGCGCGCTGGCAGCAAGCACGTCATCGGGGTCGGACACCCCGCACATCGGGCCGAGCGCAAACACGTTCTCGTACTCGACCCGCATCTGCTTGCCGCCCCGGGCGGCGTAGATGTGCTCGCAGCCGATGGTGCAGGAGGCGCAGCCGCCGCGGGTGACGCTGCGCATCCTGGACAGGTCCTCGGCGGCGAGCTTCGGTGCCCCGTCGAACGTGGCGGCCTGGAAGTTGCGGGTCGGCAGGGTGCTGATGGCGTTGAACGCGAGCAGGTTCGCCAGCGTGCCAAGCTCGCGGTACTTCGCCGTCGCCGGGCCGAAGGAACGGGCCCGCAGGTCGCGTGCCGCCCCGAGTACGGCCGCCGGATCGGCCGAGGCAACCCTGGTCGCGGCATGCACGGCCACCGCCTTGAGCCGCTTGGCGCCCATGACCGCGCCAAGGCCGCCGCGTCCGGCGTGCCGGCCGTCATGGGAAATGGTGGCGTACCGGACGCCCCGTTCGCCCGCTGGCCCGATCGCGGCCGCCCGCCAGCCTCTCCCCAGGCGCTCCCTGAGCCGTTTCTCCGCCTCGGCCGCTGGCAGTCCCCACAGGTCGGCGGCGTCGATGCGGCGGGCGCCCGAGCCGTCGACGAGCAGCACGGAGGGCCGGTCACACGCGCCGGTCACCACGATCGCGTCATGGCCGGTGAGCTTGCCGGAGATCGCGAACTGACTCGACGCGAGGGCGTCATTCAGCAGGCCGGTCAGCGGGGACTTGGCGACAACCGCGAACTTGGCGCTCGTGGTCAGCGGGGTGCCGACCATGGGTGAGAAGACGAAGGCCAGCGGCGCCTCCGGCGCGAGCGGATCGACGCCGGGCGGGGCGAGCCGGTGCATGAGCCAGGCGCCGAGCCCGACCCCGCCGACGAACGCGCGCAGCACCTCATCCGGCAGGGCCAGGGTGCTGGCGGTGCCGTCGCCGGCGTCCGCGACGAGCGCCCGTCCGAAATACCCGCCGGCCGCCATCTCGGTCAGCCGCCCGCGTCCGCGGCGAGAAAGGACACGGTGTCCCCGGTGGCCAGCGGCATTTCACCGTCGCGGGTGATCTGGTCGCCGTTCAGCGCCGCGACCACATGCCGGCCGAGGGCGAGCCCGGCGGCCGCCGCCGCGCCCGCCATGGTGGCCGCGTGAATCGTCTGGGGGCCACGGTGGCCATCCGCCAGGGCACCGAAACGCTGGATCGTCACCTCGGGCGCAGTCCGCGAGCGGGCGGCCGCGTAGTCGGCCGGCTCGTTGATGTTGATGACCGAGTCGAGATCAGGATCCAGCGCAGCCAGCACCGGGTCGGCCCGCAGTGCGGCCTCATCGAGACGCACGACCGAGCATTCCCCGAACAGGAACGCCGGGCGCAGGCGCTGCGCCGCCACCAGGCGTTCGGCGAGTGGCGCAAGCGCCGTCCGGTACGCGGCGGCCAGCGGCTGCGGATAGCCCAGCGCGACCGGCAGCCCGACATCCACGCCGTCGGTCAGCGCGCGCAGCACCCGCCGCACGAACGCCGGGTGCAGGAAGGGCAGGTCGGTCGAGCAGGCAAAGGCCGCCTCGGCCCGGTCCGCGGTTGCGGCCAGCCCGGCGGCCAGCCCCTGCAGCGGGCCGAGCCCCTCGCGCGGGTCCTCGACGACATCGACCTGCGCTGGCAGGGCGGGAAGTTCCTGGCCGGGCGCCCGGACCACCACGACGGGCCCGTCGACAACCCGCGCGAGGACGCCGGTCACCCGGCGCAGCAACGTCGAGCCGTGCCACTCCAGGGCGGCCTTGGACGTCCCCATCCGGGAGGACCGGCCCCCGGCGAGCACGATCCCAGCGGAGGCAGCCATACCCCGATGCTATGCCTGCTACGAGGCACGACCCGGTTCGAGCAGGCCGCGACGGCGGCGGACGGCCTTGTCGGCCGTGGTGAACAGCGAGTCGACGGCTATCCCGATGATCAGGATGACGATGATCATCGCGCTGGCCCCCGCGAAGTCCTGCAGGTCCTGGTCGTTGTTGAGCAGGACGCCGATGGACGGCTGGCCGAGGATGAGCACCAGCAATTCGCCCGCCATCAGGCTCCGCCAGGCAAACGCCCAGCCCTGCTTCATGCCGGCCACGTAGGCAGGCAGCGAGGCGGGCAGGATTAGGTACCGGTACCGGTTAAAGCCGCGCAGGCCCATGGTCTTGCCTGCCCGCAGCAGCAGCGGGGGGGTGTAATCCACGCCGGTGATCAGCCCGTTGGCGATCGACGGAGCGGCGCCGAGCACCATCACGAAGAGGATGGCCGACGTGGAGAGCCCGAAGAGAATGATCGCGAACGGGAACCACGCGATGGATGGCATCGTCTGCAGGCCGGTGATGATCGAGCCGACCGCCGCGCGCAGCGGCGTGATCCTCGCTACGAGGAGCCCGATGACTGAGCCGATCACCAGCGCCAGCGCATATCCCAGGACCGCCCGGCGGAGCGTTATCCCGAGGGCCTGCCACAGCAGCGCGTGATGCATAAGGCCCCAGAGGTCAGGAAGAACCACCGTAGGGCCCTTCAGCACGGCCGACTTCCAGCCGGTCAGGTGCACTAGCTGCCACAGCACGAGGACAAGGGCTACGGCGAGCAGCTTCGGCCAGGCCGCGGCCCACGCGGAGCGGGCGACCCGGCCCGCGCCGCGCTGCTGCGGCAGCCCGCCGAGCTCCAGGTTGTCCAGCCCGGTGATGGCCGACGGCCGCGTGTCAGCCGCCATGACGGCTCATCTCCTCGCGCAGCCGGTCGGTGATGGTGGCGGCCAGCTCTGAGACCTCGCGCGAGTCAATCCTGCGCGGTCCCTGCCTCGGCACGTCGTACTCCTCGATGACCCGGCCCGGCCTGCTGGACAGGACCACTACCCGGTCGCCGAGCCTGGCGGCCTCGCGGACGTTGTGCGTCACGAAGAGCACGCTCAGGGTCCGCTCGGCGCAGATCCGCTCGAGTTCGTCGTGCAGCAGGTCGCGGGTCATCGCGTCCAGGGCGCCGAACGGCTCGTCCATCAGCAGTACGTCCGCGTCCTGAGCCAGCGCTCGCGCCAGCGCGACCCGCTGCCGCATGCCGCCGGAGAGCTCATGCGGGCGCTTCGCGCCGAAGCCGCCGAGGTGGACGGTCTCCAGCAGCTCCAGGGTACGGGCGCGCCGCTCCGCCTTCGGCACGCCGCGGGCGCGCAGGGCGAGCTCGACGTTCCTTGCGGCCGTGAGCCACGGGAACAGGGCCGGCTCCTGGAACATCAGCGTGACCCGCTGGCCGGCCGTGTCGATCTGGCCGGATGTCGCCATGTCCAGGCCCGCCACCAGCGAGAGCAGCGTGCTCTTGCCGCAGCCGGACGCGCCGATGAGGCAGACGAACTCCCCCGGCGCGACCGACAGGGACACGCTGTCCAGGGCCAGCAGCGCCCCGCGGCCCTGCCCGTAGACCTTGGACACCTCCGTCAGCCGGACCGCGGCGGCCGCTTGCTCCGCGCCGCGGTCGGCCACGATGGTCAGATTCGGGAAGGCTGACGCCCCCGGGGCTTCCTTGGGCGTCAGGCGGCCGCTGCGCATGCTCATGATTTCACCGTGGGTTCCCCTGCTGCCTGCAGCAGCGAGTTGAGCGGACCGAGATCGTAGATGCCCCTCAGGTTGCTGACCGGCTTGAGCAGGCCAACGGCGACGGCGTGCTGCGCGTCGGCGAGCAGCGATGACGCGACCGGGTCGTCGGTGAACTTGATCTGCGCGAACGCCGCCGACAGGATCGCGGGCTCCAGGCCCTTGCCGAGCACCGAGGTCAGCTCGGCGTTGGCGGCCGCCTCGGCGGCCGCCTTGTTCTGGTTGATGAAGTCATTCGCCTCGATCTGGCCCTTGAGCAGCCCGCTGACGGCGCTCGGGTGCGCGGCGAGGAAGGACTGCGTGACGACCAGGTTGGTGGTGACGAACTGGCCCTTCGGCCACAGGCTGGCCTCGTTGACCAGCACGTGCCCGCCCTCGGCGACCATCTCGGCGTCGTAAGGCGCGGGCTCCCAGCCGCCGGCGATCTGCCCGGACTGGAACGCCAGCACGGCCGCCGAGTTCGGCGTGGTCGGCTTGATCGGGACATCGCCGCCGCCGGTCTGCGTGGTGGTCAGCCCGTGCTTCTTCAGCCAGTAGCGCAGCGCCACGTCCTGGCTGTTACCGAGCGACGGGGTAGCCAGCGACTGGCCCTTGAGCTGGGACACGCTGCTGATGCCCTTCTTGACGACCAGCGCGGCGCCGCCGGAGGCCGCGCCTGAAATGATCTTGATGAGCTTCCCGCTGGATGTCTGCCATGCCTTGATCGCCGGGTTCGGGCCGACATAGGCGGCGTCGAGCTGGCCGGCCAGCAGTGCGGTGGCCTCCTCGGTGCCGGTACTGAAGGGCGTCAGCTTGAGGGTCACCCCGCTGCCGAGGTTCTTCGTGAAGAAGCCCTTCTGCACCGCGACCAGAGCCGTGGCATGCGTGATATTGGCCAGGAATCCGAGCTTCAGCGTCACTGGCCCCTTGGCCGCGGTGCTGGCACCGCCGGAACCTGAGCCGGACGAGCCGCCTGCGGACGAACTGCATCCGGCCGCCAGCAGCATGACAGCGGCTACCCCCGCCGCGATGAGCGCTCGCTTCATCGTCCACCTTTTCCGATCAGATTAATAGGTATATGGCTTTATACCACAGCTGCGCGGACGGTGCACGTCCTGGTGAGCGAAACACGCCCGCAGCTGGCGGGCCTTTCTCAGCGGTCAGCCGTTCCCGGCGTCCTGGAAGTCGATGCCCGTCACCGAGGGGAACTTCTGCAGGCATTGCTGCAGCTGGGCAAGGTTGGCGTCGCTCGCATTGTCGGTACGGAACCGGACGGCGTAGATCATGTCCAGCGCCTTGCGTACCGGCGGCAGGGCCTCGGGGCGGGCGTTCGGCACGTGCGAGCAGGCCGCCCTGACCTTGAGCAGCGTGGCGACGGACGTGTTGGGCTTGAACTGCACGACGGCCCATTGCCTGCCGAGTGCGGCGTCGAACTTGGCACAGCCCGCGACGGTCACCGTGATCAGCGCCGCTGACGCCAGGGCGCCGAAGGCGGCACGCGGCAGCAGAATCGGGCGGCGCGCAGGTCCGGGCACGCCTGTCAGCTTACGGCCGGGTAGCGTACCGCCAGGAGCCGGACCCGCAGCGGAGGGACGGCAGCGGAGCCGGGACGGCAGCGGAGCTAGATCGGGCAGGCCGGCAGCAAGGAGGATCCACCGTGGCTGGCCTCATCGAGGACTACGCGCTCATCGGCGACCTGCAGACGGCGGCGCTGGTCGGACGTGACGGCTCGGCCGACTGGCTCTGCCTCCCCCGTTTCGACTCGCCGGCCTGCTTCGCGGCGCTGCTTGGCGACGAGCGCAACGGCCACTGGCTGATCGCGCCAACCGCCTCGCAGGGGCCGCCGGCCCGCCGCGGCGAGGTGACCAGGCGTTACCGCGGGGACACCCTGGTCCTGGAAACCGAGTGGCGGACCGCAGGCGGAACCGTCCGGCTGACCGACTTCATGCCGCCGTGGGCCGGCCAGGCTCCGGTGATGGTGCGGATCGTCGAGTGCATCGAGGGCGCTGTCGAGATGGAGTGCGTGTTCCGGGTGCGGTACGGCTACGGCAAGGTCGTCCCTTGGGTGCGCCGGTCCGACGGCGCGGTCCTTGCCGTTGCCGGGCCTGACTCGGTCTGGCTGCGCACCCCGGTCCAGCTGACCGGCCATGATCTTGCGCACGAGGCGAGCTTCACGGTCCGGGCCGGCGAGCAGGTGCCCTTCGTGATGTCCTGGCAGCCGTCGCACCTGCCCGCGCCCGAGCCGGTCGACGCAGCGCAGGCGCTGCGGGAGACATGCGAGTTCTGGGCCGGATGGGTGCACGGCTGCAGCTACCGCGGTGCGTACCGGGCTGCCGTCGTCCGCTCGCTGATCACGCTCAAGGCACTGACCTACGCGCCGACCGGGGGCATCGTGGCGGCGCCGACCACCTCGCTGCCCGAGGATCTTGGCGGCGTGCGCAACTGGGACTACCGATACTGCTGGCTGCGCGACGCAACGATCACCCTGGAGGCGCTGCTGCGCACCGGCTACACCGACGAGGCGGCCGCCTGGCGGGAGTGGCTGGGCCGGGCCATCGCCGGGGACCCGAAGGATGTCCAGATCATGTACGGCGTGGCCGGCGAGCGCCGGCTGCCCGAGTGGGAGGCCGACTGGCTGCCGGGATACGAGGACTCGGCGCCGGTGCGGATCGGGAACGCCGCGGTGAACCAGCGGCAGCTTGACGTGTATGGCGAGGTGATCGACGCGCTCGCGCTCGGCCGGCAGGCGGGGCTGAGATTCGACCGGCACACCTGGGCGCTGGTCCGCGCCCTGCTGCTGTTCCTTGAGAAGAACTGGCAGCTGCCGGATGAGGGAATCTGGGAGGTCCGCGGCCCGCGGCGGCATTTCGTGCACTCCAAGGTGATGGCCTGGGTGGCCTTTGACCGCGCCGTCCGGCTGACCGAGCTCGGGCAGCCGGGCCCGACGCAGCGCTGGCGCGAGGTTCGCGACCGCATTCACGCCGAGGTGTGCGACCAGGGGTACGACGCCCGCCGCGGCACGTTCACGCAGTATTACGGAAGCACGGAGCTCGATGCCGCGGTGCTGCTGATCCCGGAGGTCGGCTTCCTGCCGGCCGACGACCCCCGGGTGATCTCGACCGTGCAGACGATCAAGCGGGAACTGGTCCGCGACGGCCTGGTCCTGCGGTACTCGCTGCCGGCCATCGAGCCCGGCCGCCCGGGTGCCGCCGCCCCGGGTGCCGCCAGCCTGGGTGCCGCCGTCCCGGGCGTCGGCCCGGGTGGCGTCGGCCCGGGTGGCGTCGGCCCGGGTGCCGCCGTCCCGGGCGTCGGCCCGGGTGGCGTCGGCCCGGGTGCCGCCGATGGCCGCCCGGGCGCCACGGCGCCCATGGCGGACGGCCTGACGGGGGGCGAGGGTGCCTTCCTCGCCTGCAGCTTCTGGCTGGTGAACGCGCTGCACATTACTGGTGAGTACGAGGAGGCCGTGCAGCTGTTCGAGCGGCTGCTGTCACTGCGCAGCGATGTCGGGCTGCTCAGCGAGGAGTACGACCCGCGGTACGACCGGCAGGTCGGCAATACTCCCCAGGCGTTCAGCCACATGCCGCTGATCCTGTCCGCGCTGAATCTGGAGAGCCATTCCGGGCATCACTGCCGCAGGCCCGCCGGGCGCGCCAAGCACCCGCAGCCCTGAACGCCCGCACATACTGAACGGAGATTCCGGCCCCGGTCCCGTCACCCAACGTAATCCGCGCGGCGGACATCGTCAGGTCGTGCCGCGGCGGGTTCGGGCCCTGCGAGACTTATCACCAGCCATGCCTGCCCGCCCGCACATCCTGGTCGTCAACGGCCGCAAGGTCCGTCAGCCGGTCTTCGTGATCGGCGCCCCGCATTCGGGCACGGACCTGCTGGCCCGCGCGCTAAAGCAGTCGGCGGGCTTCCACCTCACCATCGGCCAGCGCGCCGTCGTTGGCGTGGTCCACGCGTTCGCGCGCAGCCCGTCCATCCAGCGCGGCCGCGGCGATGCAGCCACGACCGTGCTGCGGGACGCTTTCGCGCAGGCCTGGCAGGTCTCCCCGTACGGCTGCATGGCCTGCTCAGCGCCGTGCCGTGCTGCGGGCGGGGTTGACGGGGCCGGCGTCTGCGTTGCCGAGCGCGACATCACCAGGTACGGCGACGGGAGCCCGGACCTGATCTACTGCGCGGACGGGCTGGCCGACGCCTTCCCTGACGCCAGGATCGTGCAGATCGTCAGGGACGGCCGGGACGTGGTGGCCGGCATGCTCGCGGACTCCGCGGTGCTCTCCTGGTTCAGTCCCGGCGTGGCGAACGTCGAAAGCGAGTTCCCCAACCCGTTCTTCGGCATCGAGACGGAGGCTGACCTGGCGGCGTGGCCCGGCCTCTCGCTGGCGGGCAAGTGCGCGCTGCGCTGGCGCGGGTCGGTGCGGCAGATGGCCAGGCTGCGCAGCAGCATGACCGCCGAGCAGCTCACCACGCTCCGCTATGAGCAGGTGATCCGCCATCCCCAGGCGGCGGCCAGCGCCGTGTCCGACTTCATCGGCGCGAAGATCGCCGCCATCCCCGTGCGCGGCAACGGCCGCGGCGGGCCCGCGCGCGCCGTCGACGCAGGCGGGTGGCGCCGCTTGCTCACTCCGCTGCAGGTCAGCGAGGTGGAGCAGGTGGCAGGTACCGATCTGCGCCGGGTAGGCTACGGCGGCTGACCCGGCAGCGGCTGACCCGGCAGCGGCTGACTGGCGGCGGTGGTCGGCCTGCCAGTGCCGCGGTGCGGCAGGATGTCCTGCATGGATCTTGGCTTGCGCGATCGGGCGTACCTGATTACCGGCGGCAGCCGCGGGCTGGGCCTGGCCACGGCACAGGCACTGGTAGCCGACGATGCGCGGGTGCTGCTCAGTGCCAGGGATGCCGCCGGGGTGGCAGGCGCCGCGGCCGGTCTCGGTACCGGGCACGCCGCCGGCCTGGCCGCCGACCTCGCCGATCCCGGCGCGCCGCAGCGGCTGGTGGCCGCGGCCAGGGAGGCGTTCGGCCGCCTGGACGGGGCGCTGATCAGCGTCGGCGGCCCGCCCGGCGGGACCGTCATGGGCACGTCCGATGAAGCCTGGCGGGCCGCGTTCGAGAGCGTTTTCCTCGGCGCGGTACGGCTGGCCAGGACTCTCGGCGAGGAACTCGGCGAGGGCGGGTCGATCGCGTTCGTGCTGTCCTCGTCGGTGCGCTCCCCGATCGATTCGCTGGCTATCTCGAACGGGCTGCGGCCCGGCCTGGCCGGCGTCGCCAAGTCGCTCGCCGATGAGCTCGGCCCGCGCGGGATCCGGGTCAACGGACTGCTTCCCGGCCGGATCTCGACGGGCCGGGTGCGCGAGCTCGACGCC
>WNFC01006019.1_pt1 | contig 13333 bp, 9 predicted proteins | sample 5400541 | NCBI WGS metagenome assembly WNFC01 (sample SAMN13153342, study PRJNA577476) | soil metagenome | isolation source: 120 cm saprolite under Douglas fir tree site 2 hole 2 replicate 1 | place: USA:California | collected 2015-04-18
CCGAAATCGCGGTAAATCTTGGTGAGTTCCACCACCACCGCGGCTGCCTGAAAGATTTCCACGAATACATTCAGCGGCGAAGCGACTGTGAATCCTCCCGAGCCCATCTTACCGCCCACCAGCACGTTGAATCCGAAGCGGCCGGCCTTCTTCGCGGGAACGAGGGCGATATCTTGTGACTCGCAATGCGTGCAATTGTCGGTGCAGCCCGTCACGGTGACGTTGAACTTGCGCGGCAGGTTGGTGAACTCCGGGTTGCCCTTGCTGCCGACGATGATGCGATCCAATTCGTGGACGACCGGAGAAGCGTCAAACAATTCGTGCGGCGTAAGGCCCGCCAGCGCGCAGCCGTTGATGTTGCGAACGTTATCGATGCCTGTCTGAAGCGTGCGCAGGTCCACCCCCCGAAGCTTTTCGAAAATTTCCGGCACGGTGTCGAGTGTGAAGCCTCGCAGCTCAATTTGCTGCCGCGTGGTGATATCCAGAACGCTGTTGCCAAGCCGCCGCGAGAGTTCCGCGATGGTGCGGAGTTGCGCGCTCCTCGCGAAACCGTTGGGCATGCGAATGCGCATCATGAATTTGCCGGGCGTAGGTTTGCGGAAGAACACACCAACCCATTTCAACAATTCTTTTTCCGCGGGGGTGAGCGCCGCGGCGCCACGCTCGATGATTTGTGGAAGGTGATCCAGGATGTGCAGGCCATTGCCGTCCATTGACGCTTTGTAGCCTTCGACGGCGTTCGTGCCGACGGGGATTTGTGCGGAAGATGACGATGTCATCGTGCCACTCGCGACAAACATAGGGGATGTTGTCACTTCCCGAGCGACGGAGGCCAACTCAAAGTTTGCGTCGCTTCTATCAAAAATCTGGGGGGAGACTGCCCCCAATCTTGGTTCTATTTGAACGGGTGATGAGATGGCGGTGTCTGGATATATGAAGGCGCAGAATGCGCTTCTCAAGGAGAACTGCCACCATGAAAAAGACGAGATTCGCCTTTGTTTTGCTTGCCGCAATTCTCATGAACTACGAAGGGGCGCACGCACAAAAGCTTGCACCCAAATCCGCACCGGTGACGATTGCGCCAGACCTTACGAAACTGAACATCGAAAGAATACTGCAACAGCTACAAACGACGAACGTTCAGCCGAGCGCTGAAGAAACTTCGCCTTTGCAGGTTGTGGCGGCGTTTCTGCAACTGAGCCCGGGGCAGGTGAGCGAGTTGGGACAATTATTGCAGGCGCGCCAAACGACGCTTGTCCCGCTATTTCAAACGGCACAGACCCTTACCCAACAGCTCGGCAATCTGCTGAACTCCGGCGGAAACCCGGCCCAGGTGGGAACTTTGGTCATCTAGATTCATGCCTTGCAACAGCAGATGGCCCAAGCACAGCAGAGTTTTCTCACGCAATTCGTCTCCATCCTCGACCCGCAGCAGTTGCAAAAACTTCAGGCCGTGCAGATTGCGGCTCAGTTTCAACCGATTCTTCCGGCATTCCAGCCCATCTTTCTGTTCTGACTCGGGGAAGGCCGCAGGCGGGCAGACGTGGGCGGGGAGGCCGCCCACTCTCCGCTGCAAGACCGTGAGCGGTCGTTCGAATTGCGTGCCACGAGCATCCCCTGAGCGTGGTATTTTTCTGAACATGATATTTTTCTGAACGGGCAGGCGGCGTGCGGTGTCTTTAGATAGAGAGGGTAGTGAGGCTTGACAGGGACTTGCGTGAGTGTGCTCATTTCGAAAGCCGAGGCACCTGAGACCGAAGCGCGATTTAGCGAGCGTATCGCTGAGAATCAGCGGCGCGTTTTTCAAATAGCCTACAGTGTTCTCGGCAATTCCGCCGACGCGGAGGATGTGGCCCAGGAAGCGTTTTTGCGCGCCTATCAGAAATTTGCCTCGCTGCGGGAGGCGGAAAAATTTCGCTGGTGGATAAACCGGATCGTTTTCCGACTGGCACTGAACCGGCGGAAGGGCCACGGGCGGCGACTGGCACGAGATTCAGCTTGGCAGATGACCGAGACGCCAGCGATGGTTGACGGCGCAAAGTACGCGGAGCAGCAAGTACTCTTGGACCGGTTGCGGAGAGAAATTGAACGGCTACCGGAGAAGCTCCGCAGCGTCTTGCAGCTATCGCTTGTGGAGGAGATGGAAGCAGCCGATGTGGGAGCGGTGCTCGGGCTTCCAGCAGGAACGGTAAGGTCGCGGATGTACACGGCGAGAAAACTTTTGTTGGAAGTGATGAAATGAAAGACGCGTGCGAAAACTGGAAAGAGCCGTTGCGGGAGGCCGCACTGACGGGCACTACGGCGAAGGATCTAGAAGAGCATCTGCGAAGCTGTGCGAATTGCTCCGCTGAGCTGGACGAGGTCCGAGCGCGCGCGGCGCGATTGGATGCGCTGCTGCCGCTGGTGGCGCAAGGAGCGGAGCCCTCGGCGGATTTCCGGGCGCGAGTACTTGCAGCGGTGGCCGCGAAGGAAGGGAAGCGCGGCAGGCCTTGGAGAGTGTGGACATTGGCAGGGGCAACCGTCGTGCTTGTGACGCTGTTGGTTGTTGGCGTGACATCGCTGCGAAGAAATGGACCAGCGATTCCGGCAGGGGAAGTAGCCGCGGCGCAGAAACTGGCAGAATGGCGAGCCCCCAGCGACGGCCTGTTGAGGACTCCCGGGCAAGAGATTTTGAAGGGGATGCCGAGACTCGGCCAATCGTATTTGAATGTTCCGGTGAAGACGGATGAGGAGGAATGAAATGAGGGCAGGAGTTCTCTGCATTTGCGCAGCATTTCTTTTTGCGGGCGGCGCAGTCCACGCGCAGCAGCCGGATCAGGACCCGATTGGGCAGAGTTTTTTTGCTCCGGAACTGGTGATTCAGCATCAGGAAGCAATTGGCTTGAGCGCGGAGCAAAAAGAATACTTCAAGACGGAAATCCGGCAGGCGCAATTGAAATTCACCGAATTGCAATGGAAGCTGCAGGATGAAATGGAAAAATTGGTGGGGCTGGCCAAGCAACCGCGCGTGGACGAGCAGCAGATACTGGCGCAATTGGAAAAGGTGCTGGCGGCGGAGAGGGAAATCAAGAGAGAGCAGGTAACGCTGCTCGTGCGAATCAAGAACAAATTGACGCCGGAACAGCAGGGGAAGCTATCTGAACTGCGAGGCAGGCTGGCAAATAAATAGTGGAGACGGCCTCCCTCTAACTTCGTTCACGCAGGTTCGACAACGAGCTTGATGCCTCGACAGGGAAGGCTCAGTCCCTCCTCACTCTTAGATTCACGACTCTCCTTCCAAGTCTGGAACAACTTCTTTCTTAACTTTGCGGGAATAAACTGCATGGCTCGGCAGTCCATGGAGACAAGGGCTGTTCCCAGGTTATCCAATGGTTCCAAGAAGTTGGGGTATCCGCCGCAATTACCGTTTTAGAAGCAGCGGGGGATACCAAGCCGAGTAGAGGCCAGCGGGAGCGATTCTTGGTATTAGATAAAATATCTTGACCGCTGCCGGCGTTTAGCATATATGGGCCCTATCTCTCTCACCTTCTGGTGGGAACGCGCCTGCTAGGGTGGGTTACTGCGAGTGGTTGGATGAGCTGTCGATGGGGGATGTGGTGGGTGGTAAAGCGAGTGCTTCGGTGTTGCTCTCTCGCCGCTTTGTGTGTCTCCGCTTTAGTGTGCCTGCCCTCCTGTTTCCCCAATTTCCTCGAATTCCAAAAATGAAAAGGGGTGCCCTGTGAGAAAGAATTTAACATGCGTCCTTATCAGTGGTGTGTTTCTGATTCTTTCGACCATTTCAGCGCCAGCAAATGCGCAAACGGCAAGCACGGGAATTGTTCTTGGTAACGTGACAGATCCGGGGGGAGTAGTGTGCCGGATGCCAAGGTCGAACTGACCAACGCCGCGACTAACGAAAAGCGGGAAGCGGCGACTAACTCGGCGGGCCAATATGTCTTCCCGTACGTCGCGCCCGGTGAATACACACTCAGAGTGAACAAACAAGGTTTCCGGACGACTTCGAGTGCCGCTCTGCATGTAGACGTAGCGAAGAGCTATACGATGGATTTCAAACTTGAACTGGGTACCGTTGGCCAAACGGTGGAGGTAGCAGCGACGGCGCAGGTGGAACTGCAGACCACCGACGCACAGGTCGGTAGCGAAGTTTCGAGTGAAGTGATGACTGAGTTGCCGACCCTGCGCCGAAATGCCGCAGCACTGCTCACGCTGCAACCCGGCGTAACACCGGGGACAGGCACTTTTCCGAGGGTTGGAATGCGCGTCGCCGGAGCAATCGATGACCAGAACACTTTCACGTTAGACGGAATTGACGTTACCGACAATATAGTGGGGGGTCTTGGCGCTGACATTGCGGTCATCCCGCTGGGAGTAGAGTCGGTGGAGGAATTCCGAGTGGGGGTGAACAACCCAAATGCATCGTATGGGCGAGCTTCGGGTGGGCAGATATCTGTTGTCGGCAAGAGTGGCACGAACAACCTCCATGGTGCGGCCTACTGGGTCCATGAGAACACCGACTTCAACGCCAATGAGTGGGAACTTAACAGGGTCAAGTTGCCCAGGCCGGTTATTCACGACAATCGCTTTGGCGGGGCGGTGGGCGCACCGATCCGAAAGGACAAGACGTTTTTCTTTTTCAACTATGAAGGGCGACGTTTTCCGCAGCAGTCGTCGTTTACTCGCCTGATGCCAAGCAGTCTGCTCAAGCAGGGCATTCTGCAATTCAAAGATGCTTCGGGAAACACGGTTCAGTACAACTTAGCGAGTTCCACGCTCTGCGGGAGTGGGACCACGGCGTGTGATCCCCGGGGACTTGGGATTAGTCCGTCGGTCGCGGCGCTTTGGGCATTGGATCCCGCAGGCACGGACCCGAGCGTCGCGAATGCGGATGGCCTGAACACGTTGGGCTTTCATGGTACCGCCTTAACACCTCTTTCTACGAACTTTTACACGCTGCGCTTTGACCAGCAGATTAATTCTAAATGGCGGTTCAACGGCAGCTACACCTACTTCCAAACTAAACAGGTATCCGGCGGGCAAGCCGCGCAATACGACATTCGCGGCGGTACAGCAAAGGCCACATCGACAGCGCCGACAGACCGGGATGCAATCATCGCAGGGCTGACGGGACAGGTTACTCCTCACGTATTCAACTCTTTCCACTTCGGATGGGTGAGGGCGCGACAGTCGTTCAACCGTCTTGCGCCTTCAGCGGCAGCGGCGCTTGAGAACATTGTCGGAACTGCCTCGTCGGCGGGGCCGATTGCGCTGGCGCCGGGTCAGGCGGCGACAAACCTGGTGGACGCACCGATTGAAGTGGACACGCAAAGAGCGCGCTTCCAAAACAGCACTGGCCGGAACATCCAATACGTGGATGACGTGAGCTGGATTAAGGCGAAACACACTTTGCAATTTGGTGCGAATTTCCGGCACATCCCGACGATTCACACCCGGAATGACAAAGTAGTAGGTTCATTGGCTTCACTGGAGGCCCTGTCTGACGCAGATATAAGCACTTTCCTATCGTCGATTCCCTCGGCGGAGCGGCCAGCCACGTGTTCAGCGACAGTAACTACAAACTGCCTAGTGAAAGGCGATACCCAGCGGTGGGACCGCCTCTACGCGTCGACGTTAGGACTCGTGGACAACGTGGGCATCCTTACGACCCGTGATGGCAATTTGAAACCTTTGCCATTTGGGACCGCATTGGTGAACGATACCACCCTGAATGCCGTCGAGTTCTACGGCCAGGACGTATGGCGCATTACTCCAAACCTGACGTTTACGTACGGCCTATCCTATGGCTGGCAGACCGCGCCGAAGGAAAAGCTAAACAGGCAAACGCTGGTGGTGGACACGACCAATAACAACCAGTCATTCACTGGACCTGGATATATCGCGGCGAAGCAGGCGGCGGCGCTGCAAGGCCAGACATATAACCCGACGCTGGGCTTCGAGCCTGTGAAGTCAGCGGAGCGAAACGTTTTCAATATTGATTGGGGCGATGTGGCTCCCCGTGTGTCAGCGGCTTGGACACCGAGCTTCGATTCGGGTTTCATGCACCGGCTGACTGGAAATCGGAAGACGGTGATCCGGGGAGGGTTCGGCATCGTTTACGACCGCATAAATACCGTCCAGAGCGTCATCATTCCGATGTTGGGCGTGGGGTTTGCGCAAACGATCAGCGTCGGCGCTCCATTGTGCAATGCTTCCGGTGCGCCTGGAACCGGTTGCAACGCGGCAGCAGGTACGGGCAGCCCGGGAGCCTCATCGTTCCGCGTGGGCGTGGACGGAAACCTACCGCTTCCAACGGTCCCCTCGGTGAGCATACCCGTTGTGCCAAGCACACCGTTTGGCGAACTGTTCAGCTTCCAGGACGATCCGAATACGAAGGTCGGACGAAGCCGCGCGGGCGATTTAACGATCCAGCGCGAAATCCCGGGGAATATGATTGTGGAAATCGGCTGGACGGGACGATGGTCTGACAGGCTGCCAGAAGGGGTGAACTTCAACTCCGCCCCGTATTTCTTTGTTGACGCAGCATCGAAAGAGTCGTTTGCGCAGGCATACGACGCGGTGGCTGCGGCACTAGCGGCAGGGCAAAAACCGGCCGTCCAGCCGTTCTTTGAAAACCAGTTAGCGGGTCTAATTGGTTCACCTTGTGCGGGGAGCTCCACGGCCACAACCGCCACGCAATTCTTGACGAATGCAGCGGCGTCGACCTTCACTGGTGGGCTGGTGAGTTCGTTGTTCTCAGTGATGGACGGACGACGGACCTGCCTTGGACTGCCTACCTTCCAGAACCGGCAGCTATTCGACCTGCATATGCGAACGTACATTGGCAGGTCGAACTACCAGGGTTTGATCGCAACCTTGCGGAAGCGAACCTCGCACGGGTTGACGTTCGATGCCACCTACACTTTCTCAAAGACGCTAGACCAAAATATCTCGAACCAAAATCAGGCTGGCGTCTACTCGAATAGCTATTTCCCGAATGTGGATTACGGGCCGTCGCTGTTCGACCGCAAACATATCTTCAACTTCACTTACGTGTATGACCTGCCGATGGGCAAAGGCCATCGATTTGGCGGAGGATCCTTGGGTAATAGACTGCTCGGTGGATGGTACACCTCGGGGATCTTTTCGGCGTTCAGTGGCCTGCCGCTCTTCGTGACGGAAAGCAGCCAGGTATGGGGCGGAGGTAGCATCTTCGGGTCCGGAGTGGGCATGATCCCGACCGTGGACCCGAACACCTTCGGCAATTCCGTCCACAGCGGCGTGTTAGGCTCGAACAACGTTGGTACATCTACCAGCACTGGCCTAAATCTTTTCGCGGATCCCGCAGCAGTATTTGCAGACTTTCGGAACGTGCAAATCAGCAAAGACGGGCGCACTGGCCGCTCCAACCCGCTCCATGGGCTGCCGTTCTGGAATCTGGACTCATCGTTGGGCAAGAAGACGGCGCTGACTGAGCGGGTCTCATTCAGTATCCAAGCTGACTTCTTCAACATCTTCAACCACGTGAACTTTGTTGATCCCAGCCTCAGCCTGACGTCGCCAGCTAGCTTCGGCGTCATTTCAACTCAGTTAGTGCCCACCAGCCGGGACAACACACTTGCCGACGGCAGCCGCTGGATCCAGCTGGGTTTGCGCGTTTCGTTCTAACGTATAACTCTTAAACAAGAACCCGGGGAACGGGCAGTCAGCCCGCTCCCCGGCTTTTTTATTGGCGCGTTAGTAGCGCCTCTATCATACTTCGTCGCCGAAGCGCTTGATGTCTTCGGGGCCTTCCTTTAGGGGCGTAGCGTTGCGGCCTTGGACTAGTTCGCGGATTTGGGCGACGATGTCGGGATTCGCGAGCGTGGTGATATCGCCGGTATCCATGTGATTGGAGATGGCGGCAAGAACGCGGCGCATGATTTTGCCGGAGCGGGTCTTGGGCATGTCCGGGACGATGTGGATGGTTTTGGGCCGGGCGATTTTGCCGATCATGGTTTCGATGGTGTGGATGACTTTGTCCTCGATGGCTTTGGTGGTTGGCACGCCGGGCTTCAGGGAGATGTAGACGACTGGGACGCGGCCTTTGACTTCGTCGACGGCGGGAACGACGGCGGCTTCGGCGACTTCGGGAATCGTTAGGCAGGCGGATTCGACTTCCTTGGTGCCGAGGCGGTGGCCGGCGACGTTGATGACGTCATCGACGCGGCCGAGGATGCGATAGTAGCCGTCGGCGGGGAGCACGGCGCCGTCCGCGGCGTAGTAGGGCCAATCGCGCCAGTCCTTGCTCTTGGGATTCTTGTTGTACTTTTTGTAGTACTGATCGACGAAACGCTGCGGGTCGCCCCAGATGGTCTGCATGATGCCCGGCCATGGATTACGGATACAGATGTTGCCGGCCTTGCCCGAGCCTGCCTTTACTTCTTTGCCCTCCTCGTCCCAAATGATCGGATAGATGCCGAGGACCGCGGGACCAGCGCTGCCGGGCTTCATGGGATCGAGCGCGGGCTTGGTGCTGCAAAGGAAGCCGCCGGTTTCCGTTTGCCACCAAGTGTCGACGATGACGGCTTTGCCTTTGCCAACGACTTCGTAATACCACTTCCAGACTTCCGGCTCGATGGGCTCGCCGACCGTGGTCATGTGCTTGAAGCGATAGTTATAATTTTTCGGCGCGTCGCCGCCGGCTTTGCGAAGCATGCGGATGGCGGTCGGGGAAGTGTGGAAAATGTTGACATCGAGGCGTTCGGCAATGCGCCAGGGGCGACCGGCATCGGGGAATTGCGGGACGCCCTCGTAGAGGACGCTGGTAGCGGCGAGCGCCATCGGGCCGTACACAATATAGGAGTGTCCGGTGATCCACCCAATATCGGCCATGCACCAGTAAACGTCTTCAGGATGAATGTCCTGGTAGTACTTGGCGGTGCCGGTGACGTAGGCAAGGTAACCGCCGGTACGGTGCTGGCAGCCCTTGGGCTTGCCGGTGGTGCCGCTGGTGTACATCAGGAAGAGCGGAGCTTCAGCGTCTTGCGAGACGGGGGCCACGATCTGGCCGTGGTAGTCTTTCAGGGCTTCGTCGACGAAGAAATCGCGGCCCATGATCATAGGCGAGTCGGAGGTGTATTTGCCGGGATAGCGCCTCCAGACAAGGACCTTGTCAATGTCTTGGCCCTCTTTTTTAGCGGTTTGCACGGCGATATCCGCGCTGGCTTTGTGATCCACCCACTTGCCGTTGCGGTGATAACCGTCGGCATAAATCAGAACGCGGCTGCCGGAATCGGCGGCGCGCAGTCCACAAGCTTCGCCGCTGAAACCGCCGAAGACGACGGAGTGCACAACACCTAGCCGCGCGCACGCCAGCATGGTGATGGGCAATTCCGGAATCATGGGCATGTGGATGGTGACGCGGTCGCCGCTTTTTAGTCCGGCGAAATCACGCAGCATGGCGGCAACTTCGTTGACGCGTTTGTAGAGTTCCTGGTAGGTGATGACGACGGGGGATTCCGTTTCTGGTTCCGGGACGAAAATCAGCGCGGCCTTGTTCTTGTGCTTTGTCAGGTGGCGGTCGACACAGTTGTAGCAGGCGTTGAGTTTGCCACCGACGAACCATTTCCAGAAGGGCGCGTTACTCGTGTCCAGTGTCTTGCGCCAGGGCTTGTCCCAATCGAGCAGCGAAGCGTAATGATCGAAGCATTCCGGGAAATTCTTTTCGCTGAATTTCTTGACGAACGCAAGGTCGGCAAGATTCGCCTGGGCGATGAATTCCTTAGAAGGGCGGAAGAACTCTTCTTCCTTCCAGTGGACGGCGATTTGCGCTTCGGTAAGCTTTTGCTTGCCCTTTGCTTCTTTAGCATTTAGCTTTGGTCGAGCTGTGGCCACGGCGGCAACTCCCCTCGAAGGATCGAATCAGCTTATGATGCACAAATGAGGAACGGTGTGATCCGTGCCAGCGCGCTCCCGGGTAGGAGCGAGCTGGCACGCCAAAAATGATGCTCCCGCGAAGGCGCGAGAGTCAATCCGCAGAAGTTTGGCTACTTCATGCCGCCGACTTCGTCCCAGATCTTGTGGCCGTGCGTTTCCTTGAGCAGTACAGCGCCGACGACTACAGTCATTGAAGCAACAATCATCGGGTAGTAGAGGCCAGCAAGAATGTTGCCGGTCGCGGCACAGCTCCATAATCCGATGAGCGGCAAGAGGCCGCCAAAAACGCCGTTGCCAATGTGATAAGGAAGCGAAAGAGATGTATAGCGAATCTTCGCCGGGAAGGCCTCGACGAGATACGCCGCTATTGGCCCGTAAACCATGCAGACGTAAATCACTTGGATGAACACAAGAAAAACAAGCATAGGCACATTCGGGTTAGGAGCTTCTTTTGCGGGGACTAGCGCGTTGGTAACGGGATCGGTGGTCATGGCCGTTAAAGTGGTGGCACCGGTGACCTTGTTTTTTGCGGATTTTACGGTGACAACGTTGTTGCCCGCGGCGCTCTGCATTGCCTTGTAGATGGGGATGTAGGTAACGACGGCGAGCAGACATGCACCCAGCATGAGCCACTTGCGGCCGACCCTATCCGAGATCGCGCCGAAAACCGTGAAGAAGGGCATGGCGCAGAGCAAGGCAATGGCAATGATAATGTTGGCGGTCTTGGTGTTCACCTTGAGGATAGTTTGCAAATAGAAGAGAGCGTAGAACTGGCCGGTGTACCAAACGACGCCCTGTCCGGCGGTGGCGCCAAAAAGCGAGATGAGCACGCGTTTGAGGTTTTCCCACTTTCCAAAAGCGTCTTTGAGCGGCTGAGCCGAAGTCATTCCGGCGCTCTTGATGGACGAGAAAATCGGCGACTCCTTCATCTTCAAGCGGATGTAAAGTGAGATGCTGACCAGGATGATAGAAATCAGGAAAGGAAGCCGCCAGCCCCAAGCACTGAAGGCCTCCTTGCTCATCGATTGCTGCGTGAGCAGAATTACGATGAGGGAGACGAAGAGACCGAGAGTCGCGGTGATCTGAATAAAGCTGGTGTAGAAGCCGCGCTTGCCGTCTGGGACATGCTCGGCCACATAAACGGCCGCGCCGCCGTACTCGCCGCCCAGGGCCAAGCCTTGCAAAACGCGGATGAGAATCAGCGTGATCGGGGAGAACCAGCCGGCGGTGCTGTAGACCGGCAGAAGACCGATCAGAAAGGTCGCGCCGCCCATGATGGTCAGTGTCACGAGAAAGGCGTATTTCCGGCCGACCAGATCGCCGATACGACCGAAGAAAAGCGCACCGAAAGGACGCACCAAGAAGCCCACCGCAAACGTTGCCAGGTAGGCGACGTAGGCAAACGTATCGTTTCCAGGAGGATAGAATTTGAGCGCGAGGACGGCTGCCAAACTGCCAAAAATGTAGAAGTCGTACCACTCGATCATGGTTCCGACGCTGGAGGCCATGATCACCTTCCAAATGCTGTAATCGGCAGTACCACCCATCGGAATTGCGTCTGCACGGCTGGCCATGCTTCCTCCTGTGAACTCCGACCTTTTCGCGACAGTGTGACGCTGGCCGATCGCCTTTGAAGCGAGGCAGCGTGGCACACCATGCCTTGCGTCTCTTTCCCTTCCTTTGGATCCCCCCTGTGACTCGCCTTTGGGATGCGAGCCAGGTCTTCAGTGGCGGAAGGGCCTTGGAACGCCCCCGTTCATATACGGGTCGGCGCTCGTTGTCAAGAAATGACTTAGCATACACTGGCTCTGACAAAGCTGGCCCGATCATCTTGGAGTGCGGCGGCTTGCCGCGGCTTTTCTTCCATCCTAATAAGCCTGAACCCGTATGCAGCCCACCCACTCAACAGTAAGCAATCCATCCAGCAGCGGTTCACGCTTTGGAGTACGAACCGCATTCGTGATAAAACTTTCGTTTGAACCTGCAGACCGCCATATTCCTGTTTTTCGCCGGCGCCCTCGGCGGCGGAATCAACGCTGTCGCGGGTGGCGGAAGTTTCGTCGCTTTCCCCGCGCTATTGTTTACCGGCGTTCCGCCCATCCCCGCTAATGCCACCAACACTCTAGCCCTGTGGGTAGGAACCACAGCGAGCGGTGGCGCCTATTCCCAGAAGTTAGAAATTACGCGCCGCGTGATGATTCCTCTGGTACTGACCAGCATTCTCGGAGGGTTGGCCGGAGCTTTCCTCTTAATCAAGACGCCCGCGCAAACTTTCCTGCACGTTCTGCCTTGGCTAATGCTCAGCGCCACTCTGCTGTTCGCCTTTGGCAAGCATCTGACCGGGCGAATTTCCGCCGGTATCTCGCATGATGCCACCAACGCCTCCGTCGCCGGAGCCGCTGTCTTCGAGCTGCTCGTCGCCGTCTACGGCGGCTATTTTGGCGGTGGCATCGGCATCATGAATCTTGCCATGCTCGCTGCGCTGGGTATGACCGACATTCATGCCATGAACAAGCTTAAAGTCATCCTCGGGGGAGTCATCAACGGCGTCGCCACTTTTACTTTTGTCGCAACCCGCGTCATCGTCTGGCCCCAAGCCATCGTTATGACCGTGGGCTCCTTGCTGGGCGGCTATTCCACCGCACTCTTTGCGCAAAGGCTCCCGCAAGCCTGGGTGAAGTCCTTCGTCATTGTTGTCGGGACGGCCATGACCATTTATTTTTTCATTCAAGGCTACCGCTAAATAATTTGCACAAGTCTTAGTCGCACGTTTCACGATGATTTTTCTTTGTCCCGGAGGCGCATTTGATATAGTGCGCGCTGTATGTCCACCGTCGACGTCCACCCGCAAGAACAACCCGCGCAAGTGACGCCGCTTACGCGAAACCAAATTCGAGGATTCTGGGCTTCCTGGGGAGGATGGACGCTCGATGGCATGGACTCTTTTATCTATGCGCTTGTTCTCGTGCCTTCTCTGCGTGACTTGCTTCCGCATTCCGGCATTGCCGCGACGAAAGCCAATGTAGGCCGTTATGGCGGCCTGCTTTTCGCACTCTTCCTGGTTGGGTGGGGACTGGCGTTTTTGTGGGGGCCGGTGGGCGATAAATTTGGCCGCGTGCGAACGCTGATGCTGACGGTTGTCTGGTATTCCGTGTTTACATTTCTCAGCGCCCTGGTCACCAACGTCTGGCAACTGGCGGCTCTACGCTGGCTCGCAGGGATCGGCATCGGCGGCGAGTGGGCCATGGGTGGAACCTTCGTCGCGGAAGAATGGCCGGAGAACCGCCGTCGCGCTGGCGCGGGCTACATGCACACCGGATACTACGTGGGGATTTTTCTAGCGGCGATTCTGAACTATTTGATTGGAAGCAAATTTGGCTGGCGCTGGATGTTTGCGGTTGGCGGATTGCCTGCCCTCTTG
>WNFC01006397.1_pt1 | contig 13331 bp, 13 predicted proteins | sample 5400541 | NCBI WGS metagenome assembly WNFC01 (sample SAMN13153342, study PRJNA577476) | soil metagenome | isolation source: 120 cm saprolite under Douglas fir tree site 2 hole 2 replicate 1 | place: USA:California | collected 2015-04-18
CCGGGCTGCCGATCCCGCTCGAGGAATTGAAATATTGGAGCGTCGACCTGCAGGAGCCCTACGCCAGCCCGGAAGCGGTGCTGCGGCGGCATTTCCCCGAGACCCGGCGGCGGGCACCGGACGAGCGCGGACCGAAGGCCTGACTCCATATGGCCGTCATGCCCGGGCTTGACCCGGGCATCCATCCACTTCGCAAGAAGCGATTTGGCGAAGAAGATGGATTGCATCGGAACTCGGGCTTGCCCGAGTTCCGCAGGCGTTAAGTGTCGCAAGTCGGGCAGGCCCGACTTGCGGTGTCAAGCCCGGCAATGACGCCCCTACGTCCCGCTTCGCGACCGAGCGATCCGCTCCAGCAGCAGCGACTTGAATCCCGCCTCGTCCTCGAAAGCGAGCGTCACCGGCAGCGCCGTGACCGGCGCGGCGCGCGCGTCGAGCCGCGCGCGGTCCTTTTCCGTGGTGAGCAGCACGAGGCCGTCGCGGGTCCGTGGTGAGCAGCACGAGGCCGTCGCGGGCGGCGGCGGAGCGGAGCGCCGCGAGCTCGCTCCGGCGGTAGCGGTGATGGTCGGGGAAGCTCCGCGTCGCGGCGACGGCGACGCCGGCCTCGGCGAGCGTCGCGAAGAATCTCTCGGGATCGCCGATGCCGGCGAAGGCGAGCACGCGGGCGCCGCCGAGCGCGGCCAGCGCCCCGGCGTCGGGCTCGAGCCGGGCGGCGAAGACCGCAATGCCGCGCGCGCGCGCCTCGACCACGACCGCGGCGGCGCCGGTGGATCGGCCGACCACGATCAGCGCGTGGGCGCGCGCGAGCTGGTCGTCGAGCGGCGCCCGCAACGGCCCGGCCGGGATCACGCGGGCGTTGCCGATGCCGCGCCGGCCGTCGATCACGAGCACCGACGCATCCTTGGCGAGCGAGGGATTCTGGAAGCCGTCGTCCATGACGACGACGCTCGCGCCGGCGGCGTCCGCGGCGCCGGCGCCTTCGACGCGGTCGCGCGCCACCACGGTCGGCGCCGCGCGCGCGAGCAGGAGCGGCTCGTCGCCGACCGCGTCGGCCCGGTGCCGCGCCGGATCGACCAGCAGCGGACCGGCGAGCGTTCCGCCATAACCGCGGGTGAGGAATACCGGCCGCTCGCCGGCCGCCGCGAGCAGGCGCGCCGCCGCGAGCGCCGCCGGCGTCTTGCCGGCGCCGCCGACCGTCAGGTTGCCGACGCAGACCACCGGCACGGGCGCGCGGCGTCCGCGGCGGGCGAGGCGCGCGCCCGCGACCGCGCCGTAGAGCGCCGCCAAGGGCGCCAGCAGGCGGGCGGCGGTCGCGCCCTCGCGCCACCAGAATGCCGGCTCACGCATCGCGCTCGCGGCGCTCGAGGCGAATCTGCATGAGATAGGGCTCGAGCGCGGCGATGGTGCGCTCGAGCGCGCCGCCGAGCGAGGCGATCGTCTCGCGCGCGGCGGCGACCACCGCGGCGCGCTCGCCGGCGTCCTTGAGCCAGGCGCCCACGCGCACGGCGAGCTTGCCCACGTCGGTCACCGGCTCGGCGCCGTGCGCGCTGTCGAGCGCGGCATAGATCTCGGCGAAGTTCCAGACGTGCGGCCCGTGCAGGATGGCGGCGCCGAGCTTGATCGCCTCGATCGGATTTTGTCCGCCGTGGCTCGCGAGCGAGCCGCCGACGAAGACGATCGGCGCCAGCCGATAGATCAGCCCGAGCTCGCCCAGCGTGTCGACGACGTAGATGTCGGTGTCGTCCGCCGGCAGCTCCCCGCGCGAGCGCAGCCTCGCCCTGAGATCGGCGGCGTGCGCGATCTCGAGGATGCCGGGGCCGCGGTCGGGGTGGCGCGGCGCCACGATCGTGAGCAGGCGGGGAAACGACGCGCGCAGCCGGCGGTGCGCCTCGATCAGCATCGTCTCCTCGCCGGGATGGGTCGAGGCGCCGGCGATGACGGTGCGCTCGCCGACCGCCGCCTCGAGCGCGAGCATGCGGGCGGGGTCGGCCGGCGGCTCCGGCACGTCGAGCTTGAGGTTGCCGGTGGTGGCGACGCGGGGCGCGCCGAGGTCGCGATAGCGTCCGGCATGGGCCGCCGACTGCGCGAGGCAGAGGTCGAAGCAGCGCAGCAGCGCGGCGATCGCCGCCGGCACCCGCCGCCAGCGGTCGAACGAGCGCTCGGACAGGCGGCCGTTGACCAGGATCAGCGGGATGCCGCGGCGGGCGCCGGCCACGATCAGGTTGGGCCAGAGGTCGGACTCGACGAACAGCGCCAGATCGGGCCGCCAGTGATCGAAGAAGCGCCGCACGAAGAGCGGCGCGTCGAGGGTGACGTACTGGTGGATCACGCTCTTCGGCAGCCGCTCGCCGGCGAGACTGGCCGAGGTGACGGTGCCGGAGGTGCAGAGCACGCTGAACTCGCGCTCGCGGATGCGCGCGATCAGCGGAACCACCGCGAGCAGCTCGCCGACGCTGGCGCCGTGGACCCAGACCAGCGGCCCTTCCGGGCGGACGGTCCGGCTTTGGCCGTAGCGCTCGTTGACGCGCGCGGCGTCCTCCTTGCCGTGCTTGAGCCGGCGCGAGACCAGCGCCGAGGCGAACGGCGTCGCCGCCGCCGTCAGCAGGCGGTAGGCGTAGAGCGTGAGCGGCAGCCCCTCGGGCACCACTGCCCTCTCTCCCCGCGGCGTCAGCGCCTGACGTGTTGATCCGTCGCCGGATCGAGCAATCGGTGCATGTGCACGATGAAATAGCGCATGTGGGCGTCGTCGACGCTCTGCTGCGCCTTCGCCTTCCAGGCGTCGTAGGCACTGGCATAGTTGGGATAGATGCCGACGATGTCGAGCTTGCCGAGATCGCGGAACTCGACCCTGTCGAGGTCGGTGAGCTCGCCGCCGAAGACGAGATGCAGCCATTGCCCCTGTGCAGCCTGACCCGACATGGCCCTGTCCCTCGAGCGTTCCGGATCAAACGACTAGGCGAACTCCGCCAGCCGATCGCGAATGAGGTCGAGCAACAGCGCGTGACGCGCAAGACCGGCAGCCACCAGCGCGCCGTGAACCGGATGGGGCCGATTGTAGATCAGCGATTCCCCGGTCAAAGTCGTGAGCACCCCGCCGGCTTCGTGCACCAAAAGATCGGCCGCCGCAAGGTCCCAGTCATGGCTGTTCGGGGCGGTGAAGGTTCCGTCGAGCGCGCCGCTGGCGACGCGCGCCAGCCGCAATGCCAGCGATGGAACCCGGGGCGCCACCTCGATGCGCGGCTCGACCGCCGCGAGGCTCTCCATCCGGCGCTTCGCCCCGGAGAATCTCGCCCCCGCAAGGGCGGCGCCGGCGCTCGCCTTTATCGGCACCCCGTTGAGGGTCGCGCCGCCGCCGGCGGTCGCCAGGAACAATTCGTCGGTCACCGGCGCGTAGAGGGCGGCGACGACCGGGCGCGCCGCCCGCACCAGCGCCGTGGAAATCGTCCAGTCCGGGAGCCCGGCGAGATAGGCGCGGGTGCCGTCGATCGGATCGACCACCCACACGTCGGTCGCCTGCAATCGCGCCGGATCGTCCTCGGTCTCCTCCGACAGCCAGCCGGCGGCGCGGATCGCCGAAAGACGCTCGCGCAGCAGCGCGTCGACGGCGAGGTCGGCCTCGCTGACCGGCGAGGAGGCGCCCTTGATCCAGCTCCTGAGCTCGCCGCGGAAGGTCCGCATCGCCAGCGCGCCTGCCTCGCGCACGGCATCGGCGAGACGGTCGCGATCGACGGCGAGACTACTTTCCGGCAACGGTGAGCCCCTCCACCCGCACGGTCGGCGCATTGGTGCCGAAACGGAATTCGAGATCGTCGGCGGGCGAGAGCTCGCGAAACATGTCGATGAGATTTCCGGCGATCGTCACCTCGCTCACCGGATAGCTCTTGCGGCCGCGCTCGATCCAGAATCCGGACGCGCCGCGGCTGTAGTCGCCGGTCACGTGATTGACCCCCATGCCGATGAGATCGGTGACGTAGAAGCCCTCGGCGATGTCCGCCATCAACGCCTCCGGCGCCTCGCGGCCGGCGGCGAGATGAAGGTTGCTCGGGCCCGGCGCCGGGGTCGACGACACCCCGCGCTGGGCGTGGCCGGTGGTGGCGAGGCCGAGCTCGCGGGCGGTCGCGCAATCGAGGAACCAGGATGCGAGCACGCCGTCCGCGACCACCGCGAGCCGCCGGGTGGCGACCCCCTCGGCGTCGAACGGGCGCGAGCGCAGGCCGCGCCGGCGTCGCGGGTCGTCGAGCACCTCGATGCCGGGCTTGAACAGCCGCTCGCCGAGCCGGTCCTTGAGAAAGCTGGTCTTGCGCGCGACCGCGGCGCCGTTGATCGCGCCGGCGAGGTGACCGACGAGCGAGCCCGCCACCCGGCGGTCGAACACCACCGGCACCCGCTTGCTTTCGACCTTGCGCGGATTGAGCCGCTCGACCGTGCGCTCGCCGGCGGTGCGCCCGACCCGCTCGGGCGGATCGAGATCGGCGCCGTGCAGCGCGGCGGAATAGTCGTAGTCGCGCTCCATCGCGGTGCCCTCGCCCGCGATCGCCGTCATCGACACGCTCTGGCCGGAGTGCAGATAGGCGCCGCGGAAACCGTGGCTCGTCACCAGCACCATGCCGCCGATGCCGGCGGAGGCCGAGGCGCCGCCCGACTTGGCGACCCCCTTGACCGCAAGCCCGGCGCCCTCGGCGCGGCGGGCGCGCTGTTCCAGGAGCGCGACGGTCGGCAGGTCGGGATCGAGCAGATCGAGGTCGGGGATCTCGCGCGCGAGCGCGTCGGGATCCGCGAGGCCGGCGAACCGGTCCTCCGGCGCCGCGCGCGCCATCGCGACGGCGCGCTCGGCGAGCTGCGACGGATCGGCCTTGACGTCGTTGGTCGACACCACGGCCTGGCGGCGTCCGATGAACACCCGCAGCCCGACGTCGTCGCCCTCGGAGCGCTCGGATTCCTCGACCGCGCCTTCGCGCACTTCGACCGCGAGCGACACCGAGCGCAGCGCGAGCGCGTCGGCGGCGTCGGCGCCGGCGCGGCGCGCCGCCGCGACCAGGCGTTCAGCGAGATCGGTCAGCGCGGATTGGTCGAGCAGGGAGGACATCGGGAGGGATCACGCTTGGTTTGACCGAACGACAGTTGGAGCGGATGCGGCAAGCTCTCGTCAAGCATGACTCGCGTCTCATTCCCCGACACCGCGGATTAACCAGGAACATTAAGCCGATTCCGAGCTTTTGCGGGCATGCTCGCGGCAACGATCGGGGGCAGAACTCCGACGGGGCGAAAGCGAACCGGGACGTACCCGGCAGGGGAGATAGGCTTTGAGGCGTCAAACGACAACCAGCAGGCTCGTGCCTGCGGGATCGAGCCGCGGCGAGCGGCTCGATCCCTTCGCCCTGCCGCTGCGCTTCGAGGCCGTCGACCGGGCGGCCGACGAGCACCTGCGCGTGGTCGAGCTGCACCGCGAGCGCGTGGTGGTGCGCCGGGCGTTGCGCGGCATCAAGATGGCGCTCAACCTGCCGGTCGCGGCCTATCTCGGGGTGGCGATCCGCATCGAGCCGCCGGGCGCCGGGACCGCCGGCGCCGTCGCCGTCGTGCTCGAGCACGCCGATCCCGATCTGTCGCTCACGCTCTATCGCGCCGCCGACGGCATCGACATCGTCGCGGAATGGCAGAGCTGGGGCCGCGCGCTCGCGCTTCCGCTCCTCGTCGCCGGGGCCGACGGCGATCTGCGCGAGCCGTTCGAGCGGCTCGGCGCGGTCCGCGTCGCGGCGCCGATCGCGCGCCGCCGCCGGCGTTCCCCGCTCAAGCGGCGGCGGCCCTCGATCCTGCTGCGGCGGCGGCCGGGCCGCATGCCGGCGACGCCCGCCGTGCATTGCGGCGAGCGCGAGATCATCGCGCGAAATTAAATCGGATTTCGGCGAGTTGGAGTCAGGGCGAGCGGCAAACTCGGTCTGCTCCCTCTCCCCGCTTGCGGGGAGAGGGTCGGGGTGAGGGGGACTCTCCAGATACTCAGGCCGTGGAGGGTCCCCCTCACCCGCTCGCTTCGCTCGCGACCTCTCCCCGCAAGCGGGGAGAGGTGGGAGTCTGCTGCACGCGCGTCGCATCCTTCACTCAGCTGAAGCGGTGTAGCCCGCATTGAGCGAAGCGAAATGCGGGACGGCCTTGCGGCGCGGCAAAAGCCCCGGATTTCGCTGCGCTCCATCCGGGCTACGGTCGGCGGACCGGAACCTGGATCAGCTCGGCGAGCTGCTCCTTGGTCAGCGGCGCGGCGATGAACTTGAAGCTCACCGCGTCGGCCATCACCTCCTCGATCCCGGAGATACGATCGGGGTCGACCGCGCTTGGCGGCAAGAATTCCGCGAGCGCGCGCTTGGCGGTCGCTTCGGAAAGCTTCGCGAACGTAGCGTAGGCCTTGAGCCCCTCGGGGGTCGAATAGATCCAAGCGAGCGAATCGCGATAGCCGCGCATGAAGCGCGCGAACACGTCGGGGCGGGCGGCGAGCGCGACCGCGTTGGCGATGATGACGCGATTCGTTTGCTTGTCGAACTCCGGCGCATCCGACGATTTCATGATCAGCCGGGTTTTGCCGGCCTCGAGCTCGGCGACGCCGAACGGCGCGCCGGCCCAGCCGGCATCGACCTGGCCGCTCATGGTCGCGGTCATGGTGGCGGCGGCGTTGCCGGTCGGCGTCGGCTTGAAGCCCACCTGGTAGTGCTTCTGCAGGGCGAGCACGCCGGCGTGGGTCGAGGAGCCGTTGTTGGAATAGGCGACGGTCTTGCCGGCGAGGTCGTGCGGCGTCCTGATCGGCGAGGGCGCCGGCACGTACCAGAACACCTGCGAGCCGCCGGTATAGGAGCCGCCGATGATCCGCACCGGCGCCCCTTTCGCGAACACCCCGATCGCTCCCAGGAAGCCCGACGCGATGCCGATTTGCGCGCTGTCGGAGATCACCGCCTGCTGGGTCTCGCCGCCGCCGTCGGTGTAGAAGATGTCGAGCGCGAGGTCGTGCTGCTTGAAGAGGCCGGCCTTGTCGCCGACCTCGGTGACGAAGGTCTCGCCGATGCCGCGCCCGCCGACCGCGACCTTGAGCTGATCCTCGGCGCCGCCGGCGCTCCCGGCCGCGACCGTGAGCGCGAGCGCCGCCGCCGTGATCCCTGCTGCCCGTCCCATTGCCGCTCTCCCTCCGCTGCACCCCCTGCCGGGAGCTAACAATGCGGCGGCGGCGGGCGCAACGCGGCAAAGCGCGGCGTGGCGGGTTGAACGATCGGCCGCGGTTTGACATCGTCGGCGCGGGAGGTGCCCATCATGGCGGAACCACAGGTGCTCGAAGGCCGCGTCGCGGTCGTCACCGGCGCGGCGAGCGGCATGGGCCGGGTGATGGCGCGCGCGCTCGCCGGCGCGGGCGCGCGGCTCGCCGGCGTTGACGTCGACGCGTCCGGGCTCGATCGCCTCGGCAGCGAGGCGGTGTTCGGCGGACGACTGCTCAAGCTCGCCGCTGACGTGTCGCAAGTGGGCGATTGCGAGGGCGCGGTTCGCACCGTGCTGGCGACCCAGGGCGCGCCCGCGATCCTGATCAACTGCGCCGGCATCAGCATGTCGGCCGCGGCCGCCGGCAACGAGGCCCGCATCAGGTTCTACGACGCCGACCCGGAGGCCTGGCGGCGCATCCTCGCGATCAACGCGATCGGCGCGTTCCTGATGGCGCGGTTCGCCGCCGCGCCGATGATCGAGCGCGGCTGGGGACGCATCATCAACGTGACCACGAGCTTCGACACCATGCTGGCGGCCGGATTGTCCGCCTACGGCGCGTCCAAGGCCGCGCTCGAGGCAAGCTCGGCGAGCTTCGCCAAGGACCTCGACGGCACCGGCGTCACCGTGAACATCCTGGTGCCGGGCGGTCCGACCGACACGCCGGGCTTCTTCCCGCCGGGCAAGCCGCGCCCGCCGATGCTGCTCGATCCCGAGATCATGGCCGCCCCGGCGGTGTGGCTCGCGTCGGCGCAATCCGACGGCATCACCGGCTGCCGCTTCATCGCCCGCGACTGGGACGGGAGCCTGCCGCCGGCCGAGGCCGCGCAACGCGCGCGCGCTCCCGCCGCCTGGCCCGATCTGGCGAAAGGCGCCACCGCCGCCCGCGGCTATGCGATGTAGCTACCCAATGATCACCAATGCAAAAGCGCATCGAGCGCCAGCCCGGCGAACAGGATCAGCCCGGCGTCGCGATTCGACTTGAACACCGCGAGACACTGCAGCGAGTCCTCGATGTCGAGCCGCACGACCTGCCAGGCGAGATGGGCGGCGAAGGCGAGGAGCCCGAACGCGAAGACGAGGCCCGCGCCCGCGCTCCATCCGGCGCCGGCGATCAGAACCACGGCGAGGGCATAGCAGACGGCGAGCATCGGCTTGGTGCGCTCGCGGAACAACAGCGCCGTCGATTTGATGCCGATCAGCGCGTCGTCCTCGCGATCCTGATGGGCGTAGATGGTGTCGTAGCCGATCACCCAGGCGATTGCGCCGGCATAAAGCAGGATCGCCGGGAGATCGAGCCGCGCGAAGGTCGCCGGCCAACCCATCAGCGCGCCCCAGGAGAAGGCGAGGCCGAGCACGATCTGCGGCCAATAGGTGATGCGCTTCATGAAGGGATAGACCGCGACCACGGCGAGCGAGGCGAAGCCGACAAGGACGGTGAAGCGGTTGAACTGCAGCAGCACGGCAAGCCCGACGAGCGCCTGCAGCGCGAGGAAGCCGGCCGCCGCCGCAACGCTCACCTGGCCGGACGGGATCGGCCGCGAGCGGGTGCGCTCGACGCGGGCATCGAGATTGCGGTCGACGATGTCGTTCCAGGTGCAGCCCGCCCCGCGCATCGCAAAGGCGCCGACAAAGAACAGCGCGAGGTGGCGCAGGTCGACCGTCGTCCCGGCGTGGACCGCGGCGAGCGCGGCCGACCACCAGCACGGAATCAGCAGCAGCCACGAGCCGATCGGGCGGTCGAGGCGGGCGAGCCGCAGATAGGGGCGGGTCGGGGCGGGGGCGAGGCCGTCGACCCAATTCCCGGTCGAATCGGCGACGCGACCGGCGCCGCCGGTCATCGTCCGAGCGGACTGCCCGAGAGCGTGTCGAAGGTCCCCTGCCCGCTCTTGGACGCCGTCGCCGCATCCGGCACCATCGGGGTGCTTCCGAGCGCGTCGCTCAGGGTCGGACCGGCCTGCCGCGGCCCTTGCGCGGCCGCGTCGCAAATCTGCTTGCCCATCTGCGAGGCCTTGCCGTGGCTCGCCTTGACTTGCGTGATGACCTCGGCAGGAACGCCGCAGGTCGCGCTCAGCTCCTCCAGGCCCTTGATCATCTTGCTTTCCGAGGCAAGAAACGCCTTGAACAGCTTGCAGACCTCCTCGGGAGGGGCTTTTTTCTGGCCGGCGGTCTGCAGCGCCTTGCCGTGCTTCTGGGTCTCATCCCGATAGACAATGAGCTGCTGGCAGGCCGGGGGCGGCCCCTGTTGCGGCGCACCAAAGGGAGACATGGCCGGAGACATTCCGGGCCCGCCGCCGGGCATACCCGGCGACATGCCGGGGGCACCGGGGGAGCCGGGCATGCCGGGCATGCCGGGCATGCCACCGAACTGGGCCGCGGCCGGCTGGAGCGGCGCGACCGCGAGCAGGAGCGCGAACGGAAAAGCCCGGCTGAGCATCATGGCATCGTTTCCCCTGGATCCCCCCGGCCTCGACTCGATATCCCGGCCGATCCTAACGAGCTACGTTAACAACCCGTTAAATCCGGCGATAACAAGACCGGGCACGGGCGGTCGATCGCCGATAATCCAGGGCCGGGGAGGATGGCCGGGAAGCTATCAAAGCCGGCGGCGGAAGCAAAACGCTCATTTACCGACCCTCGACATTCTGATCTCTGAGGCCCGACGACGGGCCCTGATCTCCCCAATCCCGATGCCCCGCTACGATTTCCGCACGCCCCGCCTCTACGTCGATGCCCCCCTCGCGGAGGGGACGAGCGTCGCGCTCGCCCGCCCGCAGGCGAACTATCTCGGCAACGTGCTCCGCCTCAAAACCGGCGATGGCGTGCTGGTTTTCAACGGCCGCGACGGCGAATGGCGGGCTACCCTCGCAAGCCCCGGCAAGCGCTCGCCGGCCCTCGTCATCGGGAGCCGCACCCGGCCGCAGACCGGCGCGCTCGATCTGCACTACCTGTTCGCGCCGCTCAAGCATGCGCGCCTCGATTACATGGCGCAAAAGGCGGTCGAGATGGGCGCTTCCCGCCTGCAGCCGGTCCTCACCCGGCATGCCCAGGTCGCGCGGGTCAATCTCGAGCGCATGCGCGCCAACGCGATCGAGGCGGCCGAGCAGTGCGGCATCTTGACCTTGCCCGAGATCGGCGCCCCGCTCCCCTTCGACCGGTTCATCGCCGAGCGCGATCCCGCCCGGCTGCTGGTGTTCTGCGACGAGGACGCCGAGGTCAAGGATCCGGTCGCCGCGCTCGCCGCGGTGCGACCGGCCGACCGCGCCGCGGCGATGCCGCTCGCCGTGCTGATCGGGCCGGAGGGAGGATTTGCGCCGCCGGAGCGCGCCGCGCTGCTCGAATTGCCCAATGTCGCGCGCCTGGCGCTCGGTCCGCGCATCCTGCGCGCGGATACCGCGGCGGTCGCGGCGCTGGCGCTGGTCGCGGCGGTGCTCGGCGATTGGCGGTGACGGTGCCCCCGAGCCGGGGCCGGCGGCCGGAAATTGCGTTAATCGCGTCGGCGGTTTGGCGTCGAATTGCGCGTTCTTCCGTGCTAGACGGCCGCGCCACCGGCCCAAACGAGCGAGCGCGACCGCCCCCATGACGCGTGCAGGGACCCTGTCGACGAGCACCGCGCCCGACGCGCGGGCACAGGCGTTGCTGGCGTCGTTCGAGCGCGCGGGCTATGCGCGCCTCGACCCGGCGATCCTGCAGCCGGCGGAGCCGTTCCTCGATCTCTCCGGCGAGGACATCCGCCAGCGCATGTTCCTCACCGTCGATCCGCGCGGACACGAGCTGTGCCTGCGGCCCGATCTCACCATCCCGGTCTCACGCGATTATCTCGCCTCGCCCGCGGCCGGGACGCCGCAGGGCTTCTGCTATCTCGGGCCGGTCTTTCGCCACCGCGACGACGGACCGAGCGAATTCCTGCAGGCCGGGATCGAATCCTTCGGCCGCGCCGACACCGCGGCGGCGGACGCCGAGATGCTCGCGCTTTCGCTCGATGCCGCGACGCATTACGGTCTGCCGCCGCCCGACATCCGGATCGGCGACGTCGCGCTGTTCTCGACGCTCGTTGCCGCGCTCGACCTGGCGCCGGCCTGGAAACGGCGCCTGATCAAGGATTTCAACCACAAATCCTCGCTCGCGCAGGATCTCGATCGGCTCAGCATCACGCACGCGCGATCGGAATATCAGGGGGTGCTGGCCGCGCTCGCCGGCTCCGATCCCAAGGCCGCGCACGCGCTCCTCACCGACCTGCTTTCGATCGCGGGCATCAGCGCGGTCGGCGGCCGCTCGGTGGGCGACATCGCCGACCGGTTCCTGGAGCAGGCGGCGCTCGGCGCGCAGACCTCGCTGCCGCGGCAGACGCGCGCGCTGATCGAAAAATTCCTCGCCGTCGGCGGCGATCCCGACGAGGCGGCGGCGCAGCTGCGCGCCTTCGCGCGCGTGCACCGGCTCGCGATCGACGCCGCGCTCGACCTGTTCGAGAGCCGCACCGGCTTCCTCGCCGCGCGCGGGGTCGACGTCTCCCGCATCCGGTTCTCCACCGCCTTCGGCCGCGGCCTCGACTATTACACCGGCTTCGTGTTCGAGCTCGGCGATCCCGCCGCCCCCGGCAACGGCCCGGTCGCGGCCGGCGGGCGCTACGACGGGCTGCTCGCGCGGCTCGGCAGCGCCCGCGCGATCCCGGCGGTCGGATTCGCGGCCTGGATCGAGCGGCTGGCGGCGCCGCGGGGCCGGTCATGAGCGCGCCGTTCGTCATCGCCGTCCCGGCCAAGGGCCGGCTGCAGGAAAACGCCGAGCGCTTCTTCGCCCGCGCCGGGCTCGAGCTCGTCAAGCCGCGCGGGGCGCGCGACTATCGCGGCACCATCGCCGACCTCGCCGACGTCGAGGTGGCCTATCTTTCGGCGGCCGAGATCGTCGACCTCCTGGCGCAGGGCGCGGTGCATTTCGGGCTCACCGGCGAGGACCTCGTGCGCGAGAAGATCGCCGACGCCGAGCGGCACGTCGTCCTGATCGACGCGCTCGGCTTCGGCCACGCCAATGTGGCGGTGGCGGTGCCGCAGGCCTGGATCGACGTGCGCTCGATGGCCGACCTCGACGACGTCGCGACCGCGTTCCGTCTCAAGCACGAGCGCAAGCTGCGCGTCGCCACCAAATACGTCAATCTCACGCGCAATTTCTTCTCCGCGCACGGCATCACCGACTACCGGATCGTCGAGAGCGCGGGCGCGACCGAAGCGGCGCCGGCCGCCGGCACCGCCGAGCTGATCGTCGACATCACCACCACCGGGGCGACGCTGGCGGCCAACGGGCTGCGGGTGATCGAGGACGGCGTGATCCTGCGCTCGCAGGCCAACCTGGTGGCGGCGTGCGCGGCGCGCTGGGGCGCGGCCGAGCGCGAGAGCGCGCGCATCGTGCTCGACCGCATCGCGGCGCAGACGCGCGCGCGCGCGTTCCGCGAGGTGCGCACGCGCTTTGCCGGCTGCGACGAGGCGCTGATCGCGCAGGCGAAGACGCGCTTCGGCGTCGAGACCCCGTTCGGCGGGCCGACCTCCTCCGGGATGCTGACGCTGCACTGCCCGCCGCAGCACGTGCACGCGCTCGCCGGCCTGTTGCGCGAGCGCGGCGCCGAGAACGTCGTGGTCGCCGACCTCGGCTACGTCTTTTCCCGCGCCAACCCGCTCTACGCCAAGCTCGAGGCCGGGCTCGGTTGACCAGGCGCGAGCAAGCTGCCGCAATCGCCGAAACATCGGCCGCAGTGTTATACCAACGGCGCTGGAGCCTGACTCTCCTCTCGTCATTGCCGGGCTTGACCCGGCAATCCATCCTCTTAATCAAAAAGCTCTTTTTCTGATGGATGCCCGGGTCAAGCCCGGGCATGACGGATCGAGAGGCAGTGCCATTGGTGTTGGATCAACGCGACCGATTGGTGCAGGAATTGCTCGCCGCCGGAAATTGTCAGTATATGGATGATCTGAAATCGGCAAGGAATTTTTCATGCGCACGCGCATCAACTGCGGCTGGCTGGTCGGCCATGCCGACGGGCGTCATACGCTCTGGCGCAACGCCGAGCTGGTCTACGAAGGCAACGTCGTGCTGTTCGTCGGCCAGCGCTT
>WNFC01019923.1_pt1 | contig 13331 bp, 13 predicted proteins | sample 5400541 | NCBI WGS metagenome assembly WNFC01 (sample SAMN13153342, study PRJNA577476) | soil metagenome | isolation source: 120 cm saprolite under Douglas fir tree site 2 hole 2 replicate 1 | place: USA:California | collected 2015-04-18
ATCCTCTCCAAGCTCGAGCGCAAGTTCACCCGCAAGGGCGAGCTGATGATGATCGGCACCCTCGAGGACATGAAGGGCTCGGTGGAGGTCCTCCTGTTCCCCCAGACGGTGAACGAGACCCCGCCGGGGTTGCTGGAACTGGACAGCATCGTCCTCCTGAAGGGCCGCCTCGACATCAAGGACGACCAACCCAAGCTGGTGGCCCTGAAGGTCTCGGCGGTCGATCTGTCGTCGGCCTCGACCGCCTTACGTATCGAGATGCCGGTGACCGCCTGCACCCCCGACCGCATCGAGGAGTTGAAGGCGGTCCTGGCCGCGCACCCCGGTCCGTCGCCGGTGCTCCTCTACGTCGGCAACCAAGCCAAGACAACGGTGTTGCGTCTTGGCGGCGGCTTCACGGTCGAGATGCGCAACGGGCTCTACGCAGAGCTCCGCTCCATCCCGGGAGTCAAAGCCCTCGTCTGAGACTCGGCCTGACGGGCTGCGGTCGTTCGGGTGGGTCCTGCGCTGCCGCCGGGTATTATCCGGCGCGGGGCGAGAAGAGTGAGGTCGATGCCGAAGCTGACCTGGGTGCTGATGGCGGTGCTCGCGCTGGCGGCCTGCAAGAGCGGGACGACGGCAAGCGGTCCGTCGCCTTCAACCTCACCTTCCGCCACGACGATCTCAAAGGCGGACTTCATCACGAGGGCCAACGCCATCTGCACGACCATGAACACCAAGGGCAACGCCCTGCCGAACCCTCAGGACCAGGCGAACCTGAAGGCGGCCATCGACCAGGCCATCCCGATCACCTCCGACGGCCTGGCGCAGCTCAGGGCCCTGCCGATGCCCACGGGGGACGAGACCACCCTCCAGGCCTACTACACCAAGGTCGACCAGCTCGTCACGGACCTGCGGCAGGAGTCGGCGGCGGTGCAGGCGAACGACATCACCAAGGGCCAGCAGATCCTCACGAACCTGCAGAACGACCTGACGGCAGCCGACGACGCTGCCACCGCCTACGGGCTCACCGCCTGCGCCCAGGCCTGATCTGTCCCCTGGACCCCCCAGTTTTCCAGTCGTCGGCCACTCCTTCGGAGTGTTCGACGACCCCCGAATAGGAGCCAGGGGGGATCTTCATCCCCCTCCGCTTCGCTGCCGGGGGCTGCTCCTCCCCCCTGGCCCCCTTCGGGCACTAGGGTGGAGATGTGCCCTGTGTCCAGTGCGGCAAGCGCCAGACCGACCCCGCCAAGGGGGCCTCGCCTTGGGCGAGGCTGGTCACCGGCGGGCAGCAGGTGCTGCTCTGCCCGGCCTGTCAGGCGGCGGACCCGTCCTGGCACACCCGCTCCGACCGGTGCCCCGCATGCGGCAGCACCCGCCTCTCGGTGATGCTCGGCTCGGTGGTGTGCCGGGCCTGCGGTGAGATCCAGGCCTAAGGGGGCCTAAAGGCAATGCCGTTTACTTAGAGGGCCGGGAGGGCAGACGGCACTTTTGGCGTCCATTGGAACCCGTTGCAGAACATGGTCGAGGGGGCGGGTTGGTGAGGCACGTTGACTGATTCCCGGACGTCGCCACTGTGCGTGGTGGCTTCCCAGCCTGAGCGACGACCCGCCGGCATTCTTTGAGTACAAAGCGGCGCTCTACGCCATTCCATACTCAAAGAAACAGTCAGGCCCATCGGAAACTGGACGATCTGGTCTTAGGGTGGGCGCTCTGAAGCCTGGAAGACCACGCTCCGTGAGAACGAAGCGGGATCGTGAACGTTCTGCCCACGCCCTGATTTGCAACAGGCTCATTTGCTGGCTGTTTCCTGCCAGTCCTACCCTCGATCGGGGATCGGCTAGGGGGCCGCCTCATCCTGAGCCTCGGACGTCTCGGGCGATCCCGGTTAAGTTAAGTAAACGGTATTGGGATTAGGCGAGGATTAGGTGGGTCGGTCGTTTGGTGAGGCCACCGGCGATATGACGTCCTCGCCGACCGCCAAAGCGGGGGCCTCCAGGCAGCCGGTTGACCGAAGCACGGCGTCGAGACGTTCCCATGCGTCATCCAGACTCGTGGACGGCACCCGCGGAAGCGGCATCTCCCCTGTCCATACCGCACGAACGGCCACCGCCAGCGCGCGAGCCGTCTGCTGCTGGTTCGTCGCGGCCACGGCCGATCCTCCCAGAAGCGGTGGGCCACCCCGGTCGAGGCACACAACCGGGAGCCCGCACGCCACGGCTTCGGCGACAACCCACCCTGCGGCCTCCCGGATGCTCGGATAGAGAAATACATCTGCCTCTTCACTCATGAGTCGAATAAGTTCTTTGCGCGGCTGCCATCCGAGGAAATGCACGCGGCCTGCGACATCGAGCCTGCGCGCCAGTCGCCGCAGTCTCGCCTCGTCGGGGCCCGTTCCGGCAACGAACAGATGCCATTCCGGGAGGTGAAGGAGTGCTCGGATGGCCAGAGCGCCGCCTTTGGACGGCATGAGCCTGGCAGCGAACAGGGCGGAGGGGGATCCGGCACGGCCACGGCCAGTGACGCCGGGCACTTCATCAATAACCGGGTTGGGAAAGATCACGACCTTCTCCCGATACCGTCCCGGCAGCCATCGCCTGGTCTCTTCGTTCTGAACAAGGATCAGCCTTGCCCGCCGCCAGGAAACCCGGGCCAGAGGGTTGATGTGGCGGGCCGCGGTCTCCGCCACTTCTCGGAGACCCTCGTACAGCGCTCCCCTCGCGCCCAATGCGGGTAGAAGTCGCCATGGCATCCCCGGGCCGGCGGCCACCGGACCATAGATAAACGGCCGGGACAGGAGTGAGGCGGTCGAGCCCAGCCAGGCATTTGCGAGCGTCAGGTGCCAGACGACATCGAAACCCTCCGCCCTCAAGAGGCGGCGTGCTTGTCTCAGCGCTGCGATCTGCCACAACATGTAGTACAGCCGGATCCCCCGCTGACCCCGTTTCCAGAAGCGGGCCCACGCCGGGAGGTCGAGATAGACGAACCTGGGCCGGGCATCCTCCGTCATCTGCCGGAGCCCTTCTTCGACTGCGGAGCGATTGTTGCTTCGGGTGACAACGCAGGTCTCACCCAGCCGGGCCAGCATGCGTGACCACATCCAGCCGGCACCGGGCTCCGACCCCCTGCCCGGTTCACAGGCATAGGCGATCACCAAAATCCTTACGTCTCGACCGATCTCGAATCCTGTCCACTCGTCCGCGGCGCCCCTGCCGGAGGGCCGGCGTAGCAAGGTGGAATCATTCTGGACCTGCCCCGACCCGTGTACCATATCTAGTCTGGAGGGGCCTGCCTCAATTGGCCCATGTATGGCATGCAGGATCACTCTACGCCGGTGCCCCTCGACTTCCGGGATATTCTCGCGATCCTACGCATCCGAAAGCTGACAATACTGGCAATTACTCTATTCTTTGTGGTCGCCGCGGTCCTGTATTCCCGTTCGCAACCCAAGGTCTACGAGTCTCGCGCGGAGGTGCTCGTGAGACCGATCACCTTTGCCGCGGGCCGCTTTACGGACACGGGTCCCTCTCTTCTGGACATGGAGACCGAGGCGAAAGTGGCGACATCCCGGGGCGTGGCGACGTTAGCGGCTAAGACGCTTCGCGTTACGACGACGCCCGATGCGCTGCTGAGCAGCCTCTCCGTGAGTGAAGAGCGAACAAGTGCGGTGCTTGACTTCACCTATGCGTCGCATACGCGCTCAGGGGCCCAGAAGGTTGCCCAGGCCTTCGCCGACGCATACCTGGACTACCGCCGCCAACAGGCGCTCGACGACATTCTCGCCTCATCCCGGGCGATGCAGGAGCAACTCACCCTGCTCGAGAACCGTCTGGATGCGATCAACACCCAGATTGCAACGACCACTGATGCGTCTCAGAGACAGCTCTTGCTGGCCCAGACGAATCTCCTATCCGGTCAGATAGCCCTCCTCGAACAGAACCTTGTGCAGCTGACGCCTCCGGACACCCTCCCTGTAGGCGACATTCTGCAACCCGCCGATCTGCCATCCTCCGCATCGAGTCCGAAGACGGTCCGCAATGTTGGGCTCGCGCTGATGATGGGCTTGGGCCTGGCCATCGCCTGGGCCATCTTCAAGGAGCGCCTGGACGACCGGCTGCGTGGTCCCGATGACGTCGGGGCATTCGGAGAGATCCCCGTCCTCGCATCCATCCCCACACCCAAGAGGCGTCGCAGGTCTGCGTTCGTCCTCGCCGTTCAACAAACCCCCAATTCTCCTGAGTCCGTGGCATACCACAAGCTCCGCACAACGATCCTCGCCGAGATGAACGGAAATCCCATGACCCTCATGGTTGCCAGCTCGGAGGAGGACGAGACCCGACCTGCCGCAGCCGCCAACCTCGCAGCCGCGCTGGCGCTCGCCGGCAAGCGGGTGACGCTCGTGTCGGCCGACCTCAGAAAACCCCAAGTCCACCGCTATTTTCGGGAAACCTACGCCGACTCATGGGCCGGCACTTCTCGGCGTGCAATGCTGTCCGGCCGAGGGCCCGCGCACCTGGTCAACCACGTGGGGCTTTCCGATGTCCTGGCGAAGGGGGTCACAGTTGGAGAAGCGGTTACCCCGACGGAAATCAAGAATCTCTCGCTCCTCACGGCGGGCTCTCTCGTTGCCAATCCGACTGAGCTCCTCGGTTCCCCCGCCATGGCCCAGGTTCTCCTGAACCTCGGACGTGAAAGCGATGTCATCGTGATCGATGCCGCTCCCGTGCTGAGCGTGGCCGACACCCTTGCCTTGGCTCCGAACGTCGACGGAGTCCTCCTCATCGTGAAGTCCGGTTCGACGAGACGTCAGACGCTGGAACGGGCATGGCAGCAGTTGCAGCAAGTCAAGTCCAAGGTCATGGGAACGGTGTTCACCAATTTTGACGACAATTAATCTGCAGGCCGTATGCAGGTCGGGGAGAGGATACGACAACTTCAACGGTATCGTCCATTATGATCGAACTTCCCAGGCGCGGAACAACGCACTGAGTAGCTATGCTACGGGTATGGTCGGGGGGAAGAATTCTTCCGAGTTGCCCAACGTACTCGCCATCGCTCGGTCGCTTCTGGCGGACGTGACCACATGCGAAGTCACGCTCGCGTTCAGGCAGGCAAACATTCGAAGCATCCTCCTCAAAGGTCCGGCGATTGCCGTCTGGCTCTACGAACATGTGTCGCTGCGCCCGTATGTCGACTCGGACATCTTGGTTGCCGCCGAAGACATCGAGAAGGCCGAGGAGGTACTGGCCCGGCTCCTCTTCATGCAGGAGCCCATCAGCGCGAGGACACGGTTCGACGACGTCGCCCATGGTCTGCCGTGGCATGCCCACTCCTGGGTGCGGCAGCGTGACGGAGCAGGTGTCGACCTGCACCGGACCCTGATCGGCGCCGCCGCCGACCCGGATGAGGTCTGGCGCGTGCTGTCGAGCCAGACGGAGAGCATGCCGATACGTGACCTGCAGGTCGAGGTGCTGGCCAAAGCCGCTCGTGCCCTCCATGTCGCGCTCCATGCCGCCCAGGACGGAGGCCTCCCAAAGGCGCTACAGGACCTCGAACGAGCCATCGATCACCTGCCCATCGATGGCTGGAAGGAGGCGTCTCACTTGGCGGTGCGCCTGGATGCGAGTCCGGCATTCGCCGCCGGATTGCGGCTGTTGCCAACCGGCGGGGCGCTGGCCTCCGAGCTGGGTCTTCCCACAGAAGCACCCCTATCCGTCGCGTTGAGGGCGAGTGGGGCACCGCGAAGCGCTTTGAGCCTGGAGTGGCTGACGCGGATCCACGGCGTCCGGAGCAAGGCGGTCTACGTCTGGCAGAAGCTGGCAGAAGGCATTTCCCTCCAGGGCCTACATGCAGGCCTGGTCACCGGTGGCGGAGCGAGGGCTTGCGGCCGCCTACGTCCATCGCATCGGCTGGCTCTTGGCGGCCTCGGGTCCCGCGCTGCGGTGGTGGTGGCGCGGGCGTCGGGGACGGCTGCAACTACCCTCGTCCCGCGGGAACGCCCATCCCCCCGGTGCACGCCTGAGGCCGCGGTTGCCGGATCGCTGAGGTAACGCCGTGCGTTCTGTTGACCATCGCCCGGCAGGCGTTTGCTATGGCTACTCGATTGAGTCATGCCTGCCGTTGCGGTACTTGCGCACGGGAGACGGCGCGATGCCCCTGCGCATCGTGGAGCAGGAGCACCTTGTCGGGGAGATACGGGAGCAACCAGTGGCGGAATGGCCACGCCGACCCGGTCACGAGCTGCATGCCAAGATCTACATGGCGGGGACCGAGTACCGGATGTGGACCGACCTCGAAGGCTGGTTCTCGATCGACGCCACACACCCATCGATCACGGTTCCACCTTGCCCGGACCCCGTTCGCATCGAGGAGCGGCTATGGGGCATCCCCGTTTCGCTGTGCTACCTGCCTCGCGGCGACTTCGGGATCCACGCGGCTGCGGTCGAGGTGGCGGGTTCGGGGATCCTTCTGGCCGCTCCCGGCCGCTTTGGGAAGACCACTCTCGCAGCTGCATTCCTGGCTGCCGGCCATCGCGTGCTCTCCGAAGACCTGAGCTGTTGTCGCCTGGCACCAGGGCCATTCGTACTCCCGGGCCCGGCCATGCTCCGGGTCAGGCGGGATGTCTACGACCGGATGGCCTTTCCCGGCACCTACGCGGTGGCTCAGGAGCCGCACCGCGTCCACCTCGCCCTCGAGGAGCACTTGCGCGGGAACGGCCATCCGGTGCCGCTGCGAGCCATCGTCTTTCTCCGTGAGTGGGACGCGCCCTGCCGGTTGGAGCGCCTCTCGCCAGAGCAGGCCCTGCAGGACCTGTGGTCACTGGCATTCAAGCTGCCCACCGACGAGGACCGAGCACGTCGCTTCGGTGACCTCGTGTCGCTTGCCGATCAAGTGGCCGTCTGGAATGTTCACCGCCCGCTCACGTTCAGCGCCCTGCCCAACGTGATCGACGCCATCATTGGCACCTGCCTGCCCTGATGCTCCTCGTGCCACATGCCCACAGGCTGCGACGGAAAATCGCAATGGCGCTTCACATCTGGTTCTCCTACCTGGTTGTCCGCGCCGGCCTGCGGCGGTGGCCGCTGCCGGAGTTGGTCTGCCGGATCATCGCCTCCAAACCAACGAAGCGTTCGGGTCTGTCCGCTCGCCGGCTGGGCGTCCTCGTGGTGCGGGCCCTTCACATCGGACGGTACCGAGCCCGGTGCCTCGCCGGCTCACTGGTCCTGTTCAGGCTCCTGCGCCAGGAGGGCGTGACGGCGCAGCTCGTCATCGGCCTGCCGGAGAGGCCCACGGACCAGCAGGCCCACGCCTGGGTCGAGGTTGATGAGGCAGACGTCGGTCCGCCCCCGGGGAGGAACGGGCACGTAGAGCTAGCTCGTTACGGGTGAAGGCGCGCTCCCTCCTTCAGATCCGCTTGCCCGACTCGCCGTCGCTGGCCTCGCCTCCCTCAGGAGGCGAAACGACCACGAGTTGCCGTTGCTGCAGCCCGTCGAGGAACTGGGCGACGTCATCTTCCAGCTCCGGCGGCGCATTCCGGATCCGTGTGCGCATCTCGCTCAGCAATTGGGCAAAGGTGACCTCCGCCCCCAGCAACGTCCAGATCAGCGCGCCGAGGCGGTTCACGCCATGGTAGCCAGCGGTGTCCAGGTGCAGCACGACGCCGGTCCCATCCACGAGCTCCCGGAACACCGCACGATCGCTGCGGCGGATCATTGTCAGAGGATCCATGGTTTCCGCGTCTTCCATTTCAGTACAAACCCAGGCTTCCCCGCCGTCGCTCGCGGGCGAGGGCCAGCCGCAGGGCGAGGACGCCTCCCGCAACGGAGACCGCGATCCAGGGAGCAAGCTTGATCAGAGCCGGGCCGGTTCTCGACAGCCCTGTGCCTCCCAGCAAGGCTTCACGCGTGGCATCAAGGGCAACGGTCATCGGGTTGAGCCCGGCAATGCCCCTCAGCCAGCCGGGCAGCACCGCCAGCGGGAAGTAGGCGCTCGACGCTGCGCCCAGCAGAACGCCTCCCACTCCCACCAGCGACGAGCCTCTCCGAAACGCGATCACTGATGCGGCGCTCATCAATCCCAGCCCCCAGACGAGGGGGATGACCGCCAGCACGATGAGCAGCATCGGACCCAATCCGCCCACCGAGAAGCGGGCATGCACAGCGACGGCCGCCATAGCGAGGAACAGGACGGTGCGGACCGGGATGTACAGCAGGTCATACGTCAGGGATCCGAGCTGCAGCGTGAGGGGTGCGGTCGGCGTCAGGAGAAGAGGCTCGAGGGTCCCCATGAGCTGCTCGTCCCGCAGCGCTGTCGCTGCTCGGCCGAGCCCAAGCTGCAGCAGCGATGAGAGTGCGATGCCGACACTCACGAATTCGACGTAGCTGGCACGCGTGCCATGGAACGCCGGCAGCTTGAGGGGGTCAACGAGCAGGCCGACGAAGTAGAAGAGGACAAGCTGGAAGATCATGTTAAGCCAGTCGGAGAAGAAGGCAAACTTGTAACTCCAGGCGATGAGGAAGTCCCGACGGACAAACGCCGGGATCTTCCGCAACTCCTCCACCAGGGCCGCTCGGGGAGCCTCAGCCATAATCGCAGACATCAGGGATTCCCCTGCTGCGTGAGGCTGAGGAATACGTCCTCCACACCCGTTCCCTCGTCCCGGCACGTGAGCACGTCAAGCCCCGCCCCTGCGAGCAGCACGATCGCCTCACCCAGGATGATGTGATCAGGAAGAGTCAGGAGGACATGCTCGGCGTCGGGCCCGGCCAGCACCCGGCACTCGGTGCACGAAGCGAGTGCGACCCGGGCACGTGCCACGAGGTCGCGGCCGTCATGTCGGGGGACCCGGAAACCAAGCAGGTACCTGCGCCGGGTCGGGGACGCCGCCATGAATTCGGCCACAGTGCCGCAGAAGCGCACCTCCCCTCGATGGAGGAGTGTGACGCGGTCGGCGAAGCCGGAAATCTCCTCCACACGCTGGGTCGCCCAGACCACACCGATGCCGTCGTGTGCCGTCGCCCGGGTGAGGGCACGGATTCGGCGAGCACCTTCGGGATCCAGGTCGTGAGTCGCTTCATCGACAAGGAGGATCGCCGGACGCGTGAGCAGGGCTCGCGCCACGGACAGACGCTTGTGCATGCCGTGGGAATACGTGCCCACCCAGGCCCGCCCCACATTGACCAGGCCTACCGCCTCCATACACTCCCGGGCTCGCTCCAGGGCCTGGCGCCGCCCGAATCCGTGCAGACACGCGAAGAACGCGAGATTTTCCACGCCGGACATTCGAAGGTAGAAGGAGCGGTCTCCGGAGGGTACGACGCCGAAGAGACGTCGAGCGCTGCGGTAGGGGAAATCTTTGGCTGGATGCCCCAGAACGTGCACGTGCCCATCGTCCGGGTCGACGAGGCCGGCGAGTATACGCAGCAACGTTGTTTTCCCCGCTCCGTTCGGACCCAGCAGTGCGTGGACCTCTCCCTTGAGCACGGTCATGGAGATCCCGGACAGGGCCAGCGTGGTACCGAACGCCCTGGAGAGCGACCGCACTTCCAGCACCGGCTCGGGCTGGCCCCCCGTGTCCCGGCCGGCTTCGTGCTCCCGGGGGTCCCAGGTGTCAGCAAGGATTGGGAGCCCCGCGCCCTGGGCCTCTACCATTGGGCCAGGAAAAGGTGGCTCTTGGCCAGGTCGATTGCCCACTTGTACTCGGCGACCTCGAACGTGCGTTGATCGAGGCGCTCTCCGAGGATCTTGTAGTCAATACCCGAGATCCTCTGCGAGGGCTCGCGAAGCCATCGTCTGAGATCCTCGTATTCGATCTTGTCCAGGTACTGATCATTGAACGAGGTCTTCTGCCAACGGTCCAGAATCGCGTCGTGCACAGTTCCCCGGAGCAGGCTCCGGACCAGCGTCTTGGCACGGGGATCCGGGTACTTCACGTCGGCGGGCAGGGACAGGAAGAACTCGTAGAGGTCCACGTCCGCCCAGGGGCGTCGCTCCCGGACGCCGCAGACCGCCTGCACGATGTCGCTGGCGTCCAGCCCGATACCGGTGGCTTTGGCAAAGGCAAGCTGCTCCTCCTTCCAGAGATCGCGTCCTGCGACGGCGAAGCGGGCAGGGACCTCGCCGACGCGCCGAGCATCGATCCAGGGCGGGACCTGCTGGTTCCGCAGGGCACTGCGACGCCGCCTGAACGCCATGAGTTCACGTGGCACGAAAGCCATGCCGAGCTGCCGGGCGATGCCGCTCACCGGTATGCCCCGCTCGCGTTGCGCCCGGATGTGCCGCCTGAGGGCCGGGAACCTTCTCCTGTAGAGCAGGTGAGGCAGCAGGTACCGTCGCATGTCGAAGATCATCTCCGCCTGCTCACCGGTCAGCATCGTCCGGTATCCCAGTGCATGGGCGCGCAGGTAGTGCTCCTCCACCTCACCGGGGGGAAGCTCGGGCAGCGGCCCATCACAGAGTTTGGTCCATTTCTCGAGGCCGTCCAGTGGGCGGGCCGAGGGTTCGTAGCTGTGCAAGGGGATGTTCAGATCCTCACACACGATCTTGATGAACGGGCTCTCGTCGACGTTCGGATACGCAGGAAAAAAGGCAGAGAGCGCGCCGATCGGGCGCCCGGACATCTGGAGATGAAGCGGCGCTGCATAGCTGGCGACCGACGGTGAGTCGATCCCGCCCGACAGCGAGACCACATCGTTGCCCGAAAGTGTTCGGGCAACCGCCTGGCTCATAAGCTCGTCGAACCGGGACCTGACTTCGTCGGGCGTCAGGCTCGCCGTCTCCAGGAGTCCTTCCGGGTCCCAGTAGCGCCGGCGCCGGAGGCCGTCCCGCCCGACCGAAAGGACGGTGGCCCGGGCCACACGCCGGATCCCCTTGAGACCGCTGGAGATCTCCGGTTCGTAGTCGCCGTAGAAAATCCGCTCGATCACCTCCAGGTCGGGTTGTCCAGCAATGCCGGCACCCGCGACCACCTGCTTGGCTTCGGTTGCGAGATAGAAATCCGAGGGTTCTTCCCGGTAGAAAGCCTGGCCCCAGCCGACGTGGTCCCGGAAGCACCAGAGCGTCGAACCGTCTGTGACCGCGGCGGCATAAGCTCCGCGCAACACCGTTGGTGCCGCCTCCCCCAGTTCCCGGAACACGTCGAGAACAAGGCTGGCCGGCGTGGCGGGCGGCTCCACAGCGGGCAGGCCAAGAACGCCGAGCGCCACATCCGCAAGGTTATCGAGGCTTCCCGCGAACGCGGCTGCCATCCCATCGCGGACAACGAGCGTTGCGTCTGGACTGTCTTGCGTGTTGCTGATTCCCAGGGCCACCCGACCGCATGCGGCAACCTCGGTAGAAGTACCGCGGTGGGGTGCCGCCTTCAACATACTGTGGATGGAATCAAACGAGGGTGGTCGCTCCCGAGACAAAACCACGGTGAGCGAGCCCACAGGCAGGAAGCTCGAGCCGGACCCTGAGTCCGCTTACTGAGCTCGAGCCCCAGATCCGCTCAGATTACGCTTATGGCGTAGTACAGGAATCTCCCAGGAACTTGTCCAGGTGGCAGAGTCTGCTGTCCTTGCCGAGCAGGAGCTTCAGAGTAAAGGTGTTCTCCGCGATAGAACCAAAATCGACGATCGACGGCTTCTCGTACTCTATCTCCATCACTGTCCCCCTTGCCCCCTCGCTTGTCGGGATGCTACATGTCTGGAACCGGTCAGATCAAGTCCGATTTTTGCATTGATCCGATTTGGATTGAGTAGCGGGAGTCCCCTGTCCGGGCCTCCGGGGGAGCTCCCGCTCTGAACGCCGGCCTTGACGATGCGGAATTGGTTCCTTAGCCTCGGGGGCTGTGCATGTCCTGTACGTCCACCGCCACTTTCCAGCGCAGTTTGGTCACTTGGCCGCGGAATTGGTCAGGCGCAACGAGTGGCGGTGCACCTTCGTGTCGGAGACGGAGCCGGGTGAGGCTGCCGGGATCGAGAAGATCCAGTATCAACTCAGCGGCGAGGGTCGGCACGGCCATCCTCTGGCACGGGGGTTCGACGAGGATGTCCGGCATGCAGCCGCGGTACACGGGCGGCTGAAGCCGCTACGGGACAGCCTGCACCCCGACCTGATCGTCGGGCACTCCGGGCTCGGCCCCACGATGTTCCTTCCCGATCTCTTCCCCTTCACTCCCCTTATCAGCTATTTCGAAGACTTCTACCAGCCGCACCGTTCCGCCATCGAATTCAGGAATGATTGGCCGTGTAGTGAGGAGGACCGATTGGGAGCGCGCGTCATGAATGCCACCGTCCTCCTGGACCTGGAATACTGTAGTGCCGGGTACACACCGACCCACTTTCAACGTAGCCTGCTGCCCGGTGCCTACGCAGACAAACTACGTGTGATTCATGATGGGATTGACACCAATTTCTGGCGGAGACGCGTAGACATGCCTCCGCGGTCGAGATTCTCGTCACCCCGCATCGTGACCTATGTGTCGCGAGGCCTGGAAGCGTTGAGAGGATTCGACATTTTCATGCAAGTGGCGAAGCGCGTCTGCCGAGCCTACGGCGATGTCGTATTCATGGTCGTCGGAGCCGAGGAGGCAGGTTACGCGGAGATCAGGGATATGCCTGAAAAGTCGTTCAAGGATCATGTTCTGCACCAGGACGTCTACGACCTGGACAGGATCAGATTCCTGGGGGTCCTTGCACCTGAGGCCCTCGTCCAACTCCTTGCCATGAGCAGCCTCCACATCTACTTGACGGCACCGTTCGCACTGAGTTGGTCGCTGCTCGATGCCATGGCCTGCGGCTGCGTTGTGCTCGCATCGGACACCGCTCCGGTACGGGAGGTGGTCGCGAACGGTGAGAACGGGATCCTTAGAGATTTTTTCGATGTCGAAGGCCTGGCGGAGGCGGCGGTTGCGGTGCTGCAGGATCCTGGCTCGTACGCTGGGCTTGGCGCGGCCGCAGAGAGGACCGTGCGGGAGCGCTACAGCATGGAGGTCATCGTGCCGGAGATGACACACTTCTACGAGGAGGTTGTCGCCGGATCACGTGGCTGAAAGGGTGTCGCCGTCGATACCCGAAGTTTTCGTGTTGCGTGAGCGACGCGCCGCTCGCACCCCACCCGGCACCTGGCCAGGCGCCGGCGGGTACGCTGAGGTACTTTGTTGGTCGCGGAGCGTCAGGCCCGGCCCGTCTCCTCGGCCAGCGCCTCCGCCTCCGCAAGAAGCTGGTCCACGGACTCGAGGCCCCCGGCCCAGAAAGCCGGGTCTGCGAGGTCGAGGCCCACCATCTTGGCAAGGGTCTCCGGCGTGTCCGAGCCCCCGGCCCGCAGGAGGTCGAGGTACGGACCCACGATGGCCGGCCCCTCCTTCTCGT
>WNFC01014638.1_pt1 | contig 13329 bp, 15 predicted proteins | sample 5400541 | NCBI WGS metagenome assembly WNFC01 (sample SAMN13153342, study PRJNA577476) | soil metagenome | isolation source: 120 cm saprolite under Douglas fir tree site 2 hole 2 replicate 1 | place: USA:California | collected 2015-04-18
TCGACCGGCGTATCCCGTCGGCCGGTTGCTCTCATGCGTTGGCGGGTGGCTGGCGACGAGGCGCTTGGCCAGTCCTAACTGGCAGTCAGGCGTACGTGACTAATCCGAGGCACCCCGTTGGATCTTGCGGTTAAGGGCCGGTTTCGAGGTTCGGCCTGGAAGCCAACCTTCCATCGACCGTCGGTGTACTCCCTAAAACATGAAGAGCTCCGCAGGACCTGGCCCACCTGACGGGGAGTCAGTTGCACGGCGTCGCCACGCGTGGCGAGAGCGCGTGAGACCTCGCTCATCAACAACGGTCGCGGCGACGTAGCTAGGGTCCAAGCGACCCGGTTGGGCGGGTCCGATGAGCTCGCCGGCACAATGGTGCCCGCGCGGAGCGTCGCCTTTGCCTCCCGATACCGGTCAACGAAGGGCTCCAGCGCCTCGGCGGCCTCATTGATGAAGTTGCCGAGTGACTCGAACCGCTCGCGCCAATTGTTCACTTTGGACAGTCGCCACGCGACGCTGGCCATGAGCACCGCGCCACCAAGCGCAACTGGCAGCCTCCAGGAGGGATGGGCTCGAAGTAACCCCACCCCTGACTCCACCCCGGACGCAAGCAGGCTTGCCGGGATAACGCCTACGACCATAGCCTGGGTGGGCATCATCGCGTCGCGGGTCGCCATCGCGATCGGACGCCAATCACTTCCGCCTGCACCGAGGCCACGCAGGTGCCTGTCGTGCGACAACAATATGCATGGGCCGAGAAGCGCGGCGAGTTTCGCCACCGGCTCGTCCTCCTCGTCCTTTGTGGCGGCGGCGAGCACGCGAGGGTCGTCGACCTCGACATCGCTGACATCAACGAACCGAAGTTTTGCAAGGTATTCGCGTTCCCACATCCGCCTTGCCTCGTGCTTGAGCTCCTGCCATGGCTCATATTCCGGGTGATCGAGCTGCGCGTAAACCTTGCCGAAGATGTGCGTCGGCGTGAACAGCCGGATCGTCCCGAGGCCCGCAGCTAGCAGCAGTGAGCTGTGCCCGTCGTGGGCGGCCGCGTAGTAGGCGTCGGACGCCAGAGCGTTCGCATCCACGACGACCGGCTGGATGGCGAACGGGCCCGACGTGCGTATCTCCTCGGGCTCGACCGCCTGCAGGAAGTAGTCCAACATCGACATAGGTCTTCTCGATTATCCTGGCGACCCCGCGCAGAAGTCAGCCCAAAGAGGCAGTGCTATGTCGCTAGCCGACCCGATGACTCCTCGAAGAGCGACGTTCGTCGCCGGCTCAAGACCTTGACCGACGCCGCGGGGCGCCCGTGCCGGGCTGGGCAACGAGAGTTGTCAACAAAAGTACACAGGTGCCGATGCTGTTCTCACCCTCGACCACAGCCGGCCCTCAGATCACTTGATTGGTGTGCGTGTCTCAACGTATCGGATTAGAAATCGACGGCGCGATCTGCCTTTCACCTCGCTTTCGGCTCTGGATTGCGTCCGAACCGCCCAGAAAGGCAGCCCGGATCTTCGAAATCGCCTCCTCTAGGGAAAAGACCCGAACCGCGCCGCCGTGGCTGACCTGGCGGCCGACTTCCTCATGTGTGATTGCGGCCGACAGGGTCTCGGCCGCCTCGTCATAGATCACGAAGACGCTGCCAGCTGCGAGGTGTCGACGAAGCTCGGGACGGAGAGCCAACCACGGCTTCTTCACGCGCTGGTAGTTGAGCCTACGAACCAACGTCGCGAACACAGCAAACTCTAGACCCTCGAGTAGTGTGCAGCCACCTTTGCCGTCAGCCAACATCCCGGCGGCCGCCCAGTTGAAGTAGTTCTGGGGTTTCACGTCCAAGCGGCGACATAAGGTTGACGGGGGAACCTTCTGCCGTCTCCTCTTACTCATTTCCTAAATTTAGAGCTAGAATTAGAACGAACCATGGTTCTTCCGAGCGCGATCACAATACTTGAGTGGTCGGGGTGAGCCTGCCCGAGCTACGCGACCGCGCAATGCAGTTGGCACACGCGCCCTCCGCAGAGTGGGCTCTTGTGGCGGCAAAAGTGGGCGAAGACCTTGAGAACGAACTTGCCGATCCGCGCACATTGGCGAACACATCGCGCAGGATCGCCGAAGTCGCTCACAAATTCGGGTGCTTAACCCTGGTTGGAGCCTCCGATGTTGGAGACCGACTCGCGGCCGCAACGGTGGCTCTTGCCCAGGACGGTCTTCATTTGAGACGCCCCGGCGAAACAGATCCAGCCCTTATCGTCGACGGGCTGCTCGCCTCAGGCGCGAGCCTAACGGTTGCCGCCTGGCATCTAAAGCGAGAGGGCGTGGGTAGGGCGATAGGCGCCGTGGTAATCAAGAGCAGTGATGCAGAGGTCGGTCCCGAGGTGGACGAGGTCGTCGTACTCGACGCTTAGCAGTGTTCAGCCAGACTGAGAGCAGCCAGCGCGGCAGCGCCGGCCTCTCTAAGGGCGTCGCCGACTAGATTCGCTGCCTGAGCCTCCGCTGCCGCTTTGGAAGATCCCAAGGTGGAGCCGATATCGCGGCCAGTAAGCGTCCGAGTGAGGTCACAATGCCGCCGAGAGCTAGCTACAAGTACACCCGCCACCATGCTGTGCTGCGCCAACTGTTGCCGCTTAATTGCGGGGCTATAGTCCATCGTGCGAACGACTATCCCATCGGCCCCCAGCATTGGCAGGCGGGACTCCAGTGCGGACGCGAGGTTCTTAAGCTGGAGAGGGAAGTTCTCTTGCGCATCGCTCAAGTGCGAGAACTCCTGTGCGCCCTTGAGTTCGCCTGCAGCGTTGCGTCGGATTAGGACCCCCACAACCCTCGGTCGGCCCTGGTGAATGTTGCAATGCAGCCCGAGCCCTACCATTTCATCCTGAGACTACATCGCAAACTGTGCCTCCCATATTTGCCAACCGCTATGACATTATTGGCAACCTTGGTCAGGGCGGTTTCGGCTTCGTCTACCGCGCGCACGATCTTCACCTTGATCGAGATGTCGCGCTAAAGACTTTCCAACGAGGCTGGCAGCTGGCGGCAGCCACCTATGAGGCGCAGCGTCTCACGTCTCTTGAGGGACCGCACATCTTGAGAGTGTTCAATGCGGACAGGTATCAGGACATCCCGTACTTAGCAACGGAAGTAGCTGCTCTGGGCTCAGCGATGGATTTCATGCAGGGCCGAGGTGTGCGGCCTGACCTGGCGATTCGCTGGATACGACACATGTTGATAGGCCTGCAGGTCTGCCACCAACATCATTTGCTCCATCGAGACGTGAAGCCAGGAAACGTTTTCCTGCAGTCTTTGGATCTAGCTCAACTGGGGGATTTCGGCGTTTCTGACGTGATGGATGCTGCTGGTCGAACCCAGCCTCACGGTAGCTGGCAAATTCGAGCGCCAGAGGCATACACACACAACGTAATGACAGTCGAGTCTGATATCTACTCAACTGGCCTTGCCCTATACACGATGCTGACAGGGATCGAGCCATACCTTCGATCAACGCCGGCCGAAATGCAGACAGCCGTGATCGCGCAGGCACGGCCACCAATCCGTGATATCGCGCCTCACGTGCCCCGCGTTCTCGTGAGTCGCGTTGAGAGGGCGCTCTCGACTGACCCGGCGTTGCGGTATCCAAGCGCCGCAGCCTTCCACGATGACCTCGGAGCTATCCGACACCTGGCGAATGTCTTCGCGCCGGTGCTGGTCCACCCTGGGCATCTGGAGTGCTGGTCGGGCCGCGCCGGGACGCGAGAGTTGAATGTTTGCGTATGGGCAGAGGGCGGTGGCTTCGAAATCGAGGTCCGACGCAGTGGCGGCAGTCATACTCGCATTCTCGATTTTTGCACGCACCTTCCGAACCAAGGCCGACTGAGAATCGAGCTCAGGCGTATCTTCGACGGGCTCTAGCGTTTGTCGAATGCCCGAGGTTCGCCAGCGCCTAAGTCTGCGTGCCCAGTTCATTAACGAACCGTTGCCCTCCGCTACCATTGGGTCGCCTCGTGTTTTGCGAGGCGCGGAACGCTGGGTCGGCAAAGGGCACGTGGCGAGGCCAACGGTCTGTAAAACCGCCGCGAAAGCTTTGGGGGGTTCGACTCACTCCCGGCCCACCAGATGCCAATCGCACTTAAATGTCAAACAGCGATGCGAACGGACAGGCGTCGGCATTGCCATAACGTCGGGATCGAGGACAAGGTCCGGGGGCGCGAACTGTTGGTCATGCTCCAAGGCGTTGAATAAATCGAATTCGATCGGGCCAGCCACAAGCAGCGCTGACGACTCTTACAGCACACCTCGCACTCGTCGCGGGCGGCGTCCTTCATCGAGCTGCTGATCACCGCGCGTGCGCATGGTTCAACCTTGGTGCAGCGGCATGGGTCGCACAATCGTCACTCGCCCGGGCGGTGGGCGTCCTGGAACACTTGCAAGGTAAATGGGGAGAGGTCGAGGGCTACCCGGAGCGTCCGGCATCGAACCGGCGAACTTCGCCCGGGTGAGCGCGAGACCGCGCTGATCAGCGTCGGGCTACGATGTCGCTGGCCCGACGGTCGTCTTCGCGCCGGCAAGCTCGGCTGCCTTTTTTACTGCGTCTGCGGCGCCGCTCAACGCCGCCTTCGCTACCTTGGTGAAGTCGAAGATCTGCGGCACGTCGTGTATTTCGACTTTCTGGTTGTCCTTCGTTATGACAATGACACGTCCATTACGGACACTGCAATCAGTCTTGGTGACCACAGGCGTTCGTCGCGCATCGATTGTCTGCTGGCAGGCATGCGTTCTACGTATGTACTCGACAAGCGCCGCGATTGCGGCTGCCCCCAGCGCTGCCCCGATGACAATCGGGATGATTGGCACGATTGCATGTGGCGGCGGCTCGTACTTGATCTTGTTGTCCTTTAGCCACTGCTGGACATCGTCTGCGACTTGCTGGTCAGACAGCTCAATTTCCAGATTGATCTGGTCATTGCTCGATCCTTGAGTCATGTCGACCTCCTTTGCGATTTGCGCGGCGCCGGGATCAGCCGGATCTCTGGTTCCCGAGCGAGAGCGAGGCCAGACTAAGCGTTCAAAGGGCGTTGTCAATACTGCTATTTAGAGGGCGCCCAGATCCTGCGTTTTTCACGAGCGCCGAGCTTCATTCGACGGAAACTGCCTGCAGATCTAATATGCAGCCCGGGTGGCTTCCAGTACCGGCGGATCGGGGTCGGCCAGCGTGACGCCCGGCGGCGATTTGCGTCGGGTACTGAAGCGGCTCACCTGGGCCATGCGGAACGCGTATCGCGCCGTAGGCTCGCTCCTGCGATGGCTTTGGTCCGTCTTCAGACCGCGTCGTCCGCATACTTACTCGGTGCCCTCATTCCGCTTCCGATATCACGCTGCGGAGGATGTACCAGATCGCTCCGATCTTGACGCAGCCCTCCGCGTCATAGCTCGCACAACGACGGTCACCGATGACGTGGAATTGGCCAAGCTGTACCTGCAACAGATCCTCGATTGGACGGCCACTCATAACAAAACCGACATGCGATCCAATCCATCGGGAAAGGTAAAGGACCTACATCTCCTGGATGTCGTTGAGTTTCGCGAAGGGTCGACGCATCTTGTTCGATTTGAGCAGCTACACCAATCGCTACCTGTGTACGGCGCTCGAACGTTCTGCGAACTCGACGAAAGCAAGGGGCTTATTGCAGCGCAAGGCGAGCTCGCAACCATCGAAGTACCTCCGGAGCCCAAGCTTTTGCCCAGCGAGGCGCTCAGAAGGATTGCGAGTGACAAGTCTCTCGAGAAGATCGTCGGCAAGCCGTCCCTCACGTACTACCGACAGCCCGAAGAGGAAAAGTGGCACCTGGCCTATCGCTTCAGCAGAGTGCCAGTGGCGCCGCCATCGATTCTGCATTCATTGGAGGCGGGTACCGTCGGCGGTGACCCTCGGCTGCATCACCCATCGGTGGAGTACTTCGTCGATGCAAACGATGGTTCGGTTATCCACGCCTTCAGCAGTGACGCCTTCCTTGCAGACCCAACTGATCTCGACGGACTTGACGAGGATGGCAATCGCGTCGAGTTCCAGGCACATTACGACGCCGGCGGCTATGAGCTGCTTGATCCGTGGTTGAGCATCAGCACGCGTGATCTAGCCGGGGGCGATGTTTATGACTTCACGTTCGGCGCTGTGCCCGACCCCATTCGATCACCAACCGGCGCGTTCAGTACTGCTGCCGTCACGGCACAGGCGAACGCATCGAAGATATTTCGCTTCCTGAACTCCATCCTTGTATGGCATGGGGTGGATGGCCAAGGGAGGGAGTTGGTAAATATCGTCAACTGCACCTGCCGATACTCCGAGGCTCCGCCTCCTGAGTGGCCGCAGGCGATCTGGTGGCGAGACATGATGTGGTACGGCCAATCGAAAGCCAATGGGAGTCGCATGGCGAGCTTTGCTCGCCACATAGACGTTATGGCACATGAAGTCATGCATGGGGTGACTCAATTTACAGTCGGTCTCGAAACCGCGGGTGAGTCTGGCGCGTTGAACGAATCGCTCAGCGACATCTTTGGAGTAATCATCAAGAACTGGGACTGGAGCCGATTTGACGGTGGCGACACATGGGCGTGGGACTGGGCGATCGGCCAGGACGCTCTGGCTGCGGGCAAACCACTGCGGAACATCGGCAACCCGGCGATTTCTGACTCACCAGCACATATGAATCACTACGACACGTCTGGCGAAGTGCACAAGAACTCGGCGATTCACAGCAAGGCTGGGTTTAACCTATTGACCAAACGGGATGATGTCGGCAGTCCCCTCTTTACACCGCTCGACGTCGCGATCCTTTACTACCGGTGTTTGCTGAAACTCACACCTAGAGACAGATTCCGTGACGCTCTGAGCAAGCTGCTCGATTCGGCCTTGACTAAGTACCGATTCCGACCTGAGGAGCGGGATGAGAAACTCGCTGCGATCAAAAGCTGCTATGCCGATGTCGGAATTACTCTGAACTGAGGCGTTGGCGACTAGGCGTTCGGAGCGATAAGTTTGTCAACCGTCAAAACCAGCAACGACGTCCCGCAAGAACCCTGCTCCGGCCACGTCCCCCTTCTTCTCCATGCGAACGGCCGCAGTCTGGACGCTTGACGACATTGGACGTCGCTGCGGCGTGACTGTGGAGAAGGCGAGGTTCCGAGTGAACACGACCGGCGCCGCACGACGGACGCCGATCGTCGCTTTCCCGTTGAGCTGACTTCCCGCGCGATGCGTCGCGTCTTCAAGCTGTCAAATGCCGCGAACCTGACGCGGCAAAGACCTACAACATGCGGAGCTCCAAACACCTGCAGCTACGACATGATGGTGCTCGCGTAGGGGAGTCGAACCAAGAGGCTACTGTTTCGGTGTCAGCTGCGTCTCGCGGTAGGCCGTACGACGTGACCTCCTCGTGATCCCGAGAAGTCTCTTTCCGTTCGAAAGTAATGGCCGAAAGTTAACTCGTGCTCGACGAGTTCGCCCTCCACCAAGTCACGAACTACGTCGCCCGAACGCAGCCGGTTCAAGGCTCGATCCCCAACCGTCATATCTTTGTTGGAGAGGCACTGATCGTTTTGCGCGAGCTGGTGGACGTAGTTCGTGACGAGGCCTTCGGGCCTTAGATGGGGCGCGGCGTCTTCTCTCCCATGGGCGACACGTTACGGATACTTACTCTCAACGCAGTTCCGTTGATGGCCATCGGAATGTTCTGGCTTCGGGCACATAGAACTCGCGTTTGAGCCGAGCTAAGTCGGATTCCCATTCTTCGATCGCATGTTGATAGCGAATCCGTCCGTTTGTTTGCCGTTTCGCGTTTTTCACCAAGCCGGCGATTATGTAGGCGACCCGCTCCAGACCCAGGTCGGGCAGGCATCTTCCAACCAGGATCCCCCAACGATCGCGTGTCGTGAGGCCGGTGATTTGATAACCACGAGCTCGGAGTTCGCCTATCTCGGCTCTGTCTCTCCCATCATCACCGCCCCTTGTCGTTTCAACGGCCTCTGTGCTCGGCCATTGCCACTCGATTTGAGGAGCAGACTCAAGGGATCGGACATACACGTGCTGGAGACCTGGATAGTAAGAGCGAGCGGCGTCCAAGTACGCGACGTAGTCGACCCACCAGTTGTATCCAAACAGCAGCTCGTCGAGAAAACCTTCCTGCGGCAGAAACCTCGGCGCAGGCTCCAACAGAATGAGGAGATCAAGAAGATCAACCGACCATCCGGCCTGGCCAATGATCACAACGTCGACACCGCGGCCTTCGGGGACTCCATCAATCCACTGCACTGTCGTTGATGGCAGTAGGCGTGCGAGGTCGTTCGGCGAAAAGGGATCCCGACCAGTGAAAGCCAAACCCTGCCCAGACAGCATCCAAGCATGCGGTGTCACGAGGCCTGCAAGTTGGCGTGAGTAGTCGAGTGCCTTCTCGAGAGTGAGATCGCTCTCAGGGTCAGCAGATCCGGCTGGCACGCTCGGAATTCTGCTCTACGGTGCGCCATTGTGAAACGCGGCCCCACCCCATAACGTCCACGGTGTCAAATAGGGTGTCAAACGTCGCGACTTTGACGCAAATGAGTCACCCCTACCACCAGATATTGGCAAGAGCGAACTCATAAACACCACATAGTGGTGCTCGCGCAGGGAGTCGAACCCTGAACCTTGGGATTAAGAGTCCCCTGCTCTGCCAGTTGAGCTACGCGAGCGTGTCGACGGCCGCACTGGATTCTAAGGAACCCAGGCCTTAACAGGCTGGATTCCCTCCGCCGGAAGACCGCCTGCTCTACGGTCTGACACCAGTTCGCCTTTCCTACGTCGTGCTGGCGGGGTTGGCGGGGCTTGCGATTTGGTCCTCCGAATGGATGCCCATGGTCGGGCGTGGCGCCCTTGCTGTCATCGCAGTTGCATTCGGTGGTGCGATGGCGTGGGGTCGCTGGCGCGGCCGCGCCGCGGACGCATGGGCGATCGACGCCGTCAAGTTCTTGCTTGGCTCGCATCGCATCAGCTGGATCAAACGCGAGTGATGGCTGTGGCGCAAATCGGTCCATTGCGCCTGTACAAACGCCGGCCGGAGCAGCTCTGGAAGTGCCCAGAGGACATCGCGGTTATTGCCGCGGGCGATCTTGGTTTCGCCGGAGCTTCGGAGCCTGACCAGTTGCGATGGCTGAGTGGATTTCGCCGGCTTCTTGACGGACTGGACTCGCCGCTGCAGGTCGTTATCAGCGTGGAGCCTGGGACGCAACCTGACGTTAGCGAGGCGCCTCCGGTGCCGCGCGACTTTGACGACATGCGGGCGGCGGACGTCTGGTTTGCGGATCGTATCGGCGACCTGGAGACGACCTCTCGCCGCTCAGTCGCGTTCGCGACGGATCGACTCCACGTCCGCCGATTGGAATCGGCGCTGCGCGACCTCGGCGTAAGGATGTCGGACGCAAGCGGTGGCGTCGACCTCTTCGGCATGGAACGGCCGGACCATCTTCAGCATCAGTGCGGCTGGAGCAGGACGTGGTACGTGGACAGGCTGCCGGGTACAGAGCTCGAGCCGGGCTGGCTGTTTCGACTCATCTCGCCTGGGCTTCGTGTCCGGCTTGCCTGGCATGCGGTGCCTCTGCCCACTGCATGGATCGTCGATTACTTGCAGCGCCAGCTTGTGTCCATGCGAGCCACGCGCATACAGAAGGACGGGTCGGGATCCTCCGACTCGTCGCTGGCGATCGGGCTACCGGCGGCCGAAGACCTGCAGCGCCGGCTGGCCGCCAGCCAGGAGAAGGCATTCCACGTCGCGATTTACCTGACGCTCATCACTCCGACCCGGGCGGAGCTCGACGCCGGTAGCGAGAAGCTCGAGTCGGCGGCACGCGCGGCCATCTGCCGTCTGCAGCAATGCACGTTCCGGATGGCCGACGGACACATCGCGACGTTGCCCGGTGCACCGGACCGGCTGCAAAGGAGGCGGGTGCTGGACACCAGCGCGCTCGCCACGTTTCTGCCATGGCTCGACGTCGAGATCTCTGAGCCAGGCGGTCTCGTAGTGGGACGCAGTCGTGCCACCGGTACCGCGGTGATGCTGGATCCGTTCGATCAACGCCGGTACGCCAACGCCAACATCGGGGTCTTCGGGCACTCGGGTGCCGGCAAGACTTACCTGCTTTCGACGCTGGCGATGGGCGCACTGGGTCGCGGCACGCAGGTGTTCGTCATCGACCCTGAGCACGAGTACGGCGGCCTCGCGCAGAGCCTCGGCGGCGTGGACATCCAGCTCGCTCTGGGATCAGGCCACGCGCTCAACGTGCTCGATCTCCGTCCGTCGGATCGCCGCGACGAGGGTTGGGTCGGGCCTGCGACCGCGGATGCCGTCGACCTGTGCGCCACTGTGTGTGGCGGCCTGGACGAACCAGAACGGGCGCTGGTCGAGAGCGCGGTGCGCTCCGCGTATCACGATGAGGCGCAGCCGGTCCTTGCTGATGTGGCGCGGCGCCTACCCGACACGACGCGCGTCGCTGCGGTGCTCGGCCGGTGGGTGCAGGGCAGTCTCGGCCAGATGTTCAGCGCCCCGACCAACATCGATCTAGCCGCACCAATGGTCGCCTTTGGCATGCGTGAGCTGCGCGATGAGATGGTCGCGCCCGTCCATTTCCTGCTTGCAGCAGCGCTCTGGACGAGGATCAAAAGGAGGGACCGGCCTCGAATGCTCATCGTCGACGAGCTCGGCCTGCTGTTCGAAGACCCGACCATCAAGCGGTTCGTGGTCAGCCTGGCCAGGCGCATCCGCAAATACAGCGGCTCGCTTGTCTTCGCGACGCAGAATCCCGGTGACCTGCTGAGCTCGGATGCCGGCTCAGTGGTGGCCACCAACCCGGCTGTTCTCTTCCTCGGCGCCCAGCGGCCCGGGGAGGCGGCCAAGCTCCAGCGCGCTTTTCACCTCAGCCACCAGCAGCGTGCATTGCTCGAGAGCGCCCGCCGCGGAGAGTTCTTGCTGGCCGCAGGCGCCGATCGAGTCGCGGTCGAGGTTCAAGCGCCGCCGTGGCAGGAAGACACAATGCGGCAGGCTCGTGAATCGGCGCGACCGCCTCCTGCCAACCGGTAGGCTTAGGCCCGGCATGCGGCGCGTACTCCACTACCGGATTCACGGCCTGCCCGACCACCGACTCGAGCGGCTGCACGCGCAGTTCGAGGAGCTCGCAAAGGCTCGCACGTGGCGGTGCGACCGGCCCTGGATCGCGAGCGGGTACTCGCGCGATCTGTTCGCGATGGAGTATTTCCGGCACGCGCAGTCGGATGCGAAAGGCGACCTTTCGGCGGCCGGCTTCGTGAAGATGGCAGGGGACGAGACCGACGCCCTGATCATCACGATCTTCCTGCGCGATCTCTCGGCCGAATACGGAGTCAGGGTCATGCTGCGTGACGAGGACCATCCGCTTGCCAAGCTTCGCAGCCTCGACTTCGTGCGCGGCCGGCTGCCTGGCGGGCTGAGCCTCGAGGATGTGCTCGCCAAGCGCCCCGTCATCAAGAAGGTCGAAGGCGAGCGGATCCTGTTCTACCCGCCGGCGTTCAGGCTCCACTCGCAGAGCCCACCCAGCCCGGAGTGGGCGTACGCGTTATGCGGCATTCGGGCATATGCGCCGACCTTGATGGAAGCCGAGCAGGAGGCGCTCAAGATCCTGCGTGGATTCGGCCACCTTGGCCACTGAGGCGGTCGCCACCGACGGCGAGATCACCTCGGCCGATGGCACCCACCTTTTCTATCGCGGTTGGCCACGAGCCCAGGCCACTCACACGTTCGCGGTGGTGCACGGCCTGGGCGAGCACAGCGGGCGATACGCATCGTTCGCCGAGGCGATGCGAAAGCGGGGGATGGCGACCTATGCCGTCGATCTTCGCGGCCACGGCAATAGCCGGGGACAGCGCGGACACGTCGACTCCTGGAGTCAGTGGACCGACGACGTGACGTCGTTTGTCGCGCGAGTCGAAAGCCTCACCTCAGGCGAGGTGATCCCGGTCGGTCACTCCTTCGGCGGGGTCGCGATGCTGAGCACGGTTCTCGCGGGCCAGCTGAAGATTGCGAGGCGCTTCATCGTTTCCAGCCCCGCATTGAGACTGAAAGTCATGGTGCCGCAGTGGAAGGTGAGTCTCAGCAAAGTCACCTCGCGCCTCACGCCGCGCCTGGCGCTGGCCAACGAGGTCGACGCCGGCACTGTCTCCCGCATCCCTGAGGTGGTCGAGGCCTATCGCACCGACCCGCTGGTCCATGCCAAGATCTCCAGCCGGTTGTACACGGAGTGGCATAGCGCCGCGGACGATGTGCTCGCGCACGCGGACCGCATCGCGATTCCGTTCCTCATCCTGGCCGGAGACGCCGACCGGCTCGTCGACCCGGCTGGAAGTGAGCAGCTGCACGCGAAGGCTCCGCAGCGGAGCACACTGCACATGCTGCCGGGTAGATATCACGAACCATTCAACGACCTCGGTAGCGAGGAGGTCTTCGACATCATCGCGAGCTGGATCAGCACGTGATGCGTGACCTGGCGCTCGCGCTGCCGCTGGCCGGGCGCGTCGTGCTCGACCTCGGGTCGTGGTTGTCGTGGATCATCGTCGGCCTCATCGCGGGCGCGGTCGCGGCGCGCGTGGTTGCGGGCCGTGGCTTCGGCTGCATCGCCGACATCATCGTCGGCATCGCCGGTGCGATCATCGGCGGCTACCTCTTGGGTGCGATCTTCAACGTGAGTGGGACGGTCGGGTTCTTCGGAGGCATCGTGGTCGCCTTCCTCGGCGCCGCGGTACTTCTGGCCGCGCTGAAGCTACTGTCCGGCGGCCGCCTCTGAGCCGGCGGGCTCCGAGGTTCGCTCGGCAGCCGCTTCGATGATCTCCGCCACTTCCGACGGCACGAAGATCGGAATGTCGTGCGCAGTGTCGAACCATCGCACCTCGACCTGAGGCGCGATCTGTGTGAGCCGCTTGCCACCTTTTTCCTTCCAGCTCGAGATGCGCGGCGAGTCGCCCCGTGCGATCAGCGCCTCGGTAGGCACGTCGAGGGACGCCCAGAGCTGATCGACCGGCGAGTCGTACAGGCCGCGCAACAGCGCCATCCGCGCCTCCGAGGTGAGCGTCAGAACGAGATCGACGCCGTCCAGCATCACCCGGGCGATCACGTAAGGCTCCAGGTCGTCGTCCCACGAAGGGTCGAAGTCGCGACGAGCGTCAGCGACAGCTTCGGCAAGCGATGAGTAGCGGGGCAGAGGCGGCTGCATGATCTTCTGTGCCTCGTCCCATCCGAAAAGGTTGGCTGCGCTCTGGACCGGACCGTCGATGAAGACGAGAGCAGAGGCGAA
>WNFC01006022.1_pt1 | contig 13328 bp, 9 predicted proteins | sample 5400541 | NCBI WGS metagenome assembly WNFC01 (sample SAMN13153342, study PRJNA577476) | soil metagenome | isolation source: 120 cm saprolite under Douglas fir tree site 2 hole 2 replicate 1 | place: USA:California | collected 2015-04-18
GCCTGCAGCGCCGACCAGGCCGGTGACCACGAGGCGCACGATCCCGACGAAGGCCGGGGTCGACGTCGAGTGGTAGGCGTGGTCACCCGGCAGGGCGACGGCCATGCTGAAGCCACCGCCTGGCGGGATCGGTCCGGAGTCGAACAGGCCATCCTCGGCCGTGACGCTCTGCGCCTGCCCAGTGTGATTCGTCCAATGCATGCTATCGCCCGCGCCGATCGTCACCGAGGACGGCTCGAAGCCCGCGTCGGTAATGCTGACCGAGCTGTTGACGCTCTGCGCTGTGGCTGACCTGAGATCACCAGACAGTGCGGGCAGCACGGCCAGCGCCGCGGCGATCAGCGCGACGAACAGCAAGCGCGTCTGAAACATATGTATCACTCGGTCGACTCCCCGCGGATGCCTGGCCCGCACGTCCAGCCGCAGCATGCCTGGTACTGGCCGGCCCGGCCATCGCTCAAATGAGCGACTGAGTGAGGTATCTTGCTCCGTCTCAATGACCAACCTGCCGCGGCGCGGCATGACGAAAGTTCATCACGCCCAGCGCGGCGCCCCCCTAGACTGGCGGCGGCACCTTCACCGTGACGCGGACCCCGAAACCCACGCCCGCACGACCCGTACGCGCGGTTCGAAGGAGACGGCTCCTATTGTTTCCCAATGCTGGCCTCAGGCCGCGTGCGCCAGTGCCATCGACCAACCTCTCTGCGCCGCTGACCAGCTTCGTCGGACGTGAGCCGGAAGTCGATGCCCTACGCCAGCTGCTCCAGACAGTTCGGCTCGTAACCCTCACCGGCCCCGGCGGGGTGGGCAAGACCCGTCTCGCCCTGCACATCGCCGCGACGCTGCTGGATACCTTCGCCGACGGGGTCCGACTCGTGGAGCTGGCCTCGCTCAGCGACGCCGCACGCCTGCCGTACATGGTGGCGTCCCAACTGGGCCTGGGCGAAGCGCCTGGACAGTCTGACGCCGATACGTTCACCAGAGCGTTTCGCGAGCGACATCTGCTGGTGGTCCTCGACAATTGCGAGCATCTGGTGGATGCCTGCGCGCGATGGGCCGACACCGTGCTGCGTGCTTGCCCAAATCTGAGGATCCTGGTCACCAGCCGCGAAGCATTAGGTATCCCTGGTGAGCGGCTGTGGCCCGTCCAGCCCCTCAGTGTGCCGAATGCGGTCCAGCTTTTTGTCGAGCGGGCAGTGGCCGTACAACCGGCCTTTACCCTCACGCCCGAGAATGCGACGGACGTAGCGCGGATCTGCCGCGGGCTGGATGGCCTGCCACTGGCGATCGAGTTGGCCGCCGGCTGCGTCCCCATTCTGTTCCCCTCCGGGATTGCGGCGCACCTTGACGATCCGCTACGGCTGCTGACGCGCGGCAGCCGCACTGCCATGCACCGTCAACAGACATTGCGGGCGACACTGGATTGGAGCTACGGGTTGCTTACACCGGGCGAGCGGACCCTCTTTCGACGGACCTCCGTCTTCGCCGCCGGCTGGACGTTGCGGGCGGCAGAAAAGGTGTGCGGCGACGACGGAGTTCAGGTGCTCGACCTCCTGTCGCGATTGGTAGACAAGTCACTGGTCGTTGCCGAGGAGCACAACGGACAAGGGCGATTTCGACTGCTGGAGACCATGCGCCAGTATGCCGCGGAGAAGCTGCACGCCAGCGGTGAAGAGGGCCTGATCCGCGAGCGCCATCGCGATTGGTGCATGCGTCTGGCGGCGCGCTTCGACGCTGAGTGGCGTGGACCGGACCAGGTTGCCTGGCTCGCCCGTCTGGAGCAGGAGCACGACAATCTCCGCGCGGCGCTCACGTGGAGCCGATCCGCCGCCGAAGCTGGCGATGCCGAAGCCGGACTGCGGCTCGCAGGCGCGGTGTGGCATTTCTGGGAGGTGCGCGGGTACCTCAGCGAGGGTCGCAGCTGGCTCACGGAGTTCCTGGCACTGTCCCGCGGCGCGACCGGCACAGGCGCGCGAGCCAAGGCGCTGGATGGCGCAGGTCACCTGGCCGTCTTGCAGGGCGACCAGCCAACAGGCGCGTCGCTGCTCAACGAGAGCCTGGCGTTGTGGCGCACCCTTGGGGACCGGCGGGGCATCGCGCAGGCGCTCCACAGCCTTGGACTGGCCGCACAATACAATGGCGACCCCGAGTACGCGACAGCACGCCACCAAGAGAGTCTGGCACTGGCCCGCGATGTCGGCGATCGGGTCGGCATCTACCTGGCGATTTACAACCTGGCGGTGATCGCCCAGGCAAGCGGTGACTATGAGCGAGCCGTCGCACTCCACGAAGAGAGCCTGGTTCTCAAGCAAGCCCAGGGGGACCCGTGGAGCATCGCCTTTTCGCTGCAGAATCTCGGGTTGCTGGCCTGGCGACAGGACCAGGTCGAGCGCGCGGTCCTGCTGCTGCAGGAGAGCCTGCGTCTGCGCTGGGCTCTCCAGGGCGAGGTGGGCGTCTCGATGTGCCTGCAGGTACTGGCGGAAATAGCCGCCAGTCGAGGTCAAGCCGGGCGTGCCGCTCGCTTGCTTGGGGCAGCGCACGCCGAGTTGGAAGCCAGTGGAGTTGCCCTCATGCCCTTACTGGTGACGCGCAGTGCTGGTGCCCAGTTGCCCGGCAATGGTGAGGCCGCGACCGTGGCTCGGACCAGCCTGGGGGCGGAGCAGTTCGCGATTGCCTGGGCGGAGGGTCAAGCGATGTTGACCGCGCACGCTGTCGAATACGCGTTGGCGAGCGACATCGCGCCGGACCCGGTCGGAACGGCGTCGAGATCCGTGCCCGTCGGGATCGCTCAGGCGGTGCTCACCAAACGCGAATGCGACGTGGCGGAGCTGGTCGGTCGCGGCCTGACTAATCGCCAGATCGCGGCCGAGCTGGTCATCAGTGTGTGGACCGCCAGCACGCACGTACGCAACATCCTGGCCAAGCTTGGCGTCGCGCACCGGGCGCAACTGGCCGCCTGGACGGTCGAGCACAAATCCGACCGCCCGTCTTGACCCGGCCAGCATCACCAGAGATCGGTGACCGTCAGCAACTCGAAGTGGCGCATGCTGTGTCCGCCGTGAGCGTGGAGCACCTGGCGGACGGACTCCACCACCTCCGGCCCCGCAGCGTGCGCGATCACCAGGTAGTGGCCGCGCTCGGCTTCCCGCTCGTAAATCCTGGCATATTCTCCGTCATCTGAGAACGCCTCGGAGAGCCAGGCTTGGACTCTGCGTAGCCTCCCGCCGTGCTGCCGAAAGGAACGAGCGGCTTCGACCGCGGACGGGCCGTCGAGCAAGTCCACATCGTCCTCCGCCAGGCCCGCGTCTCTGAGTGATCGCACGGCTCGTTCGGCCGACTCCGGGTCGTCGATCACCGCGACGACGTCGTCAAGTGGGTAGATGTTGCCGACAGACGAGGGTGGCGGGTTGGCTTGACCGGAGTCCCGAGCGCGCCTCGGGCTGTGCTTGGCGGGCCTCGACGCAGCGGCGGTGATCAAAGGCTGGCCGTGGGCCAACACGCCCTGGCAGCGCGGCGGGCCGCAAACGTTACCGCAAGGTTCCAGACTCAAGTGTTGCACCTGACGAATGAACCTCAACTCCATTCTGCGGGTAGTCGCAGTCAAGTACAGACCTGATGCGTCGGCGCCGGGTATACTGCTGACGCGGCGGACCGCAATCGTTTGCGGCCAAGACCGCCCTCAAACCCTTTGGAAGTTGTGAGCGACTGAACCATGAGCATCACTCTCCGCGAAGTCGCCGAGCGTTCGCAGGTTTCGATCAGCACGGCTTCGCGCGCGCTCAATGGGCGCACCGACGTCAGCAAGGAGGTGCGCGAGCGCGTGCTCAGCGCCGCGCAAGACCTGCAGTACACGGCCAACCACAATGCGCGCGCACTCAAGGGCGTTACCTCCAAGATCCTGGGCGTGGTCCTGTACGACGCGCGGGCGAATACATTCAACGCTGCCCTGATGCGCGGCGTCTACGACGCGGCTACCCCACGTGGCTACAGCGTTATCGTGTGCGACGGCGGCGCCTCAGTCGAGGCCGAGCAAGAGGCGTATCAGCTGCTCCTTGAAAAACGCGTCGATGGCGTCCTGGTCAACTCCGGCGCCGGTGGTGCCGCGCCGCTGCGCCGTCTGGCGGCCGCGGAGATGCCCTTTGTCGTGCTCAATCGGCGCATCGTCGACGCCGGCATCGACGTGGACTACGTGATGATCGACGCCGAGCGTGGCGCCTACCTCGCCACGCGCCACCTGCTCGAACTGGGTCACGTGCGCATCCTGTACCAGGCGCTTGTGCCGCAGAGCGTACCCAGCCTGGAGCGGCTACCCGGCTATCGGCGAGCGCTCGCCGAGTTCGAGGTCCCTTTCACGCCGGACCTGATCATGGAAACCAGAAGCGCGTTGGAGGACACCTACGCCCAGATCACCACCACGATGCAGCGGTCGAAGCCGCGGCCGACAGGCATCGTCGCGTTCAACGACACGCACGCGGTCGCGGTGCTGAAAGCGCTGCACGACCTCGGGCTGCGTGTGCCCCAGGACATCGCAGTCGTCGGCCAGAACAACCTGGAGTACACGGATTTTCTGATTCCGCCGCTCACCAGCGTCGCCCACGCCGTCCAGCAGATGGGTCGCCAGGGGACTGAGATCCTCCTGCAGAAGCTGGCCTGGTCCGACGAGCAGCCGTGGCTGCCACACCGCGTGGCGCTCGAGCCGGTGCTCGTCGTGCGCGAGTCGTCCGGCCAGTCGATCGCCGAAGCGCCGCAGCTGTCAGCGCGCCGCGCGGCGACACGCTAGCACCGGCGATCGACGCGCCTTGACAGGCGTACCCGCACGTGCAATGCTTGCTGGAAATTTGCGGTAACGTTTGCAGGAAGATGTCGATAGACCCCACGGGAGGCCATTTTTGACGATTCAGAGCGACACGCGCGCAGCGCTGCTCCGCGCGGCAGCGCCCATCGCCACGCACCAGCTCAATGGCGTTGCGCAGCCCTGGTGGCGCCGTCCGTTCGGTATGTTTCAGACCAATCTGCGCGAGATCGACGCCACGCTCGACGTCGAACGTGTGCTCGACTTCATTCAGGCGCACGGCGCCGATGTCTGGCTGGTCAATGCTGGCGGCATCCTGTCCTTCTATCCCACTGACCTGCCGTTTCAGACGCGCAATCCACACCTGGCCCAGCGCCCGGGCGGCGACTTGCTCGGGGACGCCGTGCACGCGGCGCACGCCCGTGGCGTACATCTGCTCGCGCGCATGGACTTTTCAAAAGTTTCCGCGCGCATTGCCGCCGAGCATCCCGAGTGGTTGTACGTGTCGCCAACCGGCCAAGCGCAGACCAATGCCGGCCTGGTCAGCGTCTGTCCGAACGGTACGTACTACCAGGAGAAGTCGTTCGTCGCGCTCGAGGAAGTCATGGACCGCTATCCGGTCGATGGGTTCTTCTTCAACTGGTTCGGCTTCAACGAAATCGACTACAGCAAGGTCTACAACGGGGTGTGCCACTGCCTGAGCTGCCAGCGCGCGTTTCGCGCTTATAGCGGTGGCGCCGATCTGCCGACAGGGCCTGCGTCACCGACCTACGGCGTCTGGCGAGCGTTCTCGGCCGCGACGATCGTCGATCTGACGGACCGGCTCCGCGCACACATCGCGGCACGTCGGCCTGATGCATTCCTGCTCGGTCGAACCGCCGATGTCATTTTTCACGAGGCGAACAATGCGCTCGGCCGCCAGCTGTGGCACCACGCTACCAGCGAAGAAGTTAGCGCACCACGCGCCTATCGACCCGATGTGCCGGTGCTGGTCAATGCGGTCACGTTCATGGACATGCCCTATCGCATGGCCGGTGAGGAGCCCGAACACTTCGCGCAATACTTTGCCCAGACCCTGTCGCGGGGCGGCAATCCGTCCACCTACATCATGGGCACACCAGGCCAGATTCCGTATCCGTGCTTACCGGTTGCCGGCGAAATCACCCGTTTCCTCAAACGCTGGGCGCACGTGTATGACGGGATGATTCCGTGCGCGCGGACTGGACTCGTGCGGCCGAAGCAGCTGACGCGCTCCGCTGTCGATCACGAGCAGGCCACCGCCGAGTTTCGCGGGTTGTACTCCGCCCTGCAACAGGGCCACGTGCCGTTCGATGTCGTGCCGCATGAGCGGCTCGCCGAAATGGACAGCAACGGCAGCCTGGCGCGCTATCGGCTGCTCGTTTTGCCCGATCTCGGCGAGCTGAGTGACGATGCCGCGCGCACCCTGGACAAGTTCGTTGCCCGCGGTGGCCGGGTGCTCGCGACGGGCTCGACCGGTATCGGCCACGACGACAGCGTCCAGCTGGCCTGCCTGGCCGCGGAGCGACGGCTCGCCGCGACTACGAATGCCGATCTGCTCTGGTCGACCTACGTCGCGCCCGAGGCCAGTGGTGGCGATCCGCACACGTACGCTGGCCCGATCGCGCCGGTTTATGGAGCCTACCACTACTGCGCCTGGCGCACCGGCGCGCAACACCGGCTGCGGATGCTCGCGCGCGCACCGTTCGGCCCGCCGGAGAAGGCGTATGGCCACGAGCAGGTCGATCATCCGGGCTATGTCATGTGGCGCCACGGCCAGGGCCGCTCGACCACTATCCCGTGGACCATCGGGCGCGGCTACCGCGATCTCGGCTTGACGGTCGAGCGCGACCTTATCCTGTCGATCGTCGGCGATCTGCTCGGCGACGATGAGCCCGTTTCTGCTGACCTTCCGGAGCAAGTCGAGGTGACGGTGCACAAGAACGGCGCGCGGACGATCGTCCATCTGGTAAATATGTCCGGCGCGCACCCGACCGGCTTCGGCAAGCCGCTGCCCGTGCGGAGCGGCACGCTCCGTGTGCGTGGCCCGAACGCCTCGACCGCACGGGCCCTGGTCAGCGACACGGTTTGCGCGGTCACCGCTGACACCGGCGGCATTAGCGTGGCCCTCCCTGAGTTGGGGCTGTTCGAGGTCATCGTCATCGACGGACCCGAGGAGATCAGCAAGTGACCACCGTCCTCGTAACCGGGAAGTTCTCTCCAGAGAACATGGAGCTCATGCGCCAGGCGGCGCCCAACGTCGACCTCCGCTTTGTGCCCAGATTGGTGGACGGTGATGATGGCCTGGCCGATGTCGAGGCCATCGCCGGCACCGTCAAGGCCACCCATCTCGCGCGCGCGACGCGCCTGAAGTGGGTGCATAGTTGGGCGGCCGGCGCGGACAACGATCTCTTTCCCGAGATGCTGGATAGTCCGGTCGTGCTGACGTCGTCGGCCGGCAACGGGGCGATCCCGCTCGCCGAGCATTCGCTGCTGCTCATGTTGATGCTGAATCGGGATGTGCCGCGTTGGATGCGGGCGCAGGCCGAGCGGAAATGGGAGCGCTTCACGCACCCGGAGCTGAACGGACTCACCGTCGGCATTTTCGGCCTGGGCAACTCGGGGTCGGATCTCGCGCTCAAAGCCAAAGCCTTTCACATGCGCGTGCTCGGGTTGCGGCGCAATGCCGAGCGACCCGTGCCGGGCGTCGATCGAATGTTCAGCATCGATCAACTCCAGCCGTTCCTGGCGGAGTCCGATTTCGTTGTCGTGACCACGCCGAGCACGCCCGAGACGCTGGGCATGTTCGACGCCGCCGCGTTTAAAGCGATGAAACGGTCGGCGTACTTCATCTGTATCTCACGCGGCGGCATCGCCGTCGATGACGCGCTGCTCGAAGCGCTGCGCGAAGGCTGGATCGCCGGCGCGGGACTGGACGCGCACGGCGTCGAGCCGCTGCCGCCGGACAGTCCGTTCTGGTCGCTGCCCAATGTCATCGTGACCCCACACAACGGCGCGACGACGCCGGCTACCGCTCAGCGCAGCGTGGAAATCTTCATTGACAACCTGCAGCGCTACGTCGCGGGCCAGCCCCTGCGCAACATCGTCGACAAGTCGGCAGGCTACTGAGGCGGTGGGACGCGCATGATTGCGCAGCCGGGTGCACTCCGGCAAGCCGCAGATGCACTGAATGGCCGACGCGCAGCCGGAGCGCTTCTCGCGCCGCGGCGTATGACGCAGTTGGCGCCGTGGCTTTTCTTGACGCCGTGGTTGATCGGTTTGCTGGCCATCACCCTCGGCCCGATGCTGGCGTCGCTCTACCTGTCGTTCACCGACTACAACCTGCTCGGCCAGACGAACTGGGTCGGCCTGGACAACTACGTCCGCGCGCTCAGTGACGACCAAAAATTCGTCGCGGCGGTCGCCGTCACGCTGAACTACGTGCTGGTGTCGGTGCCGCTGCAACTGGCCTTCGCCCTGGCCATCGCGGTACTGCTCAATCAAGGGCTGGCCGGCCTGGCGCTTTATCGGTCGATCTACTACTTGCCGTCGCTGCTCGGCTCGAGCGTCGCCATCGCCCTGCTGTGGCGGCAGATATTCGGCTCGTCGGGGCTAGTCAACCAGGTGTTCGCCGGCCTGGGCTTCACCAATCTACCGGCGTGGATCGCCACTCCGGAGTACGCCCTCGATACGCTGATCTTGCTCCACGTGTGGACGTTCGGCTCGCCGATGATCATTTTCCTCGCTGGACTGCGCCAGATTCCGCAGGACCTGTACGAGGCGGCAGCGGTGGATGGCGCCGGCCCCTGGACCAAGTTCCGCAACATCACCATTCCGCTGCTGAGTCCGGTGATCCTCTTCAACCTGGTGTTGCAGATGATCCACGCTTTCCAGACCTTTACCCAGTCGTATGTAGTCAGTGCTGGAACTGGCGGTCCCGTCAACTCCACGCTGCTGTACACGCTGTACATCTACCAGCAAGCGTTCACCAATTTCCACATGGGCTACGCATCGGCCATGGCGTGGCTACTCGTGATTGTTATTGGCTTGTTGACCGCACTCGCGTTCGGGACGTCTCAGCGCTGGGTGCACTACTCGGGAGAAAAGTGATGCGTGTCGCTGCCTTTGAACCCAGCGCGCCCGCGCGGCGCTTTGGGCGGCATTTGCTGGCGCATGTCGCGATCATCGCCCTCGGCCTGCTGATGATCTACCCGCCCCTGTGGATGTTGTCGAGCTCGTTCAAGCCTGGCCAGGTGATTTTCTCGGAGCCCGGTCTCTGGCCACGCGAAATCACCTTCGACAACTGGGCGCAGGGCTGGGTTGGGCTTGGCATTCCCTTCTCGCGTTTCTTTTTGAACTCGGCGGTCATTGCCGGGCTGTCGATGGTCGGCAATCTGTTCTCCTGTTCGCTCGCGGCGTACGCCTTCGCGCGGCTCGAGTTTCGTTTCAAGCCAATTCTGTTCGCGCTGATGCTCGGCATGATCATGCTGCCGTTCCAGGTGGTGCTGGTCCCGCAGTACATCCTGTTCCACGAGCTCGGCTGGACCAACACCATCCTGCCGCTGGTCGTGCCGAAGTATCTGGCCGTCGATTCGTTTTTCGTGTTCTTGCTCGTGCAGTTCATTCGCGGCCTGCCGCGCGAGCTCGACGACGCGGCCACCGTCGACGGGTGCGGACCCTTCGGGGTGTTCTGGCGAATCATCTTTCCGCTGCTCCGGCCGGCGCTGGCAGTAACTGCCGTGTTCACCTTCATCTGGACCTGGAATGACTTCCTCGGTCCGCTGATCTATCTCACCGCGACCGATAACTACACCGTTCCGATCGCATTGAACGCGTTCCTCGATTCGACTGGCACGTCGAATTGGGGGGCGATGTTCGCCATGTCCATTCTGTCATTGGTGCCGCTCTTCCTGGTCTTCTTGTTCGCCCAGAAGCAGTTGGTCCAGGGCATCGCCACCACGGGTCTCAAGTAGGGAGGAGCACGCATGGGTCAGCAGGTCACCCGTCGCGAGTTTTTGAGGTGGAGCGCATCTGGCGTTGCCCTGGCGGCGGCCACCGCCTGTATGCCAGGTGCTCCGAGCGGCGGCACTAGCGGTGGCGGCGCGAACGAGCCGAAGTCGTTGAACGTTGGCCAATGGGGCACCGCTCAGCGTGCGGAACTGTACAAATCCGCGATTAACGTGTTTCAGCAGAGCAATCCCGGCGTGACCGCCAACCTCCAGTTCGCCGATCTGGCCAGTTACCTGGACCGCCTGACGACCCAGGCCGCATCCAAGAGCCTGCCCGACGTGCTGTGGATGCGTGACGAACGCATTGGCCTGTATGGCTCCTCCGGAGCGTTGCTGGACCTCAGCCCATACCTGAGCAAGGGCATTGACACAAGCAAGTTGAGCTCAGCCGCGCTCGCCGACGGTAAGGTCGGCAACGGGATCTTTGCGCTGCCCAGCCACTACGTCGGACAGGCGGTGATCACCAATGCACCGTATCTGCAGGAAAAGGGGATCAACTACGAGCAGCAGGTCAAAACGTGGGATGACCTGGCCGCCCTTGGTCGCCAGTTGTCCGATCCGGGCCACAAATTCTGGGGCCTCAGCGATCCGACGCTCGGCACCACCCAGCGTCATCTGCAGGCGTGGATCCGCCAGGCCGGTCAAGAGCTGTTCACTCCGGACGGCAATCTGGGCTTCACCACCGACACGCTGGGTGCCTGGTTCGAGTTCTGGGTCAAGCTGCGCAAAGACGGCGTCATTCCGCCGGCGGACGTGCAGGTGCAGGCCGACGCGGGCGGCATGGCCACCAACATGCTGGTCAGCAATCAGGCGGCCATCGTGCCAGCCAGCTCCAACGGCCTCACGCAAATCCAGCGACTGACAAAGACGCCGCTGGCGATGTTCAGCATTCCGGAGAGCACGGGGGCGTCAAAGGACTGGTGGTTCTTCCCCCCGATCCTGCTGAGCGTCGCTGCCAACACGAAGAGTCCGCAACTGGCTGCGTCGCTGGTCGAGTTCTTTGTCAACTCGGTGCCGGCGGGGAAGATCACGCGCGTCGATCAGGGCGCACCCTCGTCGGCAGCCGTCCGCGACGCGCTGGTTGCGGAGCTCGAGGCGGCGGAGGCGGCGTTCGTGAAGCAGATCTCTCGCGAGATGACCTACCCGGCGCGGCCGCTGCCGGTCCTGCCGCAGGCATCCGCGGCCGTGGTCACCGGACAGATGGAAGCCAGCCAGCAGGTCGCATACGGACGTCAGTCGGTCACGCAGGCGGTCGACACATTCATGGCCACCGCGCGCAAGGCCATCGGCAAGTGACCGCTGGTTGGCTGATTTTGCAGCCCAAGCGGCACAGCCGATTCCCAGCACGTCGTACTCTACCCCGGCGGTAACCAGCGCGACCTCGGGTTCCATGAACTCCGGGATTCCGGGTGTGGTGTGCAGCGCTCTCTGCAGCGAGCTTCGTGTCCGGTACGGCGATGCCCGCGGCAAACGACGGGCTGGTGTTGGTCTGGCCGTTGAAGCGGCCTGGTCGAGAAAGAGTCATACCACCAGTTTCGAGCAGAGCGGTCCCCGCTGCGTCGGTACCTGGGCTGGCTGACGCTCAGTCTTTCGTCCGAGCCAAGAGAGCGCGAGCCGCCACTGGCCAGCGGTGAAGCGCGGAGGGCCGGGTCTAAGGTCTGACTGGGATTCGGCCCAGTGCCTCATGCCGCGCGCCCGTGCTCGTCGCGATGCTGAGAGTATCGACAGCCGTCCCGGTGGTTGCGCTGTGGCGGTGACGTCGGACGTCGTTTACGTAGGAGGACACATCACACGTGACTAGCCAGAACGGCCACAGCGGTCCGAACGAGCAGCGGATTCCCACCACGACCACCGACGCCGGCATCGGCGGCGCGAGCGACGACCACTCGCTGACAGTGGGTCCAGACGGTCCAATCCTGCTGCAGGATCACTATGTGATCCAGAAAATGCAAGCGTTCAATCGCGAACGCGTTCCCGAGCGCGTCGTGCATGCCAAGGGCAGCGGCGCTTTCGGCTACTTCGAAGTCACCGCCGACGTCCGCGAGTGGACCAAAGCCGCGTTCCTGAATACCGTGGGCAAGCGGACCCCGGTGGCGATTCGCTTTTCGACAGTCGCCGGCGAGCAGGGCTCCGCGGACACGGTGCGCGACCCGCGCGGCTGGGCCATGAAGTTCTACACCGAAGAAGGCAACTACGACCTGGTCGGCAACAACACACCGGTCTTCTTCATCCGTGACCCGTCCAAGTTCTCGGACTTCATCCACTCACAGAAGCGCATGGGCGCCGATGGCTTGCGCAGCAACAACGCCCAGTGGGACTTCTGGTCACTAAAGCCAGAGTCGTACCACCAGGTGGCCATCCTGATGTCCGACCGCGGTACGCCGCGGACCTGGCGGAACATGAACGGCTACAGCAGCCACACCTACATGTGGGTCAATGGCCAGGGTAAGCGAGTCTGGGTCAAGTACCACTTCAAGACGGAGCAGGGTATCCAGAACTTCACCGCCGCCGAAGCGCAGGCCATGGCGGGGCAGGATCCGGATTTCCATCGCCGCGATTTGTTCGAGAGCATCCAGCGCGGAGACTACCCCGCGTGGAAGCTGGAGATGCAGATCATGCCGCTCGAGGACGCGGCGACGTATCGCTTCAATCCGTTTGACCTGACCAAGATCTGGCCGCACCGTGATTATCCGCCGATCACCATCGGCCGGCTGGTGCTGAACCGCAATCCAGAAAACTTCTTTGCCGAGATCGAGCAGGCCGCGTTCGAGCCGTCGAACATGGTCCAAGGCATCGGCCCCAGCCCGGATAAGATGCTGTTGGGGCGTCTGTTCAGCTACCACGACACGCACCTGTACCGCATCGGCACCAACTACCAGCAGCTGCCGGTCAATCGGCCGCAGTCAGAAGTCCACAGCTACAACCAGGATGGCCAAATGCGCTACGCGCACAGGGACAACCTGCCCGTGTACGCACCAAACAGTTACGGTGGGCCGCAGGCCGATCCCGACCGCTATGGCGACCCGGCCTGGTTCGTGGAAGCGGGTGAGATGCTACGGCACGCCTACACGCTGCACGCGGAGGATGATGACTTCATCCAGGCGGGCAACCTGTATCGCGATGCCATGTCGCAGACCGACCGCGACCATCTGGTCAGCAACCTCGTCGGGGCCATGAGCGGTGTCGAGCCACTTGTCCTGGAGCGCGCCGTCAACCTCTGGCGTCAGGTAGACGCGGACCTGGGCACGAGACTCGCGCAGGGCGTCGGCCTTGGTACACGTGGCGCCGCCGTTGCCGCCGACTGACGTCGAGCGGGCTTCTTTCGCAAAAAAATCAGTGGGACGTTGCATCCGGCGGTTTTCCTAAAACCTAAAGACCTTTGGGTAATTGCCGGCGTAAACTGAGTCAGAGGCGCAAGCCGGAGTGACGGAGGAAGGCAAGGCAGAGCCCTGCGTCAGTGCCGATGCGGTCAAGACCCTCTTCCGCGATATCGGCGACCTCGTCGATCG
>WNFC01008075.1_pt1 | contig 13328 bp, 15 predicted proteins | sample 5400541 | NCBI WGS metagenome assembly WNFC01 (sample SAMN13153342, study PRJNA577476) | soil metagenome | isolation source: 120 cm saprolite under Douglas fir tree site 2 hole 2 replicate 1 | place: USA:California | collected 2015-04-18
AGTTATGCGAGCATCCTGAGATGCGATACGACTAGTTCAAGTTCCTGGTAGCGATCGACTGCGTTTCGTGCGAATTCCCCGTAACGGGGATGTGTGAGAAGCGAGGGGTTGACCAGAGAGTCGCGATCGATCACAGCGAATTCAACTTTATTTACGGCGGCATTGGCCATCGCATCCATTCCTTCCGCCATTCTGCGGCGCATCGCAATCAGTTCAGGCTGCGTGAGAAAGTCGCGATCTTTCTCGTGATGAAGGACGGCAAATTGATTCCAGAAAAAGGCGACCAAAGTGAGCGAGGCGCGAAGGATGGTCTGGCCAGTTCGCGCGTGAAGACTGCGGTCAACGCCGAACTCGTACTCGATGGTGTCGTTCATCGAGCGGATGCCGGCGACAGTCTTGCCGATCTGATCGCGAAAACTGTCAGCCTGGCGGAGAAGATCGGCGTGGCTGCGGGCGGTTTGGGGCAGGCGAAGGAAGCGGGCGGCGCCGCGAAGGATGGTTGCAAGGGCGGCGCGCATAGCTGTGACGGTGCGGACAGGCCATATCTGGTCGAAGACGAAGGCCATAATGACCAGCGCGAGCAGGATGCCGATGAGGCGATCGCGGGCAGGGGCGAGCTCCGTAGGAGCGGAGAAGCCCGCGAAGACCACCAGGTAATAGGAGAAGGCGATCTGCAGCCCGACGTAGCTGAAGTTACGTCCTCCGGCGACCCAGGCAGACAGTCGCGCCAAGAGCAAGAATGAGGCCGCCGATGAAGGAGCCGGCGAGGCGGAAGACAAGCTTCTGCTTGGTGGCTCCGCTGGTGCTGAGACCGGTAATGAGCACGGTCGTAACAGCGGTGGAGATTCCGGGCCAGGCCACGGCCTGATAGATGAGGTAGCAGAGGGTGGCGCAGAGGCTGAGCTTGAGGGCAAAGGCGATGGTCTGGGGCTGCTGGAGGGCCCCGGGAACAAGGAGAGGAACCTTGCTGGAGGGCAGGGCCACGAGTTCCTTGTCCGCGGCCGCCGCGGCTTCGACGGGCATCGAGATGATGGAGTGGAGCACGCCATCGACGCGGTCGAGGAGCGAGGGGTCGGGCCCAATGGGACGTTCGGCCATCAACTCCAACCTGCGGTCAGGCCGTGCGCCGCCGGTGGTGGGGAGGTCATGGCAGAGTTCGGCGATGTGACCACAGCGCTGGCGGAGAGCAGGATCAGAGAGCGACGGATACTGGAACCCGAAGGCTGCCGAGACGTCCATGAGTTGCGCCAGCATCGTGATGCGAACGCGCGTGCCGATGGGGAGCGCGCCGGTGTCGAGGTTGCGCTCGACGATGGTGTTGTAGAGCCGCTGCATGCCAGACTGGCCGGTGGCGGCGAGACGCGAGACGCGAATAACGGCCGGAGAGATCTGCGCGGAGTCCGCTCCCTGGGCGTAAAGCGTGAACATGGCTTCGAGGGCCTGGTACCGGATGATGCGCTCCTGTTGGAGCTCGTCGGCGGGATGCTGGCCAGCGAAGATGTATTCCACCGCGAGGACCGAAGCAACGGCGAGGGAGATGGTACCCAGCAGGTAGAGCATCTCCTTCACAAGCGGGCCAGCGGGGGCGTGGGTCTCCCAGAGTGCAATGAGCGTGGTGAAGATAAAGCCGAAGCTGGAGGCGAGCGCCGGGACCGTGCTCGACAACATGATCATCCCGGCCAGGAAGGTGATGACTGCGACGCCAAGCACACGCGCCATGGGATCGTTGTCGGTGAGAATGACGACCGCCAGCGCGGTGCTGATGCTGGCGACCAGCGTCAGCAGGATGAAGATGCCGGAGCGAAATGAGACGGCGGGGGAGTCGCGTCCGACGAGGAAGACGAAGTACATACCGAGTCCGGCGAACGGCATGCGCAGCGTCATGACCAGAAGAAGTGTGATGACGGAGGCGAGCCTGCCGGAAGCGCTCGGTCCAGGTGGACAGAATCGTGGTCATAGGGCTACCTCACGACCGTGACGGCTGTGGCTCCGATGCGGAACAGGTTCGGGTCGGGATCGTCGATGTGCACACGGACTGGAAACCTTGCAGAGAGATGTACCCAGTTGAGCGTGCGCTCGATATTTGGCAGGCCGCCAGCGATTTTTCCGTCTTCAGGGAAAACGCCATAGCCGATGCTCTCCACGTGGCCTTCGAACCTGCGGTCCGGATGTGCCATCACATAGACATCGACGGGGGAGCCGATATGGATGTTCTTCAACTTGGACTCGCGATAGTTGGCGATGACGTACCAGTTGCGAGTGTCGATGAGGGTGAACAGCGGGCTGCCCGGGTGGGCGTAGGCGCCCAGGGAGATGTTCATGCTGGTTACATAGGCATCGAAGGGAGCGAGGACGCGAGTGCGCTCAAGATCGAGGCGTGCGCTGTCCACCTTGGCGGCCTTGGCGGGGCGCTGCGCCAGCAGAGTCTCCACACGGTCAACGGTATGGACGGCCTGGCCCAGCCGGGCCTGTGACTCGACAGCTGTGTTCCCGGCTTGTTCGTGTCGCAGGACGGCTTCGTCAAGCGAGGCCTGTGCCTGAGCCAGAGCGGCCTGGGATTCATCGTAGTTTCCCTGCGCGATGCGTACCGCGGTGTTGGCCTGATCGACCTGGTCCACTGTGACGTACTGTTTCTGCAGCAGCGGCTGTATGCGGTTCAGGTCGTTGGTCGCGTACTTCAACTTTGCCTCGGCAGCGGCCTTGGCTGCCTGAGCGCGGGTGACAGCGGCTTTGGACAGATCGATGCTGCTGCTGGCGGTTTGAATGCCGGTTTTCGAGACGTGGACTGCAGCACCGGCTGCCTGGACGGCGCTGTTCTGAGCGGCGATCTTGCGTCTCTCGTCGATGATCTGCTGTTCGAGCAGCTCCTGATCGGCTAATGCTTGTTGCAGCGCGTACTCGTAGGGGCGTGGATCTATGACAAACAGCAGGCCGCCCGTTTTCACGAAGGCATTGTCCTTGACGGGCAACTGGACGAGGCGTCCGCTGACCTCCGGAGCGATCTCGATGAAATTGGCCCATACGTTGGCATCGTCGGTTCGAGGATGACGATCAACTTGATAGATGGTCAGCAAAAGGACGAATGTTGCAGCTGCGACAACGCCGATGAGGATACGGCGGCCGAGTCGTTTGCGATTGAGGCTTTGCGTCTCTTGATCCATACGATGTCCTTAGCGGAAGAAGATCAGCCACAGCAAGCAGCTGAGCAGGATGACTACAGAGGGATAGAAGAGGGCGACCGGTCCGATCTCCGACTCGAACTGATACCGCAACAACGCGAGCCGCAGGATGGAGGTAAGAACGATGGCGATGATCAGGCAAACTATCCAGACGGGGAAGAAAGAGCCAATGATATCGACCGACGGTGCACGACCGCAGCCCGCGGACAGCAGGCAGATCAGTTGAGCGGGGATCAGGGTTCTTCGCGTCATCGTGGTTGACCATCCTGGGGTTGCGGGGTTGATGTTTTTGTTGCAGGCGGTTGCGGCCGCAGCAGATTGCCGGTGCTGAACTCGAGATCGACCGCTTCGAGAAAGAGCTGGGAACGAGCCGAGACGCTGGAGTAACGAGCCAGCGCCAGCTGCCTTTCGGCGGTTACAACATCGATGAGGTTTTTCACGCCAAATTTGTAGGCCTCGAGCGAGGCCGAATAGGAGGCGTTGGCAGAATCGAGCAGCGCCACGGCAGCCTGTTGTTTGCGGAGCGCAGTGCGGAAGCCGATGTAGGCCGTCCAGACCTCACGCGTGGTCTGATCGCGCTTCTCGCGGAGCTCGTCCTGGGCTGCGCGCTTCTGCGATTTGGCGGCAGCAACCTCATTTTTGCGCGCGCCTCCGTCAAAGAGCCGCCACTCTACGGCCAGCGCTGCCGACCATGTCGGCTGGCTTGCATTGCCGAGTTCGCCGTAATCCACGGTGGGCCAGATGGAGGTCTGCGCTGCGTTGGCAGAGAGAACGATCTTCGGATAGTACTCGGATTTTGCGGAGCGGATCGCATCATCGGCGGCACGTATCTCCGCGGCTTGCGCCATGAGGTCAGGACGGTCTGCCATGGCGCGGGCGATCAGCGCGTCGATCGGCATGGTCAGGGCGTCGGGGAGAGGAGCGGTCTTTTCTCCGTCGATGATGATGTCCGGCGAGGGCTCGACGCCAAGGGTTTCCGTCAAGGTGACTCGCGAGATCTTCTCGTCGCCGTCAGCTGATTCCCGATCGAAGACGGCTTGCGAGGTTTCGGCGCGCGCGTTCAAAACGTCAGGTAGCGTGGAGCGGCCGTTCAGGAGCTGCGCCTCGGCCGCGTCCTGGGTTGTCTGAGCGGTCTTGAGGGTCTGTTGTGCGGCCTCTAGCCGTTCCTGCTGGGTGAGCAGCTTGTAATATGCACTCGCTACGGCGAAGGCTACCTGCTGATTGGCCTGAACGAAGTTGGCGCCGGCGGCCAGCTTTTCGGCGGTTGCGGCATCCACTTTTGCTCCTCGCTTGCCGAAATCAAAGATGAGGTAGTCGAGCGTAACCTCGGGTACGACGGCCGGAATTTCGACCATAGTGTAGCCTCGAGGCGCTAGAGGCTTAGGAAAGGGATCGACAATGCGTTCGTCAGAGAAGGCCGCTACTCCTGCAAGCACCGGGTAATACGCACTTTTCGCGATGCCTAGCTCGTCAGCCTTCTGCTTGGCGCGCTCCCAGACGATGCGCGTGTGCGGGTTGTTGTGCTCGGCGATGTCGATCAGCTCTGCCAGTGTGTATGGGTGGGCCGGGTCAAGCTTCGCGAGGGTATCCGCCGGAATCGCGTGGGCGGCGCAATCAGCGGCAGCGCCCGGTGTTGAGGTTATGCCGGCGCATTGGGCCCTACTCGTCATAGGTCTGAAACAGGCAAGGACGAAAAGAAAACTCAACAGTAGTATGCACGGCCCAGGCCGCTTCAGAGACGCCAGAGGTTGAGCGTGCCACGGGCCCAGGCCCCTCATGATTGCTCGTGTTAACACAAGACTTCTCCCATATCCATAAAAGTGCATCATAGCCAACACCCGGTAGTGCGTAAACATTCGAAGATAAAGCTGAGAAGAATTTGGAGCGGAGATCGTTCCTGAGGGGCGATTTGCACCTAAAAATATTTGCATTTGGGGCACGGTCAACTTCAGGTTTACCAACCAATAGCACGGAACACCAGAATATCGAGTCAGACCAACTCGACAAGTGCTTGCTCAGCAGCTCGGAACCTCGATCCTTCCAACTGCCTTTAGCTACGGATCTCCTGCACTTTCGCAGCAAGACTCAGCGAGGTTTGCTTGCGCGCGACGATCCGGCTCGCGACGCTACCATGGGCGTTAGGAAAAGCACAGCCAACGGTCGCCGAGCATCAGCAGGAGGATCAATGTCACAAGGAACAGTCCGGCGAGAATGACATGCTTGACCGTGTGCGTTGTCAGATCGATGAGTTTGGTGCGGTCATAGATGGTGCTGATGTGCATACCGGGTGGAAGCAGGGTGCCGCGGTTTAATTCGGCGATCTTCTTTTTCAGACTTTCAAGTGCAGGCAGGCTTTGCTCCTCCTTCTGTAAGAGGACGATCGCTTCGACAATATCATCCTGCCCGTCTCGCCCAATTTTTCCGAGGCGAGGTTGGAAGCCCTCTTTCACCTGGGCGACGTCACGCACGAGAACGGGAGTGCCCTTCTTCTCGGCAACCACGACGTTGCCAATATCGTCGGTGTTCTTGAGCAGTCCCAGTGAACGTACGTTGACGTTTTGGTCGCCGATGGAAAGATAGTTGCCGCCCGCATTGGCGTTGCTGTTTTGTATAGCCGTGACAAGTACTCCGCGCTCTGCACTATGAACTGACCGCCCGCATTCGGCCTATTGCATGTTCATCACCGCGGTCGAGCGTCCCTGTGGTGTGGTCGTTTTGATGGATCAATGTGTTGTTGATCTCACATCTACGGAGCCATGCCCCATGACGAGATTCGACTGCAACGTCAATCGTCTTCTGTTTCTCTCTGTCGAAGCGTGGTCGTGCACTAATGTTATATCGACAAATACGACGTTGGAGCGGCAGACAGAAATGGAGGTTCAATGGTTGGAAGATCGCCGAAAGGTGTCTGCAAATGTGTAGGTTACGCGCAGCAATTCTGCGACTGAACTAAGTTCATGATGATTGGCTCTCGGATTGCTTTTGAAAGAGAACGCGGATTCGGTGTCTTTGATGGATGAGTTTCAGGACGTCTCTTTGAACAACTGGTTGAGGCGCCTTCTCGCAGGAATTGTCACCGCACATTTGAATCTCGACGAGACCACGATCGAGAAGATTCCTGCCGAGAAGTTGGAAGTGATCTAGAAATAGCCTCTATTGGAAGGGTGCTGCATGCCGGATAGCTGCATGCAGCACCCTTTGTCAGTTGACATAAATCTGATTCTCTCAATATGAGTGAGCGGGTTGGTTCAAATGCTGTTTGAGATGCTCTCCGTGCTCTGGTCTACGTCAGCGCGATCCGATACGATGAAAAATTATCGTGCGTACCGGAGCAAATTAGCCATGAGCAAGCACTCGCGCCTGAAACATTACGGATTGGCGGTGATTGCTTGCGCCGTTGCCGTGCCGCTCGCTGGTCCTTTGGACGCCCCATCATCGTGCTTCTTGCTCGCCATTATAGCGAGCTGTCTATTTGGAGGCACAGGACCTGGACTCTTAGCCGTTGGACTCTCCGCCATCGCTTTCAACTTCCTTTTCCTACCATCCCCGCTCTCTCTATCAAGCCCGTCATCGCACTACTTACGATTCGGAGTTTTTGTTGTAGCGGCCCTTGCGACAAGCCAGTTAGTCGAGACCAAGAGGCGGATTGAAGAATCCCGCCGCCGGATTGAAGAAGCTCTGAGCAGCACTCAGGCACGGCTTTCCCGAGCGACGCAGATTGCAACTGTAGCCGAGCTCGCCGCTTCCATTGCGCATGAGGTCAGCCAACCCCTCAGCGCAGTTGTCGCGAACGGCCGTGCATGCATTCAGTGGCTCTCGGCAGAGCCGGCAGATTTGGCCAATGCAAAAGTGGCCGCAGAGAGGATTATCCGCGATGGCAACGCGGCAGGTGAAGTAGTGCGGCATATGCGGGCACTTTTCAAAAAGACTGCTCTCGAAAGGGTTGCTCTGAACGTCAATGAAGTCATCGAAGAAGTGCTTAGTCTGATCCACGATGAGACTGTGAGAAAACGAATCAATGTTGAAACTGATTTGGAAAAGAGGCTGCCACCGACGCTGGGTGATCGCGTGCAGCTGCAACAGGTAATCTTCAATTTACTCCTCAACGGAATTGAGGCGATGGAAGCTGTGGCTGATGGGCCAAAGAAACTTATCATCCGATCGAGGATGCAAGGTTCCGACGCCATCCTGGTAGAAATTCGGGACTACGGCGCTGGCGTGGCAGATTCGGACAAGGTCTTCGAGGCCTTCTATACTACGAAGGAAAAGGGAATGGGGATGGGGTTGTCAATCTGTCGTTCGATCGTGGAAGCGCACGGAGGCCATCTAGGGATTTCGCCATCTCAAGGCCCAGAATCTCAAGATTCAGGAACGACATTCTTTTTCAGTCTGCCGCTTGGAACGAGTCAACCCGAATGAGTAAGGACAACCCAATCGTTTACGTGCTGGATGATGATTATCGCGTACGCGAGGCGCTGAACAGCCTTTTATCATCTGTGGGGTTTCACGTAGAGGTCTTCGCCTCCGCCGCAGAGTATCTGAAATTCCGAAAACTGGACTCTCCCGCATGTTTGATATTGGATCTGGAGCTGCCAGGTATGAGTGGCCTGGACCTTCAGCGGGAGATTGCCGGAGGCGATGCACCCGCAATTGTTTTTGTCACGGGACACGGAGATGTGCCATCCTCTGTTCGTGCCATGAAGGCGGGAGCCATTGAGTTTCTGCTAAAGCCTTTTGATGATCAGGAACTTCTACGGGCAATTGATGCTGCAATTGCGCAGGATCGCGAAGCGCGGCTGAAAAGAGCGGAGATGGCTGAGTTGCGGAGACGCTACGCTCTTCTAACCCCCCGCGAGCGGGAGGTCTTGCCATTCGTGGTAGCCGGCCTCCTCAACAAGCAGACCGCGGCCGAACTGGGCAACAGTGAGATCACCATTCAGGTTCATCGTGGACAGATCATGCGCAAAATGGCGGCCTCATCACTGGCAGATCTGGTCAAAATGGCAGGAAAACTGGGGATTTCCTAATCTTAAGAAGATCCACGGTTTATATAAAGACATAATAGGCAGCCCATCTTATTCCCGCTAGTATCGGAATGTAGAGAGGGCGTCTTCCTGATGGATCGCATCGCAAAACCCGTCATAGCCGTTGTGGATGACGACTCCAGGGTTCGTGAATCCCTAGCAAGCCTCATTGAATCCGCCGGGTTCACGGCGCGGGTGTTTTCGCTTGCAAAAGAGTTTCTGCAGGAGGATTTCGTGGCAGGGACGAGCTGTTTGATTACAGACGTCCGAATGCCAGGGATGGACGGCCTGGATTTGCAGCGCTGCGTCCGGCTCGAGCGCCCGGAGCTGCCTGTCATCTTCATCACAGCTCATCACGATGATGAGGTCGAACGATGTGCCCTCGCACAAGGTGCCGCTTTTTTTATTCGTAAACCATTTGATGCCGAGGAATTGCTTCGAGCGGTCAAGACAGCTCTGAGCGAAGCTTCGGGGGACCACGGCCCATAACATTTAGGAAGAAGGTGAGTTCATGGTTAATTCAGGCTTGATTGGCTCGAGCGAAAGATTCCAGGCGGTACTCGACGATGTGCAGGTCGTGGCTCCGGCGGAATGCGCTGTTTTGGTTCAAGGCGAAACAGGCACGGGGAAAGAAGTGATCGCTCGCGCCATTCATGACTCCGGTCCGCGTCGCAGTGGACCGTTCGTTGGCCTCAACTGCGCGGCAATTCCTGGCGCCTTGCTGGAGAGCGAACTCTTCGGCCATGAAAGAGGTGCTTTCACGGGGGCTGTCACACAGACCGCCGGACGCTTTCAGGCCGCGCATGGGGGCACGTTGTTTCTTGATGAGATTGGAGACCTGCCTTTGGAGCTACAGCCGAAACTTTTGCGCGTGCTGCAGGAGCAGCAATACGAACGGTTGGGAAGCAGTCGTACATTGCATGCCGATGTGCGAGTTATCGCGGCCACGAATCAAGATCTTTGGCGGATGGTGGAAGAGAAAACATTCCGTGCAGATCTTTATTATCGACTGAGCGTTTTTCCTATCAGGATGCCGTCGTTGCGAGAGCGGAAAGATGATATTCCGTCGCTAGTAAGGCATTTTGTTCAAAAATATTCACGTCAGATGGGTAAGTCAATCGATGAGGTTCCTGACCGTGTGATGGAAATTTTGAGAAGCCACCATTGGCCGGGCAATATACGGGAGTTGCAGAATTTCGTTGAGCGTTCTGTAATTATGACGCGGGGCAACGTCCTGTCTCCGCGAATCAGTGAGTTGAAGCTGCTGATGCAGGAGACTACATCAGCGCCAACCCAGACACTCTCCGATGCTGAACGCGCGCACATCTTAGGGATTCTAAGAGAGACCAATTGGGTCGTCGGGGGACGCGACGGTGCCGCTGCTCGGCTTGGTCTTCCGCGGACCACGCTCATCTCTCGAATGCAAAAGCTTGGGATCTCGTGTAAGCCAAAGGGTCTTTTCGTAGCTCCTGTTGATCGGGGGGCTTTGGTTTCGAGCCAATATGCACCACAGCGGTTAGCAAGCTAAGGGATAGAGGCTGAGTTGCCATTGTCGATTCACCGACACAGATAGTCGAGAAGCTCGCGTGAGTTGCACATTCGCCTAACCGTCATGCTGAGGCCCCGGGCCTCCGATTTGGACAGCATTTTTTACCATTATTCCTTTGTCTTCGTGGCTCAACAAATCAACGCTGAGTTCGAGGAGGAATATCTTTTCTAGGAGAAGTGTATTTATGACGAAGAAAGTGGCGGAAATATTTGTTGACACCCTGGTTCAGGCTGGTGTCACCCGGTCTACGGCGTAGTGGGCGATTCTCTCAACGGGCTTACGAATGCAATCAGGCAGCGGAAAGAGATCACGTGGCTTCACGTACGGAATGAGGAGGCAGGGGCGTTTGCCGCGGGCGCGGAAGCACATCTCACCGGCGAGATCGCCGTTTGCGCCGGCAGTTGCGGCCCTGGCAATATGCACCTCTTCAATGGTCTCTATGACTGCCACCGCAGCCGTGTTCCAGTGCTGGCAATCGCAGCGCAGGTTCCGAGTCAGGAGATAGGCAGCGGCTATTTTCAGGAGACACACCCCGAACACCTTTTCAAGGATTGCAGCTACTATTGTGAACTCGTGTCGCAGGCGGACCAGATGCCGCGCATGCTGGGTATTGCGATGCGAACCGCAATCGTTAAGAGAGGAGTGGCCGAACCAAGTCATTCCAGGCGCCCGCATCCGGTGGATGGTTACGATGAAAGTTACTCCAGTGAGGATAGAAGAGAAGCCAGCGATGAAAATTCCCATAGCGGCCCCGACAACATTCGTATTTACAAAATGCGTACTGAGCGGCGTTGTAAACGTCCAGCCCGTATCCACGCCGCCAGCGATCATCATATAGAGCTCAAAACAGCCGCCTATTACGAAGAGATACCAGCTTGCGAGATTGAGTCTGGGGAAGGCGACGTCTCGTGCACCAATCATGAGCGGTATAAGAAAATTCCCCAGCTCTGCTGGTGCTACTGGTACTAGAAAGAAGAACACCGTGAATGTAGAAGAGCTTGTTATAGGTGTCCGAGGCTACCAGATCGCCGGCAGGAGTCAGCAGTTCGAGTCGAATCAACGACGCCGCCACGCCGCCGATTACAAAAAAGAAAGTTGTGGCGAATAGATAGAGAAGAGCGATGCGCTTGTGGTCCTGCGTCAACTGCCACGATTTGAGACCGTACTCACTGTTGAGGTAACTCTCGCGAGGTAGCGTTGCGGGTTCGGGCGAAGTCGTGACCATCTACGGTCTCCCTGCAGTTGTTGTGAGCTCTCACATATTGTGAATTTCATGCAGTAACTCTTCCGGCCGCATGACAACCAGACTGTCGGAGGTGTGGGCCTGGCGCAACTCGCCTGATTCGGATGCGGTAGGCTCGCCCGAAGATGGCCTTACGGTCCTTTGCGATAAGTACGGCCCCAGCAAACCTGTCATTCGCTGTTTCCTCCTGAACCTTCTTGCGCAATGCAACGACCAGTTGGTCGTTGCTGAGATGCGGCAGAGCAAATTCGGCTGGCCGCTCAACCTGCGGCATGGCCAGCTTCAGGATGCGGTATGGTTCCGCCGCTTCGACCTCCAACGTGAGCCTCGAAAAGCCGTCGGAGTTTCGCTCCTGCAAGAGATCTGTCACCTTGGTCGGGGTTTCCTCTTCGATCTTCGTGAGTTCGAAGCCGCTTGTACGATCGCGAAGGGAGGGGTCCTGAAACCCGCGAGCAGGCGGGCGACACGAAGTTGTTCTGGAGAAATTCGCGGTAGACATCCCAGCTAGCGCCATCATATGCCGCCAACCACTCTGCGAGTCGTCGGCCAGCCACGGTCTGTATGTGGCATCTGTGCAACGGATAACAACGAAAAGGAAAGCACAATACATGATGTCTGAACGAAGTGCTTGAGTGTCATACGGTCAACTCCTTCACCGCTGTTTGGCAATAGAAGCTGTCGCAAGCGTTCCGCCGAGGCCCATCGTCGCGATTGCTGATGAGGGGACAATCACCATCGATCCCTTTTCGCGCATAGCCTCGTAGACCATATTCATGCCTCGCAAATGCAATGCGCCGGGATTGTCGTTATAGACGCGCGAAGCCTGAGCGAACTGCTCTGATACCTGCACCTCTGCCTCTCCAAGAATCACGCGAGCCTGCCGTTCACGCTCTGCCTGAGCATCGCGTTTTCAAATGCCTGGGGAATGCGCACGTCTCGGATATTCCGGAAGTTCGGCGATACATTCAAGGCCTGGATGCGGATTTCCCTTATTGGCTCTATTTTCTCTCAAAACGGCGCAGCAGTCTTATGGTGATCTTTCTTGCATGGTGCCCGTTTCGCGAAACGCTTGACGGTAGGCTCATTCCCGACCATGAAGGGTTGGGCTTGTACCTAATGCAGCGTGGGTTTCCGGCAATGAATCAGGTTTGCTCGTTTGTTAACTGTTCGGAACAGGAGATCGAACGCATGAGCAATCGTGTCGTGAGCTACCTCCATGATGGGCCAACTGATCACTGAGTGCCGTTGCTCTACGAGCGATTCGACGAGACGGACACACACTTGCGCTCAAGTCAGTTCAGAGGTCCTTACCCCATAATTTCGCCGTTCTACGCAGCCGTTGGGACCGGCCTTAGTGGTAGTCGCCCTACCTGCACGCAGAGCCGCCTTCCAAGATCCAGCCCAAACGCCTTGCCGAGAATGAAAAGGGTCCGCTTGTGGGCCAAATCCAACACTTATGTCGCCACCCGCAAAATAGGCTATCCGAATAATTCTTGGGCTTAGCCAGGCTTAGCCATAATGAGGAGCAGATGAGGCAGGGCAACCTGTGGAGCGCCGTCATGTCAAGCTGCTTTCGTCGTTACAGACTAGACGATGCAGCTTCAATAGGCTGCGTCTGAAAGATGTCGCCTCGAGGTATAGCCCAACCCTACGTCCGACACCCGGGGAAATAATGTCGTAATAGAGTCTCTTTCTGCGTTATCGTACAGGAAGTGACGAAGGTCAAAGAGTCTATTCGGACACCTCGGCCCGCTCGAACGCGCAAGCCGTCCAAAGGTCAACAGGTCGGCTACCTGCGCGTAAGCTCCCTAGATCAAAACGAGGTTGGCCAGTTCGAAGGGCTGGCCCTGGACAAAACCTTCATCGACAAGGCCTCCGGCAAGGATGTGAAGCGGCCCCAACTGGAGGCCATGCAGGGCTTCGTCCGTCAAGGCGATACAGTGTTTTGTCACTCGATGGAGCGGCTGGCCCGTAACCTTGATGATTTGCGGAGAATCGTGCTGGGTCTGACGGAGCGGGGCGTCCATATCGTCTTTGTGAAGGAAAACCTTACCTTCACTGGCGAGGATTCGCCCATGTCGAATCTGATGCTGAGTCTCATGGGAGCGTTTGCTCAGTTCGAGAGAGAGTTGATCCGCGAGCGCCAGCGTGAGGGAATTGCGATCGCAAGGCGGGAAGGGAAGTACCGCGGCAGGAAGCTGGCTCTGACACCCGCCCGGACGGCCGAGCTACGACGGCGCGTTGCCTCGGGCGACTCGAAGGCTGGGCTTGCTCGTGAGTTCGGTATTAGCCGGGATACGCTATATCGGTATGTGCCGGTCAAAAAACGTCGG
>WNFC01024653.1_pt1 | contig 13325 bp, 13 predicted proteins | sample 5400541 | NCBI WGS metagenome assembly WNFC01 (sample SAMN13153342, study PRJNA577476) | soil metagenome | isolation source: 120 cm saprolite under Douglas fir tree site 2 hole 2 replicate 1 | place: USA:California | collected 2015-04-18
ACTCCAAGCTTTCGAGATCTCATGAGATCGATACGTCAGGCCCCGATTGTAAATGGCAGATTTCGAAAAAGGCGGTTCGATCAACCGCCCTTTCATCCTCTCGAGCCGCGTCACTCGCACGGATGCCGGTGACCATCATGGCCGAGGAAGGTAACTGAAGCTGGGTCGTAGGAACGGTAGCGCTGAGCGCAAGACGAGCCGTTCGCGTTGCCGTCCATGGCGGCATAAGCGTCGCTGCCGCCGAGCGGAACCGATGCCAAGGCGCCTGAGGTAGGTGGCGTTGGCCGGCCGCCATTCAGGACGTCCGCGTGCAGATGTTCAGACTCCTGTCGAGCTGCAGATCGAGCTTCTGCTGCTCGGCGTCGAATGTCGACAACCGCTGTTGTTCAATCTGCTCCGCAGGAGCGCCCAGAGAAATCCCAAACCTCACGTTCTCAATTAAAAACCAGTTTTGAATTCTCAAATTGAACTTAAGTGATGCGGCTGCAGCCGGGCTCGCGCGACGCCGTTGCCGGCTGCGAGTGCATGCTTGCAGGTGTCGTCGCAATTCCTCATTCGCGGCGCTAAACCCACGCCGCAAGGCAGGAGACCTGGTCCCCCAGCAGGAGACCTGGTCCCCCAGGGGCCGATCGGGCACGGCACCTCGCGGATGAAAGCGATCGCCGATGCCAGGGAGTTGTTTGCGCTTGTCGGGCTCGATCCATCGGCCATCGACCGCTTTCCGCACGAATTCTCCGGCGGCCAGCGCCAGCGCATTGGCCTCGCCCGTAAGCGCCCGATAACGCCGATCCGTCGCCGGACGTCAGGCGATTTCCCTGGCGTCGCGCCGGCGATAGACCATCAGCATCAGCGGCGCGAGCCGGCGCAACAATCCATGGGCGGCGATCGGCACCGGATCCGAGAACGGCAGTGCAAGGTTGCTTTCCGGGAGACCACGCACGGCTTTGGAGAGTTCGTCGCCGAGCGCGATCGACAGCGCAACCGCGCGACCGTTGCAGCCGGTCCAGCCATAGGCGTCGGGTCCGAGACGATGAATGCGGGGCAGGAAATCCGTGGTCATTCCGACGTAGCCGTTCCAGACATAATCGAAATTGACCTGCCCGATCTGAAGCCACAACCTTTGCAATCGCTCCGCGACCCTGAGCTTGAGCCGTTCCGCCTTGTTGCCCGGTCCGATCACGGCGCCTCCGGTGACGAGGCGGTTTCGCGCATCGTAGCGCGCGAAATAGAGCTCGCCATGCGTATCGGACATCGCCTGGCGGCCGGGGATAATGGATTTTCGGACATCGTCCGACAGCGGCTGCGTCGCCATTTGCCAGGACAGCACCGGCATGACTTCGTACGCGATGGCCGGCATCAGCGATTTCGAAAACTCGCCGGTGTAGGCGTTGGTCGCCACGATCAAGGCCCGGCCGCTGATCTCACCCTTGTCGGTTTTGACCACCCAGCGGTTGCCCGTCCGTTCGAAACTGGCCGCGGGTGAACGCGCATAGATGCGGCCGCCGCAGTCCAGCACCACGCGCGCCAGACCGCGCGACAGCGCGAGCGGATTGATATGGCCGCCGGTCTTGTTCCAGAAACCGCCGAACCAGGCATCCGATCCCAGCATTTGTCGGGTCTGATCGCGCGAGAGCAGCTCGACCGACGCGCCGAATTTCGACCATTGCCGCACGCGCCGTTCGGCGATCTTGATGCGGCCGGGCGAATGTACCGGCTGAACCCAGCCGGCCTGTTCCTGCTCAGCCTGAATCTGATAACGCCGCACGACGTCGAACAACGTAGAGGCGCTGTCACGCAACAGAGCGACGAACCGTTCGCCGGTGGCACCGTGCCTGGCGATGATGTCGTCCGGATCGGGCCGTGACAATGTCGGAATCACCTGTCCATTGTTGCGCCCCGAGGCGCCCCAGCCCGGCTCCATGGCCTCGACGATGGCGACGTCCACGCCCGCCTCGCGCAGATGCAGTGCGGTCGACAAGCCGGTGAAGCCACCACCGATGACGATGACATCGGCCTCGGTAGTTCCGATGAGTTCAGGCAGATCGGGACCGGGCGGGGTCATCGCGGCCCACAACGAGTCGGGCCAGGAGACATTTGCGACAGGCATCGTTGTCCTTTCCTTCTCGATCGTCGCCGGCGAACCGAGCATCGCCCTTGAATTGGCCGGCTTGCGGGCGCCGGATCGATCTGGTTAGCTTTATATGCCTGTTCATGCCGGGGAAACAAAAGAGTGGCACTCAAGAACGTCATCGGAATCGATCACGCCGTCGTCGTGGTCAGGGATCTCGACAACGCCGCCGAGAACTGGAAGCGCCTAGGCTTCACGGTGTCGCCGCGCGGCACGCACAGCGCCAAGATGGGATCGGGCAATTACACCATCATGCTTGATCCCGACTACATCGAATTGCTCGGAGTGCTGGTTGAAACCGAACATAATGCTCCGACGCGGGCATTTCTCGCCAAACGCGGCGAAGGCATCGAGCGCATCGCGTTCACCGCGGTCGATTCGGCCGCCGGCGCCGAGGAAATTCGCGCGCGCGGCTTTGAGCCTCTGGGCCCGACCGATTTCGAGCGACCGGTAACGATGCCGGATGGCAGCCTGTCGGCGGCTAAATTCAGAGTCTTTCAATGGCCGATTGCCGAAGCGCCAGGTGGACTGCGCATTTTTGCATGTCAGCACAAAACGAGGGACACCGTCTGGATTCCGGAACTGATGAAGCATGCCAACGGCGCGCAACGTCTCAAGCAAGTGCTGATCGTTTCAGCCGAGCCCACGAGGGACGCCGCGCACCTCGCCCGCATGATCGATCGAGAGGTCAAGGCCGAGCCGGACGGCGCGGTCGCGGTGCCTTCCGGTTCGGATCGTGCCGATTTCATATTTCTGACGAAAGGCCAGTTGAACGGGCGTTATCCTGAAGTCTCGCTGGCAGGACTACCCGAGCGCGGCGGTGCCGGCCTCGTGCTGGCGACATCAGATCTTGCCGCCGCAAAGAAGGTGCTCGGCAGTTCCGGTGTCGGCAGTGGCGCCGCTGTTTGCGTCGCGCCCGCGGCAGCCAATGGTACGCTGTTGGCTTTCATCAAGGCATAGCAGGAAGCTCCCGCAGAATTCCATCGTCGCTTCGGGAGCTGAGCAAAGCCCTTCGGCTTCGCTCGCGGCAGACCGGGCTAAATCACAGGAAATGCGCGGCGTCGGTTGCGGTACGACGGGCCGGTTTCGGCTCATCGCAGCAATCCTGGTCGATTGGAAACATGAGAGCCGCCTCGCTCCCATCCTCTCCAACATCAAACTGAAAGTCCGCGCCAAGCGCCTGCGCGAGTGCTTCAATGATCCTTCGTCCGCGTCCCGGCCTGACATCAACCGTTGAAGCTGATCCGTTATCCGACACCCGGCATTCGACAAATCCTGCGAATGTCCGGCACTCAAGCCGGATCGTGCCGCCGTGCTGATCAAATGCGTGACGAACGGCGTTGGTGATCAGTTCGGAAACAATCATTCCCATCAACCAGCAGCGTTCGGAGGATATCTGGAACGGGCGTTCCACCAGCATGAGCTCTATGTTTCGGCTCTCCAGTTTGGAGCGGCTGATTGAGCCGCAAAGCTCGCGCAGGTACGCCGAGGCGTCAATGCAATCGTTGTTCGCCGGCATCTGGAGCGCATGGTGAACCCTCGCATAGTTATGCAATTGCTCCATCACACCGGTCAGCGCAGCCTTTACATTGCGGTCGCCAGATCTTGCGGCAGCAAAGGACACCACCTGGATTGCCGATGCGAACTCGTTGTTGACCCTGTGGGTGATTTCCCGCAGCAGCAATCGCTCTTCCGAGGTGGAATACGTGGTTGATGTCATAGCTCCCAAGACACTGGCTCCCAAGGCACTGGCTCCCAAGACACTGGCTCTCAAGACACTCTCCTGGTTTTCCAAAGAACCCATACAACCGGGCTGGTCGCCTCGGCGCGACCGTCGGATCATGGAATAACTCCTGTCCCTTCTCTTTCGAATGCGAACCTCGATTGCTAAATCGAACGTAAGCCATTCGATGCGAAGCATCCCGTGACCAGTCAGAATGGACCCTTGAGGCATTGCGATCGTAGGCGCGCGATCCGCAATCGCCACTAGATTAAATTTCAGGGAATAGCTCGGCCTATTTCATATATGCTTCGCAATCAGAACATCGGCGGGAACGCCGCAGATGGAGGATGATGGAATGCGCCAAATCCCGCTGGGAGCAAAGGGAACGTTCGCGCTGCGCGTGCTGCCCGAGCATCTTGCCAATCAGTTCAAGGACGCCATGCTGCCGCAGGTGCTGGCGACCCCGGTTATGATCCTGATCATGGAAAACGCAGCCCTCAATGCCGTCAGGCCATTTCTGGATGTGGGCGAGAGCGCGGTGGGCACTGCGATAGATGTCCGGCACCTTGCCGCTACGCCGGTGGGCCACAATGTTCGAGCCGAAGCCGAGATCATCAAGGTCGAAGGCAAGCGAATCGAATTCAAGGTTTCGGCCAGCGACGAGACGGAAGAGATCGGCAACGGCCTTCATCAGAGAGTGGTGATCAATCTTCGCTCGTTCAACGAGCGTCTCGCCACCAAGAGCAAGCATTAGCTGTGCGAAAATAGCATCTTCGGCCTTCCAGCTCTCATCGGGACATGCCGCATCTACCGCGCAGTGCCCGACGCGGCCCTTGCGGGCACTTTGATAAATTTCGTGCGTTTTTTGAATTCGTCATGACCTTCAAAAGACGAGGGTGGAATGGCGTCGCGTATATTCCGCCCCCGGGTCCTCGACGGCCGGCGAGGACGGTATCGACCGACAGATCTTGTGCGCCAACGGCGGGGCCATTTGTCCGTTCGATGTGACGAACCTTGGTTCCGTGAACAGTCCAAGAACGGATCGGATATTGGAATGCGCAAGATCATCGTTGTCACCGGCGCCTCAAACGGTTTCGGCCGATTGGCATCCAACGCGTTGGCCCGAGCCGGGCACACGGTATACGCCTCGATGCGCGAAACGACAGGCCGCAATGCCTCCCGGGCCGCCGAGGTCAAGGCCTTCGCCAGGCAACACAGCGCCGATCTGCATGCGATCGAGCTCGACGTCGCCTCGCAGGAATCCGTGAATGCGGCAATCGCCGAGATTATTTCCAGAAACAACCAGCTCGATGTGGTGGTGCATAGCGCCAACCATACGGCCTACGGACCAGCGGAGGCCTTTACGCCAGAGCAGCTGGCCCAGCTTTACGATACCAACGTCCTGGGCGCGCAGCGGGTCAATCGCGCCGCCCTGCCGCAGTTGCGCAAGCAGGGCCAGGGCCTGCTGGTATGGATTTCGTCGAGCGGCACGCGCGGTGGCACACCGCCTTATCTGGGTCCCTATTTCGCCACCAAGGCGGCGATGGACGCCCTCGCGGTCAGCTATGCCGGCGAACTCGCGCGCTGGGGAATCGAAACCACCATCATCGTGCCTGGATCCTTCACCAAAGGAACCAACTATTACGCTCACTCGGGCAGGCCAGCCGATGCGGTAAGGGCCGAGGAATACGCCGACGGCCCGACAGCCGACATCAGCGAGATCACGCTGAGGGGTTTGGCCGCTCTTGGGCCGACGAATGCGGATCCGCAGTCGGTCGCAGACGCCATCGTCGAAGTGATCGACACACCGTTCGGCAGCCGCCCGTTTCGGGTCCATTTCGAACCATCCGACGATGGAGCTGCCATCGTCAACGGTGTCGCCGATCGCGCCCGCGTGGAACTCCTGCAGCTGATAGGCTTGGAGGATATCCTCAAGCCGGCGATCATAGGCTGACGCTCATTACACGGTCGGATCGGGGCGCGGACGAGCGGTTCCGCCCAATCAAGAAGCTCCTCTCCTAAAACCTTCCTCCGCCGAACTTCCGCGTTGCAACTCTGCGCGACCGGGCATTTCCGGGTTGCGACGATCGGCACTGGCGCGCGCCCAGATTGGAAGCGGCATTCACAAAACTTAACAAACGCTAACTAGCGATAACGAGCGCCTTCGACAGGCTGGACGTATGTTTTTGGCATCGCAACGACGCCGCCCTGCGCGAACCGTCCGGACATCGTCGAGCGAATATGACATCAACCGCCTCGCGCCAGGCGGACGCTCCGAGAGGAAAAGTGATGGATTTGCAAACCTTTAAGACGAAACCGAGTCTCCGCTACCCCGTTCCCAGCCACCCGTTGCGAACTTCGCGCGCTGGTTACGCTTTGGACAGCCTTTACGAGGAGCGGACCTGGCGTTGCCCCGCCCAAGACGACAGAAATGCGACAATCGATGCGGACATTCTGGTTTCACGATGGATCGATCCCAGGAGTTCCAGCCGCCACGAAAAAAACGTGTCGTCGCCCGACCGCCACGTGATTGGCGTCGCCCTGAAGACCACGAACCTCAAGCTCACCAGGGGCCCACGCACCATATTCGACGGGCTCATGCCCGCGGGAACGTTGCACGTCACGGGCCCATCTCAGCCACTGGCCGCCGAGTTTCGCGCGCCGTGCGACTTCATCCATTTCCATGTTTTGAACGAGTACCTGCGAAAGCGCCAGGACGCAGCGCGGCCCGGTCTGTCCCAACCGATACGAGATCTGAACGATTTCGTTATCCGTGATCCGCTGGCGGAATTGCTCGGCCGGACACTCGCCGAGGGCGGCAGGGCGGGCGACGGACTCTACGCGGAGAGCGTCGGCCAAACCCTGGTCATGCATATCGCGAGACTCGAGCAGCCGCGACCTACCGTCAATGCCCTGCCCAAGTGGCGGCTAAAGCGTGTGCAGGGGTATGTCGACGCGCACCTTGACGAGAGCATCAGCCTCGCCGACCTGGCGCAAGTGGCCGGCCTGTCGCGAATGCACTTCGCGGCGCAGTTTCGCGCGGCGACGGGATACCGTCCGCACGACTATCTGCTCTACCAGCGAATCGAGAGTGCGAAGACGATGCTGTCCAGCACGGACACGCCGCTCTGCGAGATCGCGCTTAACGTGGGCTTCCAGGCTCAGGCACACTTCTCGACCGTGTTCAAACGCCTCACGGGAGAAACCCCGGCACGCTGGCGGTTTTCTGTCATCCGCGACCGCACTTCCCCCGAAATGCCCCGCCGACCCGCAGCAGTGAACGGCAATCACACTGTGGCGTCGCCATGATCTTGCGTCACTCGTTACACTTGAATTTGCGAGGCGACGGATGAGAAGCGATAAGATACGCGACATCTCCATGATGATGTTTCGTATGACGCTTCCGTTACGTCGGCGAGCGATCCGCTCTCGGCTGAAAACCGGACCCCCCGCTTCACGTTCAATCGTAACGGATGGCATGCGGACCCGCCGTGCAGTGGATTTGCGGTCTGAAAAAAAGGGGGCCGTCCGTCAGGTGGGACAGGGGTAGGACGGCCCCAGGGCTCGGCTACCGGGGAAAGCGCGCGAGCCCAACTCTTGGAGCAAATCTTCGGGAGCAGCAGGTCTTCAGGAGAAGCTTGACGTCCCTCAGTGGTTCAACGAACAGCGGAGGCCGGCCTAGCCCTGCCGTGTGCATTCGAACAGGAACCAGGTCCGCCTCTCGGTCTCGTCGATCCAGTTTTCCAGCAGGCTTGCGGTGGCAATGTCGCCTGCCTCATCACACAGCAAGTGTGTCTGACGCATGCTGCGCGAAAGCTGCGCGTTATCGTCCCGAAGCTCGGCGAGCATATCGGGCGGGCTCACATACTCGGCATCGTTGTCCAGGATGCGCTGGACCCGAGTGACGTGCCCGGCAGAACGAAGCGTCGTGCCGCCGATCTTTCGCACGCGTTCGGCCAGCGGATCGGTCATGGCGAAGATCTGATCGCCCTGATCGTCCAGCAGCAGATGATAGTCGCGGAAATGCGGACCAGACATGTGCCAATGGAAGTTCTTGGTTTTCATGTAAAGGGCGAACGCGTCCGCAAGGAGCGCGGTCAGCGCAGCTGAAATATCGCGAACGGCGTCCGCGGAAAGCGCGGTAGGCGTCGAAAGCGGAGCGGTGCGCAGCATGTGCGCCAATTCCTTGTTCATCGCTGAATTCCTTATCGAGGGGCGGCCGGATGCGAAAGCGTAGTATCCGGCTATCTGGATTCATTGCCGCATCGTGCAAGGAATGGACGCCCGCATCTTCCGGGAACAGAGACATTTTTTCTTGAACGCACGGCTTTCAGCCATCAAGCATTCGTGTGCAAAGACGCGAGCATACATGCCTGCGACACCAATACGCGTCGATGTCCTCGATCAGGCGCCGGTTCGCGACCGCAACTCGTCCAGCAACTGCCTGGCCGTCTTCAGGCCGGGACTATCGAAACCTTCGGTGAACCGGTCATATACCGGCGCCAGCACGTCCCGCGCCTCGCCGAAACGGTCCTGCGTCACCCACAACCGCGCCAGACTGATCGCGGTTCGCAATTCCCATGCGAGTGCCGATTGCTGCCTCGCCATCTCGATCGACCGTATCAGGAGACCCTCAGCCCGGACTGGATCCGATGGTTGCGCCGAAGCCAGAATATCTGCCTTGATACGCAGCAGTTCGGGCATGCCGAACAAATCTTCATTGTGCTCAACCAGTGCGATGGCTTCATCGATGGTATCGAGAGCTTCGTCTCCCCGTCCCGTCATCGAGAGACCTTCCGCCAGCGCACTGCTGAAAGCCGTCTGCAAGCCGTATCGATGAGCGCGCAATGCTTCCAGAGAACGGCGTAACAGGACGATGCCCGCCTCCACATCGCCGCGCCTGACCAGGAGCTCGCCCTTGGCGCCCAGGCCGATCGTCTGGTAAGGCGCCAGGGAGTGTTTTTCGGCCTGCGCGGTGAATCTGTTGGTGTATTCCTCGGCGCTTTCCAGATCCTCGTTCCACAGAAAAACCGACATCGCCCAGAGCAGCGCCATGCACAACTTGATCGGATGATTGAGGCGGATGGCTTCCTCAACGGACTGTCGCGCGAACGTCACCGCCTGATCCGGGCAGCCCCGAATCCAGAGGACTCGGGCCAGGGTAATGCGAGCGCGATTGCGATAGTCGAAGCCGAGATGCAGCGAGTTGATCTGTGGCGAAAGTGGCAGCCGCGCCAAAGCGGATTCCAGATAGCCGAGAGCGGCGCGGCTATTGCCTTCCAGATGGTGGGAAATTCCAAGCGCCACCTGAATCTGCCCGAGCAGAACCGGGTCGCCTATCTCTGTCGCAACACCTTCGCCACGTTGGGCAAATGCCAGCGCTTCCCGGAAATTCCCAATTCTGACGTGGAAGAGGTGAAGTCGTTCAAGCAGACGAAGCTGACTATGCAAGTCGCCCAATTGCTCCGCAAGTTCGAGACCTCGGAGCAGCGAGTTGCCGACCTGCTCGCTGTTGCCTCTGGTGAACATGAGCGACAGGCCAAGGGCCGCGTGGAGATCCATCTCACGTCGAGTACCTCGATTGGCGTCATCGAGCGCCGCGACCGCCCGCTCCGTCCAGCGATGACATTCGGTCAATAGCGACATCTCAAGAAACAGCGGGGCCGAGGCCGCGGCGAGAGCAACGCCCAGCACGCCATCGCCGCGCTCCGAGAAACACCATTCCAGCGCAGTGCGGACATTTCCGAGCTGATCTGCAAATATCGCAAAGCTTTTCGCCTGCAAGGGTGTAAACGAATTGCCGTCGACCCGTTCAAGCAAATCAAGGAAGTAGCTGGCGTGACGCCGCTTCACGTCGCCCGCTTCACCGCTTTCGGACAACTTTTCGGAAGCGTAGGCCCGCGTAGTGTCAAGCAGACGATATCGCGTCGCCGGCACGCTGGTGTCCGCGGATATCAGGGATTTCGCAACCAGACCGACAAGGACCGTGACGACCTCCGTTTCGTCAACGTCATCGCCCGTTGCGACCGCGCGAGCCCCTTCGAGGGTGACGACGCCGACGAACACCGAAAGCCTGCACAGGATCGAACGCTCCAGTTTCGACAGCAGATCATAACTCCAGTCCAGCGTCGCGCGCAGCGTCTGGTGCCGCGGCAGCGCCGTGCGCCGGCCCTCCCAGAGCAGCTTGAACCGGTCGTTCAGCAGCACCAGGGTTTCCTGAATCCCGTAGGCATCGGCGCGGCCGGCGGCGAGTTCGATCGCAAGGGCTATTCCATCCAGCCGGCGGCAGATTTCAGCGACGACGGGTGCATCAGCGTCGTTCAATTCAAACCGGCGACCGCTGGCGATTGCGCGCTCGACGAAGAGCTGCACCGCTGGGAAATCGAGCGCCAGCGCCGCGGTGAGACCGGCATCATCGGGCGGGCTACCCAGCGGTGACAGCCGATGAACATGTTCGCCTTCGACACGCAGCGATTCCCGGCTGGTCGCCAGAATGTGCACCTGCGGTGCCTCCTCGAAGATGCGCTCCGCCAGCGCCGCCGCGGTCTCGATCACGTGCTCGCAGCTATCGAGGATCAACAGCATCCGCTTGCCGCGAAGGAAACCTATCAGACCGCGGGTTGGATCCGCGGACTGAACCGGCAGCCCGAGCGCCGAGGCCACCGTGCCCGGGATGAGAAGAGGATCGTTGAGCGGTCCAAGATCAAGAAACTGAACGGCGCCGGCAAACTCGGTATGCAGCTCATAACCTACCGAAACAGCAACGGTGGTCTTGCCGATGCCGCCCGGTCCCACGATGGTGACAAAGCGCTCGGTCTTCAATTGCTCTGATATTTCCTGAACGGTCAGGTCGCGCCCTACCATTCGTGTCGGGAGGGTCGGAAGATTATGGGTTTGACCGGACTTCGAGGCCACCGTCTCCAAGGATCTTGGCGCACTCGAACGCGAGATCGGCGCCACGAAACAATAGCCCTGCCCCGTGAGCGTGGTCAGATACCGGGCGCCGGACTCTCCATCGCCCAGCGCCTTGCGAAGGGCGGCGACGTGAACGCGAAGGCTACCCTCGTCGACCGTGACACCCGGCCAGACCCGCGCCATCAGATCATTCTTGCTGACAACCTCGCCCGCTTGCTCGACCAGAACGATGAGAATATCGAGCGCGCGGCCGCCGAGATGAAGCGGGACACCTTCCCTTTCGATCAGCCTCTGCGCCGCGGACAGGCGGAACGGTCCGAACGAAATGACTTCATCCGTCTGCGGAGTTTCCTTAATGCCTTGGCTCATTTTCCGAATAATACTGCAAGGGCGAGCCGGCTCAAGCCGGTGCCGACCGCTGACCAGCATTGCGACGGCAGCGGGGCGCATGATGCAAGCCATTCCACTGCGCGCGGCGTACGCGCAGGACCAGCCGAGCTTGGCTCACTGCGACGTTTGTTTCCCCGCGCGTTGATCTCGATCGAGAACCGCCCGCTTCACCCGCCAGAGCCGTTCGAGAACACCCGGCTGGCCAGCACATCCGACGCCTCGAGCGACATGATATCCCCGGCAGTCAGGACGCGATCGAGATCGGCGACCAGACGGTTGGCCTGGCGCAGCCGCATGCGGTCGAGGGCGTTGCGTATCGAGCGTGCGTTGGAAAACAGCGGCTGGCTCTTGCGCAAGCCGATGTAACGGACGAAGGCCTGGCGCGCGTCGGCGCTGAACCGGTAATTCATCTCGCGCAGCATCAATTCCGAAATGGCCAACAACTCATCGTCGGAATAATCCGGAAAGTCGATGTGGTGGGCGATGCGGGAGCGGAATCCGGGATTGCTGGCGAAGAACTTGTCCATCCGGTCGCCGTAGCCGGCCAGGATCACCACCAGATCCTCGCGTTGCGATTCCATCACCTGCAGCAGGATCTCGATCGCCTCCTGCCCGTAGTCGCGTTCGTTGTCGGGGCGGTGCAGGTAGTAGGCCTCGTCGATGAACAGCACGCCGCCCATCGCCTTTTTCAGAATTTCCTTGGTCTTCGGCGCGGTGTGGCCGATATACTGCCCCACCAGCTCATCGCGGGTGACCGACACCACCTGGCCGCGGCGCACGAAACCCAGCTTGTGAAGGATGCTGGCGATCCGCAGCGCCACCGTGGTCTTGCCGGTGCCGGGATTACCGGTAAACGACATATGCAATGTCGGCACTTCGGACGTCAGATTCATGCGCTTGCGGATACGCTCGATCAGCAGCAGCGACGCGATCTCGCGAATGCGCGTCTTCACCGGCTTCAGCCCGATCAGTTCGCGGTCGAGCTGATCGAGCACCTCGCCGATGCCGACCTCGGCAAATTCGCGGCGCAGGTCGACCCGCTCAACCGGTGGCGTTTCGCCCGCTTCTTGCGGAACCGGCACTGAACTTGATTGCGAATTCATTTATCACCGTAGCGCACGCCCTCGGGACGATCGGCGGCATAGGATTTCGTGGTGTAGCGGATGTTGCGGCCGTTCACTTCGTGCCGTTCAAGACGGAAACCGGGCTCCTGTTTCGGCCGGTTGACGATGAACGACAGCCGCACCGACTCCCAGCCGTGGCTGGAATCGAACGCCGACATCCGGATGTAGCGGTCGCCGTACACCTTGCGGCATTCTTTCAGCTCCATCAACACGCCTGCGGCATCGCGAAGATCGAACATCGGCAGTCCCCACATCTCCCAGAAATTATTGCGGGGATGCGGATCGTCGGTGAATTCGATGTTCACCGCCCAGCCCTTGCCGAGACAATACTGGACCTGCCGGGAGATCTGTTCGTCGGTGAGATCGGGCAGGAATGAAAAGCAGCCTTGGGTGACGCGCATGATCCTGATCCTTACATCGAGACGCTGGGAGTGGGAGCGTAGTCGGGCATGTCGGTGGATTCGTAGTTGAAGGTGACGTCCTTCCAGACCTCCAGCGCGGCTTTCAGCGGTGTGCAGGTGGCCGCCGCCTTGGCGAGAATTTCCGGCCCTTCGTGCAGGTAGTCGCGGCCCTCGTTGCGCGCGAGGATCATCGCTTCCAGCGCGACGCGGTTCGCGGTCGCACCGGCCTGAATGCCCATGGGGTGACCGATGGTGCCGCCGCCGAACTGCAGCACCACGTCTTCTCCCAAATGGTCGAGCAGTTGATGCATCTGGCCGGCATGAATGCCACCGGAGGCCACCGGCATCAGCTTGTTGAGACTGGCCCAGTTCTGATCGAAGAACACGCCGTGTTCCAGTCTTGCCGGATTGAAGTCTTCGCGGCAGATATCGTAATAGCCGCGCGTGGTGGCAGGATCGCCTTCGAGCTTGCCGACCACGGTGCCGGCATGAATGTGATCGACGCCGGCAAGCCGCATCCATTTCGCAATCACGCGGAACGAGACGCCGTGGTTGCGTTGCCGCGTATAGGTCGAATGCCCTGCCCGATGCAGATGCAGGATCATGTCGTTGCGGCGCGCCCATTTTGCCATCGACTGGATCGC
>WNFC01022026.1_pt1 | contig 13324 bp, 8 predicted proteins | sample 5400541 | NCBI WGS metagenome assembly WNFC01 (sample SAMN13153342, study PRJNA577476) | soil metagenome | isolation source: 120 cm saprolite under Douglas fir tree site 2 hole 2 replicate 1 | place: USA:California | collected 2015-04-18
GGCGTCTTGCCGCCGAGCAGATCGGGCGCCTCATGTACTTCCTCCACACCAGAGGGAAGTAGACTTTTGTTGTTTCGGTTCGTGTCCAGACAGCAGTGCTTGAATTTGCGCCCGCTTCTGCACGGGCACGGATCATTGCAGCCAATCCTCGCCACACCGCACACCTCCGCTTCCAGTGATCTATCGCGGCTCCAAGGCCGAAGAAAGTTGACCGGATTCAATTATCCACAATTATTTGCAGTCGGCGTCCCCAAACTCCGTCTGTTGAGGGACAGGTTGGAATTCTGCACGCGGCCTTCAAACGGCACTTCGGTCCCCCGCTCGAAAAATTCAAGGTCTCGCAACGTGAGGCCGGCGAGGTGACGGGAGACCTACTCAAGATCGACCATGAGCAAGTGGCGTGTGAAGAGCGGCTCTACCAACCCGCCCCAAGTGTAGAGATATTATGATGAGGGCGCCGAGGTGTACTCATGCTCTGATTCGCACGCCATGGCGCCTGCCTTCCTACTGAAACCTTGTCCGGTAGCGCTTCGTCTGCTCCTGCATCCGAAGCGCGGGATACAACTCCCCCCAAAGCACACGGCCTCGTGCTTGTTGGAAATACTGACCGTTTACTAAGTCGCCTGAGAGTTCGAATTCGTCCCGCTCCAGCAGGAAGTCCTTGATGTTCGCGATCTAAAACTGGGCGAAACCGCGCATTTGGCGCGAATATTCGCGTCGAGGTCGCACGCCGATCCTGGCCGAGCCCGCGCCAGGTTGAGGACTTTGTTCGGGCGGCGAGATTCACCGAGCGCGCACAGTCCATGGAGGGCAGAGAGACAATCCAACGCGCAACTTTATTGGAGTGCCATTTCCCAGTTCTCGTAGCCAACCGCGAACATTTTCTGGATCGGAGGAAAGATCGCAGGCGGCGTCGAGCATAACGTCATAGTCTTGAAGCGTTCGGGACAGCGGGCGGCGAAAGCGACCCCAAGGATGCCGCCGAGTGACTCGCCCACGTAATGGACCCGGTCGAGGCCGAGCGCGTCGAGAAAGCCCTTCATGTCGTTGAGCAGATCGTCGACCGACCAGACGTAGTTGGGGCCGGGGTCGGCCGACTGGCCGTGACCACGCATGTCGCGGCGGAGCACGCGGTAATGAGGCTGTCTTAGGAAATTCCGTTTTAGGGGAAATCTCGGAAGACGGCGTCCCGCCGCCCCACAACAACATCACCGACGCTGATATTTCGGTATAATACGGAACGGTAGGTCACGCAAGCGGAAGGAAACAAAGGGCGAACATCTTGGACCTAGGTTGCGTTAAGTACATACTCCCGGTTCGAATCCATCTCGCTCCAGCGAGCAGTCAGCGATGTTCGCGATTCTCTGGGAAAATCGGCAAAATGCCCTCGACGGCGGTTCGGAGTTCCACGCCGCCTTCGAAGCCGAGTGCCAGCGCCGCGGCCTGCGCCTGTTCGTGCTGCCGCCGCGCTCGCCCAAGCTCAACGGCGCGGTCGAGCGCCCTCAGCGCACGCATACCGAGGAGTTCTACGAACTGCGCCCCTGCGACAGCTTTACGGTTGAGGGTCTCAACCGCGAGGCCCGCGCCTGGGAGCGCATCTACAACACCGTCCGCCCGCATCAGGCGCTCGGCTATCTCACTCCGCTCGAGTTCCTGCGTGGCGCACGCCGCGAAGCTAAGGCTTCGCGGCCTAACCGCTCTCTGCGCGCGCGTGCGCCGGGGTCAAGGGTCGCCACCGGCGACGAGCGCAGCGAGCTTGCCCTTGACGCCGGCGCACCGCGCGCGCCATAACCCCTCGAATCCAAAAAGTGTCACCTATGTACCGAACGAGTACAAGGCTTTGACAATCATTAGCACGCGGCAGGATAATCGCGTGCCCGGAGGGTGTCCCGCGGAGGCTATAGCAGTATTGAAGAAGGCGATGCGGCTCGATCCGAATCTACGCCAATTTTTCTTACTTACTGTATGAGGGTCCGGCCTACTCCCTCATGGGGCGGTATGAAGAGGCGATTCCGGTTTTTAAGGAATACCTTGCCCGCCATCCCAACTTCATAATTGCCCACGCGTGGCCGGCCGCCTGCTATATCGAGGTGGGTCGCGTGGATGACGCGCGGGGGGAGGCCGCTGAAGTTATGCGAATTAACCCCGGATTTTCTCGCGAATGGGCAAGGCAAATGTTCGTTATAAAAGGGCCGATGGGGGACCATTTTTGGGGAGCATCTGGTGACATGGCCAAGGGGGCCTGAAGTAATAATCGCCTGGTGAGGTGAGTGTGGAGCGTAAGCTCACCGCCATACTCTGCGCCGACGTCTACGGCTATAGCCGCCTCATGGGGGAGGACGAAGAGGCGACCCTTCGCACTCTGTCTTCCTACCGCAAGATTGTCGATTCGCTTATCGAGCAGCATCGCGGACGCTTCGTCAACTCCGCTGGCGATAGCGTTCTGGCGGAGTTCGCGAGCGTCGTGAATGCCGTCCAATGCGCCGTCGAGATCCAGACCACGCTCAAGGCCGAGAACGCTACGTTGCCAGCCGAGCGCCGGATGGAATTTCGCATCGGCATCAACCTCAGCGACGTGATGGTGGATGGCGAGCAGATCTACGGCGACGGCGTCAATGTCGCCGCGCGGCTGGAGAGTCTCGCCGAACCAGGCAGTATCTGCATCTCAGATACCGTCCACGCGCAAATCAAGAACAAGCTGGCGCTGAGCTATGAGGACCTGGGCGCACAGACGGTCAAGAATATCGCTGAGCCGGTGCGGGTGTTACGGGTAATGCTCCGCCCAGATAACAGTTTGACGAGCACATCGCAGCTCGGACTCACCCGCAGGTTGGATTCGATGCCAAAGAGGAATGACATCATTTCTGGCCACGACCTCGGTGATACCTCCAAGGTGGGGAGTACCAATCGCGGGATTTCGAAAGGGGTATTTCGTAAGGAGGGCGAGTTCTGGACGCTCGCCTATGGCGACAAACTCGTCCATCTCAGAGACTCCAAAGGCCTCAGCTACATCGTCTATCTGCTCCGCAACCCAGGTACCGAGTTCCATGCGCTCGACCTGATTGGAGGGATCGTCAACCCGGTGGGGGACTCGGAATCCGAGTCGGCGTCGAAAGCGCCGGGTCGGGCCTGGCGCGAGACGCTGGAGCTTCAGGCAGGGGGACTGGGCGACGCTGGCGCCATGCTCGACGCTCAGAGCAAGGCCGAGTACCGCCGCCGACTTGTAGAGCTTCGCGAAGAACTCGAACAGGCGAAACAGCGTGGCGACATCGAGCGCGCGGAAACCGCCGAGGATGAGATCGATGCGCTCAAACGTGAGCTCTCCCGAGCGGTCGGGCTCGGCGGACGCGAACGTCGGGCGGCATCGGCCTCGGAACGGGCGCGACTGAGCGTGACTCGGGCAATCAAAAGCGCGCTCGAAAAAATCTTCGGGAATGACGCCACACTGGGCGAAATGCTGACCCGGACCATCAAGACCGGAACCTTTTGTTTCTACAATCCCGGCTCGCGTTACCCTGTCGAATGGGAGTTCGGCGCACCCTCTGCCGGGATTGCGGCAGTAGGTTCCGGCATATCTGCTAGTGAGTTGATCGATCGGCGGTCGCTGGTCCGCGGCGCCGGACGGGACGAGGAGACGCCGCTTCTTGCGCTCTCGTTCGCGGAGCAGACCGCCTTCGTTGGACGCGAAGCCGAGCGCGCACAGATTGGCGCCGCTGTAGAGGAAGCGCTTGCCGGCAGCGGAGCGCTCGTGATGCTTGCTGGGGGTGCGGGCGTAGGCAAGACCAGGCTTGCAATCGAGAGTGCGCGCGAGGCTTCGAAGAAGGGGGCGTTGGTGCTCCTCGGGCGTTGCGTCGAAACCGAGGAGCCGCATCCGTATTTACCGTTTGTCGAGATGCTCGAGATGGCGCTCGGCCAAGCTCCTAGCAAGGAGGGTTTCCGCCGTGCGCTTGGCGAAAACGCGGCAGAACTGGCGCAATTGGCGCCGCGGCTTCGGCAGGCCTTCGGTGACATCCCGCAGCCGCTCGAACTTCCTCCTCAGCAAGCGCGCCGCTATCTGTTCGACAGCATCTGCGAGTTTCTGGCACGTTCCGCTCGCATCCGACCTATCTTCTTGGTGCTGGACGATCTGCATTGGGCAGACGAGTCGACGCTGTCCTTGCTCGTGCATCTCTCGCTTCGAATTTCCGGCATGCCCGTCGTGATCGTCGGTACTTATCGCGACACTGGGCCTGACCTGAACCGTGCGCTGGTTAAGGCGCTCGATCAACTGGTCCGCGGCAGGGTTCGCCCGATCCGGCTCAAGGGCCTGCCACCGAATGCGGTCGCGCGCATACTCCAGTCTCTCTGCGGACGTGAGCCGCCGCCGCATCTGGTCGACGCGATCTACCAAGAGACCGAGGGTAATCCGTTCTTCATCGAGGAGCTGTTCAAGCATCTGGTTGAGGAAGGAAAGGTCCTTGATGCGTCTGGTCAGTTCCGCGGCGATCTGAGAGTCAGCGAACTCGACGTCCCCGAAAACGTGCGGCTGGTCATCGGAAGAAGGCTCGATCGGCTGATTGAGGCGAGCCAGCAGGCACTAGCCGCCGCAGCCGTGATCGGACGCAGCTTCAGCTTCAAGCTGCTCGAGTCGCTCGGCCAGTTCGACTCCGATCCTCTGTTAGAGGCAATCGAGGAGGCACTCGGGATGGGGCTCATCGTGTCGAGCGCGGAGGGGCCCGAGGCGCCTTTCAACTTCGCACACGAGCTCGTGCGGCAGACCTTGCTGGCCGGGCTTTCACCACCGCGGCGCCAGCGGCTTCATCAGCGAGTCGCAAATGCGATCGAAAAGACTTACGCCTCGGACCTCGATAGTCACGCCGCCGAGATCGCGCACCATCTGATCCAGGCTGGCGCAGATGCGGACCGGGCCACGATCATGCACTATCTGACCGTGGCGGGCAAACGCGCAATGCAGGCGGCAGCCTACGAAGATGCTCTGCACCATTTTGAGGCCGCGCTCGCGCGGTGCGAGGCGACTGATTCAAGAGGCCGTGCAGAATTGCTGTCCGAACTCGGAATGACCAAGCGGAGTCTCGATCGGTGGGAGGAGGCGCTCGCCCATTGGCGAGACTCACTCGACGCTTATACCGCGCTCGGCGACCGTGGCGCGGCAGGTCGGCTCTCGGTCGCGATCGTCGAGGCGTTTAATTGGGCGGGCCGCTATTTCGACGGGGCGCCGATAGCGTACCGCGCGTTGGGCCAGCTCGAGGATTCGGCCAAGGCGGAGCGCGCGTGGCTCCTGGGCGTGCTCTCCGGGATCCACACGGTGGCCGGCGACCACCAGCTTGCTCGCGACGCAATTGTCGAAGCGGCCCGGCTCGCGGAGGAATTGGGCGAGCGGAAGATTCTGGGCGAGGTCATTTCCTATCGATCATTCTATTACTTCGCCTTCGCGCGCCTGGACGACGCGATTGCCGACGGGCTGCGAGCCGCGGACCTGCTGCGTGCCGGGAGCGTACACTGGTCGCTGGCTCAGACGCTCGCATGGCTGCAGACCGCGGCGTTTGAAGCCGGTCAACTCGATCGTGTACGTGCAATCGGCGCCGAGCTCGAGCCGCTCGCAATCAAGTTAGGCCACAGTGCTGCCCGGATGCTGAGCGTCCGCATCCAAACGTGGTGCGAATTCTCTACCCACCACGACCTGGCGAGGCTCGAGGAATCGTTCGAGCGCGACCTGGAAATAACACGAGCGGCGAAGCTGCCTTGGGTCGCGACTTGCTATGCGCGGCTTTCGGCGGTAAATTTCGTGCGTGGCAAATGGGACGCAGCCCTAGCCTACGCCGAGCAGGCGTGTGCCGCCGAATTGCTCACCGCCTTCGACGGGCCGGGCGCCGGAATGCTCTTTCGACAGCGAGCCTATCTCGGCGATCGCTCAGGAGCGCTCGAGCTGCTGGAGCAAAAGCGCCCGCGGATGCCGCGCTCGGACTCCTCACCCAACAGGCACGGCGCCTGGGCGCTGATGCTGCTGGCAATCGAAGGGCTCTTCGTGCTCGGGGAACGTGCCGAGGCCGGCGGACTGTATCCGCTCGCACTGCAAGCCACTCAGACCGGAATTCAATTCGTGCCGGAGATTGCGCGCTTTCCGCAAACGGCTGCGGGAATCTCCGCCGCAGCCGCGTGCCAATGGGACCGTGCGGAGGAACACTTTCAGATTGCCACGCGCCAGGCGCAGCAATTCCAGCATCAATTGGAGCAGGCCGAGATCCTGCGCTTCCACGGCCAGATGTTGCTCGAGCGCGGTCGCTCGGCCGACCTTGAGAGGGCGCACGTTTTGCTTACCTCAGCGACGGAACGCTACCGGAAATTCGGAATGTCTCGGCACGCGGAGCTGACCCGTTCATTGTTGAACAATTGGACAAGGTCGCACGCACCGCTGCGAGAGCCGGACACGAATGCCTAAGGGCGAAAAGCGCGCAAGGAGACGTGGGAAACGGCGTTTGACCCGTGCCGCCGCGGCCGCGACTCCTGTGGAGGTCTTGGCGGATAATCCTCAGCCCGACGCAATCGTAATCGGCACCGGATTCGGGGGCGCGGTGGCCGCGTGTCGCCTGACGCAAGCCGGTTTCAAAGTGCTCGTGCTCGAACGCGGGCGACGTTATGGAACGGGAGGTGTACCGTTTCCACGCGATTTCAGCCTAGCCGCCACGGGTTGGCTTTGGGAGCAGGACCGCGGACTGCTGGACATTCGCCTGCAGGATCGGGTTGCCACGATCCAAGCTGCCGGCTACGGCGGTGGGTCTTTGATCTACGCCAACGTGCATATCCAGCCCCCGGAGTCGGTCTTCGACCGCGGATGGCCCTCCTCCTACAAGCTTCCGAACCTTGCACCATACTTCAACCTTGTCGCTTACATGCTCAATCTCGCCCCGATTACGGCGAGCCCCACGAGATTGCCGCCTAAAACCGTCAGGATGGAAGAGGCCGCGTTTAAGCTCGGCCGCGCCGACCAGTTCTTTTTCCCCAACCTGGCTGTGAATTTCGGCCAAGGAAACCCTTTTCAGCGCGGCATCGGCGCGCCAAATAAGTGCAACTACTGCGGTGAATGTGTCATCGGATGCACCGAGCAGGCCAAGAACACGCTTGACTTGAACTACCTGAAAATCGCCGAGTTGGGCAAAGATACGAGGTCAGGCTGCAATGCGAAGTCACATCGATCAACCGAACCGAGCAGAATAGCTATGTTGTAAACTACCTGAACCTGGCGACAAACAAGTTGGAATGCGCTGAGTCGCCCCACGTATTCCTGTGCGCCGGTGCGCTCAACTCGACTGAACTGCTTCTTCGCTGCCGCGACGAGTTCCGCACCCTGCCGAAATTGAATCCACACCTAGGGTGCGGCTACTCGAGCAACGCTGACTTCGTTGGGTTTGCGTTCGACACGGAGCAGCGCGTAGAGCCAAGCAATGGTCCCACCATTACGAGCGCGGTAATTTACGATAACCCCGTCGGAAACGAGTCGATCTGGTTCCTGCTTGAGGATGGGGGTTACCCGCAGCAGATCGCGCCGTGGGTCCAGCATCTGAATCCTCACAGGGCAGGGAACAAGATAACCCGAGGGCTGTCGCAGACGGCAACTCTATTCAGGATACTGCGCGCCGTCGCGCCCGGTCCGTTCGGTCCGCCCCTCACCGCTCAGTTCCGGCCACCCCTTGCCGATCCGGAAGCTAACATCGCGGTCTTCCTCGCGATGGGCCGTGACCGGGCCAACGGCGTAATCCGCTGGGGTCCCAAGGCGCCACGTGCGTGGGTCGATTGGAATGTGCGGTCCAATCTTCCCCTGTATGACGTCGAGCAACTGCTGACTGCCGACTTCGCCGAGGATGAATCCGCCTATCATGGCACAGCCGCCTTCAGTCCGCTTTGGAAACGCCTCCGGTTGCCGGTGGCGGTCCACAATCTGGGCGGATGCCGGATGTCCGAACACGAAGGGGACGGCGTAGTCAATCAGTACGGGGAAGTGTGGGAATATCCGGGCCTGTACGTGCTGGACGGTGCGATGCTTCCGGCGTCCACCGGCGTCAATCCATCTCATACCATCGCCGCAGTTGCGGAGCGCAACATCGAAAACGCGATCCGGAAAATTTCAGGCAAAGCGTGGGAGGCGCCGCAAAAGGCGGCGGCTCAGCAAAATCCGGTCCCTGAACCGATGCGGAACGCACTGCCCCGCAACCATACCGCGCCACCGGTCACCGACGCGATTACCATCGAATTTGAGGAAACCCTCTCCGGAAAAGTGACGCTAGCAAACAATACCCAGGGATCCGCCGATTTGTCAGTCAAAATCCACACCTCTCTTCTCGACGAGTTCATGCTTGATAAGGAGCACACCTGCAAAATGGAGGGGGTGTTTCGAGCCGCCGGGCTTACCACGGCCGACGGCGCCACCTTCGGGGACGGCACTTTCAAGCTGTTCGTCTCCGGCACGGATAACGACTTTTACGCGCGCCAGATGATCTACCAGTTCACCTTTGCTGATTCGAACAGAAACGAGTACACATTCGATGGCGTGAAGGATATCAAGGATCACCGCCTCGACGAAACGCCGGCCAATATGCCCGGGTATTTTCTATACTTGTTCGATATATGGAGGTCGGTGACCACTCTGACATTCCAACTAAGGGACGCTTCTGGCGCTTATGCGGGGGATGGCGAGCTCCAGATCTCGCCAGGCGGTATACTCGATCAGCTCAAAACCTTCGAGGTTCGCGCCGCGAAAGGGCGGCTTAGTCAAACGTGGCACTTGGCGCGGTTCGCGCGCCTGTTTTTCGGTACGCTATATGATGTCTATGTGAGGGACAGAGCGCCCAGAGGCTTTTCGCGGTCCGGGAGACCGCGATGAAGGCTCATACAGCGGACACTTGTAACTGGTGAGATGAACCTCCCTCCACCCGAAATTCATTCATGCGCGACTGACGACCAGTCCACGATTCTGTTGACCCATTACCGCGGAGGCAAAAAGGGCCCGGTGATGGTAGTGCATGGCGGCAGCGCCGCCAGCACCATGTTCGCGATCCCAACCATCAAAAAAAATTTCGCGCGCTATCTTTGTGACAATGGATATGACGTCTGGCTGCTCGATTGGCGCGCCAGCATACACCTTCCCCTGCAATTATTCACCTTCGACGAAGTGGCTAAATACGACTTCCCGGCGGCGGTGAAATTCATATTGGAGAAAACCGGCGCTCGTTCGATTCAGGCGGTGGTTCACTGTATCGGCTCGATCGCCTTCTTCATGTCGGTGGCTGCGGGTCACATCCCCGCCGGGCAGGTGCGCTGTATCGCCGCATCACAGGTGGCTTTGCATCCCCACGTCGGGTCCGTGATGAAGTGGAAGGCGAGAATTCGCCTGGCGGCGCAATTGGCCAAGCGGGGAATAACGGAGGTGTCGCCCGAGGCGGATCCGATGTACCCGATATTTTCGACGGCCCTTGGCCTCTGGGTCAATGCCGTGCACAAGGAATGCTCTAGCACGATCTGCCATCGGTTGACCTTTATGTTTGGGCACCCTTTTCGACATGAGAAGCTCAACGTTGATACCCACAACAGGCTCAATGAGCAGTTCGGTCCAATCAATATTCGAATCCTGATGCACGCCGAACAACTCATCGACCGCGGATATCTTGCGAGCTTTGACTATGGCCTGGAGAAGAATCTTGAAGAGTATGGCACGGAGGAGCCGCCAAGTTACCTCTCAAAACCGGCCAACTTCAAAAATATCCGAATTAAGCTAATTTCGGGCGAACTAAATCAACTTTTCGTCCCGGTCTCCACTTCCCTAACTTGGAAATGGCTACTTCAACAAAATCCCAATGGAATGTATTCGAGGGACATAGTAAAAGGGTATGGTCACTGGGATAATTTCGCCGGTGCGCGGGCGAACGAGGAGTGTTACCCCAAATATCTGGACTTACTGGAAGAGTGCGGCGACAAGGCTTAAAGGGCGACGTCGCGGATATAGTTGAGGCATCCCACGTGGGCAAGGGAGATTGCTTAGGCACTTTCGTTCATATTTCCGATCTACACTTCGGCGTGGTCGATTCCACCAATGGCGACAGCGAGCTGGTGGACGCGCCGCCAACATGGGATGCGTGGCATTTATACGATGGTTTCCTCGGGCATCATCGTCGCGCTCTCATAGATTTCGTCGATGCTTTTGTTACGCTGCAGGCCACTGAAGACGCACGCCTCATTGTGACCGGCGATGTTTCCGCATGCGCTGAATACAGCCGGATTCCCGGCGACGATCAGTTTGGCACAGCGAACCGCTATCTAGCCGATTACTTGGAGACTAGCGCGTTCCTCCACGTGGGTCTCGGTCTTGGCGCCGCGGCAGTCGACCTTCGGGTTCCCGGAAACCACGATCATTGGGGCGGCAAGGCGCTGTCTTCCTCCTTGCCTGGCACCATTTTCGGCGGGCCCTCCGTGGGGTTTTTCGGGTCGTTCAAAAAGACACCGTTTGTATGCAAGCCGGTTCCGATGGGGAAGCTTTGCTCGCTCATTTTTGCCGGTATCGACAGCGATGCCGACTCATCGGACTGGAACCGGCTCCTAGCCCGCGGAGAATTTCGCAAGCAGCTCAAGGACCTGGAGCCACTACTTGGCCAGCCGTCTGCCGACCAGATTCGTGTCCTGTTGATGCATCATTCACCGATGTACCGCAGCCCAGACTTTTTCCAACCCCTTGAAATCACCGAAGAAAGCCAGGCCGCGCTTTATCAGTTCATCAAGGAATATGACATTGCCGTGATCCTCACTGGGCACACCCACTTCGCGCAGTGCGCGGTCAACCAAATCTCTTTCAACGGAGCAAACTGGGACCAACTAGAAGCGCGTTGCGGTACGACCACCGTGCGCGATCAAGTCCCCCCCGGATGGAAGAGCCAATGGACCTCGAACTACGAGCTTCCGAAGAATACCTTCCTGGTGCATCGGTTGTGTGAGACTGCGGACGCCGGGAGAAACCTACGAATCGAGTGGCATACGGAGTGGTACTGTCGCAGCGCGGCAGGGTTCAAATGCGTAGGGCCGCTGGAGCCGACCGGCGTCGTAGTTTGGCCGCGGCCGGTGCGCCATGACCACAGGCGCCGCCGGACTTCGGTACGCAAGGAAGGCGGAAAATGAGAAATACTTCTCGCACGGAATTGTGCTCTGTCTGGGAGAGCTTCGTGAGGGATCCCTCGGATCAAACGGCCGCCAAAAAAGCTCAGCAATGGCGTCCGCGGCTGCTGACTCATGTCAGGGATTGTGACATCTGCACGCAGATTAAGTTCACCCGTTCGCGTGACACCGCTCTAATCGCCAAATACCTGGGCCTCGAACGCAGACTGACCCAGGAGGAAAAGAATTGCATGAACGAAAAGCGCGAGGCGGCCCGCAACCAAGAGGAACGGGCGATCGCGTATGCGCAAGACCTGGTTGCTAAGTTAGGTTCGCAGCTCGGCGATCCTATGAAGCTCAGTCCACATTTAACACCGCTCGCTCTTTTCCAATGCATTCGGGCCATTGAGATGATCGTCCGGCGAATCCTGCACCAAACCAGGAAGGCGGGCGACGAGAGCGGCACACGCGAGCCGACATACCTTGCCCGGAATGGAACGATCCACCTGCCAGACAGGAAGATCAGCCGGCAGAGCCTGATCTCGGAGTTGGCTCTGGCCGCAGATGTGCCGCAGCACTCGGCCGCCAGCCTGCTCGACTGGATATTGGAGGCCGCCTACCACCACCCCGATCTCTTCCATGGATTTACTTGCGAGCAGGAGGGCGAGCGCGTTCGCATTGTCTCTACTAAAAATCTTATCTGAACCGGAATTTGAGCGGCTGCGAGAATTACTATCGAATTGAATCGATGGAGCGAACCGCGCTGCAATCTGAATGTCAAAACGGTCGGCCCCTGATCGAGAACCAGAGAGCTTCGATACAGAGATCGTCAGCCGACGGCGTACCGGGCGCGACGCAGCCATTGGTGAGCGGGGATCCGGTACGAATCAGGCGGCGAGACGTTCGTAGCGATGATGCAGGCCGCCGACTTTCGGGATGGCGACCACTTTTCCGATCTTGCGTGGCATGATCGGGCGGGAGTCAGGGCAATCCTTGTCGAGCGAAAGATGCGTGCAGCTTCCTTGGTAATAGTCGACGTAGGAGGACAGGGCGCGGCGCAGATGGCGCTCACTGAAGATCACGATATGATTCAGGCACTCGCGGCGAATCGAACCTATGACGCGCTCGACGTAATCGTTCTGCCAAGGTGATCGTGGCGCCATGACGACCTCGGTGATGTTCATCGCTTCGACCCCGCTGCAGAAGTACGAGCCAAATGACGCGTCGCGATCGCGAAGCAGATACCGCGGAGCGGTGTTCCACGGGAACGCTTCGGTTACCTGGCGCGACAGCCACGCTGAGATCGGATGATCGGTGACAGCGGTGTGAATGATCCTCCTGCGATCGTGGTCCAGAATGACCATCACGTAAAGCAATCGAAACGACGCGCACGCCACGACAAACATATCGATGGCAGCGATACCTTGGGCCTGATTGCGCAGGAAGCTACGCCAGGTCGGGGAAGGCGTTCCTCGCCTTCGCACCATGTACTTCGCAACGGCGGCTTGGCTGACCTCGATGCCGAGCTTGAGCAACTCGCCGTGGATCCGAGGCGCACCCCAGAACGGGTTGGCAGTGCTCATCTGCCGAATCAGTTTGCGAACCTCTCGATCTACCGATGGTCGTCCGGACCTTGAGCGCCAACGCCAATAGCGCCGAAACCCTTGACGGTGCCATTGGATCACCGTTGCCGGCTTGACCAACACCATCGCCTCCAGACAGCGTGGCCACGATCGGTAGAGCAAGACCCAGAGCAGGCGGTCGATCGCGAACAGCCGGGATCGACCCGGCCGCTGTCGACGAAGAACGTGCAGCTGATGGCGCAGGGCGAGGTTCTCTAGTTCAACCGCCCGGCTACAAAATCGGCGGACAAGAACAGAACCGACGAAACGCAAGAGCGTGAGCATGTCGGCGACACTACGGCCGCTCATCCCAAAACTCAAGACTTTTCGGAGTTTTCAGTAGCGACAGGTTTTGCCGCGGTCGCGGGGGAAGGCTCTTTTGGAGACGATCCACACCAGCGGTACGGCCAACAAAAACATTATGCGAAGCATGGGTCCGGTTCACCACGAAATGACAAGAAGTGCTACTTCAGATCGACGATCTCGATCCAGTTCGGCTGCGTACCCATCGGGTAGTGGCCGATCGGCTTCAGTTCGCCGCTCGTCTGGTCGATCGTGTAGACCGT
>WNFC01006028.1_pt1 | contig 13323 bp, 15 predicted proteins | sample 5400541 | NCBI WGS metagenome assembly WNFC01 (sample SAMN13153342, study PRJNA577476) | soil metagenome | isolation source: 120 cm saprolite under Douglas fir tree site 2 hole 2 replicate 1 | place: USA:California | collected 2015-04-18
CGATTAATCCTAAACTCGGCCACGTGATTGCAAGACGTCGCCGCGCGAAGTCCGACGTAGCGACGAGATGAATTAACAGCGGCGCAGCGTACACGATCACCAGCGTTGCCAGATAGGCTCCGACCCACCATTGATCCGTCGATGTGGCAACCGCTAATTGTGCGAAATCGTTGAGAATTTTGTTGAGGTTGCGCTCGCGAAAGAGCAGCCAGCCGACGCAAGTTAGGCCAAAAGTGATCACAACTTTGGCCAGCCATGGAAACCATTGGGTAACGCCGAGCCAACGAAGAAACCGCTGAGCGAGAATCAAGAAACCCCAGTAGAGCCCCCAAAGCACGTAGTTCCATGAGGCTCCGTGCCAGAGGCCGCTAATGGCAAACGTCGCGATCAAGTTGAAGGAGGCCCGGGCCGGTCCGCCGCGATTTCCGCCCAGAGGAATATAGATGAAGTCACGCAACCAGCTCGACAGGGAAATGTGCCAGCGCCGCCAGAAATCAGCCGGCGACGTGGCGATGTAAGGGTGATTGAAATTACGCATGAGCTCGATCCCAAGCAGGCGAGCCGTGCCGCGCGCGATGTCGGTGTAGCCCGAAAAGTCCGCATAAATTTGCACCGCGAATGCAAGTACTCCCGCCCAGATCACTGGAAATGACGGGTGGCTCAATGCGAAGACCTTGTTGACGATGGGCGCAGTGTTATCGGCGATGACAACTTTTTTGAAAAACCCCCACAGCATCAAGCCCAGCCCGGCGCGCCATCCGACTGGGTCGAAAATGCGATCACTGTGATATTGCGGCAGCATGTGACCGGCCCGTTCAATCGGACCGGCCACGAGTTGAGGAAAAAACGAAACGTAGAGCGCGTAATCGAGCAGATTGTGTTCGGCCCGGACTCTTCCGACATACACGTCAACGACATAGCCGATGGATTGAAAAGTATAGAACGAAAGGCCAGCCGGTAGCACCAGCCGGAACACGACTCGTAACGGATCACTACCGAACTGCGTCAGGAGCGCATTGACGTTCTCCAAAACGAAGCCGGCGTATTTGAAGGTGCCTAACAACGCGACGCTGGCGATGATGCTGGTGACTAGAAACAAGCGGCGCCGAACCGGAAAGCGCTCCATGCCGAGCGCGCAACTGTAATCGACCAGAGTCGATCCCCACAATGGGAGCAAAAACCACGGATGTTCCCACCCGTAAAAGACGTAACTGGCGACGACCAGCAAAACATTCTGGCCGCGCCGTGGCAGCGCCCAATACAGCGCCAGCACAACCGGAAGGAAAACGAGATAGCTGAGAGAATGGAACGTCACGGCGACAATAGCGGCCGCAATTCATCAGCATAGAGCTCGGTCGATCGTTCCTTTGCCCATGGTCCCATGTGATCGTCACCCGGCTGCAAATACATGTCTTGTGTGCGTTCCGGGTTGTCGGTGTCGTCGATAAAATAACAGCCCTGGCTTTCGATCCAGTTCCGTAAGTTAGCGATGTATCTGCGTAGCTGTTCGTCTTGTTGAACGAAGCCGTCCGCGCCCGGATGCCGTTTCACACGCAGGAAACAAAGGGGGATACGCCCTTCCGTGCCGGCCGCAACAATGTGCCGCAGAAAACTGCGCCGCGGGTCCGGATCAAACTCGGTTTGTTTTTCTTTACTGAAAGCGGCGGCTTCTTCGGCCGCTCCCCCGGCCAAGTTTGTTAGGGCGAACGTCTCGTTAATCCAACGTCTTAGCTCCGGGACAGTAACGCCTGCGTTAGCTACGAGACGCATGGACGTCTGTTCGATCCTCTCGTGTTGGGCGTGGCGACGTGCATTCAGTGGATAGAGCCTGTCCACCCAGCGGTGCAGATCCCCCTCCCCGGCGAGGTGTTGGTCGAGGACAAGCCGATAAATCGGCTCGTCCTCGTGCATCGCGGCTTCCAATTTCGACCGATAGCTCCCTTCTGTCCGGAAACGCGGATCGGTAAGGACGCGATCACGAAAAAAGATGCAAACTAACTCCGGACGAATATGCGATGCCACAATGTAGTTCTTGAGTCTGAAGTACCACGATGCAGAGGCCGCGCCTCCATACCAGAGAAGCTCTACCCGGCGACCGTCCAGTAACTTCCCCAGCAGCTCCGGATCGACACCGTTATCCACCATGGAATCGCTCAAAATCACGACTTGGGGCTTTTTAGCCCGGAGACGAGCGATCGGTTTCGCGTCGAAATGTGCCTTCATCGGCGCCAGGTGACTTGCGACCGCTGGCACAATGACAACGACCACGACAAAAATCAGCAGACGCCAACTCTCCTTGGTTCTGAACATAGCGGGAATTCGCGATTAGTCCTTGTAAGGGTCGACAATGTCGCGGCCGGCCATGGCCACCCCAAGCGGACGCAAAGTGTGCAATACCCGAATCGTTCCGGCATGCTCGGCGAGCACATCGGGCAAACGTCGATAGGCTTGCGGCGCTTCATCAAGATCGCCGCCGCGCAAAACAATGTGCCGTTCATGCAGCCACTTCATCATGTCGTCATGCCTAACGAGGCCATCCTGGCGAATGCGTTTGCTCCCGACCTTCACGAATTTTCCTTTCGCCGCCGTGCGCGACATGATTCGGCCCGCGCCGTGCACCGTCGAAAACAGCGCCTCGTGCGAAGTCGGCGAATCCACGCCTTCGATGATCACCGCGTTATCGCCCATGCTGCCACCGACGAATCCTGTTTGCCCAGGGAACGCTGGCGTCGCGCCTTTGCGCACCACCCAATATTCCTCGCCATCGTGTTTTTCGCGCCAAGCGAAGTTGTGATGATTGTGCACTTCCTCGACAACGTTCGCGCCGAGGATATTTCGTGCAACACGTCGCGCTACCGCTTCACGTCCGGCATATGCGTAGCGACCCGCCAGATGCATTCCAGCCAGGTAATCGTGACCGATCTCTGATTTTTCCTCAACCACGGTTGGCGGCACATCCATGCCATCTTTGCCACCGGCCGCCTTCAAAAAATGCGTGGCCGTTTTGTGTCCAAGTCCCCGCGAACCGAAATGCACGCCGACCCAGATTCGGTCCTGTTCATCGGCGAAAACATCGACATAATGATTCCCGCCGCCCACCGTGCCGAGCTGATCGGCGGCCATTGATTTCAAATCTCGCATTGGTTTTAATTGCCATGCCGGATCATCGAACAGCCCGTGTTCGACACGGGTTTTGCTCTTGCGACCGATGCCGAATGAAATTTCGCGCACGACGTCGTCCATGATCTTGTCGATCTTCAGCGCGAGTTGCTCGCGCTTTGCGTCCGTCAGAATTGCGAGATTGCCGCACGCAATATCGAACCCGACACCGCTCAAGGAAATTTTATCCTTATAGGCAACCACGCCGCCGATCGGCTGAGCATAGCCTTTGTGCCCGTCCGCGCACAGCACGCCGCGCTCCCCACCCGCTGCGACGCATGTCTCGATTTGCTTGATTGTCGCGTCGTCGTGTTGACCAAAAATCTTCGTCTTCGTGTCCACGATACATAAAGCTCCAACCGATGAAGAAGATTTCAATCAACTATTCGCGCAACGATTTTCTGGCGATCACGCGCCAGGCTTCCACATCGGCCTTCACTTTCGTCGGCGACACGCAACGGACTGCGGCAGTCGAATCGAAAAGAACTTCGCGAAATGGGAGTTTGATGGTCCTGGCAAGCTCCTTCTTCGTCGCGACCGCAATATTTTTGTAGAGCAAACTCAGGTGTGGATCACGCACTGGCTTGACGGGGGATTTCGTGGCGAGCGCAAGATCTGCAATTAACTTGTCGAGCGGCTTACTCGGCACGAATCGGATGAAAAGTGTTTTCCTAAACTGCGAGGAAAAGCCGATACCGCGAACACGCAGCCGAATGGGGACAGATCGTATTTGGCTCAAAATTTTTCTGGGTGATTGTCGATCTTCCTTCGTCGCAAAAACCGTTACGTGCGAAGCGAAATTCGGAGCGTCGAACTCCTTGTAGAGAATCCGGATAATATCGCAGATCAACTCCCGCTCATCCCTGGCCGGCATGAGCCAGTAAACTATTACGGTCCGCTTCGACATAAGCAGGGACGGCTCTCCAGGAAGGTTCAATTATTTTGCCGGTTCTACGGGCGTCGCCGGAGGTGCGTCCCTGCCAATGTGCTTGCCGATCTTAGACGTCGGGCTATCTGCCGCGTCAAGACAATCCGGCAGCGGCGCATTGTCGATCTTGCCGTAACCATTCAGATTGTCGATGTTTCAAGGGACCTACTATGCCGACAAACGTGCTCGGAACCGAACTGAAATGTTGTTGCCGCGATCCGTTGACCGGATTTTACCGAGACGGCTTTTGCCGCACCGGCCCCGAAGATATCGGCCAGCATACGGTCTGCGTGCAAGTGACGCGCGAGTTTCTCGATTTTTCCGTGCTCGACGGCAACGACCTCGTCACACCGATTCCGGAATGGGGCTTTCCCGGATTGAAACCGGGTGATAAATGGTGTGTCTGCGTCACGCGTTGGAAAGCTGCTCTTGACCACGGCCGCGCCGCGCCTGTCGATCTTGAAGCGACGCACGGGTCCGCGCTCGAGTTCGTCACGCTCGAAGATCTACAAGCGTACGCACTGAAAAGTTAGGGCGGCTAGCCGAGACGACGACGTAACGATCAGGTAAAATTAATCGCGCGCATTTCAACGGCGCTGCGTCGTTCCTTGGCGCGAAAACAGCTTCTTTGGACGAGGCAATGTCGGCCTCGTTTTTCGCCGGGCGATTGTGCGCTCGATTCGACTGCTTCATCACAGTTGCGTTCGCACTTTTAATTTCGAACGCTTTTGGAGAACCAACACCCGTTCGGCATGTTCATCATCGCGAGGTCGTTTATGAAGGGCGACCGGCCGACGTTCGGCCGCAACCATTCTCGCTAGATCGACCTTTGCCACATCCATCAATACCGATACAGGTCGCCTATTATGCACCGCGCGTAGTTCCACGCGCCGAGCCGATCGTTCGCGGCGAAGAAGACGATGTTCGCGCTGAATCTGAAATTACTGGTAGTTCTCACCCGATAGTTTCCGCTAACCGTGCCATGCTGCGCCACGGTGTTGCCTATGCGCCCGCGAACGCGCCGAACCGCGTGAAGAATGCGATCTGGGCAGTGAACACGATCCGCAATCGACCATACGTTTGGGGCGGCGGTCACGGCTCCTTCTCCGATTCTGGGTATGATTGTTCTGGTGCGGTTTCGTTCGCGCTGCATTACGCCGGCAGTTTGAGTCAACCGTTACCCTCGAGCGATTTCCTTAGTTACGGCGAGCGCGGCCGCGGGCGCTGGATCACGATCTACTCACGACGCGGTCACACCTTCGCCGTAATTGCCGGTTTGCGCCTCGATACTACCGACCTGCGCTACGGCGGCGACATCGGCCCGCGCTGGTACACCGATGGGCGCGACCCTTGGGGCTTCCAAGCACGGCACCCCGCCGCATTGTAAACCCCGCGAGCGCCGGGGCCCCGCCGGGCGGCTACCACGGTTTGTCTGGAAAAACGTTACTTCCCCCTCCAACGTATCGACAGTTTGAAACTACCGTTCAGTCTTTTTCTCGCGCTACGATACTTAAAACCAAAGCGCACGTTTCTCTCCATCATTACGTTGATCTCAATTCTCGGCGTGATGCTCGGCGTCACGGTGCTGATTCTCGTGATCTCGGTCATGACTGGGTTTGACCGCGAGCTGCGTCAGAAAGTGATCGATTTCGATGCGCACATTCTCGTCACAACCGAGGACATCTTGCGCGATTGGCACCCGCTAAAAACAAAAATCGACAATGTGCCAGGCGTGGTCGCGACTGCGCCGTACGTGCAAGGGCCGGTGATTGTCGAGTTCCGGAACCGCCGCCTCGCGCCGATGATCCGCGGCGTGGATCCTGTACAGGAGGAAAAAGTCATCCCGCTGGGCAAGTTTATCAAGGAAGGCAAACTTGACCTGGACGGCGAATCGACCGTGCTTGGCATCGAGCTCGCACGCAATCTCCACATTCGCGTGGGCGATAAGCTCACCGTCTATTCGCCCGGCAATCTCGGGCAGATTCTCGATGGAATTAAGAAGCTCGAAAACGCAAAGGGCGCGGATGAGAAAAAAGCGGTTGAAGAGTTGCGCGACGTGATTTTGCCAAAAGAGCTAACTGTCACCGGGATTTATGAGACCGGCCATTATTTGCATGATTCCCAGTTTTTGCTCGTGCCGATTTACATCGGCCAGGAACTTTACGATCTCGGTGACGCGCTCCACGGCATCACGGTCAAGACCGACAATCCCTACAGCGCTCAGCGCGTGAAAGAAAAAATCGAGGAATTTCTCCAGCCGCCAGAGTTCGCCGAAACCTGGATCGACATGAACCGCCAATATTTTGAAGCCGTGCGCCTCGAACGGACGGTGATGTTTTTTCTCCTCTTTTTCATCGTGGTCGTCGCAGCGTTCGGAATCATGAGCACACTCATCACCGTTACCGTGCAAAAGCGGCGCGAGATCGGAATTGTGAAAGCACTGGGCGCAAACATCTCACAAATCATTTGGGTTTTTCTCGGCCAGGGCACCGTCGTCGGCCTCTTCGGAACGCTCACTGGCCTCGGGCTCGGCATGACATTGATTCGTTATCGCAACGAATTCAGTCATTGGCTTGCATCGACATTGCACATCGAAATTTTTCCGCGCGAAGTCTACCAATTCTCGGAAATTCCCGCGCAAATCGTGCCGCAGGACGTAACCATCATCTGTATCAGCGCATTTCTGATTTGCTCGCTGGCTGCGTTGGTCCCCGCTTATTTTGCCGCGCGCCTCGATCCGGTGAAGGCGCTGCGGTACGAGTGAAGTTGTAGCCACGGCTCGGTGAGCCGTCCTATTCTTGACCGCCCACAGGGCGATGGCTACAGCCTGCGAGAAAAATCTCGAGCACGCGAAAAACGTAATCGTAGCCACCGGGCCACTCGCTCTGCCGCGGACCGGCCACATTCAAGATGTCGATCTTCTGCTTGCAAACAAAATCGACAATCGCTTTTGCCGCCTCCTCAGCTGACTTTTTTTCCGCATCGATCAACTTGTGCGGGCGATTTAACTCTCTGCAGCACTGCAGCGTGCACTCGGTTCCACCGCACAACTCTTCGAAGTAAACAATGACTGTACCATCGGAATCGTTCACGTTTTGCAACGTGCGGTCAGCGAAGCTGCCGTGCTCCAGTTCTTTAACCGGATAACGATCCGGAATTGCTCCAACCTCATCTAATCGCCCCGCCGGACACCAACCATCGCACTCAATGCCGTGTTTTAGCGCGACATCGAGAGCTGCGCGATCAACGCCGGTCTGTCCACCGGAGACAATTTTCACGTCAGCCAGCTTCGGAAATAATTTCGCGGCTACGCGCGAACGGATTGAAATCGGTGCCGCGATCGTAGACGTCGATCCCTTCGGCGCGCTTCAGCTTATTAACGATCCAGTACGTGATTGGCGTCGCCACGACTTCGTAAATCACTTTGAAAAGATAGCCCGAGATAATCAGGTTAAGTATTGTTCCCCAGGGTGCGCGTCCGACAAATGCGACGAGGATAACGGTCGTCGTGTCGACAAATTGGCCGGTAATTGTCGATCCAACCGTGCGGGTCCAGAGCCATTTGCCGTTCGTCCAGAGCTTCATCTTCGCCAGCGTGTAGGAATTCGTGAATTCGCCGGCCCAAAACGCGACCAAGCTCGCGATGACAAATCGCGGCACCACGTAGAAGACTGTTTCGAACGCCTTTTGGTTCTGCCATTCCGGCGCTGCTGGAAATGCGACAACGAACAGGCCGACTAATGTGAGCAAAATGTTCGAGAAAAACGCGATCCAAATCGCGCGCCGCGATGCGCCGTAGCCATACACTTCGGTGAAAATATCGCCGAAAATATAAGTGATCGGGAAAAGCAGTTGAGCGCCGCTCACTCGCGGAACGTGTCCGAAAAAATGAATGAACGGAACGACGCAGATTTTTTGGCCGACCAAATTCGAGATCAGCAAAATGACCACGAAAATGTGCACGAGCAGATCGTAAAGCCGAAAGCTGCTCAGCCGCGCATCGCGCGCCGTTAATCGACGGATTATCCCCGTTGCCATTGCAACATCATATCGGAGCCCTTGCCACTTTGCACGATGCCGACCCTTTCCATCAAAGGGGGCCGCCCAGGTTACTCTTAGTCGCCGGTCGGGATGATGTCTTGGCGCTCCACCATCAAAATTACGGTTCGTTCCGGCGCGCGCGTGCGATGCCGCACACCTTTTGGCACGACGAAACCCTGTTTCGGCGCAAGCTCGACGACGCGATCTTCGAGATCGATCAAAAAACGCCCGTCGATCACGTAGAAAAACTCATCGATTTCTTTGTGCTCGTGCCAATGATATTCACCTTGAATCACGGCCAGCCTAACGACCGAATCATTTACAGTGCAGAGCGTCTGGTTCCACCATTTGTCGGTGCAGGCATCGGCCAACTTCTGCACATCGATGAGTTCGAGCGGGCCATGCAAAATGTTGAGGAGAGTCTTGTACGGGAAATCTTCGGCAAATTTTCTTGTTTTCATTACTTCATCACTTCATCAACGCATCTACTCTTCGCCGTCAAAGTCGGGTCGGCGTCTGACACATACGCCCTACGACATCGGTTCATTCTTCCCCTTCGAAGTAATCGGTTTCTATTCCTCTTATGATTACGTCATCGGTTCCTTCTTTTACCACCGCCCATTTGCCGCTATCGGGATAATAACAGGAGTCGCCGCCACGCCCGCCGCTGCGTGGATTATCCGCGATGACGTAATAAACGAAATCGTCATCGCCGGTGTTGCTCAGCTGGTGAGCCTCGCGCGGCTGGAAGAGGAACGCGTCTCCCGCGCTTACGATTGTCGATCCATCTTTGTCGCGCACGGTGCCGCGACCCGAGACCACGAGATAAAGCTCCGTTTCAGCGGAGTGGGAATGATAAGGACAATACGATTTGCCTTTTGGAATCCTGACCAGCGCCAGATCAAACGGGTGACGTTTGAACAAATCGAGCGATTCCGGCTCGCGCCCAAGCGCGATCGAAATGTCTTTCACGAATTTATGAAACTTGCCCTTGGGCGATTTTCGCTCCCGCTCTTCAATGTCTTTCAGATTCACTTTGCGCATAGCTTCAATTCTTTCGGATGAATTCTGAGACGTGTTGTAAACGGGCATGCGACAGGTTGCAAGTTCCAGCGCTGTGCGCGATGACAACCAATACATTCGCCGTTCGCCAGATCAGTCCACTTTTCGAACTTCTCTATTGTGTTCGCGCGTGCTCACATGAAGTGCATCACAACTCCCATTCTTTCGGCAGCTTTTGTTTGAGTTTTTCGACGGGTTCGAAGATGTCGCCGATTTTTTCGACTCGGGCGAGCACTTGGTCGGAGCGGAATTTCAGGAGAGCAGCTTTTTTCTTTTTCAGGCAGTTCGCGACTTCATCCCAAGTAACCGGAGTGGAAACGGTCGGCTCTTCCTTCGCGCGTAGCGAATAGACACAAATTGTCGTTTTGTGTTCGTCGTTCTGGCTCCAATCGACAAACACTTTCCCTTTGCGCATGGCCTTCGACATGTTGGAGGTGACAAGATCGACATGTTCGTGCTCGAGGTACTGCGCAAGTGCGCGCGATAAATCTTTCGTTTGATCGTAAATTACCGACGTATTCAGCGGCACATAAACTTGCAGACCCTTTGAGCCACTCGTTTTCGCGAACGAGTTCAACCTTATTTTGCCTAACAATTCGCGCAGCCAAAGACCGATCTGACAACATTGGACGATGTCGGACGGCGCGCCCGGATCGAGATCAAACACCATCATAGTCGGCTGCGACACGTCCTTCTTGCGCGCGAGCGACGTATGCAGCTCGAGATCCGCCAGGTTCGCCGCCCAAACCAGCGTCGGCAGATCGTTAGCCAGGCAATAATTCATCATTCGATTGTTGCCTTCGCTCCAAACCTTCGCTGTTTTCACCCACTTCGGCCGATGCGACGGACAATTCTTCTCGTAAAAAAATTCGCCTTCGACGCCATCGGGATAACGCTTCATCGTGAGCGGCCGGTCTTTCAGATGCGGCAAAAGAACAGGCGCGATGCGGATGTAATAATCGATCACCTGTCCTTTGGTGAAGCCGACTTTTGGGTACAGGACCTTATTCAGGTTCGAAACTTGAATCTTGCGGTCTTCGACGATCAGTTCGGCTTTTCCAGACATGCTTCTTTTATTGTAGCGGCCGTCTATGACCATCGCATTATTTCTGAAGATAAGCTGATCTCTAAACTCCAGGTCAAAGATTTCGCCAATGAGCGGTCAATTGCTGAAATGTGTAGTCGACTCTGCGGGGACGCTCTGGCATACTTGACGTTAGCGAATCGAGTTCAGAATTCGAGCGACGGTCATAGACCGCCGCTACAGACGAGACGAACTACGTAAAGAAGCGCTCCGGCGAGAGCATCGGCTGCGGTTTGCAGATGCGGCTAACGCAATGTTCCCAGCTTTCGCGGCCACTGAGGATCTCAATCTCGACGCGCATAAAATAAATTGGAACTTTCGGTTCTGGTTCAGGAAAACGCGGCATGCGCACTGCGTCTTTTTCAGTGGTGACGATCATTGCCAGGTCGCGCCGGATGCAACGCGCCATGAAATTCTTTAACTCGGCTTCAGTATAGTAATGGTGATCGATGTAGCGCTTCGCAAGATCGACATGTGCTCCGAGCGCTTTCAACGCGCCTTCGAAGCTTTCCGGCGCAGCGATGCCGCAGATCGAGCCGATGTAAGTGCCGCGCAAACGCTCGAGCGGCAATCGTTCGCCGGTCCAAATGGTTTGCAAATAAAGTGGTTTGTGCGCGCATTCGATAATTTCGGCGGTGCGATTGTAACGGCGAATGCGCTGGATCAGAACATCGTTCGGTTCGCCGGTATTCTTCGTGATAAAGATGTAGCTGGCGCGACGCAAATTGCGGGGCGGCTCGCGCAACGTGCCGCGCGGAAGCAAAAATTCATTGCCGAACGGCGCCTGTCGATCGACCAAAACGATGTCGAGCCGATGTGTGAGATGGAGATACTGTAAACCATCATCGAGCAGGAGCGTGTCCACTTTCCATTTGTCGATAGCGAAACGCCCGCTCTTCACGCGATCTTTGTCCACAAGCACAATCACGTCGTTCAAATTGTGCGCGAGCATGTAAGGCTCGTCGCCGGCGGTAAGCGAGTCGAGCAGCAACGCTTTCCCGTCGGACACCACTCGGGGCGGATCGATGTCTTTCCGTCGTAACCGATCCCACCAATGGCGTTTGCGTGGGACACTCTTGTAACCTCGGCTCAGAATGGCGACTCGACGACCACCGGATTGCAATGCGCGGGCGACCTTTTCGACGACGGGCGTTTTGCCCGTTCCGCCGACAGTCAGATTGCCGATGCTGACGACCAGACAACCGAGCGCGCGCTCACGGAAAATGCGTTTCCGATAAAGATAAAGACGTAGTTGCACCATGCGCTCGAAGACGAGGGAGAGCACGTAAAGAACGCCTCGCAGAATAGTGGCGCGAAATCCGAGGCGGCGTTCCAGGACGACGTCAACAGCGAACTGCTCTAAATTTTCAAGGCGCTGGCCCATCGAAACTGGTGATTAGTGATCGGTGACTCATGAATGGTGAAGGCGCACGCCGCGATTGTCGGCGGTAGTGATGAGCGTTCTCGCGGATGTCGATCTCGCCAAAGGACGAGTCCGTCCGAACGGCGGACTTGCAACGCGTAACATGGCAGCGGCTACTTTATGTCGATATTGCAAGGTAATCGCGCAAATGCTCGATCCACTGCCGCTCAAGAATGCGCCGAGCGCGCCGGCTTTTTCCGCGGCTGCGATCACGTCAGGCAGAAACGGCATTAACTTTTCCCGAAAGGGCTGATGTAGTTGATCAACGAAATGTCCACGCAGATTTTCATAACGGCGCGACGCAAATGCAGCGGTAATGGCGCAAGCATTGGAACAATTTTGCACGGCCGCCGCGCGTGTAATCCTCGCTGGCACGATTGTTCGCGCCGCCGAGGTTCTGATTTCGAAGTCGGGAATCAAGAGAACAAAAAACAGCCGCGGCGAGACTGCGAAACGCTGAACGTTTTCGCCGCGCGCGACGGTGAAACCGCCGAAGGAAGCGGGGGCAGCATTATCGGGATGCCCCTCCTGCTCCGCGCATAGTTTGAAGATCGACAATCGATCGAGCGGACGACCGGAAAGTTCGTTTAGTCCATGCAGGAGGCCGAGGCGAATGGTGGCGCTGCTGCCCAAGCCTCGCGCGCGCAAAATTCTCTCCTTGATTGAACACGAAAACGAAAAAGGCTGCTCCCCCGCGTGCTTGAAGAACAAGTCTGCCGTTTGCCGCGCGATGAGCGGAGGTCGCCACTTCGCGCCGCGGGTCACCGTTATATCGTTGTAAATTCGGAGGGCGACTCCGAGACAATCAAATCCAGGACCCAAATTGGAAGTGCTTGCCGGAACTCGAACCGTTGTTTGCCTTATCATTTAATGATAGTGCCTAACTACAGCGGCAAACGCTTTATTGCGCGATTCATTTTTGTGTGGGCGCAGATTAGATTCGCCAGAGCGGATGATAAACAAATTCGACTGGATCGAGCCGGCCCTTCTTCGCAGTTTCAAAATCGAGGGGACAAACGCGCATCGGCTCTGCACCATAGATGACGCCTGGGTAGAGCGATTCGGCCGCGACATTCTCATTTCCTACCAAAAAACAGCGACGCGCGACCGGTTGATGTTAGACCTCGGTTTGTGGAGTAAAATCGTAAATTTCCAGTTCAGCCGCATTTTCGGACGATTGCTGCCGAAGCAAAACCAAGCGCGAGAGGCGCCGCGACTTCTGTCTGGCAATCCGGCTGAAAATCTGCGGACCGTGGTGACGGAAAGGAAACTCAAGTTCGGAATCAATTTTGGAGCGGGTTATTCGGTTGGTTTGTTTCTCGATCAAAGGGAAAATCGAAGTTATGCGCGGGAAGCCGCACCGAGGCGACTTCTGAATTGCTTTGCCTACACCTCTAGCTTTTCAGTGGCCGCAGCGGTGGCCGGCGCGCAAACGGTGAATGTCGATCTCTCCAAAAAGTCGCTGGCGCGCGGACGCGAGAATTTTGCGCTCAACGGTCTGCCGACCAACGACCACCGCTTCATCGCCGACGACGTGCGCCGGGTCTTGCGGCGAATGGCGCGGCGCGGCGAAAAGTTCGACATGATCATTCTGGACCCGCCAACTTTTGCGCGTGCGCCGCGCGG
>WNFC01006029.1_pt1 | contig 13323 bp, 11 predicted proteins | sample 5400541 | NCBI WGS metagenome assembly WNFC01 (sample SAMN13153342, study PRJNA577476) | soil metagenome | isolation source: 120 cm saprolite under Douglas fir tree site 2 hole 2 replicate 1 | place: USA:California | collected 2015-04-18
ATCCAGAGTCCATATTCCCATTCTTTGTGATCCTATCTGGCGGAAATTCGGAATTTATGGTCCTTGGGACTCGAGAGCGTGAGTGTTACCTCTATTCCTCCCTAGCGCAGCGCCCCTACAGAGATGAGACTTTCACAATCAGTTATCCCTGTCTTAAGACATCATGTCGACACATAATTATATTCCTTCTGACCCCATCAATCCTTTTATCCTCGCTTTCGAGCACCCACCCTGATGCACTATCATTGTAGAATCTAGTTTGGGCATCATATTTTGATGACTACGGTGGCGTCTTACAGGGCGTTGCATTTCTGGGAATACGGAACCTACTTTCGTCTGCCAATCACCTTGTCCCACGCGAATCAAGGGTTATTCTTTGGCAAGTGTTGCCCAGCAAGAAAATTTATCAATGATGGGTTGTACGACAAATCGCTGTGACCGTTGGGGGAATGGGGATACCAAGGACGTAAGTCCTGGTGACGACAATGACCTGAGGAAGATGTGATGTGGGTATTAAAGCGCGCCAAGCGGCGTTATCAAAACCAGTCGTTGTCACGGTATAACCTTTTAATTAAGTGTTCCAGATTGCGCGTTGCAATTTGACACGCGAGACTCGGAGACTTGAAGTGGGATCTCCGATTGCCTTGGGCGTTTCCGGTGATTCTGAATTGAGAGTCTGCGGCGGCGATCCATCCCCAAGAAGCTGAGAGGTATGGCAAATATGAAGAGCCGACATGGCTGCGCAGACCCTAATGTATAGCACAAAGAGGGACGGCGCCTCTCCTTTCGCCGGGTGCAGTTGTTGGCCCGATGGTCGGAACGTCAGCTTGTAGAAGAGCTGCGCAAGCGTACAGTACTCTATCTTCGCAATTGAATCAAAACCGGGATAGGCTGGTAAGTAGACTGATACGGGCCTTCTAAGACAGCCACCGCAATCGAGAGTAACCAAGTCTACAGAACCCAATGGGCGGCCTAAGAAATTACAACTCCTACGGGGTAGTAATCGGCTAGTCCTCTCAGAGCGGGGTGCTCTATTTGCGTTTATCAGTTTACACTGTACTGATGGTTGAGAGGAGTAACCTGAATGCATGCGGACTGGTTCTCAGAGAGATAGCGCGCTGACCTCTACATAGTCTGGAGCAACTGCGAAAGTTCGTTTGAAAGTTGGCGCTAGTCAGCATTTGTATCTTGCGACATGTATCCATGACAAGGACATGGTGCCGATAATCTACACAATTGGAAAAAGCGGTGTAAAGGCTACGAGTATGTTGATTCACCAGCGAGGACGGTGAACCTACTGTGTAACAATGTATAATGAGTCGTGCAACTTGATCACTTGGCTTGCGGAATCAATTCGCCAACGGATGTTTGGTGACGTCAGCATGCCAGTGAGCTAGGATCTCCCGGCGGCCGCCCTTTTCGTCATCAATCATGACATCCGTGAATGCGATGTGCACAGGCTACCAAGGTGACACTGTATTGTTGGGCAGATTGACCTGAAATTATCCCCAAAATTTCTTCTAAGCATTTCGGAACCGGTTTCCGTCATCTCCGAGTCATTGCCAGCACTTGCTGGCCTTGGGTCTTCGAGTTTTCGTATTCAAGTTTTCTGGTTACGGGCTGATCTCATCCCGAAAACGGGGAACGCTCCCAAAAGGGATCGCATGCACAACTCTTGAAAAAAAAAACCCCCTCTGTCGATTACGATACTGTATGTGATACCCATACCCCATCGCCGCCAAATTGACTCGGACGCCGATGTTACAATACAAAAGTCAAATTCGACCGGTACCCTTGCCGGTACCTCACCCCGACAAATCGCATACTGGCACTAGATCGCGTGAAAAAGGGTCCATCCGACCGCTTAGCCACGGCGTGATACAAAAGTCCACAGATCTGGAATTGGAATATATGCCTTCTCTCGCGTCGTTGCGTGCAGAGCTTTGCCAATAGGGGGATTTTTAACTTCCATCTTCTACCCTGTGATCCTGTGCTACACCCCTACGCCTTCAGGGAACGATACCGACATGTCCAATTCAACTTCAATATCGCAAGACCCTACGCAAAGTCGGGAACTTGTGCTCGGCCCGAGTATCGTGGGTCTATTTCTGCAGGGATTAGGATCTGGTCTCGCCATTGCCCAATTCTGTCGATGGTTTTCCTTGGAGCGCAATGATAGCGTGGCCTTTTCCACGCTTGTTGTATTTGTGACGATGGTTGGACTGTGAGTCTACTCTGTACTTCTTCACCTGCTTTACCTGACTGACTATCACCGTGGCTGAAGTGCGCAATCTGGCATATCGTTAGCGTCCACTTGGCAAAGGTACGTACAGGAATTCGGGAAACCCGTACGTGCAACCTCTCACTTTCAGCGTCTCCTCTCACGGCTCTGACTGTACCTCAGATATCCGTAGACTGGTCGGAATATATTCCGGGTCTTCCTGTACGTACAGTAAAGAGCCCTGCTTACACAACTTTGCATCCTCTCACTTCTTCTTAGACTCTATTGATTGCCGTTCCCATACAGGCTTTGATGATTCGACGCTGCTATCACGTCCGTCCTGAATAAACTCGCCGATTATCGTCATTTTGATTTGGACAATCAGATTTTTGGGAAGAACATGTACGTCATCGTCAGTTTCACTTCTCATGTCAAGTAGCTATGCTATGCTGATGCCATTTCCCGATTTAGACGCCGCTCGTATTACTTCTCATAACGTCAATTGCTACGTCGATTTGGTCGATTGTTGGGACCTTTCGATTCGGACTCACTGTTGCCGCGGAATCTTACCTCCGCTTGCCAGCAATGGTCGGTATATCTTGCCCCTGTGAGCACTTATCCCGTTCACAAGGAAAAGCCTCTTCTTAACCACTTGCAGACTTGATGAATCTCATTGTTCCCTCGAGTAAGTCTACCTTGGCTGAGGACACTACAAACTCTCATCACTATCCAGTCTTGGATGTTGTCCTGACTGGCATTTGTACGTCGCTCGTGCTTCTTCCCGAACTTCTCCTGGTATACTTACCGTACATCGAGTGCTGCATTGTCTCACACAAGCAATGAAGCAGGTGTATGCCGAGCACATACGTCGGGTATGTTTCGTACGTATGCAACTTTTGGGTCACTCAGTTTCAAGTTTCGGGACATCCAGCGATTATCGCATCTGATGATCATCGTATGGCAATCGGCAATTCCACCGACGTTCTGTACCATCTTCCTATGCATCTTATATATTCAACACGCCACCGCGCGTCAGGTGCGTTCCCCTCTATCTTGCATGAAGATCCTAGTTTCCTTTTTTGTTCCTGCCTACAACGAACGAACGCTGATGGTATAGTTCCTACATGTAGAAAAAACTGGACTTCTGGTACACCACTATTCAGGAGATGGTTGGCAAGTTCTACGTCATTTCTCTATTTTACATAATGTGCGGCTTCATTTGTACCTTGGCGGCCACACGATTTTCTAATGTTGGACCCAGTAATGATTCTGACACCACGGAAGAGCAGCTCTCAACATTCATTCCAACGCTCACGGTACCAAACGAGACCTTTGATAGGTTTTCACTGGACACGCGAGCGAGCGGCGCAGTTTCATGCCATCGACGCGAGGTGGTCCACGTGTCTGCAATGTCACTGAACAACGCGGTGTAGCAGTCTACATTTTCACCCTCATTCGGTCCTCGGCTCGTTCAAATTTCTATTTGCGCTTTATTGTACAGAAGACATCCAGAAGACCCGAACCTAGGATGCTTAGTCAGTATGCCTGACAACTCCGTTCGTTCTTTTTTATAACACACTCCTTTATCCAGAACGCATTCGCCGTATTCCTGCAAGTATATGATAGGCACACGACTGGGGTAATCTATTGATGGTAGTCGAGGAAACTCGAGCGGTACAGACTAGGAGTTGGTGCAGCGTGGGGAGTGCGCGGTTTCAAGAGGCAGAGAGGTCTCTAGGTCCGACCTACCGTGGGTCCAGAGAGGAAAAGGATTATGGAACGAGGCAGGGACAGGGAAGGATGATGGAACACACCGGCGTATACCCTTGCTTTGTAGAGTTGTGTTTTGTTGTCATAATTAGCCTCCCTTCCCTGTTTATCCTTGTCTGGATTAGTTTTGTGATATGGTACCTTTGTCCCTCCGTCACTCCGAGCCGACGTAGAACTAGTGCTCAATTTGTGTTGTGGTGAAGGCCGAAGCTGCTCCGCTCTCGTCGTCCAAGATTATTCACACAACAACTTAGCAGAGACAGCAACTACATATATAGATAATATAATTTACGATCACGACCATGATAGTGTCCCTCGGGCTCGAAGTATTACAGCAAAAAAGACCCAAGAGCTCCGAGTTGCCGATGACGTTAGAATCCGAGTCAAATCCGGGAGAACGCACTCAGGAGCTGCCAGTTACAAGTTGAATCCGAAACTCATGCAACGAGAATGATGTAACGCTCGGATAGAAAGCGAGCCTGAGTACAATTATCGAGAAAAGACTCGGAACTCGAGCAAAATACTTGAAAAGCGACGGAGAAATGGAGGGTCCCTGCCGGTGACAAAGAGACACCGAGATATGCTGGGATACGATCCGTTTACAAAGACTGCCTGAACCCCATGGGTATGTAGTACAGGTTTAGGAGCCTTGTGGTGGAGGTCCTCCGTCCGATCCGGTTGGGGTTGCACATGTGCAGTGGCCCGGGCGTTGACAGCCACAGCCGCAGACGGTGTTGTCTAGCGCCACTCGAATCTGAGTTCGAAAAAGCAAACGCTCGGTTTTGTTTTGCCTGAATAATTCTAGATAAACCCTGCGGAGCTTGACTAGAGTTAAGCCATTCCTCTTACCGACGATAATCAACCCAGGCTATCTTCGGGCAGGTCTTTCAGGCCGGGATGCTGAGCTATGATGAGAGGGATTGTATCAGCGCTTCACACCACCTGTACATTAGTAATTAGCGCAAACAATGACGGATCCGCCCGCTGGGCGATGCCGGTGACTCAACGACTACACATTCTCTTTTGGGCTCCCTTGCCAACCATATGTACCACCTTGAGTCCTCAGCCTCTACATCGATATCATAGTCGCCATGACTGCCCTACCTCCAGTCCTGAACCCGATAGCAATACCCATCCCCGTTTCCGATCGTCCCGGTACTAATATTCTACGTTCGGTCATCGAGCACGTCTTCATGCCCCCGGTGCTTCCCCAAATGCACCCAGGCGAACAAATAGAACGGAAAATAAATGTAGCGTTGTGCGACAACCTCATAGAAGCAGCCCACGACTTCCTCCGAAACCTCCCTTCTTCAGAGAGTACTCTGTGGATGCACATGATCAAGATGATGGAATTGGCTCGTTGCACTGCAAATGCCCCGTTCGAGACGGCCGACCTCCAGCGTGCATTATCAGGACTGGCCCCTGGAGGTGCGTACAGATATCGCGCAACTTTGTTCCACTTTTGATTCGATTACTCTCCATCAGACGTATTTTGCATGCATATCCGTGCCCAAAACGCTGCCCTCATTGTGCGCAGGCTTGCTTCCGCCGACTTCGTTCAGTTCGAGGTGTTCGAGGTCTTGCCGCTGATTAGCGCCGTAATGAAAACGGAGGGAAAGCTCCTATGCTCATACCCAGGGCCTGCAATCCAGGTCCCCGTGGACACTTTTACGGACGAGTGCTTTCTCCGGGAGCTATCGTTCTTCCTCGTCCAAATGGATGTTGATCATTTGGATACCACGCCAACCATTTCCTCCGAGTCAAAAGAATCTGTCCTCTACGACATTTATGAAAGCGTCCATCCCAGGTACATATCGGAGTTATTAGTGGGAATTCTCAGGGGATACGGTCAGCCTGCCGTTGTGGATCGCATCACAAAACGCATAGGGGACGAAGTCCTTTTTGGCGCTGTGCCGTTGTGGGAAAAGTGGCCGGACAGGCTCCGGCGGTGGCTGTTGCGGCGGGACAAGCCAGGGTCGGACAAGCCATGGCGAAGATCCCCGTTATGGCTTATCCTCAGAGTCACCCTTCAGACCTCACTCCGCCTTAGCAATCTTTACAAGCCTTTCATCTTTTCTTTCACGCCCATCTTCTGCGTAGCTGCGTTTGCAGTGATTTTCCCAGCGAGTTACTCTACGTAATGAGGGTCAAAATGGCTCGGCGTCTTTCAAAACTAGGCCCTGCGGTATCACATCATGTCTATCAATTTGCCAACGATACCGCAAAAGAAATCGAGGCACTTCTTTCAAAAAGATGGTCTTCATTCCAGGCTGAAGAATCGATCGGCCCTATATCGAAGCTTGATAGACTTGATATCGTCGCGGATTCACACATCTCCCTCAACACGTCATACAAGTACCTTACGAAAATGCTTCGCTTGGGCTCACGTGGCCTCTCACGGGCGAGTTTAATCCCATCCCAACAATCTCGCCTCTATGACATACACGATTTTACACAACTTTCAAATGGCCAATTCGCAAAGGCTTATGGTGAAGATCCGCGCATCGCAATCGCAGATTTCGAGTCCTCTGTGGAGAGAAATCTAGAATCTTGGGTTGCTGCGTCCATGAACAACGACAATGCACCGCATGTGATTGCTTCGTGCATCCAGCAATATTTTGAGGCCGCGACCAAATTGGGGGGAAACGCCGAGGATCGTTCGATAATTGTTCTAACGATCATGAATCTTTGGGCTGCCCTGGATAAAGTCGTGATCCAGCTGTGTCCCTTGCTGAAGGAATATTCTCCCGAAATTCCGACTGAATTCCTCCATGGCTTACTCCTTCGTCGGTCGTCCACCCTAGAACGTGCATCGCAAATTGAAGAGTATCTGTGTCGACGACACAGAGAAGCTCTCCACACTACATCCATATTCTCGAGCAACGTTGATGACTCTCATTTCGTTATGAAGTACTTTCGTACTTCTGAACCTCTTCAATGTCTCCACGACGAGATAATGGCCCACCTTCGACGAAAACCGGTCGTGAAACGTGCAGAACTGGTTCTTTTGAACGAGAAGTCCCAGTCACTTTTACGCGAGGCGGTGCGCCATGGGCACGAGCGGACCACGGACATTTTCCGGCGTCTAACCCATTCCGCAACGTGCAAAAGATGTCGACTGGAAGACGAAGCAAAAACTCTAAAAATGCCCATCCTTGAGTGGTCACTACTCCTCTCCACGAAACACATGCAACTAGCTGCGTTTGAGCTGTCTCTGCCCCGAGGATTTTCCGCTTGGCGTGATATCACCTACGTGATACTTCACAACATCGGCCGCGCTCATGTGCCCCATCAGCCTGTTTTCACGGGTCCCTTCACTGATTCCAATGCCAGGGTGCCCCATTATCCTGAAGTTTTCTTGAGTTCCTTCTCTGGCCTGGCAGGGAAGCATCAGCAAAACAACCGAGTGACTATTGCGTCAACTGCGACGTCATTTTCCGACCAGACTGATGACAACATGATTGGGGTTCACGCGGAACAGCCTTTTGTTTTCGCTGATAATGGACTATCGTTCAGACTATTTGACAGCCGTCAAAGACTTTGGGTGACAGAATCGTTCTCTGAATCCAGTTCCGCAAATTTTTGCACACCTCCCTTCCTGTACTCGGGTCCATACGCAAGCCTCAGTCGTTTCGTGTCCAGCACTCAACATACACCAAATGACATCATCGCTTCTCAGGCTGATTGCGCTGACGAAATCAACCTACACGAGTTCATCGCATTTTCCGGATTGCGCAGTGGCCCACGTTTACAATGGTCTAATATCGCAAGGGAACTTGCATCGCCCTTCCTCTCATTCAATCGCGAGGAGGTGCACACCTTGATTACCCGGGCAGCTTGGCAAATCGGACCTTTATCAAATGGTGTTCGCGAGTGGCACCTAGATCTTGGCATTTCCAGCTTTGGGAATGTCCTCCTACGCGAACTGGAGTCCGTTCTTACAAAGATAAAGGCCAACTGGCAAGAGGACGTTACGGTACGGACTATAGGTGCGTCAGATGGCTTGTGGCCTACTCTTGTCTCATCTATTCCCAGTTGTTATCTCCAGCCGACTTTTGGCCTCGACAATGGACCCGGATATTTCTAAGCGGGCGTGTGCGCTGTTGCGGGAGGCTCGACATCTAACATATCGATGGATGGGTGAAGTACACAAGAAGTTAGACTCAACGGACCATGGCACATCTCGCGTGGGTCTGCAATATCAATTATTTATGCTTGCTGCAACTTGCTTTTCGACTTTCGATGTATGCCCCGAGCACGTCCCCGCTACCCTCGCCAGTGAGGAAGACTTTTCTATTGCCATCCAATGTGCGGCGATTGCCCATGACAATATACCGCAATCTCCCTCAGGTTATCTCGCTCAGATGCTTAGTCGCCATCACCGGATACTGCATAACCTTGAGCCCATTTTTAGCCAGCCATCGCATCCGCTTTCTGGAAAACCTATATTGTTGCATTCGGATGCCTATGACGATGCCCTTGCGCGCTTGTGGGAAGGTTATCGTCCGAGCACCTCCACTAGTTGGCATGCGCTCCCCAAACCGAATTCTCGATGGATATCCACTGTAACAGAGAGAGGGCAGACCGTATACTATGACTTACTAACGGGTGAACTGCTCATCGGCGGAAAACGATTGGGAAGGCTTCCGCCAACGATCGTAAAACACAGCACTGTCACCGCATACGCGGACATATTCAGCACGGTGAGTGGCCAAAGCCAATTTTTTCCAGCCATTTCAGACGTTTCCTGACATGCTTTCAGAAAATTTACGATGTTGTCCCTGCTGACATCCCTGGCGTGGAGTACATGACTCGATCTACGGTGTCTGGATATCAGGTAAAGCATGAGCGCTACTTCTATCTATTGTTTGACGGTGATTGAGACCAACTAAAGGTATTATTCTCATGGAATAACGGGGATTTAATCCTGCGAGCGCGGAAGCCAGGAGACTCGCAAATTCTACAGCTCATTCCGCGGACCATACTCGATCGCGATTTTCCTAGACATTTTATTGATGACTATGTTCACTGGCTCAACCCCACCACACGCGAGGTCGAATTCCGTCCGGCTGTATCCCCTTGGACATCTGAACCTTCTAACTGGCGGCTCTATCTTCAGAAGCCTAGGATTCTAAAAAAAAGAAAATCCGGTATTCTCCAGAAGCCTAGTCAAGACAGTCAAGACATCTCCCCGATGCGACACATCGACCCTCGTTCAAATACCTTCAGAGTGGTGTCCAGACTGCTGTCACCATTAGAATCCCCAGAATATATCGTTATGCACACCGCCCAGACACTGGAAGTTTCCCTCCCTCGGTTGCGTTTATCTTTCTTTGTCAACAAGAACTGGGAGCTCGAGTGTCGAAGCATCCCTGGTTACGTTATCGACAAGAATCAGTCATGCGGGACGATGTTTGGCCTGAAACAAAAACTCGTCTTGTGTCCCAGCCCCACCAGATCCGAAAACCCTCTGCCTCCACGCCGGCTCATAATCCTAGAAGGGTACATATGCCATCGGAAAATGCGAGATCGAGACTTTACTGATGTTTGGATGCATCCCAACGATTATGCCGGGCCCGTTTGTTGGCACGAATATACGATTGACACCGATCTTGGATGTCTCACAAGTAACGCAAGCTTGAAAAGCAAGCTGTACCAATGTTACTTGCACGCGCTAACCAGTCACTGTCTTCCTGATCCATTGCTCGGTCGCACGGGAACAGAAGAAGCCCTGTACATATTGCGAAGTGCAGCTTGCCGATCCTTTCAAAGACTCGATGCCGGCGAGGGATTGTTGCTGCAATTAATTGGCCGATTGTCGACTGTCAGAGCTTGGTTCTATTCATCTCGTCAGGAGTCGGTGGCCAGGGTGAACTGGCTGTGCCTCCCTGCACTGTCCCAACACCACGACTTCGTCCGGACCGCACACTCCCTGTTTAACCTTGCAGGTGAATTGGAAGCCGTGAATAATTCACGTCTCTGGCAGTCCCCCTTTGGAATGGATGGATTAGAACATCACGTTCAACTATTGTTGAATCGGGCGGCCTACCGTAATAACTCATACTATCCATCAGACTTGCTGACCTCCGAGCGGTTATCGTCCCTAGGCGACGTCGAGTACAGGTCAAGGGATATTTCTGATCTTGCAATCTCTCAAGCTGAACATGTAGCGTTCCGAACATCATGGTCTATATGGAATGCCCAGCCTTCTCTTGATCACACATTGCCAGAACTTTGGGACCTCATGTCTTCTTGGGGTTCTCTTAGCCCTGCCGGCCGAGGGATCTCGCTGCGATACAGCCGATATTGGCTCAAATTTAACGTCGAACGGGACTGGTTCACGATCTACGACCTCTGCCGCAACTCGGTGAATCAAAACGATCGAGACTTGAGGATCAAGTTGTCTTTCTCCCTTTCAGCTGCAGCTTATGGCCAGACCAAGTGTTCGGACATCGTCCCCTTCGTAATAATTTTTGCCCTGGACAAGCGCTGTCGCGACCTTCGTCCTCCACCAAAGATTTCATACACGCCTTCAGATGGACTAGTCCCAGAACTCACCCCGCTCAGAGACCTCTTGTTCAAATCTGCGCTTCCAATATCCTCAACCCCCGTTCATTATTTAAAGGTGGAGGGAACAGAAGGTCAGGATGAGGAATTGGAGCGGAAGGAGGAATATGACGCGAGGATCCGGGAAGAATCATTGGTGGTCGCGGAATCGATATTACTTCAGTGGCCACATTATCAATCTGTGGATTTCCGTGAACACTGGTTCGATAAATCTGCATGCAATCGACGCATGAAGAAATACATCCAGTCAATGTCCCGGAATATCCAACTTCGAGAACACGTACTACAGTTACAGGACATCCTGCAAGACTATGAGAATGTCTTGATACCTGCCACTACGCCATACGTGTTCTCACCCCAAATCACCACCGGCCGCCGAAACGCACCTTCATACTCACTTCGCGATATAATGTCTCGCACCAACGTCCCAACTCTATCTCCAAGCAGCGAGCCATTTCGAGGTTGCACCATCCCTCCCACCTCAACAGCAGAACACGTCTCACCGCGGTCTAGTTTGGATAGCCTCGAAGTCCTTATTTCCGAGCTCCAGCAGTCTCAACAGCCCTTGCTACAGCTTTACGGAAATGAGTTCAACAAGAGTCATCGCAGGTTGTTGGGACAAAATGCCACTCAATCTGCGCAAGGTGTCATTCCTTCACACGAACTCCTGCTCCGCTACCATGACGGATGTACTCAGAAGAAAGACAGGATCTTTTCCGAAATTTCGGCAGCTCTTGCACCGTCTCAAAATGTGGAAAAAACCAGTAGCATTGCGGGACTCTGGCCCAGGATAACTCCTCGATCCCTACTTCATCAGTTGGCCCATGATCGCATCAGCACGCTTCCCGATCAGTGGAAATCGGTAATTATGCGCTACGCGGTCTCTTTTCTAAGATACCAGCAGTCTCTCCGGCTGTTGGAGCTTTCGTCGAAACAAAAACACGAGGATCTTCTCCGGGAAATCGAGACCGTTCACGACGATGTACTACTAGTAGAATCGACCCCCGATTGGTTGTTGGTCCAGGTTCGTTCACTAACTTGCTGAAGAAGCGGTTATGATCGACTAAGATGACCACTATGAATAGATCGAAGCGAATCTCATGGCTCGTCCAGTTCAGGTAGCCGTTGCGCGTGAAATGATTTCCCCAACGTCTAAACGGAACATATCTCTTCAACTCAATATGGGAGAGGGCAAATCATCTGTTATCATACCTCTCGTTGCTTCGACTCTTGCCAATGGCTCCGACCTTGTGAGAGTTATGACTCTCAAACCGCTCTCGAACCAGATGTTCCAACTACTTGTTAGCCGGCTCTCTGGCCTCGCTAATCGACCCATTTTCTATGTTCCGATCTCTCGCGATCTCCGCATGGATGCTTCCCTGGTTAAAACGATCAAGAGTCTCTATGAACGATGTATCGCCGAGGGTGGTGTTCTGGTTGTCCAACCGGAACATATACTTTCTCTGAAACTCATGAATATCGATACTCTCCTACACAGAACTAGCGAGGAAGACGAAAGTTCGATGGCAGATGAACTGGGGCTATTACAAGACTGGGTGTCCGAGGTCTCGCGCGACATCCTTGATGAGAGCGATGAAATTCTCCATGTGCGGTATCAACTCATCTACACTGCAGGAAAGCAGATGTCCGTCAATGGCCACCCCCATCGATGGACCACGATACAACAGGTATTCAGCCGGTTGCAAGCTCACGCAAAGCAATTACATGCGAGTTATCCAAACATGTTTGCAGTTGACGCGAGACTGGGAGGTTTTCCTATTGTCCGCATACTTGATCCTAGGATTTCTCACCGGATATCTTCGCTCATCATCAACGATGCTCTCGAGGGAGCACTTCCGGACCTTCCGCTTGATGCCTTCCCACCACCAATTCAGGCAGCTACTCACCGCTTCATGGCTCAGATGGAGGTCTCAGACAAGGATTACGAATTAGTTCACTCGTACTGTGCGGGGACGACCTTCAACGGAATTCTCCTACTCCGTGGCCTCCTACTGGACGGCGAAGGAATTCTTGGCTATGTGCTGAAAGAGCGACGCTGGAGAGTAGATTATGGTCTTGATCCCGGAAGGACGTTGTTAGCTGTACCATACCGAGCGAAGGTGTGTTACATTCAAGCTGATGTCGTAACGGAAGGTCACTAACCATGAACCCAGGACGTTCCAAGCCCGAGAGCCGAGTTTGGTCACCCAGATGTTGCCATCGCATTAACTTGTCTCAGTTATTATTATGCAGGATTAACGAAGGACCAGGTGCTTTTGTGCTTCAATTTGCTGGCCGCGCTCGATAATCCAGAGATGGAATACGAAAACTGGGTGAAGTTAGGACAAGATTTCCCTGCGGATCTACGACAGCTCGATGGCGTGAACGTGGAGGACGAAACGCAGATGGATGAGTTCCTTATGCCGTTGTTCTCAAGGAATAAAGGAGTAGTGGATTTCTACTTGTCACAGCGAGTCTTCCCTAGAGACGCACGAGAATTTCCCTCGAAACTTCCGACGTCCGCCTGGGATCTGGTGGAAGAGAAGAGGAATGTCACAACGGGCTTCAGCGGCACGAATGACAGTCGCTACCTGTTACCCATTTCAATAACCCAGGAAGATCCTGATTTTGCGCTCGGTACAAATGCACTCGTTTTGCAGCATCTCCTTCTGCCGGAGAATGACCATTACGAATGTACAGGAGGAGGCAACTGCGAGCGGGAGTTTGCCACCGCTTTCCTGAAACGTTTGGTGAATCAAGATCCC
>WNFC01019548.1_pt1 | contig 13323 bp, 13 predicted proteins | sample 5400541 | NCBI WGS metagenome assembly WNFC01 (sample SAMN13153342, study PRJNA577476) | soil metagenome | isolation source: 120 cm saprolite under Douglas fir tree site 2 hole 2 replicate 1 | place: USA:California | collected 2015-04-18
TATCGCGTTCCCGGACCACGGCCTGGACCGCGTTCTCGTCCTGCGTGATGCTCACGAGCTCGGTCGAGAACCGGATGTCGGCGCCGTGGCTCCGCGCGGCATTCAGGATCACCGGCTCCAGCACGTGCTGAGGGGCGTTGATCAATGCGCTCGGGCTCGCGCTGTCGTAGTCGGCCCTGCGTGCCGGACCGCTTCCCCAGGTCATCAGCCGGGCGATCTCCTGGCCGGCGAAGCTGGCGGCCCACACGTTGTTGCCCATCAGCTCGTTGGGTGTGGCAATGGCGCGTACCTGCTCCTCGATGCCCAGGTCGCGGAAGACCTCGACGGTGCGCTGGTTGGTGATGTGGGCGCGGGGCGAATTCGCGGTGCCGGGGTACTTCGTCACCGTGATGGCGTCGACGCCAGATCGGGCGAGCAGCGCGCTGGCCGTCAGCCCCGCTGGGCCGGCACCAACCACGAGAACGTCGGTTTCGGTGGTGCGCATAAAAGATCTCCTGCTGCCGAGTGGGTGGCCTAGCGGTCGCGGGTGGTGGTGCGGCCGTCCCGGTCGGACGGGTTGTAGATCATGCCGAGGTGCATTCCGTACACCCAGTGCCATACGAACACGGCCAGGAGCAGCTGCCAGCCGAGGTTGTGGCTGAAGAAGCCGACGTCGGCGGCGGGGAAGTACACCCGCGGAATCATGAACGCACAACTGATAATCGCCAGGATGGTGCCAAACACCAGGCCCTTGAGCGCGTTACCGAATGTGGTCGATCGCCACCTCAAGAGCGGGTGCACCGCGACGACGAACACGACGGTGAAGACAATCCCGTCAAGGTAGTGGAAGACGCCACCGGACACGAACTGAAGGTCCGGCGACACATTCGGCGTGTAGATCGAGCCATTGATCCGGTTCCAGTCCAGCTGCGGAAGTCCGATGCCGGGCAGCCAGTAACCGATCACTGTGGCCATGTGTGTCGCAACGACGGCCGCCAACAGTGCGGCACTGATCCTGTGGTCGGTCACCCAGGTGCGGTACCTGTCGAGTCCGCCACTCACATCGGCGGGAGCATCCCGATCAATCGCAGAGTCCGTGTGCGCGCGCGGCGCAACCATGGTCGTACTGGACATGGAGTCCTCCCTGGATGGGGTGTGCTTCGACTACTGAATGAGTGACAACAGATGCTCAGGCGACGGCGACCGCGGCAGGCTTCAAAAGGACCGCCTCGATTTCGAGCACAATCTTGATCTGGTCGCCCACGAGCAGGCCGCCGGTTTCGAGGGCCATGTTCCAGTTCAGCCCCCAATCTTTGCGGTTGATGGTCGTGTGCGCGCTGAAACCTGCGTGCATGTTGCCCATCGGGTCCTTGGCCTGACCTGAATACACGACCTCAAGGCTGACTGGCCGCGTAACGCCGCGGATGGTCAGGTCGCCCGTCATCGTGTACTGATCGTGAGCCGCACGCTCGATGCGGCTGCTCTTGAAGGCGATCTTCGGGAATTGTTCGACGTCGAGGAAGTCGGGCGAGGTGAGATGTGCGTCACGCCGCTCGTCGTGCGTGCTCAGCGAGCGGGCGTCGATCGTCGCCTCGACGGAGGAAGCAGTGAAATCATCTTCGTTGAAGTCGATCGCCGCGCTCACACCGGTGAAGGCCCCTTTGACCGTCATGATGCCCATGTGCTTGGCGGAGAACTCCACCTGGGTGTGCATCGGATCCACGGACCAGCTCATCGCCGCTCTCCATTCTATGTCGTTGCAGATACAACAATACCTGTGGCAACAGTATGTCAGGGTACTTTCTATTTTGCAACTACCGTGCTACGATTCGAGTGTGCGGATCTTGTGTGTGGCGGACCCGTGAGCGTCCGATCTCAGCATCCCCGAGTGACCTCGCCAGGAGCGGACCAGCAGTCGCGCTTCAATGCCTGGCACGCCTTCCTGGTCGCCCATGCCGCGCTGGAGCCGATCCTCAATCGCGAACTCGAGGCAGCGTGCGGACTACCGCTGCGCTGGTTCGACGTACTTACTCAACTGCACCTGACGCCGCACAAGCGCTTGTCGATGACCGAGCTGGCCAATGCCGTCTTACTCAGTAAGAGCGGCCTGACCAGGCTGGTCGATCGGATCGAGGAGGCTGGACTCGTGCAGCGAGCCGCGGCGCCCGGGGATCGCCGCAGCCTACTCATCGTGCTTACCCCCAGCGGTGAGAAGACGCTGAAGCGCGCCGCGCCGATCCACGAGGACGGCATCAGACGCCATTTTGCCGCCTATATCTTGGACAATGAAGCGGCCGCCGTTGAAGCCGCGCTAGGGCGCATCGCATCCGCCGCTCGCCAACACGACTCTTTGGCATCTCAGCAAACCTCGACTCGTAGCTGAGCCACGATGCACTCATCTCGCCTGAGTCCGGCAGGTCCGTCGCGCTGGCTCGCACTCGTCGTGCTGTGCGCTGGAATGCTGATGATCATTCTCGACCAGACGATCGTCAACGTAGCCCTGCCAGCCATCCAGCGCGATCTTGGCTTCTCACAATCCAGCCTGGCCTGGGTCGTCAACGCGTACCTGATTCCATTCGGTGGCTTGTTGCTCCTCGCCGGCCGCCTCGGCGACCTGCTTGGCCGCAAACGCGTCCTTATCTCGGGGCTGGTGGTTTTCACCGCAGCTTCCTTGTTGTGCGGTGTGGCGGGCAATCAGCAGCTCCTGATCGCCGCTCGATTCGTCCAGGGTGTCGGCGGCGCGATGGCGTCGGCGTTGATTCTGGGAATGATCGTCGCCATGTTTCCCGAGCCGCGTGAGCGGGCCCGCGCGATCGGCGTGTTCAGCTTCGTCGCCGCCGCCGGCGGATCGATCGGGCTGTTGGCCGGCGGCCTGCTAACCCAGGCGATCAGCTGGCACTGGATTTTCTTCGTCAATCTCCCGATCGGCATCGCCGCGTCGGTGCTGGCGGATCGTTTGCTTGACTCCGAGCCCGGCATCGGGTTCGCTCACGGCGCAGACGCGCTGGGCGCCGCCCTGATCACGTCCTCGCTGATGCTGGGCGTCTACACGATTGTCGGCGAGGCCGCCGATAACGGCTGGACCTCGTCAGGCACGCTTGTCTTCGGCGGCGGCGCGCTGCTGCTGTTCGTTGGCTTTCTTGCGCGCGAGGCGACCCATTCTCGACCGCTCCTACCACTGCGCGTGTTCAAGTCGCGCGACGTGTCCGGTGCGAATGTGGTCCAGGCACTGATGGTGGCCGGCATGTTCGGGTTGTTCTTCCTCGGCAGCCTCTACATGCAGCGAGTGCTGCGTTATGACGCGATGCAGATCGGGCTGGCATTCCTGCCAGTCGCGCTGGCAATCGGGTCGCTTTCGGTAGACATCTCGGCGCGGCTGTGCGGCCGCTTCGGCGCGCGTGCAGTGTTGCTGTCGGGCTTGACGTTCACTCTGGCCGGTCTGGCGCTGTTTGCGCGTGCACCACTTGACGCGGACTACGTACGCGACGTCCTGCCGGAAATGCTGTTGATGGGCGTCGGTGGCGGACTTGCGTTTCCAGCGCTCATGACACTTGCTATGTCGAGTACTTCAACGGAGGACGCTGGACTCGCGTCGGGCCTGGTAGGCACCAGCGCTCAGGTTGGCGGCGCGCTTGGCCTGGCGGTGCTGGCAACGATTTCGACAGCCCGCAGTCAGGAACTGCTCGCGGCTGGTGCAAGCCTCGATTCGGCGCTGATGGGCGGTTATCACCTGGCGTTCGGCATCAGTGCCGGTCTGGTCCTGTGCAGCATTGCGGTCGCCGCGACCGTGTTACGTCGCGCGCCACTGTTTACGCCGGCGTCTCGTGTCGAGAAATCTGTCGTCCGCGCGGCAAGTGAACATCCGGTCGGCCACTTCTTATGAGAACTGTCAGAGAGTCTGTATGGCATCAAGCATGAGAGCGGTGGTGCTCAGCGCACCAGGACCCGTAGAGAGCCTGGAGATCCGCCAGCTGCCGCTCCCCGAACCCAAACCGGGATGGGTCCGCATCAAGGTCCAGGCGTTTGGCATCAACCGATCCGAACTGCACACCCGTCTTGGCCTCGCCGAAGGCGTGATCTTCCCGCGTGTGCTGGGCATCGAATGCGTCGGCCTCGTCGACGCCATCCCGGACGGCGACCTGCCGCTCGGGCAGCAGGTGGCCGCGATGATGGGCGGCATGGGCCGCACATTTGACGGCGGCTACGCCGAATATACCGTTGTCCCACGCACCAGCGTTATTCCGTTTCACTCCAACCTGCCCTGGGACGTCCTCGGCGCCATCCCGGAGACCTTGCAAACCGCCCATGGTTCCCTGACCATCGGACTGGACCTGAAGGCCGGCGAGACCCTCCTGATTCGCGGTGGCACCTCAGCGCTTGGGTTGGTCGCTGCCGCACTCGCCAAGGACCTCGGCGCGACGGTCCTCTCCACGACCCGGCGCGCCGACCGCACTCAAGCACTCAGCGACAACGGCGTCGACTACGCGCTGGTCGACACCGGACAGATCTCCGCTGGCGTCCGCCAGATCCTACCCGGGGGTGTCGACGCGGCATTGGAACTGATCGGCACGCCTACCCTGCGCGACACACTCGCAGCGACTCGAGTCCACGGCACCGTGTGCTTCACCGGAATGCTTTCCAACGAGTGGATCGTGCCGAACTTCTATCCGATCGCCTATTTGCCCAAGGGAGTGCGGCTCACCGCCTACGGTGGCGAGAGCGCCGACCTGCCTGGCGACGTTCTCCAGAGCTACCTCGACAAGCTCGCCTCCGGCCAGATTGCCCCCGGCCCGACGAAGGTCTACCGCTTCGACGACATCCGCAAGGCGCACGCCGACATGGAGCACAACCGCGCAGTCGGTAAGCTCGTCGTCCGCGTCGATTCGTCTAACGGCAGCACGTACGCCTGCATGACATAGAGAAGTCGCCGGCCGTGTACAAACCAAACACACATGGCTTGGCTTTGCGCGCTACGTGGTAATCCAACGATCGCTCTCCCTGCCACTGACAAGGTGCTCGGCAATTTGCTCGGCAGTTTTTCCGCTTGGGACTCCAACCCGATACCTCCTTCCCTGTTTGTCATACGCGAAGACATGAGGACCCGGACCCTCAACTCGCGACTCTCTTTCGAGAGTCACTCTATTGCCGCGGGGCGTGTGGCCAACCTCTCTGGTCATCCATTCTTCGCGGCTGCCCTAAGAGCATTCTCTATCTGGAACGACAGGTTGTGCTCTGCCGCACGCGCGCATCTCCTCGGATTGCCTGACAAACTTGTCAGCCCGTAGCCTTGGGTCCAGAGGAGCGCGGCGCAGTAGTCAGCGTCGCCAGCCCCGGCTGCTCGGCCGCTTGGCTCATAGGTGCTCCCACTAAAGAGGCCAATGGTGACGACCCCCTTGAGAGCCGGGAACTCGCCAGATGGTGTCAAACGGTCCGCCTTGGGCGGCGGCCAGAAGGTCCACCGTAGTGACGATCAATGGCAGTCGCCGCGACTGGACAACCTCCGCGGCCAGTACGGCATCGGCAACGCGGTCCTCAGCCGCTGGCCCGGCTGTCACGACGAGGATGCTTGGTGGTCCGTCGAAGTCCCTCGCGGCGCGAGCGCTGGCCAGGTAACGGTGATAGGCCGCGAATTTCGCGCGGAGTGGCGCCGGTCGGACGGTTCCGCGGTCGAACTCCAGGAAGAATCCGTAGTCACGTTGCCCCAGACGCATTACCCCATACCCGTCTGGTCTCAGACGACCATGGGCGCAAGCGGCCCGCACCAGGCGCACCTCGGGCTCCGCTCGCCATAGAGTGACGTCGGCGCTCGGCGCGCCGACAGCAACAAAGGCGTCGAGGAAGCCGGCGCGTCGCACCGTCAGGATGAGACCGGGGAACGTCGCCGGCAACGCCCCATCCAGGAAGCAGCGACCAGTGAGCCGCCGCTGATGCGGGACGCCGGCAATAGGCATTGACAGACGCTGAGTCAAGTAATATGCTGGGAAATAGTTTCCTGGTAAATCAGTGATTGAACATGACCCTGATGCCCTCCCCCAGCCCACCCCCATCCACGTAGCCCCGGATTTCGAACACGAGTATCCCGGCTCCAGCCGGCTCGCCAGCGAGTGCATGATCAACATCGGCGTCACCTGGTTCACGGCCGAGCCCGTCTTCAACCGCATGCTGGAGACGTACCGGCTCAGCGGCACCGGCTTCAACGTGCTCGAGATCCTGCGCGGCGCTCATCAACCGCTCCAGCCGTCAGCAATTGCTGACCACATGCTGATCACGCGCGGCGGGATGACCAAAGCCCTCGACGTCCTCGAAAAGCTGGACTACGTCCGACGCATGCCGCACCCCTCGGATCGGCGCATGCTGCTGGTCGAGATTACCGACACCGGTACGCGCATCATGAACGAATTGCTTGTGCGCCTGCACGCCTCTGAGAGGGAGTGGTTTGACATGCTTACGCAAGCGGAGCAGCAGACGTTCATCGAACTTATGGGCAGAGTCCAGGCGCGCTTCCAACAACTACAACACAGCTTCAAACCCTGACCGAGCCAACGGCTCAACGGGCCACCGCCATTTTTTCAACTGGAAAGGTACGTCATCATGACCAGTCCACTCGAGCTCGTCGAGCAGCATTATCGGAACGTCTCGTCGGCGGACATCGACGCCGAAGACGAGCTATTCAGTCCCGACGTGGAAACAATCGATCCTGGCGCCGGAACGCTCCTTGGGCTGGAAGCATTCAAGATGTATGAGCAGGGGTTCCAGCGTGCGTTCCCCGACGGCAAGCTCGTCCTCAAATCAGCCATTGAGGCCGGCAACAAGGTTGCCGTCGAGGGCGCCTACACCGGGACTCACACCGGCCCACTGCATGGTCCGAAGGGTGAGATCCCGCCGACCAATCGGCCCCTTAATCTGGAGTTCTCGGACCTGTTCGAGATCGACGGCAACCGCATCACCAGACACCGCATCTATTACGACCAGGTCCAGTTCATGAGCCAGCTCGGGCTCATGCAGTAGGTGGAGGCGCGCCATGTTCACCATTCAGCAGAGCGTTACGATCGCGCGGCCAGTCGAAGAGGTGTTTGCATTTCTGGCCGATCCCGACAGTATTCCGCGGTGGCGACCGGATGTCCTTGAGACGCGGGGCGGCGGTCCGTTGCAAGCGGGCAGCGAGTTCGATGAAGTACTCAATTTTGGCGGACGGAAAACCCAGACGTTCCGCGTAACAGTGTTTGAGGCGAATAAGACGCTGGAGGTGGCGGCGATCGCTGGCCTTGGCATCCGGCCGACTCAGCGTTACTCCGTTTCAAGCAACGCCGGGAGCACCACGGTTTCCATTCGTGTGACCGTGCGCGCGCAGGGTCTGTTCCGAGTGCTGGAGCCGCTGTTGCCCAGGATGATCGCTTCAAAGTGGCGCGATTACAGCGAGCGACTACGCAAACTGCTCGAAACCCAGCCCGTCGTGATGTCGAGCGAAGCGCAGGTCGCGGAGGCTTGACCTCGCGCTGAAAACCATTTCGTAAATCTGGTACGCGGACCCGAGCAATCGCGACCGATGCCACATGCGCTCTGGTCTCCTGAGTTCGGTAGGGTATCGGCTGGCACGCGGTCGTGATACGCTCCCGCGCCGATCTGTTGCCGATGTCGAACCCGGCATTCTTACGCGTAGGCCGCGCCCCTTTCGTCGGGCGTGGTCGCGAGTTGGCCATCCTGGCCAACTCGCTGGGGGAAGCACGCGCTGCGCACGCTGTGATCGTGCTGCTGGCGGGGGAGCCGGGAATCGGCAAGACGCGACTGTTGGAGGAGTTCCCGGGGCCGACGCTTGCAGCTGGTGTGACCGTGCTGCACGGTGGGTCCTCCCAGGCGCACGGTATGCCGCCCTATTTGCCGTTTCTCGAGGCGCTGGGCGCGTACGTCGCTGCTGCGCCGGTGGCAGCCCTGCGAGCGGATGTCGGCGCCGGCGCGGCCAGCGTGGCACGAGTGCTACCTGAGGTATCCGTGCGACTGGGTGAGGTGCAAGCTCTGCCGGGAGTCCAGCCTGAGCAGGAGCGGCTGCGCCTGTTTGACGCCGTCGCGGGATTCGTTGGCGCGATCGCCGCGCGGAGTGGCGGCGCGCTCGTGCTCGTACTGGATGATTTGCACTGGGCGGACGAAGCGACTTGCGACCTGCTGGTGCATGTGGCGCGGCGATTGCAGCACGCCCCGCTGCTCGTGCTGGGCGCCTACCGTGACGCGGAGGCCGATGAGAACCGGGCTCTAGGTCGGGCACTGGCCGAGTTGAATCGCCTTCGCCTACTGGAGGTGCTGCGTGTACATCCGTTTGAGCCAAATGAGACCGCGCGCTTAGCAGCGGGGCTCCTGCGCGGCGAGGTCAGACCGCAGGTAATCGATTTGCTCCATCGCCACGCCGAGGGCAATCCGTTCTTCGAGGAGGAGCTGCTGCGTGCCCTGACTGAAGATGGCACGCTGGTCGACAACGCCGGCTCCTGGGAGCTGTCGCGGACCCCTCAGGGACTGTTACCGACTGGGATCCTGGATGCGATCCGGTTGCGCCTGGCGCGTCTGCCGGAGCCGGTCGTCGACATCTTGCGCGTCGCCTCGGTCATCGGGCGTTCCTGGTCACTAGCCTTGTTGGCCCCAGTTGCGGATCTGGACCTCGAACGAGCCGAGGATCTCGTCCTTGTCGCGGTTCGCGCCCGTCTGGTCCGGCCGCAATCGGACGGCGGCTACGCCTTCGTCCATGACAAGGTTCGCGAAGCCCTATATGAGGAAGCCCCCGTCCATCGCCGCCGGCGGCTACATCAGGCGATCGGCGAAGGGCTGGAACGCGAGCCAGCTCAGGAATCTGCGCGACGGCTGGCCGAACTGACCTTTCACTTCGTTCGCGCTAGCGATGTCGAGCGAGGTGTGGCATACGCACTTGACGCCGCCGATCATGCGCTCGCCGCCTCGGCGCCTGCCGAGGCTGTTGAGCACTTTCGCGCGGCAGTAGATCTGCTCGGCCGCTCGGCTGACTACGATGCACGGCGAACGCGGGCCCTGCTCGGGTTGGGCGCGGCGGCGACCCTGAGCGGCGACTATCGCCTGGCCGAGGAGAGTTACCGGTCCGTTGCGCAAACCAGCCTCGAGGCTGGTCAGCACACCGAGGCAGCCCGCGCCTGGCATGGACTGGCCGGCGTCCGTTGGCGCCAGGAGGCGGTGGAGGATGCGCGCGCCGCGTTCGAACAGGCTCTCGCCGTGCTTGGTCCAGTCGACTCTACAGAGGCCGCGGAGACCCTCCTCCGACTGGCCGAGCTGCATGCGGTTAGCCTCGGCCTCGCGGACGCCGGGCTGGCTTACGGCGAACGCGCGTTGGCCATGGTGGAGCGACTCGACGATCGTCGGCTCGAAGCAGCCGTATGTTTCACTATGGGTAGCGTTCGCACATGGCGGTGCGAGCCCGCCGAAGGTCGAGCGCTACTCGAGCGGGCACTCGCCCTGGCCAAGGCTCATGACGATCCAGTTCTGATCGCCGAAGTGTGCGGGATTCTGGCCAGCGCCTGCGCATTCACCGGCGACCTGCGCGCGTCGTTGGCCGTGACTCTCGAGCGCGAGCAGGCGGCATTGCGTACTCAGGATCTGTATCAGCTGCGACACGTGCCTGGCTGGCAAGCGCAGATGGCCATGTTTCGCGGAGATTGGGCGGAGTGTGAACAGCTGCTCGAGCAGGCGCAGCAAGTGGTCGATCGCCTGGAAACCCCCGAGCCGCGCGCGATTGCGCGGTGCATACAGGGCGGCATCGATTATTACCGCGGCCGGTTCCGGGCGGCAGAAGCCGAGTTTCGTGCGGCGTTCGAAGAGATTCGGGCGGTCGAAACCGGCAGTGTCCTGTGGGTTTTGCCATGGCTACCCTGGGCGTTGGCCGAGCTCGGGCGCAGCGACGAGGCACTCGGACTGTGGGCGGAAGTGGAGCATAAACTCAAGAGCCGAGACCCTCGTTCAACCCAGTACGCCTTCGCGGTCGCGATGGCTACATTCGGGTACCAGCGGCTCGGGGCGACCGAACAAGCGGCGGCGTGCTACACGAGGCTGGCGCCCTTCTCGGGAATCTTTATCGCGAGGTTCATGGATCACGCTTTGGGAGTGGCCGCCATCTGTGCCGGTGACCACTTTCAAGCAGCCGCACACCTCACCGCGGCCGAGGCGCAGGCGCGGCGGTCGGGCGCACGGGCAGAGCTTGCGCTCATCGTGTTGCGCCGCGGCCAACTCGAGCACGACCCGGTTGTCGTCACAGAGGGCCTGCGCCTGTGCGATCAACTGGGCATGCAGGCCCTTGCCGGGAGCATCCTCGATCGTCAGCCGCTGCCTGCGCAGCGAGCGATTCCGGGCGGGCTGACCCACCGCGAACTAGAGGTGCTGCGACTCGTCTCTCAAGGACGGACGAATCGCCAGATTGCCGAAGAGCTCGTGCTCAGCGAACGCACCGTCGCCAATCATCTGGGTGCGATTCTGGCCAAGACTGGCTCGGACAATCGGGCCGCGGCCGCCACATTCGCCCTGCGCAATGGCCTCGCCTGAGCAAAAATGACTACTCCGGCCTGACCGCCTTGGGCGCGGGAGGCCGACCGAGATGAGTAGTTCTGACCTTAACCCGGTGTTGTCGAGAGCAGAGTATGGAGGCATCTTCGGGTGAGGTTCACAGACATGACGGCATACGACGCGATTGTGGTTGGCGCCCGGTGCGGCGGCGCTCCGACGGCCATGTTGCTTGCGCGCAAGGGCTACCGCGTGCTGCTGCTCGATCGGGCTACTTTTCCCAGCGACACGTCGACCGCCCACTTCGTGATGCCGCCCGGCGTAGCTAAGTTGGCCGGCTGGGGCCTGCTCGACCGTGTCCGTGCCACGAACTGCCCACACAGCCCAACCTGGCATCTGGACCTGGGGCCGTTCGCCCTGGTGGGCTCGCCTCCGCCAATCGACGGTGTGCAGGGAGCCTATGGCCCGCGTCGGTTCGTGCTCGACAAGATCCTGGTTGATGCAGCGGTGGAAGCCGGTGTCGAGCTGCGCGAGAACTTCTCGGTCCAAGAGCTCCTGACCGACGGCGAGCGTGTGACTGGCATCCGCGGCCGACCGGCCACCGGCGCGACAGTCACCGAGTCGGCGCGAGTTGTGATCGGCGCGGACGGCATGCGCTCGCTGGTCGCACGTGAAGTGCAGGCGCCGAGCTATGCCACCAAGCCACCCATCGCCTGTGCCTACTACGGCTATTTCGGCGACGTCGCGGTCGACAGTGTCGAGTTATATGCTGGCCCGCAGCGTGCGGCCATCGCCTTCGGGACCAACGATCAGCTGACCTGCATCTTTGCTGAGTGGCCGGTGGCCATGTTCAGCGAGGTCCGTGCCGACGTAGAGGGCCAATTCATGGCCTTGCTGGAGGCGTGCTCGACTGGTCTGGCCGAGCGGGTCCGCGGTGGGTGGCACGTCGAACGTTTCATCGGCACCGCGGATATTCCCAACTTCTTCCGCAAGCCGTACGGTCCTGGCTGGGCGTTGGTCGGCGACGCCGGGTATCACAAGGACCCGTACCTGGCGCAGGGCATCAGCGACGCGTTTCGCGATGCGGAGCTACTCGCCGATGCACTCGGCGCCGGCTTTTCAGGCCGACAGCTACTGGACGGTGCGCTCGCGGGCTACGAGGCACAGCGCAACTCGTCGGCGATGCCCCTGTATGAGCTGAACTATCAGCTTGCATCGCTTCAGCCACCGAGCCCGGAGCAGCAGCAACTGTTTGGCGCGTTGTACGGCAACCAGGCCGACACGGATCGCTTCTTCGGCACGCTGTGCGGCACGGTGCCAGTTCAGGAGTTCTTCGCCCCGGACAACCTGGGGCGAATCATGGCTGGCGCATCCGCGCCGGCTACCATGCGCGCGTAAGGGGAGGAACTGATCCATGACCACGCAGACAACCATCAACCCGGCGGTCGCATTTATCCGCGAGGGCGCCCAGGTCGGGCATTGGTATCTCGACGGCACGATGGCGGACGTGACGTCGGAGCAGGCGCACTATGCACCACCCGGTCGCGCCAATCCGATCGGGGCCACCTTTGCCCACGTGGTGTGCTCCGAGGACTTGATTGTCAACGGCATGCTGCGCCAGCAGGCGCCGCTGTTGGCGAGCAGCCACGCCAATACGACAGGTTTGAGCGAGCCAATGCCAATGCCCGGCAGCCCGGACTGGGGAGAGGCGTACGGCGCCTGGGCACGTCGGGTCCAGGTCGACCTTTCCGCGCTAAAGGCGTACGCGGAAGCTGTCTACGCAGCGACCGACACGTACCTAACGAGTCTGTCCGACGCCGACCTCGAGAGCGAGCTGGACCTCAGCGCGGTCGGCTTTGGCACGCGAAAGCTCGGCTGGATGCTCAACCTGCTGGTGTTGAACCATATCGGAACGGAGACCGGGGAGATCAGCGTACTGAAGGGCATCCAGGGCGCGAAGGGGTACCCGTTCTGAGCTTACTCGGAGCGTTTCGCGCTAGAACGTGCGACGGCGCGTCGCAGTGAATAGCCCACGTGAGGATCGGCCGAACCTCACTTGGGCTTGTTTCTGCTGATCCATTGACCCTACCGGCACTACCGAGGTTCTGCCGTCGGACGGCGGCCGATGAGATTTCCATGTGGAGAACGCGGTCACTTGCGCGGAACTTGAATGCTTGAACGCGGAACTTGAATGCGGCCGGCCGCCGACAGGACCGCAGCGCACATCTTGGGCATCAGTCGCTCATACATTGAGCGCAGCTCGATGTCGGTGTCCCGCCGCGCGTTCAGGAGAATGCCGGAGACCCGCAGAGCGCGAGGTGATTGGGCGCGCGGGCACCTGCCCAAGTTGGGCAATCGAGCCGCTCGCGACGCGACTGAACCGCGATCGAAAAAGCCAGGACGCGGGCTTGTGGGGGGCTCAGCCGCGGATGTGAATCCCGGTGCCTGCAGGCGCTAAAGGCGTAAATGGCAGCGCAATAGCGAGAGCAAGTCGCCGAAGCGCGCTATCGACGGTATGCATTGGCTGCTGCGTCCAATTAACGTCGCCGTGAACGGCTACTGCCGTAGGCGGAAAAACCGAGATCTTCGTGCGTGGCATGACAAGCCTCCGACGCAATTAGTACGCGCCGCAACAACCGCCGGATCAGCGAGCCGTGGAAGACTACGCAAGACGCCCCCAACTGAAGCGCGCAGGTGAGACAACCCGCGCGGATTCATGCAATCCAGCAGTGTGATCGCGGGAATGGAATGGGCCGTACTCCGGGATAGGCACTGTGACGGCGCCAACCAGCTCAAATCGTTCCCCTATCGACCGCTGATGGCAGCCGCACCGCGCAA
>WNFC01006030.1_pt1 | contig 13321 bp, 7 predicted proteins | sample 5400541 | NCBI WGS metagenome assembly WNFC01 (sample SAMN13153342, study PRJNA577476) | soil metagenome | isolation source: 120 cm saprolite under Douglas fir tree site 2 hole 2 replicate 1 | place: USA:California | collected 2015-04-18
GTATCTGACGGTGAAGAGCGGTATCGCCAGACTCTCCGCGATGGCTTCGGCTAGGGACGTCTTTCCATTGCCAGGCGGACCGACAAGCAGGACGCGATGCCTCGGTTCGAGTGAATGCGATCGAAGCAGGCTCGCGCGCTGCTGTTCCTCGATAAGCTGGCGAGTGCCGAGGAGCGTTGTCTCCGGCAATTCGAGGTCCTCGAGCAGACGGCGCGGTGTGGTCTCTGATATGAAGTCGCGCGCCCTTTGGGATGCTTCGGGATTCGGTTGTAGCAGTCTTCCCGCGCCGTTTCCGTTAGCGACCATTGCGTGTTCAAGCCGCTCCGCCAGGACCGTGTGCTGCTTCGCACGTTCTTCGGCGGCCATGGCTTCGACTGTACGCTTTACGGTTTGCTGGTCCCCGCTGACACTTGCTTTGACCAGGTTTATCAAGAGATCAGATCTGGCCATTGGAGTGTCCTCCAGGTTGCCGTTGGCGACCGCGACGATCGATCAATTCCGAATCTTCTATACTGATTCCGATTCCGCGCAAAGCTCGCAGCACGACGGTGCGAATGCTTTCACCCTGTTCGGCGCTCATCATCGCAACCTGGCGGCGGACACCTTCAGGCACCATGACCTGAATTGGCACTTGTTTGATTTGTGGCTGTGCCTTCGCAGCTTGAATGCGCCCTCTGGCTTTGGGCGGAATGTTGTTCCCCGTAGTTGAGAGCTGACCTGTCGGCATTATCTATATCGCTCGGTGGAGATCATAGGACATCATGAATTCATGAACAAGCCCGGAAAACTCGCGCGGATGGCCAGCCTTCTGCACCCTGCGGTCTTTAGGTTGCGGTCGTTTTCCGTTCGCGCTGGAGGCGAGCCGCTGCGGCTAGTGGCTCGCTGATTACGAATAAGCCTCGGGCCCAACCACGGGGCGCCGAAGCCGCGTTCCAGACTCTCCTCGCCCTCGGAGCAGCACACAAGCCAAACATCCTATGCTCACATCCGAGCTGCCGAGGATCTTGCGGGCTCACCTACCCACGTCGGGCCCCAAGAAATGGTGGGTGCTGAAACAACCGGATAAGCATAAGCTCGCCAGTTTGATCAGCAAGCCCGGTAGATGGCAGATTTCCGATACGAGCATTCTATCATGAATCGCGATGGGCACTTCCCAATCCGCAGCGGCGAAACCAGTGAAACGGATGGGGGGCGTACGATGCCCCGCGCGGGCTTCTCTCCTTATCCTTCGGCTGCACCTCATGGGCGGACTACTAATCCGCGCGACGTGCAGATCAGAAAGCCGAATGACAAGCTCACCTCTATCGGTTAACCTGCTCGGCTTGAGGAGCTTTAACTGATGGCGTTCATCATGTGCGACGACCATAACCTTTCGGTTGAAGCGGACGGCATCGATCCGCCGGCCGCGCGGAGGCTGATGCTCACCGAGCCCAAAACGAATCCGACGCCGACCGAGCAGGAAGTAATCGAGTTCGGCCACAAACACCGCGAATGCAATATACGAGTTCTGGCCGACTGAAATTGAGTTAGTAGCAGACGTGAGCCTGAGATTTTGAGAGGCAGCCTGCAATGCAGCGCCCGCGGCGATCGTTGCTACTTCGGGGCTCGCCGTGCTTTTCATCCGGAAAAAGCTGACAGAGCCGGAGGTCGCCTCACTTCCGGCGGACCTCACGGCGGATCAGCTTGCCGGATTCGTCGTAATACTCGACGATATCGATGTAACCGCGCTCTTTTGGGTCGTGTTCGATGATCGCAAGCTTGCCGTGTCTGAATTCCTCGATGGTTTCGGGTTTACCATCGAAATCGTCATCGTGGATCTCGCGAATCAGAATGCCGTGCAAATATTCCTGCACGAGATCGACCTTGCCGTTGAAGTTCCGATCGCTCTCAACTTCGACGAGCTCATTATCTTTATAGGTTTTGACCACGTCCGGCTGCCCGTCACCGTTTGTGTCGATGGCAATCTTGTAGGCGTCCTTGTTGATCCGGTATACCCATTGGTCAGGGCGCCCGTCGCGACCACGGTGCGTGACCGTGCGGTCGGGTTCCCGATTGCAGCAGATGAAGCCGAAAGCCAGCGCTGCCATGAAGATTGCGGGTTGCCGCATGCCTCTTTATACTCGGCGCTCCATCTGCTCTCAACTTTGTTGCCTGGTCGCGACGTCGGCGTTGCTCGTGCTGCCGTTGGCCAGCAGCAGGCCAGTTACCGCGCCGATCCTCACCCCACTCGCTACGGAGCTGGTGCCGCTGGGCACGGCCCTGCAATCGCCGCCTAGCTGTTCGCTTGACCTGCCGTCATTGCTTGGTCCAGCCCGCCCAGTTCTGGGACCTTTTGCACCTGCGGTTTTTGGACAGAACGCCAATAGCAAGGGCCGGATTCGCTATCTCACTAGCTTTGGCTTCCTCGATTCACACGCGATAGACATTCCCAACGGTCGTTCTCCTCCTTCGGACTAACTCGCTCGGACAAACGATAGCCCGGCACCTCGACTGTGCCATCAACGGCAGCAGCGTTGCACGTTTGTGCTTGGGGCGGCGAAGCTTTGTCTCCAGTGTGATCTCGTCGCTGCGAGTAGATGCAGGAGGAAAATGTGTTTTTGTGGCTTGCCATGACATTGGCGTTTCTCATGGTTTGGTTGACTCCTATCGGAACCGTGTGGGCGGCAGAACAGCCGTTGACGGTCGAGCAGTTGGTGGAGGTTGCCACCGAAGTGAATCCTCAGGTCAGAGCCGCCAGGGAACAATGGGACGCCGCCCAACATCAGATCTTGCAAAACTATGCGCCGGCAGACCCGATGTTCAGCTACGCGAATCTAGACAGCAGCAAAGATTTCAACGCGGCGGTGCACGCCCATTCGTTGAGCGAAAGTTTCCAGTTTCCAGGAAAAGCGCTGCTACAGGCGGATGAAGCCAAGCGGACCGCCGAGATTGCCGGTTTAACGTATAAGGTGGCGCTGCGCGATCTGCGAGCTGGCGTCGAGACCGCTTACTATCAGATCCTGTTCGATGAGGCTCTGATTGGGATCGAGACCGAGAATATCACGAACCTGAAGCAAGTCGGTCATGTAACACAGATCCAATACACGGCGAACCAGGCGACCCAAGCTGATCTAATCGGCGCCGAGTTCGCTCTCGCTCAAGCTCAGTTGCAGCAACGTGAGTACCAAACCAACCGAGCGAACGAGCGAGTGGTGCTGAACCAACTGCTCTCTCGGAGACCTGGCTCCCCGTTGAACCTTGAGCAGAAGATCCAGCTGAAACGGCTGCAGCTCCGGCTGGATAAAGCGGTCGACACTGCAACGCACGCGCGCCAGGAGATACTCGCAGCCGCGCTCGCAGAGAGAAATTCAACCACCGCGCTGAAGCTCGCGGAGATGGAGTATTTGCCCGACTATACGCTCGGATACGAGTTCGACTACATCCTGCAACCCGGTGCACAGCCGCTTCCCACGGTGACCGAGGGAAATACTTTCTCGATCGGACTCAGCATCCCGATATTTTTCTGGATCCATCAGCGCGAGGACGTCTACTCGGCACAACATTCGCTGCAGGCCGCGCGTTACGGCATGAACTCCGTCCTAAGCCAAACTGAAGCAACCGTCACACAGTTGTACCAATCCGCCCAATTCGCTTACGAGTCCGCACAACAATACCGTGGGTCGCTGATCCCCTTGGCCGACAAGAATTTCAAGGTGTCATTGGTGGCTTACCAAGCGGGCAAAGTTGACTTCCTCACATTGTCTTCGGCGTTGCAGAGCGCGTACGCGGCACGCGTCAATTACCTTCAGAACGCCAATCAGTTCCTCGCCGAAGAAGTGGCGTTGGAGCAGGCGATGGGAACTCCGCTGCCATGAGCCGTGCAGCAACTCCGATGCCGGTCGTGTGCGTGGTCGCTGCGCTTGCACTAGTGGCCGGGTGTCAAAGAGCGCGGGTCGCGGGAGCAGTGGCGCATACCACCCAATCTCTGCCTCGTCTTGAAAGGCAACATGACGGGAGTGATGCGCTCCGCTTCAGCGCGGACCAACTGCGCCGGATGACTTTCGCTACGGTGAACGAGATCCCGCTTCCGGCCGTGCTGGAAGCCAACGGCCAGGTGACCTTCGACGACCGCCGGGTGGCGACAATTATCTCGCGGGTCATGGGGCGGATTGACGAACTGCGGATGTCGCAGTGGGACAAGGTTCGGCGCGGCGAGCAGGTGATGTCGTTATACAGCCCCGACCTCATGACCGCCGAGGCTGAGTACTTGGAAGCGACCTCCAGCGGGAGCCAAACTGGCGGTACCGGCTCGCAGACCGACGTCTTTGGCATGCCGGCAGGCAGCCTGAGCATGACGGCGAACCTGAAGGCAGCCGCGGTGCGCAAGCTCGACCTGCTGGGCTTCTCGCCCGCTGATATCGCGGCGATCCGCTTGCCCAGCGCCTCGGTTTGGATGCGCGCGCCGATCAGCGGAATCATCGTGAGCAAAAACGTGGTGCGTGGCCAGCAGGTCAATCCCGGCGATCAGCTTTTCTCTCTGGCCACACTCGATCAGGTATGGCTCACCGCCGACATTTACCAGGACGACCTTTCCCGCGTGCACGTCGGACAGATGCTTCAGGCCGTGACCGCCGCTTACCCGGATGAGTTGTTTACCGGCGTCATCAACCGCATCAGCCCAAGCATCGATCCAAATACCCACACGCTCCAGCTCCGCTGCCAGATCGTTAACCGTGGGCTGAAGCTTAAACCGCAGATGCTCGCGCGAATTCGGATCCTAACCAAACCGGTCTCGGCGTTGGTAGTCGACGAACGGGCGCTGGTGTTCGATACCGACCGCTATTACGCGTTCGTCCTGGCGCCCGGCGACGCGCTGGCCCGCCGCGAAGTGGCAATCCGGTCGTGGAATGAACGCGGCTACGCACGAGTGGTGCATGGGCTGAGCGTTGGCGATCGAGTCGTCGCCGCCCAATCTGTGGAAATCGACTCGCTTTGGGACCAATCGGGGGCGGAGGATCACGGCGAGCGATGATCGGCCGTTTCACCCAGTTCGCTCTGCGCGCGCGCTTCGTGATAGTCGCCGCCAGCCTCGCGCTGGTGGCGGTCGGCCTGTACTCGTTCTGGACGTTGGACATCGAAGCCTATCCCGACCCGGTACAGCCCCGGGTCGAGATAATCACCCAGCCGCTCGGCCTCAGTGCCGAGGAGGTCGAAAGACTGACCACCGTACCGCTCGAAATCGGGCTCTCCGGAATGCGTGACCTGGAATCGATCCGGTCGATTTCGCTGTTCGGCCTCTCGGATATCAAGTGCTACTTCACCTGGGACAGTGACTATTACTGGGATCGCACAGAAACCATCAACCGGCTCGGGTTCATCAACCTTCCCCAGGGCGTCACTCCGGCAATATCGCCCGAGAATCCGATCGGGGAGATCTATCGTTACACGGTGCAGGCACCGGACCACGACCTCACGCAGGAAAAAGAAGTAGAGGACTGGATCGCCGAGAAACAACTCAAGACCGTGCCGGGCGTGCTAGACGTCACCGGGTTTGGCGGATTAACGAAGGAGTACCACGTCGATGTCGATCCGCAAAAGCTCAACTACTATCAGGTTCCGCTGTCGGCGCTGGTTTCCTCGATAGCCAATTCAAATATCAACGTCGGCGGCAATTATCTTGCTATTGGCAATCAGGTATTCGACGTACGCGGTCTGGGTTTCATCGAATCTCTCAACGACATCAAAGGGATTGTTCTCTCCAGCAGCCGGTCGGTTCCGATTCGCGTGATCAATGTCGCGGATGTGGATGTCGGTTACTCCCCTCGGCTTGGTGCGGTCAGCATGAATCACCGCAAAGAGGTGATTGAGGGGATCGTCCTGATGCGGAAATACGGCAATACGCTGGACACCCTGGCCGGGGTCAAAGCGAAGATCGCGAGCCTGAATGCTTCGAATATAATGCCCCGGGGCTATCGCCTCGTTCCATTCTATGACCGCACCGAACTGGTCGAGACCACGCTGCACACCGTGCTGGAGAACCTGACTATCGGGATGGTCCTGGTGTTTCTGGTCCTCCTGTTTTTTCTGGGAAATATTCGCAGTGCGGTGATTACGGCCGTCAACGTATCGTTGGCGCTCTTGGGTGCCTTTACCCTTATGCGGCTTAGTGACACGCCGGCCAACCTGATTTCGCTGGGCGCGGTCGACTTTGGGATCATCATCGATTCGACAGTCATCGTAGTTGAGAACATCAATCGCCATTTGAGCGCCGATGGCGCGAGCAGGGATCTACGCACCAGCATTCTCAGCGCGTCGCAGGAGGTGGGAGGCGCAATCTTCGTCTCGACGCTCATTTTCGTCATCGCGTTCCTGCCGCTTTTCACCATGCGGGGAGTCGAGGGCGCGATCTTTTCGCCGATGTCGCACACATATGCCTACGCACTCGGCACCGCGATCCTGCTGGCAGTGTCGCTCTCACCCGTACTGAGTTCCTATCTGCTTCGGAAGAACCTGAGGGTATGGAGGAACCCAATTTGGGAGGGGCTCCGCCGGTTCTACCACGCACTCTTTGTGCGTGTGCTGACGTGGCCGCGGCTGACAGTCGGCGTCATTCTCGCGATTATCGCCGGCGTGTTGTCCCTGTTTCCGCTGCTTGGAGGCGAGTTCCTGCCGAAGCTTGAAGAGGGCAATATCTGGGCGCGCGCCACGATGCCACTCAGCGTCTCGCTCAATCGGGCCACCACCGTCGCACAGGAGGCGCGGCGCATCTTCCTGTCATTCCCCGAAGTGTCGATGGTGCTGTCCCAGGTCGGGCGTCCGGACGACGGCACCGATGCCACCGGGTTTTTCAATGCCGAATTCCTGGTTGACCTGAAACCGCCGGATCTGTGGCCCCCACAACTCAACAAGACGGAACTGGTGCGCCGGATGGACCAGAAGCTGCGCGATGCACTGCCGGGGGTTAGTGTCGGTTACTCCCAATACATCGAGGACAACGTGGACGAGGCGCTGTCCGGGGTTAAGGCGGCCAATTCGATCAAGGTCTTCGGCCCTGACCTGCGCGTCGACGAGGATATCGCCAGGCGCGTGATGACCGTGCTGCAAGCGGTTCCGGGGATCCAGGACACCGCGGTATATCGGTCGCTAGGCCAGCCTAACCTACTCATCAAGCCGGACCGGGCGGCGTGCTCGCGCTATGGCATCAACGTTGGCGATGTTGGGGCGGTGGTACAGGCGGCCATCGGCGGTCAGGCCGTGACTCAGGTCCTCGAGGGTGACCGCCGCTTCGATCTAGTGGTCAGATGGATGCCCCAATACCGGCAGAGTCTCGATGCGATCCGCCAGATTCGCATCTCGACCCCCGCGGGAACCGCCATCCCTTTGTCACTGGTCTCCGACATAAGAAGCGCCGAGGGCGCCTCTTTCATCTATCGGGAGCAGTTGGCGCGCTACGTGCCGTTGCGGTTCGCCGTGCGCGGGCGTGATCTGGAAAGCGCCATCGCTGAGGGGAAGGACCGCGTTGCCCGCGAGGTGAAACTGCCCGAGGGCGTTCACCTCGAATGGGCTGGAGAATATGGAGAACTGACGCAAGCGATTCGCCGCCTCAAGTTCGTCGTGCCTTTCTCGCTGGTCCTGATTGCGGCGCTGCTCTATGGCGCCACCTACTCCTGGATCGACACGTTCATCATCATGGCCCAGGTACCGGTCGCTTGCCTCGGGGGCATCCTGGCGCTGCTGCTCACCGGTATTCCGTTCAGCGTGTCGGCGGCGGTTGGCTTCATCTCGATCTTCGGCATCGCGGTGATGGACAGCATCCTGCTGAGCTCCTATATTCGTCAGCTCTGGGAGCAGGGACACCCGTTCCTCGAGTCCATCGTCATGGGTTCGGACCGGCGGCTGCGCGCGACCATGATGACCGACCTCGTCGATGCGCTGGGGTTCCTGCCGGCGGCGCTGTCAACGCGCATCGGCGCTCAGACCCAGAAACCGCTTGCGGTCGTGGTGATCGGCGGCGCACTTGCGATCGCCTTGCTGACCCGGGTGCTTCAGCCGGCGCTGATCTATTTGTGCCACCGCCGAGTGCGCCAAGCCGAAACCCAACCAAACTGACCAGCGCGTTGCCCCGTGTAGCGGTCCTGGATCCGAAGGGCAGGGCCGATTGCCTCAACTGCACCTCCCTTGAGAGAAGCATCCGTGCGAATCCAGCAGGTTCCTGCGCCCGGACTTTGGAAACCTCTCAATTGCCCTGGCGCACACATCTGCTATGAGTGCGAAAGCATTCTGAGCCGAAGTCAAGGCGTGATGGACTCCCGAGCGCTCCGTGCACCCCTCCCTTACCCTCCCCGTATCAAACAACGGGGGAGGGGATAAGACCGCATCCTGAGCTTTGTCCCCTCCCCCATTGTTTGACATGGGGGAGGGCAGGGAGGGGGTGCCTGCCCCCGCCAATACTCACGGCCAACCGCGCTCACTGCAACCCGTCGTTCCTGTCATGAAAGTGAGCGTTGTAGAGTCGGCAGTCCGTTCTGTCATCCCGACCGAAGCGGAGGGATCGCGCGCCGTCTGCGACGCGCAGGCGCAAGCCTCTCGCATGGCCCGGAAGCTTCGTTTGTGCACAGCCCCCAGCATGCGCCCCGAGGAAGGGGCGCGATCCCTCCGCTTCGGTCGGGATGACGGACGTGGCTGGTGTTTCATTTTCGTGCAACGTGGTGGGTCCAACAGACCCGTGAATATCTGGCATGAAAGTAGTGGTTGGTGACGCTGGCAGGCTTTTTTGTCATCCCGGTGAGCCGAAGCCCGAAGCCGACGGGGATTTGCCTGGGCGGTCAGGCACGCTGGTAAAGAGACGAAACCGCTCACAAGGAGCCGTTTGCTTCGATATTGCCTTCTACTTTCGCGCAACGTCATGGGTCTAGCAGGCTGAGGAAAAAGGCCTTCCGCACCCTGCTTTCCCTCTCTGTAATCTCCCCCAGAGGGGGAGAACTAAACACTAGCGGAGCCGAAAGGCGGAGCGAGCTAACGAGTCCGCGAGGTGCGAATCTAAAAAGGAAAGAAGCCAGTTTTATCAGGGCGCGGAAGGATTTTTCATAAAGAAATTGGTTTTTCCGCACCCTGCTAGTGCTCACATCTGCTCGCTCCCAGCATTCAGCCGCGTGCCGCGGCTACTTCGGCGGCCAGATGCTTGCGTTCGTAACGTCTGATAAACGCGGGGCGCCGCCATGCAATGAAGGCCGGCAGAATCAATACGCCGGCGATCATGTTAGTCCCCATCAGGAAGATCAGCAGCACGCTCATTTCATTATGGAACAGCAGCGGTGAGAATGCCCACGGCACGATTCCGCCGATCATCACCGCGAAGGTGCTGAAGACCGCCGCGCCCGTGGTGTGCAAGGCGGTCGAGACTGCCGCGTCAATCGAAGCACCGTTTATTACCTCGTCTTCGATGCGGGCGACCGTGTAGATGCCGTAGTCGACGCCGAGTCCAATCCCCAGTGAAATAACTGGAATAGTGTCAATGGTAAGTCCGATCCCGCGCGCATTCATGTAGACGAAGGCTCCGAAGTTGGCCATTACGCATGAGACGATGAACAGAAGACCGGCCACGAACGAGCGAAAAGTAAAAGCGCAACAGACATAAATCACCAGTAGCACGAAGGTGATGTTGATGAAGTCGAGCTTCTTCAGTACATCGTTCGCCGCCAGAAACAGGCCGGCCGCCCCGCCTAGATAGCTCACACTGACCTTGCTCAATGCCGGATCGGGAATAACGCGCTGCTCAACGAAGCGCCGGATGTCGTCACGCACTTGGTTAAGCCGGGCGTAAGTATGATCCGGCAATAGCAGCCTCATGCATGCGCTCGTCATCTTGGGCGAGTAGGCGAAGAAGCGCTCGATCTCGCCCGGTGCCGTACCGCCCAAAAACATGTACCAGAGATTACCGCCCAATTCCGTGCCGCTGGGGACCACACGGAATTTAGGGAAGCTGTAATGAAAAAGTTGGTTGAGCGGTTCGATCGCGATGTTGGCGAACGAAACAGTTCCCGCCACGTCGCCGTGGCGGATGAGATACGCGCTCAGATCATCCTGCATCCGCAGAACTTCGGGGCCGATGCTCGACTGCAGGTCCGGGTAATTCGGCGTGCTCAGCACGATCCAGCCCTCGTCGGTGGGGGAGAAGCGGCTGACTTCGGCGATGTCGCGGTTGACCTTCGCATCGGGCCGATAGAGCGGTGTGCCCGGCGTCTCATAACCAATCTGCGCGTGTAATCCCGAGCTGACGCCCCACAGTATGAATGCTGCGCCGGCAGCCAACAGCACGCCCCGAAGCAGCCCTGCGGTAACCGGCACCCTTACCAATCCCTCCACCAGGCGATGGGTCATCGAAGGGCGGCGGCCTTCGCGCTTCGGCCACCATCGCTGCTCGCGGATGCGGGGACGCGGCAGATAGCTCATGAAGATCGGCTGGAACACGAACACCATCATCAAGCTCGACGCGAGCCAGACCGCGCCCCCCAGGCCGATTTCTTTGAGCACCGGAATCCCGCCGAATGAAATGAAAATAATTCCGGCGATATCGGCCAGGATCGAGAGCAGGCCGGGCGGCAACATCACGTCCGTGGTGGTCGCGCAGGCCAGCAGCTTATCGTCGAGCCGGTCGAGTTCGTCGAAATAGCGCCCCTGCCATTGAATGCCGTGACTCAGGTCGCGGGCGGTCAGGATGAACGGGATGACCAGCATCACCGGGTCGAAGTTGTAGCCCATCAGGCTGACAAAGCCGAGACCCCATAACGCCGAGAACGAGCCGGTCACGATTGGCGCCCACCAACTGCTGCGCCGGCCCAGGCTCATGTACAAGATGATGAGCATCAGCGCGACAGAGCTGAAGAAGATGACCGTCACCCGCGGCAGGTAGTAATAGCCCCATCCGGAAATCACCGGCTGCCCGACCATGTAGAGATCGGTGTCGTTATCGGAAAATTGGCGCACTAGTTTCTGGAGGTCGTCAAACAGTTCTTTGTAGTCGAGTCCCTCCTCGTTGAAGCTCGCGGTAATCAGCGCGCCCTTGTTATCGCGGGTGATCAGGCCGGCCACCTGCTCGAAATGCGCAGCGACATTCGCACGCAGCCCAGCCAAGGCCTGAGGAGTTTGTGGCACCTTTGGGTACATGAAGTTGGTCGAGATGATTGCCCCGGGGATGACTTTCGGGAACGCCACGCGATACGAGGCAATCGAGAAGATCTCGTTGTGGTCGACCCCGGGCAATATGTTCACCGCGCGCGTCAGGTCCTGGATTTTGGTCAGCGTCGCGACGTTGTAGATGTCGCCATGCCGCACCCGCAGCAATAGAATCAAAGTCTGAGCCCCGCCGTAACGGTATTGATATTTGCGATAGAGCAGGGTGTCCGGATGGCTGGCGGGGAAAAAATTCTCGAACTTGGTCGCAATCTGGACGCGCGCGGCCCAATACGCCATCAGCCCAGTGATCAGTATCAGGATGATTCCGATCGAGGCGCGGTATTGAAGTATATATTTGCCTGGCCGCCAAGGTTCTTTGTCACCCATGTTGGGCATCGATTTGCTCTCCAGCGACTCGCGTGATATTCCGGCGCGTGAAGACGCCAGCCCTCCCCCGGCGACTTCCGCTCAAGGCTAGACTGCATGACACGCCGCCCCGACTCTAGCAAGCCCCGATTGGGAGGCACGGACGAGAAAACGGCCCGGATTTGCAGAAACGAGGCTTGGTGGGACAGGCTTTCTAGCCTGTCGTCCTTCCTCGTCCGAGGCACGAGGGGCTGGAAAGCCGGTCCTACTCAAGAAGCATCGTAGCGGATTGCGATTGCAGAGCCGCTGCGGTTAGATTTCGAACGTAACGGGCGCAGCCGCTCTTAGATTTTCCTCATTCATGCTGCGCACCCTATTGAACCATGATGAAGCGCACCTTTTTTAACGCTTCTCGATCTCAGGAGTGCCGCGCTGAAGTCCGTAAAACCGGATGGTCGTGAAATAGAGCAGTCCGGGCCCGCGGCTTTCAAGCGAATCGATGGCGTGAGGGATTTGTGCCACGACTCGCGACTGCCGCGATTGCTCGGGCTTTTCGGTGGCGCCGTATTGGCCGCTGGCGTAGCCGCACCGCTCATTCATATTCCGATTGCCGGTACTATCAGCTACCTGCGCCACCCCGGCTATTTCAGTAGTTGCAACGTTGGTGAACTGGTAATTGTGGCAGCCGCGGGACTGTCGATCGTGTTGGCATTCTTGAAACGGTTCACACCCTTGTGGCTCACCGGCACGGCCGCGCTGACTCAATTGATCGTAACGCTGGTCACTTTTCATCACAGCTCAGCCGCGATTGTAGCCCGGGCAGACCAACCCGATCTGGTCGACCCAATGCTGATGTGGGCGGGCGCCGCACTCCAGCAAGCGCGTTTGGAATGGGGCATTTGGGTGATCGGAGGCGGCGCATTAATGGTGCTCGCAGCAGCCGCATGGGCAGCCAGTCGAGAAGATAAGAGGTAGGAGCTGAGGTAGAAGATATACGAGGTAGGCACACTAAGGCATCACTCCTTTACTCCTATCTCGTATCTCCTAATCTAGCAGGGTGCGGAAAAACCAACTTCTTAATGAAAAGTCCTTCCGCGCCCTGCGATAAAACTGGCTTCCTTTGATCAACCGGCAACATGGGTAACACTTTTTCACAGTTCCGAAGTGACGCTCGCCGGGCGCGCCGACCTGCAAAGCGGTCATTAAATCCGCGCGCGGCTAGCGCTCCGCTGTTCCGACCGCTTTGCATAAGCGCCACGCTTTCTGTGCAGTGCGGAGCTCGCGTCGCCCCCTAACTGCGCGATGCCGCGACCAGCTGAGGGCGCAAACTGGCTACCGGGCGCTGGGAATCAAGAGCGACGGACGCGTGAGGCTGATGTCTCGGAACGAGAATGATCTCGCAGCTCGATTTCCTATTCTGACGCGGGCTCTCTCAAACATTCCGGACGAAACCATTATAAACGGCGAAATTGTTGCTCTCGACGAAAAAGGTCGACCATCATTCAGCATGCTCCAAAACTGCGGCAGCGCGGGCACGCCGCTTCAGTTTTACGCTTTCGACGTCCTGATCCTTGCAGGAAGGAGGCTGCTCGCGCCACCTTTTACGATCGCTCACCGGTCCAACGGCCAGACCCAGGGGTAGTCTCGATTTCAGGCTAGCGCTTCCAGGGATTTCCGACAATGTAACCAAGCTTCTGGGCGAACTCCGCATCATAGCGAACGATCCGGTCGAAGGACTCATCCTGCCAGACGCGCCCAAAGAGTTTATGCTCGCGTTGCATCTGAGGGGCGGTGAACGACT
>WNFC01014844.1_pt1 | contig 13321 bp, 11 predicted proteins | sample 5400541 | NCBI WGS metagenome assembly WNFC01 (sample SAMN13153342, study PRJNA577476) | soil metagenome | isolation source: 120 cm saprolite under Douglas fir tree site 2 hole 2 replicate 1 | place: USA:California | collected 2015-04-18
ATGCTGATAGCGTCAGCGGTTTCGCCATGCTTGATTAGCTCGCTGACGTAGGACTGCACATTGCGCGCGGGAATGCACCACGCTTCTTCTGAAAGAAGCACGGCGCGCTTGCCGCTATCGGGTACTGCGGCCCAAAATTGTTTGTCGAGGATTTCGCGGTGCGACTCCGCCAGGACGCCCGCTTCGCTCATCTTGTCTTCATGAGCGCCGAGAATCTTTCGCAGATTCTGGATTTCCTGGTTCATACGGTCGAGCATTTGCCGCACTGCGTTGACCTTGACTTCGCCGCGCTCGAAACGCTCCAGTGCGAAGCGAATCGCCAGGTGCTCGGCCAACTGCACAATCACGGATTCGTCCGGCTTGGCGTTCGGTGCTTGCGCCGCCAGGCTCGCAAGCGCCTGTTTCAGTGTGTCTTGCGCGCGGCCCGGCAATTGTCCCATCTGCTCTTGAAACGCACCTGCCGCGGCCACGCCGCCCTGCCCGGTGCCCACGTGCCCAAAACTAGTCAGCGCGCCCAATATCGCGTAAATCTCATCTTCGGTCGGTTCGCCGCGCCCGCTTCCGCCTCTCCCCGCTCCACCACCGCCCCCGAGTGCCCCCGCGACTCCTCCGGCCCTCGCCAAACCTGCTACCACGTCTGATACCTGCACACTCCCATCGCCGCCGCTCTTCCAAAAGCTTCCAACCCTGGCCGTCACTTGACCAGTTGCGCTCGCGCCGGCGCCTGCTCCTTCACCCAAACCGCTCGGGCCGCCAGAGCCGGATCCAAGACCCGAACTTGCATCGCCGCCCGCGCCTGGTCCGCCGCTAGCTGCTCCTGATTGACCAGAAACTCCGGCGGGTCCGTAGCCTCCACGGCCAGCACCAACAACTCCGCCGCCCGTCGAGCCTTGCGCCGCGGCTATCAGTTCGAGCAGCTTCTGGGGATCGTTCAGCCACTTTCTGAATTCATCCTGTTCACCGCCGAGCGAAGCCGCGGCAATCTGCGCCGCCATGCTGGCCTCTTTCAGCCGTGAATCCGTGGCCACAAAACAGATCTCATTGATGCGAATTCCCTGCGAGCCGCTAAGCGCGGATTTCAGTTGCAGCGCTAGTTCGGCGGGTTTGGCTTTGCCGGTCGGGAAAGCACGCGTAAATCGGCCAATTTCCTCTTCCGTGACGGAAGAGAAAAATTGCACGCTGGCCAGGCCCGCCGCGGAAAGCAATTGCGCGAATTGTTTTTCGGCGGGCGAGCCTTCCAGGGGCACCCCATCTAGCAAGAGCTGCGAATTCGTTGCCCCGAGCAATAGCCCCCCGTCTGTCCCCAAAGGGATGGCGGTGCGCAACTCCTGGCAGGCGATCTGGAGCTGTTCGATGGTCCGGGCATGCTCGTAGCCGTACAGGCGGGCAAACTTCAAGAGAATGTTCAAGCTTCTTACGAAGGCGCGTCCGGCTGCTGCTTTTGGGTCTGCTTTCATCCTGCGCCGCGAACTCCAGACTAGGACTTCCTCACTAGTACCATAGGGTTAGGCAATGTTCACCGCAATGGTACAGCGGTCCCATGTGTCCCCGCGGTCAAGCCACCTTAGGACGGGCCAGGCACCTGACCAAACGGACGGGTCACTGGAGTGAAAGGACAGGTAGGAAGGGAGTTTCTCTGTCCAGAAAATTCCTAAATCTCGCGCACTAATTCTTCATAATCGCAACGCGCCCACGGCGTCGCGTGCGATTTGTAACCTGCGCAATCATCGGTAGTCCGCCCAGTTCCAACAATAATTTCCGCAGACGATAGCGTTCATCCAGATCCATGTCCACGAATTCAAAAGCCATCGCTTGCGGCCGTGCCCCGCGAACGATCGCTTGCGCCTTAATGTGGCGCACGCCATAGGTGAATTTCAGTGACAACAACGAGCCGGGAGCCAGATGCCGCTCTCCGGCGCCAATCCCTCCTCCCAGGTTCAATTCCGGGATAGAAAGCCTGAAGTTTTCGCGTAAATTCGTGGTCACGGCAGTGAGATTACGCGAGAGCTTCACGCGCGCATAGCGCCGCTGCCGGATTACAGAGGCCTGGGGCTCGGGATCCAATGGTTCGAGCGTCAATTCCTTGCGATCGATTCCGCTGGCGGCAACTTTTTCCATGCCCACAGCCTTATCGACACGGAGCAGGGCCTGGGCCGCGGCGATTCTCAATTCGTTGGGATACACCCAGCGCCACACTTGCCGCGTTTCCAGAATGTGCTGCAGTAGCGGGCTGGATACTGATGCGTGCAGCCGGCCTAGCGCTTCAACCGCCTTCACTCTCGTGAAACCCGGCGTCTCGTCGTTCTGCACCAGGTCGATCAGCCTTGGGATGCAGCTGGCCTGTCCGCTCATCCCCATTTCATCAATGGCCAGCGGACGAATCATGGAATCCAAGGAATCGTACACGGCCACGAGCAGCCGCGCGCGCTCTGCGGACGGCGCTGCGGAAAGTTGCCGGACGGCGCGATCGTGTGCGGATCGCTGCCATTGCGAGAGCCGTGCCGGCAGAATCTTTTCCACGTTTTCCGGAGAAAGCTGAGTCACCAGCCCAATTGCCTCCGCGGACTCGCCTGCCGGAGCCGTCTGCAGCGTCTCAAGAAGCCGTTGCGTGGCATCCTCTCCCAGGTTGCGTATGATGGTGGTAAGAAGTTCGCAATCCTCACGAAATCCGCAGTGTCCGAATCGGCTGGTGACATAGTGGATGGTGGCCTTGGGCATCAGGCTAAGGATGTCCATCATTCCGTCCGCAATGTGGCCGGTGCGCATCGCTTCTTCGATGAACTCCGGCAACCGTTCTTCCGCGCCGATGCGTGGCCGCAAGCTCTGCGTCGAGCCTGGCCTCTGCGTCTCCACACTTTCCAACGACGAGAGTGCTTGTTGCATCGCCGGATAGCAGCGTTTGGAGGCCGCTTCCTGGCTCAAGCGCACAAACGCCGCACTGACTAGGGTCTGCAATTCCGGCTCGCGCTCGATAGCCAGCTGGTTGCCTAGCTTCTTGATCGCCTCCATCAATGCGCTTCCGTCCCCACTGCCGTACAGTTCACCCAAATCCGAGAGTCCAATCGCGGTCGTTCGGCGAGCCTCCGGCGCTTCCAGTCCCACGCACGAAGCATACTTCATCAGGATCTCGTTGACGGTCTTCAGTTCTCCGCGCCGCAGCATATCTTCCAGGAACGCCCGCACGTTCCGCGGCGGCACGCACCACGCTTCGTCCGAAGTCAGCACTTCTTTCTTGTTCTCTTCCGGCACCTGCTCCCAGAATTCCTGGTCCAGCAATTCCGTGTACGACTGCACGGACAGGCCCGCTTGCGACATCATCTCTTCTTGCGTTGACAGGATCTTGCGCAGCGCTTCAATTTCCGTGTTCATGCGGTCCAGCAATTGTTTCACCGCGTTCACGCGCAGCTCGCCCTTTTCGTAGCTGTCCAGCGCGAAGCGAATCGCCACATGCTCGGCCAGCTTCAGCAGCATTGGTTTGTCGGGCCTGGCATCGGGAGCCTGCGCCGCAAGCCCCGCCAGCGCCTGCTGCAACGTGTATTGGGCGCGCACCGGCATGGCGCTCAGCCGCGATTGGAACGTCGGCACGTCCATGCGGTGTTCTGTGTCTTTGCGCGATTTGCCCAGTTGCGCAAACAATCCCAACATCGAGCGGACATCTTCTTCCTCGACGGTGAATCCACCACCGCCCGTTCCGGCTCCTGTTCCCCCTCCAACTCCCGGCAGACCGGCACCGCCTGCGGGCGCCGCTCCACCTCGTAACAATGCCGAGGCCGTTAGCCATTTTCCCGGTGTAGTTCCTTCGGGACCTCCGGGCCCAACACCGCCACCGGACCCTGCCCCGCCACCTCCACCGGATCCTGCTCCACCACTCCCGCCGACTCCACCCGCCGATCCTCCTCCAGCGGCGCCTGCACCACCTCCGCCTACGCCAGTTCCACCGCCAGTTCCCAGGCCACCACTACCCCCACCAGTGCCAGATCCTCCGGTTCCGGTTCCGGTTCCGCTTCCGCCGCTCCCTCCAAAACCGCCCAGACCCCCGCCACCGCCTCCGGGTCCACTTCCTCTACCGGACCCACCCGTGCCTGTCCCTGTGCCACCTCCGCCGCCACCAGGAACCCCAGAATCCCACAAGCTAGAGCCACCGCCTCCGCTGCCTCCGGAACCACCACTTCCACTCGTTCCCCCACCACTGCCAGTCCCACCGCCGCCTGATCCTCCTGAGCCACCCAATCCAAACCCAGGTCCGCTGCCGCCGGGTCCGTGCCCAGGGCCGCCCATTCCCCCTCCCCCCATCCCGCCACCACCACCGCTCGAGCGCATGCTCTCCGCGGCCAAGATCATTTGCAGCAGCTTGTTGGGATCTTCGAAGAAATCTTTGAACTTGTCGCCAGCCGCCCCGAGTACCTTCTGCGTGAGTTGCGCCGCCACCTTGATGCCCGCCACCGAAGAATCTTCCGCGACGTAGCGGATTTCATTCACCTTGATGCTGGTGTCTCCCGCCAGCGCCGTTTTCAATTGTTCCGCGAGAGAAGATGGTTTGGCATTTCCGCTGGGGAAGGCGCGCACAAACCGCGCGAATTGCGGCTGCGTGAGCAATGGGGAAAAATGGATGCTCGCAATCCCTGAACTTGTCAATAACTGAGCGAAGCTGCGTTCGCCAGCGGCTGATCCGAGCGGCACGCCGTCCAGCAAAATCTGCGTACCCGAGGCGCCAAGAAGCACACCACCGCCGCTGCTGTCATCCAGCGCGTTGCGCAGTTCTTTCCACGTCGTTTCAAACTGCTGCATCGTCTTCACGTGTCCAAACTCGTAAAGACGCGCGAACTTCAGCAGAATGTTCAGGCTGCGGACAAACAAGCCTCCTCGCGCCTCCTGTACCCATCTCAATAACAGATTCCTTGCCTTTTTGGAAACATTGTTGGCCGCATCGTCGCCGCTGTTCGCCCCGAATGGTGCGTCGTCCGCGGCGAATTCACTCCCCGCGGCGGCCTCACCACCTCCATCTTCGCCCGCTGGCCGGAGATCCACTCTAAGTCCAAACGCCGCAAGTATCAGTTGTAGTGGCGGGTCTTTAGACCCGTGTTCTTGTCCTCCGCAACCAGCTTGTAAGACATCATTTCGTTTGACTTACTTTTTTATAGCCGGTATACTTTCCTCGAATCCTCCCACTGGAGCCCAAATGAAGACTGAAGTCTCCACCGTTACCACCAAAGGCCAGTTAGTCATCCCTTCGAAACTTCGCCGCAAGTATTCCATCAAAAAAGGGACCAAGGTGGCCTTCGTGGAAGAGGAAAATCGTCTCATTCTCCAACCGCTCACTCCGGAATTTATCCGCAGTCTCCGTGGCTGCCTCGGCAAAGACTCCAAGGCTCTGGAATTTCTCCTCGAAGAGCGTCGGCGCGAGCGAAAGCTGTGAAGCGCCCCACGCTATGAGGCGTATCGTTCTCGATGCCAGCGCCCTCATAACCTTCTCGGATGACCGTCCCGGCGCCGAAAAGGTCGAGCAACTCATTCAACTCGCCCTCGACGGCAAGCGCGAACTCCTCATGTGCGTCGTCAATTGGGGCGAGGTGTACTATTCCGTCTGGCGCGACCAAGGCCCCGGATTCGCCCACCATATTCTCGCGCAGATTGCCCAACTGCCGATCCACTTGGTCCCAGCGGATGTCGAGCTCGCGCGCCACGCTGCCGAATTCAAAGCCAACTACAATCTCCCCTACGTCGACGGCTTCGCCGCCGCCCTCGCGATCCAGCGCAAAGCCTCCCTCGCCACCAGCGACAAAGACTTCGCATGCATCGAAAAAAAGCTCGACCTCCTCTGGACCACGTAGCCCCGAACTTTCCTAATTCTAGTTTCTGCCTTCTAGTTTCTAATTTTCCGTTGCCGCCGCTGTTCGCCCGCTGGCCGGAGACAAGCCTCCTCATGCCTCCTGTACCCATCTCAATAACAGATTCCTTGCCTTTTTGGAAACACCCCGACCCGTTCCTTCCCCGCTCCTTCCCAGTCTCGAATCGCACTTGCCGCGCCCGAACCTAGCTATAATCCCTCCGACCATGTTTGAACAAGCCTTCAAGAACATCGACGAAGTCCTCCGCAGAGAGGCCGGCTGCACCACTGAACTGGACTACACCGAGCAAACCTCCTGTTTCTGAAATACCTCGACGCCCTCGAACAGGACAAAGCCGATGAAGCCGCCCTCGACCGAAAAAAGTATACTTTCCTGCTCGACAAGCCCTACCGCTGGGACGAATGGGCCGCGCCGAAAGGCAAGGGCGGCCAAATAGACCACAACAAAGCAAAAACCGGCAACGACCTGTGCGACTTCGTAAGCGCCAAACTTTTTCCTTACCTTCATGGTTTCAAGCAGAGGGCCAGCGGCCCCAACACCATCGAATACAAAATCGGCGAAATCTTCGGCGAAATCAAAAACAAGATTCAGAGCGGCTACAACCTCCGCGAAATCATCGACCACACCGACGAGCTCCGCTTCCGCTCGCAAACCGAAAAACACGAGCTGTCCCATCTCTACGAAGCCAAAATCAAAAACATGGGTAATGCTGGCCGCAACGGCGGTGAGTATTACACGCCGCGCCCGCTGATTCGCGCCATCGTCCAAGTCGTTCAGCCCAAACTAGGTGACCGCATCTACGACGGGGCCTGCGGCTCGGCTGGTTTCTTGTGCGAGTCGTTCGTCTACTTAAAGGATAAGAAGAACCTCACGACCAAGGACATCAAAACTCTCCAAGAACGCACCTTCTACGGCAAAGAAAAAAAGTCCCTGGCCTACGTCATCGCCATCATGAACATGATCCTCCACGGCATCGAAGCCCCCAACATCATCCACACCAATGCGCTCCATCAATTCAATGATCGAGTTCAAGCAGATCATCGGGCGCGGCACGCGGCTTTATGACGGCAAGGATTACTTCACGATCTACGATTTCGTGAAGGCGCACCATCATTTCAACGATCCGGAGTGGGACGGCGAACCGCTGGAGCCGGAGCCAAAAGCCGAACCGAAAGCCCCCGGCCCGCCTCGCGAGCCGAAACCAATACCTGAGCCTCTACCGCGCCAACAAAGGATAAAGGTGAGGCTCGCCGACGGCAAAGCCCGCGCGATTCAACACATGATGGTGACCAGCTTCTGGCACCCGGATGGCACGCCAATGTCCGCGCAACAATTCATGGAACTACTATTCGGGAGACTGCCGGACTTTTTCAAGGACGAAGCCGAACTGCGGGCCCTCTGGAGCGTCCCGGACACTCGGGCGAAGCTTCTGCAAGGTCTGGCAGAGAAAGGTTTCGGCTCGGAACAAATGTCGGAGATGCAGAGGATAATCAACGCGGAGAAGAGTGACTTGTTCGACGTGCTGGCGTTCGTCGCCTACGCCTTGCCGACGTTGACGCGCGAAGAAAGGGCGACCAGGGCCAAAGTGCGCATTCGCGCCCAGTTCAGCGACAAACAACAGACCTTTCTCGACTTCGTGCTCGCCCACTACGTGAAGGAAGGTGTGCAAGAGCTAGACCGCGAGAAGCTGACGCCCCTCCTCCGACTCAAGTACAACGATTCCCTAGCCGATGCCGTTGCCGATCTTGGCAAGCCCGAGGAAATTGGCACCGTTTTCTCCGGCTTCCAGAAATATCTCTACCAACAACCTTCGGGAAACGCCCTCTGACACTTTACACTTCTTCCCGCGCCTAACTCCTGCCCCGCCAATCACTTCCAATTTGCTTCAAATTTTCATTGACAAATACTGTACTCATGTGGTAATATGTAGTGTGATCGTTAAGCGTCACTTTAAGTCGTCCGGGGCCGAGCGCCGAACCTCTTCCATTCTCCGTACACACTTCCAAGTTCCGTATCCCGTAAGTCCTGTATTTGCCACTCTTGCGAAAACACCGGGGGTGTGGGGTATTCTTCCCAATTTGGAAAACCTTCCGCGGTCACGACGACGAAAACTTACTTTTCATTCAAGTCCTTTCTTTTCACACTCTTGCGCACTCTTTGGCACGACGCGAAACTCAACTCGTTTCTTTTCAAGCGATTGCGCACTCTTTACCGCAAAACACCCGGGGTGGGGGGAGGTGACCGGCAGAGTCTGCCGAAGCTATCGTGGTCTCAGCACGGCAAACTCGGAAATCGTGAATCCCAGCGCGGCTCCCAAAAACACATCCGACGGGAAGTGCGCCTGCGTCGTTACCCGGGAAAAACTGATCGCCCCTGCCGCGCCGTATGCCACCCACGGTACCCAGCGATGCTGCCGATAACGATGCGCGAACACCGTGGCAATGGAAAACGCTGCTGCCGCGTGACCGGAGGGAAAGCTCGTGCTTGTGCCGCTGAAGCCTTTATGACTGCTGAAGAATGTATCGGAGAAATTGCCATTCGGCGCAATGTCCGAAGGACGCAGCCGCCGCGTCGACACCTTCATCACAATGTCCACGATGGCGCTATCGGCGTAAGCCTCGCCGGCAAGCAGCGCGGTATGTTCCGCGTACGAATCGTGCCGGAAATGTCCCACTACCAGAAACGCCGCGGGAACAATGGCCATTCCCAGGGACGTGTTGCGGCCGGAAAATACGTCGTTGAATCCCTCGAAACTCTGTGTGCGCCGGAAGTACGGCGTATCGTGGGGATCAGCGGCGATCAGCGCCGCCGTCACGCCCGTTACCGCAATCGTAGGCACCCAATGCCGTCCCTTGCCGAGTTGCACCGGGAACAGCCAGATATCTTTCTGATCTTGCAAAAAATTCCGCGGCAGCCTCCGCCAGGAAACCTCGCGCTCCGCTTCTGCTGCTTGCGATTTCTGCGGCGTCTCGTCCGCCGCGACGGTTTGTGGTACATCCTGCGCAGCAGCCGAAGGACACGCGAACGCCATCGCCAGCCACGCCACGCCGCAGCATCCCAGCCACCAGCGCCGCAATTCGCGGAGAGCTCGCGCTTTCGCAGTGCGGTCTGTTCTTCCCCACATGGCTGTTTCAAAAAATCTATCGAATCCGTTCAAGCACCATCTCCGGACCGCGCTGACCACTGTGCTAACTGTGGTATCTTCCGCCTGAAGACGCAACCCGATTTCATCGAGTTTTCTTCCGTTTCATCGGAGTTTCCTCCGGGCATTTCCTGACAATAGTTGGAGTCCCGAAAATGCATTTCCGTTGTCCAACTGCATCCAATCCGGAGTTAGACACCAACATGATAGAGGCTGTCAACTTTCACTCCCAGAGTATAGAATCGGAGCGCAGGCCAATGACCGACCAGCCCCCATCGGATCGCTTCAAGACCGAAATGCCGCAAATTCCCGGCATTTCCGGGTCGCGTTCATCCACGGCGCCGAATCCCGCGGTCAAACTTGTCATCGGACTGCTTGCCGTCCTCCTGGTCCTCTTTGTGGGAGCGCGCTGGGCTCTTCGCCCGAGGCACCGCGCACCGACGATCTCCGAACAACAACCGCAGATCGAAGTTCCTGCGCCCGCGCCCGATCCAAGCACGCTGATTCCCCATGCCACCGATTTGGATCCCGGCATCGCCAAGGCCGAGGAGATGGCCAAGCCGTGGTCCGCGAAGGAATTTTTTATCCGCAATCATCTCACCGGCGATAACGTGTCAGGATTACTCGTTCGTTTGCCGACAGGGCCTCCTTCACAGGCCGGCGGCTACTGGGCCTTCGAACAAAAATCCCCCTTCGGCGATTGCAAATTGGAATACCTCACTGACCTGGAAAAACTCAAGAAAGATTACGGCTTCAGCAATCCGAAACATCCCATGGTCGGCAATCCGTGCAGCCGCACGGTTTTCGATCCGCTGAAAACGACTAATCTTCCCGGCAGTGGTGTATGGGTGCGCGGAAGCATCGTGCAGGGTTCCGACTTGCGGCCGCCGCTGGGCATTGAAATAAAAATCGAAGGCAAGAAGATTCTCGCCGTGAGGACCGAGTAGTTCGCGGATTCCTGGAAACTTTTCCGCTACGCATACCTGAATCTAAATCGGATAAATCATCCAGAAATATCGAATCTTAGAAAACGCACCGGCCAAAGTGGTCCGTAAGTCATAGAAATATTTACAACTTAGTTTGTCTTCCCCCTTGGCGAACAACCTGCAGTTCCCTCACCAAAGACTGATGCTGATTTCTTCCGGCCATTTGTTTTTCGGGAGATTTCAAGTGTCTTGCGTAAAGGGACGCAACTTAAATTCGTTCAAATTGAGGGGGAGCAAATGAATGTTGAGAGAGCAATGAATAGCTATGGGTGTCGAAGCTGGTTAGCAAAAGCAGGATGGCTTTTCGCCGGGACGTTGTTAGCGATCATGCTGTTGGGATTCGAAAGCAAGCCTGCGTACGGCCAAGTAGAAGCGGGAACTGTTTCGGGCACAGTGAAGGATTCAACCGGAGCCGTGGTCGCAGGAGCCACAGTTACAGCGAAGAATCTGGCAACTGGGGCCGAGCGAAGCGCGCAGAGCGGCGACAACGGTCAGTACAGCATCACGGGATTGAATCCCGGGACGTATGAAGTGACCGTGAGCAGTTCGGGATTTGCGGCATTCAAGGCGCGCGCGGAAATCAGTGTTGGCGGGCGCACGGCTGTTGATGCGCAACTGACCGTTTCCGGGCAAGTAACAACGGTAGAGGTGGTGGCGGGAGAGGCAGCGACCGTCAACACCGACTCGCAGGAAATCTCCGAGGTCATTTCCCCTGAGCAGATTGCCCAACTGCCAAGTTTGAACCGCAACGTTTATGACTTCGTAGGGACGGCGGGCAACGTAAGCTCTGGCGATCGCATGGGCAGCGCGAGCGACCAGAACACGGGCACGCGAGGCGTGGGGTACGTGATCAACGGGCAGCGCAGTTCAGGTTCGGAAATATTGCTGGACGGCGCAGAAAACGTGGACCTGTTTACCGCCACGGTGGGGCAGGCCATATCTCCCGACGTGGTTCAGGAATACCGCATCGTAACAAACAACTTCGAAGCACAATATGGGCGTGCTTCCGGTGGAGTGGTCAACGTGCTCACGAAGAGCGGGACATCCTCGTACAATGGGACGGCGTGGGAGTACAACCGTGTTTCTGCGTATACCGCGAACACCTTTGACAACGATTCGAACGGAACTCCAAAAGGCAGCTATGTCCGTAATCAGTTCGGGTACGGATTCGGCGGACCAATCCTTAAAGACAAGTTGTTTTTCTACCAGAGCACGGAGTTTACTCGTGTTCGTAGCAGCGCAAGCAGCCTCTCGCTGGTGCCGACGCCGGAACTACTGGCTTTGACGGCGCCCAACGTCCAAGCCTATTTCACCAAGTATGGCGGCACGACGGCACCGTTCATTTCCACGCTGACCAAGGCCGACCTGAAGACATGCGATCCGGTGACGGGAACCTGTACTACGCGCTACACGCCCGGCGGAACCTTCGACATGGCCGTCGCGGCCGGCACCCCCATTTTCGGCAAAGTGAACTTCAACGTTCCGCAGGACGCCGGCGGCGGTTCTCCGCAGAACACGCACAATATCTTTGGCCGGCTTGATTATGTCCTTAACAATAAGACACAGATGTATTTTCGAGCGAACTGGACAGATGAGGTTGATTTCGCGGGTGCCGCGTTCGGCAGCCCGTACCCGCAATACAACGTCGGGTCCGAAGAGTACGGAAAGGCTTTCTTGTTGAACATCTCGCACACGTTCACGCCGTCGGTGTTCAGCAGCACAAAGCTCAGCTTCAACCGCGTGAACAACAGCGACTCCTACAACACGGCACTCCAGAACACTCCTACTCTGTTTCTCTATAGCAGCGCAAATCTCGCCAACACTGCCGTACAGTTGCCCGGTTTTTTTGACAACCAGACCGGCACGGGGGGTCTTCCCTACGGCGGCCCGGAAAACTCGATTCAGGGCAATGAGGATCTGAACTGGGTTCGAGGCCGGCATACGATGCGCTTCGGCGGCCAGGTGAACTACCAGCAAATGAATCGCGGTTACGGAGCTTACGCTCAAGCAGTGGAGAAAATGGGGAATTTGTCCGCCGACGGATTGGACAACTTTATCAGCGGAAACCTGGTCCTGTTTCAGGCAGCCATCAATCCGCAAGGCCACTTCCCATGTTCGCGAGATGCGTCTGGAGCAATCATTAAGACTGCAGCGTGTACCCTAACTCTACCGGTCAATTCGCCGGCGTTTGCGCGGAGCTACCGCTACCGGGATTTTGCGCTGTATGCACAGGATAGTTGGAAGTTCACACCGAGGCTCACGCTGAATTACGGCTTGAGGTATGAATATTACGGCGTACAACACAATGGCGATGCGAAGCTCGATTCCAATCTTTACTTCGGCAGCGGGACAAACCTGCTCGAACAACTGCGGAATGCGCAGATGCAGCTTGCGCCAAACAGCCCGATCGGGGAACTCTGGAAACCACGATACGGGGACTTGGGGCCGCGCGTGGGTTTCGCCTACGCCCTCACTGGAGATGGCAAGACGAGCATTCGCGGCGGGTACGGAATCAGCTACGAGCGCAACTTCGGCAACGTAACATTTAACATGATCCAAAATCCGCCGAACTACGCCAGCGTGCAGTTGACGGGAGCCAATGCGGGCCAAGTCACCGTAGACGACCTTGGTCCCTTCGCCGGAGCAGCAGGGATGCAAGTGGCGTTGCCACCGAGCAGTCCCCGCCATGTCAATCAAAACATCAAGACCGCACAAACACAGATGTGGAGCCTGTCCGCCGAACGCGAATTGGCAAAGAACACGATACTTTCCGTGGACTACAACGGGGCGCATGGCGTCCATCTGTATGACATCTCGAACTACAATATGTTGGGAGGGGCCCAGGCGTACCTTGGGGATTCGCCAAATTGCCCGCCACCCAGCACAGCCATCTGCTTTACGCGTGTCAATCAACAATGGAGTTCCATCAACACGCGTGGCAGCAATGGCACATCGCATTACAATTCCATGAACGTGAAGGTCCAGAGCCAGAACTTCATGCACTCTGGACTCCTGTTCGTCGCCAACTACACGTATGCTCACTCGTTGGACGATTTGAGCTCCACATTCTCAGAGAGCGCAGGCGGTTCGAACGGCGTTGGCAACCTTGGGTACCTGGATCCGCGAAATCCGATGCTGGACTACGGCAATTCGGACTTCGATATCCGGCACCGGCTGGTGGTCAGCGCTATTTGGCAAGATCCGTTCTTTAAGAGCGGGCGCGGCTTGCAAAGACAGGCTCTGGGTGGCTGGAGCCTCATTCCGGTGTTCACTGCCAGAACGGGAGTGCCTTTCACTATCGTGGACAGCACAAACACGATCGGCGGTAACAGCGCCGTGCCCTC
>WNFC01023820.1_pt1 | contig 13321 bp, 11 predicted proteins | sample 5400541 | NCBI WGS metagenome assembly WNFC01 (sample SAMN13153342, study PRJNA577476) | soil metagenome | isolation source: 120 cm saprolite under Douglas fir tree site 2 hole 2 replicate 1 | place: USA:California | collected 2015-04-18
CTCTGATCGTGATTGAGCGCGAGATCGGCCTGCGGACCTACGTCGAGAGTGGCGTCTCCCTGGAAGCGCACCTTTCTTACGATCTGCTGGCCACTATTTTTCGCCCCAGCGCGCCGCTGCACGATGGAGCGGTAATCGTTCACGGCGACCGGATTGTGGCCGCCGCCTGCTTCCTCCCGCTTTCCATGAATCCGGTACTTTCCACCCAGTTAGGAACGCGGCACCGCGCGGGAATCGGCATCACCGAAGAGACCGACGCGATCTCCATCATCGTCTCCGAAGAAACTGGCGGCATCAGCCTAGCGGTGGCGGGGACCATCGAACGCGATCTGACGGTCGAGCGACTCCGCGAACGTATGGGGAAACTTCTGCGCCGGTATGTGCCCCCAACGCCCATGCCCACGGCAATCGCGGATGGACGAGGGATGGACGAGTCCGAAACTGAAATGCCGATGGGATCCTCCGACTCTCACCTCAAACCCGGAGGTGAAAGATGAGTGCAAAAGATTTCATCCGCCGTTACGTGGCGCACAATCTGGGGTTAAAGGTCCTTTCCCTGCTGCTGGCCATTGCCTTATGGTTTGCAATCTCCGTCGGAAAGCTGCACTGAGCGTAGCCAGGGTGCTACTCCTCATCAACACAAAAGCGCGACTAGTATTGACCGTTTTGGCTGCAGCAGGAATGACTCAGAATGACATCACCGGCAAGACAACTTTTTGGGACTGACGGCATTCGCGGCGTGGCCGGCGAATTTCCGCTTACCGCGGAGAGCATTTTCCTGATCGGGCGCGCCCTTGGCCATGACCTGGGACGAACCAATCCCCGGCCCCGGGTTCTGATCGGCCAGGATACACGCGAGTCCAGCCGCTGGATTGCCGACCGTCTAGCCCTGGGTCTTGTTTCGCGCAACGTGGAGGTACACAGCGCGGGGGTAATAACAACGCCCGGGGTGGCGTATCTGGCGCGCTCGCGAAAGTTCGACGCCGGCGTCGTTATTTCCGCGTCGCACAACCCGTGGACCGACAATGGGATCAAAGTTTTTTCCGGCACCGGATTCAAGCTTCCCGATTCCCACGAATTTTCAATTGAACAAGAAATCTTTGCGCTGTTGCAGGCACGGGAGTCGCATCGTGAGCCCGACACAAAACCCGCGCCAACGCTTCCGGGCGAACACCGATTGCGAGCGGCCTACATCGAGTGGCTAGCGAAAAGCATTCCGACAGACTTGAGCGGTTTGCGCGTGCTAGTGGATTGCGCCCACGGCGCGGCGACGGCGGAAGCGCCGGAGTTGTTCCGCGAATGCCGCATCGGGGCAACCTTCACGCACGCCTCCCCTGATGGCAAGAACATTAACGAACGTTGCGGAGCGCTGTATCCGGAAGCCGTGGCTAAGAAAATCGCCGAAGCGACAGGCGCATTCGACCTGGGCGTGACCTTCGATGGCGATGCCGACCGCGCGCTGTTCAGCGATGCCACTGGACGGGTGGTCAACGGAGACGCCGTGCTGCTGCTGGCCGCACGCGACATGCAGGGCCGCGGCGTGCTTCCTGGCGCCACCATTGTTGCCACCACCATGTCGAACATGGGCCTGGAGATCGCCCTGCAAAGGTCAGGCATCCGCATGTTGCGGGCCAACGTCGGCGACAAATATGTGCTGGAAGAAATGATGAAGACTGGCGCGACCCTGGGCGGAGAGCAATCGGGACACATCATCTTCCGCGACGGTGAAGCCACGACCGGAGACGGCCTGCTGACCGCACTGCGGGTCATGGAAGTGATGGCGCGGAGTGGCAAGTCCCTTGCCGACCTTATCGGTGACCTGAAAGTGTTTCCCCAGAGGATCCAGAATATTCGCGTACGCGAGAAAGTCCCGTTCGAGCACGTCCCCGAAGTGAAGAGCGCTATCGAGGCCGCGCAACGAGAACTCGATGGCAACGGGCGTATTGTAGTGCGCTATTCCGGTACCGAGGCGCAGGCGCGGGTCATGGTGGAAGCGGAATCGGAAGAGAAGATGAATGCGCTGACGAACGGGATCGCGGAGGCAATCAAGAGTGCCCTCGGGTCGTAGAATCATTCGAGGGCGGCCAGATCCCGTCGAAAGTTTGCCCGTCTTGCTCGCCCTCCAGCCCACCTCGTCGCCAGCCATCCTAAGGCGACGCAACAACCCTGAATTCCGGCGCTCTGCTCCACACTTTGAGATCGAGAATCGACAACAACGATTCGGAACCCCACGCCTTGGTCGAGGTCCCATTCGGCGAGAGCGAGGCGTTCACCGCCTCGACTTGATGCTTGCACTCCTACCCAGCTTCCCGCCTCAAGCTCCGGAGTCCATTCACCTTCTAAAGTCAATCTGCAGGGCTGGTATGGAGATCCCATACGCAACTCACGGCAATTAGAAAAAAATGCTTTGATCACGAGATCGCCCTCGTTCCCTCACTCCAGATCCCGCCAGTTCTTCCCCACTCCAATCTCCACCATCAGCGGCACCGAAAGAAGATGCGCACTCTCCATCTGGTCGCGCACCAGGCTGCGCATACCATCCATCTCGGCTTCCGGCACTTCGAACACAAGCTCGTCGTGCACTTGCAGCGTCATTCGTGATTTCAAGCCCCGTTCCAGAATCGCTGCATCAATTCGGATCATTGCGATCTTGATGAGGTCTGCGGCCGTCCCTTGCAACGGCGTGTTGACGGCTGTGCGCTCCGCAAATCCGCGCAGATTGAAATTCTTGCTGTTGACGTCAGGAATCGGGCGCACGCGACCGAAGAGGGTCTTTACTCTCCCGTCGCGGCGAGTATCTTCGAGAGTGCGGTCAATGAACGCCCGCACTCCGCGATATTTTTCGAAATAGGCTTCGATAAACTTCTTGGCCTCGGCGGGCTCAATCCCCAGATTTTGCGAAAGCCCAAACGCCGACAGCCCATAAACGATGCCAAAGTTCACCACCTTCGCCTGCCGCCGGTGGTCGGGTGTGACCATGAGCGGAGGAACTCCGAACACTTGAGAAGCGGTGAGGGTGTGAATATCGTCTCCCCGGCGGAAAGCTTCCACCAGAAGAGGGTCTTTCGAGTAGTGCGCGAGCAAGCGAAGTTCGATCTGCGAATAATCTGCCGCCAGCAGCAGATGCCCAGGCGCAGCCGTAAAAGCTGCACGAATCTCTCGGCCAAGTTCAGTGCGAATCGGAATGTTCTGTAAGTTGGGATTGGCCGATGAAAGTCGGCCAGTCGCAGTTCCGGTCTGATCAAACGTCGTGTGCAGCCGCCCGGTTGCTGGATTCAGCAGCGCCGGAAGTGCATCGACATATGTTGATTTGAGTTTCGAGAGCTGGCGGTATTCCAGCACCAACTTGGGCGCCTGATGTTCCGCCGCCAGTCCTTCCAGAACATCCACGGCTGTTGAAATGGTGCGGCCCTTGCCGTACTTCACCGGCTTCAGCAGATTGAGTTTGTTGAACAACACATCGCCAAGCTGCTTGGGCGAATTGATATTGAATTCCTGGCCGCAACATTGCCAGATTTCTTTGGCCTTGGCCTCAATCTCGCCTACGAGGCGCTCCGACATTTTGTCCAGCACAGCGCGATCAATGGCGACCCCTGCTTCTTCCATGCGCGACAGCACGGGAACCAGCGGAAGATCGACTTCTTCATACAGCTTTCGCAATCCGGCATCTTCGAGGGCCTTGCGCAGCGTGGTGGCAAGACGGCCGGTGATGTCCGCCGCCTCTGCCAACGATCCGCCGACCTTCAGATTGAAGTGGCGCAGCGCGACTTCCGGCAGCGTGTGTGACGAATATGTCGGGTCGAGGAGATAGGAATAGAGTTTGGTATCGTGACGTATCCCAGCGAGCGCAGTTCCTTCCAGTGCGTGCCCCGTAGACTTCCAGTCGTGGATGGCTTTCGGAATTTGCGCATTCGCCAACGCAGAGGCCACGTTCGACATCGCCGGCGAATCGGGGGCAATCGTCAGAGCGGAACCGGGGCTGACGGAAATGGCCGCGGCGCGTTGCGTGCTCGACGGTTTGCTGGCTGCTTTTTCGGGAGCTTCCCCCGCGGTGAGCGGCAGCAGGCCTGACTCCTGGTTGTCTTCTTCCTCGGCTTCTTCCTCTGGCTGGGGAGCCGCAACCTCGGCTTCGATCGCCACCGCCAGCACCGATCCTGGAGCCAGCGCTCTCAGCGCGGACTCCACCTCGTCCGCCGATTCCACCTCGCGATAATTTCCCTCTGCCGCCTCGACTACAGGCAACAGTTCTTTCAACAGCGAGGTGAACTCCAACTCGGTGAAAAGCTCGCGCAGAGCTTCGATGTTAGGTTCGCCCATGCGCATGCCTTCCACATCGAGATCGATATCAACGTCGCACTTGATCGTAACCAGTTGCTTGCTCAGCAGGATCTGTTCACGATTGTTCTGCAAGGACTCGCGGTAGGTTTTCTTCTCTACTTCGGCAGCGCGGTCCAGCGCGGTCTCCAGGCTGCCGAATCGTCGCACAATTTCCACTGAGCCTTTGTCACCGATTCCGGGCGCGCCGGGAATGTTGTCAATGGAATCGCCGCGCAGCGCCATCACGTCCACCACGCGCTGCGGAGGCACGCCCAAAATCTCCTCAACCTTGCCGGCGTCTGCAATCAGATTGTCCTTGGGAGGATTCAACACCAGCACATTCTCATTCACCAGTTGCAGCATATCTTTGTCGCTGGAAACGACGTACACATGCCGGCCCTGTGCCACCGCTTTTGTTGCCAAAGTTCCGATCACGTCGTCGGCCTCGAACCCCGACACTTCGAGTATGGGGATGCGATAAGCCTCAAGCGCGCGCCGGATGTAAGGAATTTGCTGCGCCAGCTCTCCGGGCATCTCGCTGCGATTGGCTTTGTACTCTTTATATTGCTGGTCGCGGAACGTGGGCGCGGCCACGTCGAACACCGCCGCCAGATATTGCGGCGAAAAGTCATCGCGCAACTTGCGCAGCATATTTACAAAAACATAAATCGCCGCCGTCGGCAGCCCCTTGCGCGTGGACATGCTCCGCTGCCGCGCCATGGCGTGATAGGCGCGGAAGATGAACGACATCGTGTCGATAAGAAAGAGCCGGTTCGGATCGTCTCGATGTACGAGAGCGGGTTTGGCCTCCGGCAGGGGAGAGGCAGCTTTCACCTGAGCGCTCGATGATTTGGTTCGTGAGGGCAATAAGTAAGTTTAGCAATTTGATCGACGGCCAGGTGGGGACAGCCGTCCCCGGCTGTCCTTCGGGCCGAAGGCCCGATGTTGCAGTTAAGAGCTGCAAACCCTGTCGAGCTGCGCTCGAAGGACAGCCGGGGACGGCTGTCCCTACACGAGTGATGCTGATTTATCCACCCACCGGGTTGCCAAACACAGTGTTGTAATGCAGCTTAATCACTCCGCAGGTCCCCTGTTCCGGCGAATAGACCACGCAGGTATCAAATGGGCGCGAATAAATGTGCAGACTCGCTGCCCGCTCGCCGAAATGCCGCGGATTTAGCACGCGATGGACGGGATCGGCGGGATCCACCGCACAAGGATGCGAAGGATTCATCTCCACAGTGTCGGTCGGAGTGAGCTGAGATCGTCCCTGGTCGAGGTCCTGCGACACCAGATGAAAATTTTCTACCAGCAACCTGCCGATCGGCACCGCCATCCAACAGTTCTGGTCGCGATGATTGTGAACTGAGCTGACCTGGCCAGCCTCCCAGCAGATAACAATCAATTCGTAAAGCGGCGTCTTGTCGATCAGGTTGCGGGTGTAGTGCTGCCCGTTCCAGGTCAAATAAGGAGCCAGCGCCTCAGACGAAACTGTAGTCCGTTGCAGGAAAGCCAGAATGTCGCCGACGTGATCAAAAGCCGTTTCCGGAAATTTACGCAATTCGGCAGTGAAATCCTGAATCGAAACCTGCTTAGGAATGACCTGGGTGGGCATGACAGCGCCTCCTACAACCCACAGTATAAGCTGTCGGCGAATGCCGGCCATGGCTCGCACTTGGTTGGTATCAGGATATGGCTTTAGCCATATCGAAAATTGATAACAAGATGAAGCGGCCTCAGCCGTCGCCGGCAGCGCCTAAAGGCGCAATCTAATTCGGACGTTTTGCGGCACGCCCGAAGGCGAGTTCGGATCCGAACCCGCAGGCAGCATCCGCGCCCTTCACTCCACCAACATGCAATCCCCGTACGAATAGAACCGGTACCGCTGCTCGACCGCGTGCCTGTACGCCCCCAGCACCTGTTCCGTCCCGCCCAGGGCGCAGACCAACAGCAGCAGAGTGGACTGCGGCAAGTGGAAATTCGTAAGCACTGCTTTGACCACGCGGAACTGAAATCCAGGGTAGATAAACAGATCACTCTCGCCGCTGCCGGGCTGCACGCGTCCATTGAGCCGTGCAGCATTCTCCAAAGTACGTACGGTCGTCGTCCCAATGGCAACTACCCTCCGTTTCTGGTCGAGCGCGCGATTGATTTTTACCGCCGCTGCTTCCGAGATCGCGTAGCGCTCGGAATGCAATTTGTGTTCTTCAACGATTTCCGTTCGCATCGGCTGAAATGTTCCCAATCCAACGTGCAAGGTAATCTCCGTGGTTTCAACGCCTCGCTGCTTGAGGCGTTCGAGACCTTCCGAAGTGAAATGCAATCCAGCGGTGGGCGCCGCCACCGATCCGCGTTCCCGCGCATAGACCGTCTGATAACGCGACCGGTCGCTGTCTCGATCTAGCCGGGCAATATAGGGGGGCAACGGGACGTGTCCCACACGCTCTAACACCGCGAAAAAATCCGCGGCCGGCCCAAAGCGAATGCGCCGCTCGCCGAAGCTTCCTCTTGCCACAATCTCAGCCGCCAGCGCGCTTTTCCCCGATCCATCTTCTCTCCCCTCTCAATCCATCAGCGCCAAACTCCAACTTCTCCCCCACTCCGATTCTCCTTCCCGGACGCACCAGGCATTCCCACTCATTGGGTTCCTGCGAAACTTGTTTGGTCAGTAAAACTTCAATGCGACCCTGCAGAAAGTCTCGCGAAGCGGGATTGTGCGCACTCAGCGGCTGCGCTTTGGAACCGCTTCTCCGGCCATAGAGCCTTGCGGGAAACACACGAGTATTGTTGAAGACGACCAGATCATCCGCACGAAGCAATTCTGGAAAATCGCGAAAGCTGCAGTCTTCAAGAGCGCCGGCGCTGCGGTCTAGACGCAAAAGCCGCGAACCCGCGCGGTCGGCCAAGGGCTCTTGCGCAATGAGCTCTTCGGGAAGATGGTAGGTGAAGTCGGAGACCCGCACGCTGAAAGATTATAGGAACTTGGCTGTTCGCTTCTCTCGCCTCAAACATAAAAAGCCCCCCTTGCGGGAGGCTTTTTGGGGAGGGCGTCGGGCGCATTCCATCCCGTCGTCCTTACGCTCTATTTCTGTTCGGTGGCTGCCGGAGCCGTGGAGCTCGAAGCCAGCTGTTCCAAATCATTCTTCATCAGGCTGATTTCCACTCGGCCGCCGCTCATGCGCTTCGGCTTCGCGCCCTGCTCGTCAGTGGAGGTCGGTAGCGGAGCATTGCCCATGCCGAGAACATAGATCCGGTAAACCGGAATCTCGTGGTTCTCAACCAGGTAGCGGACCACGGCGTCGGCCATCCTGCGTGAAGTGGCGATCGCAGCCTGTCCCTTGCCTGAAGAGAAGCCCTGCACTTCGACGATGTATCCGCGCTGGCCCTTCAGCGGCTCGGCGAGCTGGTCGATAGCACCCTTGGCGTCGGCGCTCAGAATGCTCTGTCCCGGACGGAAACGGATTTCCGTCTGGTTGGTGGCCTTGTACTGATCAATGTTGCTGACTACGCCTTCGACCGTGGTCAGGCGGTTGTTGGCCTGGGTCGCGGTCTGCTGCGCGGAGGTCGCCTTATTGCCCGCGTCAACCGCGTGCTGGTCGGCCTCGCTGGCCTTTGCCGACGCCATCTGGATCCCGGCTTGGGCGCGCGAGTCAGTGTCCTTGATCATCTTCGTGTTGGCGGCGGTGAGCTCATCGAGCTCGTTGACGCGATCACGAATCGGCTGGGTCTGGCGCTGCACGTACTTCTTGCGGGCGAAAGGATTGACCTTGCCCCAGAAGCCTTCGTGGGTCTCAACCGTCAACGGCGCTTTGCCGGTGGCGTTGGAGCTGGCAGTTGACGATGAATTGTCAGGGGTGGTCGAGGCTGCCGGTTGCTGGGCAAGTGCCGGCAGCGCGAGTAGGAAAGCTATGAACAACGCTACCACTGCGCGATTCTTCATTTTTTACATCCTCCGTTGGGGAGCTCCTGGTGGCTCCTCGCTGCACGCCTTACGCGGGCGTGATCGCGATTTGGTGCGTCTCTACTGACAAACTAAAGCCAGCCTTTGGGGCTGCCTGGCCCGCGCTGACGCAACGCATGGCCAAAATTCACGGCGTCTTAGATGCCAACGCCTACAGGGTGTATATCAACTCCCGTGCCAAACTAAGGTATCGACTAAGTTATTGATTTCCTTAGCCATTCTATTCCTCTTGGATGCTCTCGTTCTGGTCATGCGAAGTAAATTTGGCAGGACTGGTATAAAAACTGCGCAGACGAAATATGGTAACCAGGCTGACCGCCGTCATCCGCAACCGCAAGAAACCTTTACCCTTGACGAATCCGGCCCTGCTTTGTACCATCTAATTCACCAGTCAGCTCTTCGGAGCTGACCTTGGATTTCATGCAGAGTGGCTGAGGGACGAGCCCTGTGACGCCACGGCAACCGGACTGGGATCATCTATCCCGGCCGACAGGTGCCAACTCTCGACCCGGAAACGGGGGACATGAGATTCGGGATGCGCGAATTTTTCAGCATTTCCTGAGCCTCTTTTCCCATTTTCCGGGCAAAGAGGATTTCGCTTTTTAGGGCAGTTTTTGGCTCGCTCGTCCCGGCCGCTCAGATTGGGTAGGCAATGCGTTACGAATTGCGCTGTCGGGAGTGCAACCAAAGCTGGGGGAACGTTCCCAAGTCCATTTGCGAGGAGTGTTTCTCGCCGCTGGAAGTTTTCTACGACTACGACTCCATCCGGCACGACTTCACTCGCGAAAAAATCGCCCAGGGCCCTCCCAACATTTGGCGCTACTCGTCGCTGCTGCCTTTGCCGCAGGACTTTCAACCGACGCTGCCCGTCGGATTCACGCCGCTGATCAAAGCCCCGCGCCTCTCCCGGCAGCTTGGCGCGAAGAATCTCTTCTTGAAAAATGACGCTGTCTGCCTGCCGACTTTGAGCTTCAAAGACCGCGTGGTTGCAGTCGCGCTGGCCAACGCCCGCGCCTTCGGATTCGACACTGTCTCCTGCTCTTCCACCGGAAATCTCGCCAACGCCACTGCCGCGCAAGCTGCTCGCAACGGATTCAAGTGCTGGATCTTTATTCCCGCCGATCTGGAGCCGGCAAAAATTATCGGCACCCAAGTTTTTGGCGCGAAGCTGGTCCGCATCTCCGGCAGCTACGATCAGGTGAACCGCCTCTGCTCGCAAATCGCCGACGAGCACAACTGGGGATTCGTCAACGTCAATCTCCGTCCCTACTATGCGGAAGGATCGAAGACATTCGGATACGAAATCGCGGAACAATTGGGCTGGCGCCTGCCCGACAACGTCGTTTGCCCAATGGCTGGCGGATCGTTGATCGTCAAAATCAGGAAAGCTTTTGATGAACTGATTCAACTCGGCTTGGTGGAACCGAAGCCGGTGAAATTCTTCGGCGCACAAGCCACCGGATGCTCTCCGATTTCAACTGCAGTAAAACTCGGCAACACCGAGATTGATCCGCAAAAGCCCTCGACGATTGCGCGATCGCTGGCGATTGGCAATCCCGCCGACGGGCACTACGCAATCGAGACCATCACCAAGAGTGGAGGTTGGTCGGAAGACGTTTCCGATCCCGAGATCGTAAAGTCAATCCAGTTGCTCGCCGAGACTGAAGGCATCTTCACCGAAACCGCCGGCGGTGTGACCGTCGGCTGCGCGCGCAAGCTCTACAAAAGCGACCGCATCCTACCGGACGAAACGACCGTGCTGTGCATCACCGGCAATGGATTGAAGACCACGGACGTGCTCAGCGGCGAATACGAGGCGGAAGAACCGATTGCTCCGAAACTGGCCGAGTTCGAAAAGGTGCTTGCCGGGGAGTTCGAATTGCCCCCAACAGTAGGAGCATGGTAAGTACTTTGTCATCCTGAGCGTAGAGGGAACTTTGCGAAGCGAAGTTGCCTCGGAGTCGAAGGACCCCTAAGATGCCGGCAGTCGTTAAGAACTCCGAAGGGCATTCCCCCCACGGGGCACGGGTAGAATCGCCTAGACTACCACTTTTCGGTCCGGGTGCGAGGGGTCCTTCGACTGCGTTCCTGTTCGCCCGCGAACGAGAACTCCGCTCAGAATGACATTGTAAGACTTCGAAAACACATGAATATTACAGTCCAAATTCCCAGCGCCCTACGCCGCCATACTGGAGGCACCGCCAAGGTGACCTGCGCCGCCACGAACCTGAACGAACTCTTCTCATCGCTCGACGAACAATTCCCTGCCTTGAAACCGCATCTCCGGGATGACGCCGGCCAAATCCGCCGCTTCTTGAATGTTTATGTGAACGAAGAAGACATCCGCTTCCTCGGCGGCCCGAGCTATGCGTTCAAAGATGGCGATGAGGTGCTGCTGGTGCCGTCAATCGCAGGTGGCTAGTTAGCCTTGGTGAACATTCCCATGGCTACGAAGCGAGTGATCACAGCGGCGAAAGCCGTCCCTATTGCAAACAGGACCCATCTGGCGCGCTCCCACACGTCGCGAAATCCAGAGGCTTGGACAAACACATCGACTAAGTACGCGGCGCAGTACGCGACGTTCGCGACCACGGCCAACAAGAACACACCGAGAGCAAGATCAACCGAAAGCACCGCTTTCGATGCCGGGTAGCCCGCGGCGAAGTAGGCGATCACAATGGCTGCAAGCACTGCGTTGTAGATCACACGACGAGGTTCCCAAAATCTTATTGCAGCCGTGAAGTTGTCTCGCAGAGTCAGAGAGTCCATGAGGGGTAAGTTTATGTCATTTTCAAGCATCATTGAAGAGCCACAATGTGTTGGCGTGATCTGCTGTGTTCCCTGTGTTTCCCCGTACCCCGGCGCAATTCTTTCACATTGCTATAATCCCGCAGCATCCTAGATGGCATGAGACCTCGCCTCATACTCGTAACGCTGTTAGCGACCCTGTGCCTCTCCTGCGGCAAGAAAACCCCAAGCCTGAACCTTCTGGTCTGGGAAGGTTACGCCGACCCCTCATTCGTGAAGGCTTTTGAAGAGCAGAACCACTGCAAAGTCTCCGCGTCGTATATGGGATCCAGCGACGAACTGGTCGCCAAGCTGCGCGGCGGCAGCGCCGGGAATTATGACGTCATCTCTCCGTCGAGCGACGTCGCCACGATGATTTCTGAAGCCGGACTGGCTGCGCCTCTCGATCTTTCCAAACTGCCCGCATACGAAAAGCTTTCTCCGAAATTGCGCGCCATGCCGCTTGTCCGCATCAACGGCAGTGTCTATGGTGTCCCGTTTATGTGGGGCCCGAATCCACTGCTTTACGATTCCAAGGCGTTCGCCGCGCCGCCTGTGAGTTGGGCCGCAATGTGGGACCCGAAGCTGAAAGAGAAAGTTTCCGTCTGGGACGATCTCTCCACGGTTTACATGGCGGCGCAGGTCCTCGGATACGACAAGCCTGACCCCAACCATCTTTACAACTTGAGCGATCCCGAACTCGATGCGGTGAAGAACAAGCTGCTGGCGCTGAAGCCAAATATTCGCAAGATCTGGACCACCGGCGGCGAGTTGACGAATCTGTTCGAGAACCATGAAATCGTCGCCGCCATGGGCTGGCCGCTGATGACCAATCAGTTGCGCCAGGCGAATTTCCCAGTCGGCGAGACTATCCCCAAAGAAAACACCACCGGGTGGATTGATCACCTGATGATTACCGCGGGGAGCGAAAATAAAGAACTGGCGTACAAGTTTCTCGAATACATGATCGAGGCGCAGACCCAGAGGAAAGTCACAGACGTCACTGGCTATGCGCCGGCGAACCCCGACGCCGCGAAGTTCATGAGCGCCGAGCAGCAGAAGAGCCTGCACCTCGACAATGTGGACGAATACCAGAAGCGCATCTACTTCTGGCAGAACGTCCCGCGCCGCGCCAAGTACAGCGAAATCTGGAACGAAGTGAAGGCGGCGCAGTAGCTGCTGTGCCTGTGTGGCGCGGACACTCTTGTCCGCGTGTCCGGAGGGAGTGGGAGACTCGCGATTCAAAACAATGGCCGCCGACACCCAGCCTGATGAAGACAGCGCTCCTCTTCTGAGCATCCGTTCCGTCTCCAAGCAGTTCGGCAAACACGTCGTGCTTAACAATATCTCTCTCGACGTCGCCGAAGGCGAGTTCCTCACCATCCTCGGCGAAAGTGGCTCAGGCAAGACCACACTGCTGCGCATTATTGCCGGCTTCGAGTCCGCGAGTTCTGGCGAAGTCTGGATGGGCGGCGAGCGCCTCGACACCCTTCCTCCCTACCAGCGCCGCGTCAACACAGTGTTTCAGAACTACGCGCTGTTCCCGCACCTCACGGTGGAAGAGAATGTAGCCTACGGTCCGCGAGTCGCGAAAACTCCTGCCGACGAAATTCGGAGCCGCGTCGATGAAGCTCTGGCCAAAGTCCGAATGCAAGCTTTCGCAAAATACAAGCCATCCAAGATCAGCGGCGGACAGCAACAACGAGTCGCATTGGCGCGGGCGCTGGTAAACCGCCCGCAGCTATTGCTGCTGGACGAGCCGCTTTCCGCGCTCGACGCCAATCTGCGCCGCCAGATGCAGATGGAATTAAAAACTCTGCAGCGCGAGGTTGGAATCACCTTCATCTTTGTGACTCACGATCAGGAAGAAGCCATGGTCATGTCGGACCGAATCGCGCTGCTGCATGCCGGCGAGTTGGAACAAGTTGCTTCGCCTGATGAAATCTACAGCCGGCCCGCGACCTCATACGCAGCCCAGTTCATCGGCCACACCAATTTGCTGCAAGCCGAAGTGCGGAGTGGGATGGCGAAGTCTGGCTCTTTGTCTTGGCCCACCCACACTGAGGAAGGAAAGGCACTGTTCTCGCTTCGCCCTGAGTGCATTCGCCCCGCACACGACACGCAAAACGCAACCCGATTCCGTGCGCGAGTTCTCGATCATGCATTCCACGGCGCCAGCGAACTGGTACGCGTTGAAACCGTAGACGGGCAGGTGCTAACCGTGCGCACATCGCAGCGCGGATCACTCAGAGGCGA
>WNFC01006035.1_pt1 | contig 13319 bp, 10 predicted proteins | sample 5400541 | NCBI WGS metagenome assembly WNFC01 (sample SAMN13153342, study PRJNA577476) | soil metagenome | isolation source: 120 cm saprolite under Douglas fir tree site 2 hole 2 replicate 1 | place: USA:California | collected 2015-04-18
GAAGCATTCACAATTTCTTTTCTTTTCGACCGTTCTAGTTTTCATGCATCACGATCAATGATCCCCCCCCCTCGTATATCGTAATATATTTCCTGGAGAGCTTGTTGGTCCGGAAGAACATGATATCTGATAATTGACTCTGCTCATGCTTAGATTGATACGAGGCTTGGAACTTTGCAGCCTGCAAATCTAACCGTCACGGTGACGATAGCGCGTCGCGTCAACAGAACGTAATTCCTCCCTTCACGGAGGCTGATGTACGCCCTCGCCAAGCGGGGAGATTTCCTGGATGTAGGCATGGCCCGAGCCACACACCGTGCATCTTTCCCATTAGCAGCGGAATCGTCAACTTTTACTGTAAGAAGTTTGCGAACGGGGGGCCAATCACCCACAGAAGCTGACACGAGCCGGAATCTGCTGCCCCTGTGGGACTTTCCCCATTGTTCATTTGATATTGCGATCAAACCTTGTACAACGGTACGACCATTTGGAGATCTCATGTATGTAAGTTTGTTGGACAGAAAGTCGGTTTGTCTGCCGTACCAGGTCACCGCATACAGTAGCGCTGTCACGGTACTAGTAGCGCACTCTCGGACGAACGCCACTGACGGGCCACGGCCACGGGGCAGGTGATGCGCTCGTGCCCCGCGGTCCGAGACGGCATCGTTCCCACGGCCAACACACACTGGCACTCCTCGCAGCGAAAGAAATTGTTTTTGGTAGTACTGTGCCATACTGCCAGTGTGGCTGGGGTTAACAACCAACGGCGAAGATAAGGACGAGGCGCGGCTCGCAAAATCGCGCTCCACGCTCATAGACCCCAATCAGCGCTGCCCTTTTACTGGCATGCGTCTGTTCCCGCAGAGTCCACACCCGACCCCGATGAGGATGGATGATCTCTCTTCTGTTGGCAAGTGTTCACTAGCACTCCCAATGATTGGTCTCGTTCTCGTGTGTGTGACACCAGGAGAGCCCGGGCCGGCTGTCCCGAGTTGTGGCCACTTCGTGGTTTGAGGCCGAGGCTCCGCGCTTGGTTTGTGGCGCTCATGACCCCGTTCGCCTGTGCTACTAGCTGTTCCAGATTTTGGACACGCCTATCCCTTGCTTCATTGGACTATTACTAGCATCACTATTTGCCGCTATCCGTGCCTCAGATCACCGCAGCCGTTGGCCTCCCCTCAATCATGCCAGGTAAGCCAACGAAATGCTGGCTCGCCCTCGCCCGGAATGTTTTCTGGTTCTCGCTTTTCTCACCACGTTTTCATTTTGGAACGTTTCTACGAGGTATAGAGTAGTAATTTCCTGTAGCTCTTCCGAACTCCACCGCCGCCGGTCAAAGCGCCCCCCTCACAAAAATGTGACGCGACCATGTTGCGTCGGCACTGCGTCGGCTGCCTTTCCTTCCACCTTCCACTGTGGTTATCTGCTCATCCACAACCTGGAGCTCTCCGATGGTTGAAAAAGGTCTCACTCCAAGCTTCAATACCCAGCCCAGGTAACACGCCCATATCCAACACCCACACCGCATCCGACCATCCTCTCTCACATCATCGTCCCAAATTCAATCATGCCCGCCCCTCCCTGCCACGTCGGTGTCGCCTTCTACAGCTTCCCTGGCTTCCCTCTCCAGTGGGTCCTCGTGCTCTCAAGACACCGGCTGTTCGAGGGCACGGCGTGGTGTAATTCCGCCATCGAGACCGTGGACGGCTGGCGCGAGTCCTCAAAGAAGTGCACCCGGTCTCCGGCAGCCCTCGACCCTATGGGGTTCTTCTGTGGCGTCATCCACGTCGCATATTCCTCAGTTCCAATAAAACAATTGCAGGAGGCGGTCTCGAGGTACAAGATTGCCTCGGACGCAGGTCACTTGTCCGTCCCTGATTCGGACATGACCGAGAGATATGTCATCCGTGTGCTCCTGCGTCTCTGCCGCGGACGCTGCGTCAAGCTCCCGACGCAGGACCCGATCGCACTTGCTGACATGATTCGAGGGCGCTCTATTATTTTTCAGGCGGTGCAGTGTTCAGCCACGGATAACACATTCCCTGTCGTCCGACTCATGAAACACGGGATTTCCTATGGTCGCTTGCTTCGTTGATTAGTATCGATTAACACCCATACATTCTTCGCATTGCCTCTAACTACATCACACATAATTCTGATCTCCACCACCCCATATATAGCTATATGCGTGCTAATGTCTCTTTATTTCTCTTATCACTACTCCGTCTAATGCTAGACAACAGGTTAATACTACCTACACGAGGACCACGATGTTTGTTTCCGCGCTTGTGTTTTGATTTAATGCTACAAAATGTCTTACGTTACTGCCTTGGCTGACAAAGTAGAGTACATGTAACCACATAAAAAGACTCGAAAGCGACTCAAATGTAATTAACATCTTGAACACGTGCGTCCACGCTGTGCCTCGGCGACGGCCGATTCACTGGAAGTTGGGTCGGACGCAGGTCGCAAGTGCCCCCCCAAAGACCGGGCCCGACTCTATTGAGATCGGGCATTTTCTGAGGTCCTGGGACAAAAGCGGCAATGGACTGCTCTTGCTCTGGACCACTTGGGCGTTCCAGAAGGTGTCCGTCAGGACTATCTCACTCAAGGAGACAGCATATTTCTCTCCAACTTGATCCATTTCATTCGTCACGCCAATCTCTCCGAGCCCTTTGACCTCGGGGTTGTTGAAACACTTCCCAAATTCGACACACGTAACACTCTTCCGGAGCTGCAGAACGACTTCTGTGCCGTGTGGAATCAACTTGTTCAAGAAGTCCAGAACGGCGACGCATTTTCCATTCTTGTAAGCATCCTCGAAAGGATTCGGCGTCATTACATCGCTTTACACCGAGGCACCGATGCTGCCCCGACCGCGTTCTCCTATAACACTGCTCCTCACGACCACGTTCTCTGGCAACCATCGTCATATCCACCGTGCAACCTCCCCGGCCATCGCCCACACCCGACGCATCAGATTCACGACGTGCCAGTCGTAGAAACCATTCCCACTCCTGCCGCCACTCCATCTGCCAGCGTCCCGTGTTATGATTCTGTTCTAAATCCCATCGTTCCTTCATCGCCATCACTCCTTCCAGATGACATCACAACACACTTAGCAGACGAGTCACCATCACATCTCCCACCCGCCCCAATCATCCGGTCTTCCCACCCTGCTTCTCAGGTGCCTCAACGCAATCCGAGTCCAGCCACTCCCTCCCACTCGGTCGCAAGTATGTCTACAAAAGCCATTGCTTTCCATCCGGCCATTTCGTCTGCGATGACCTCTGACCCTGATCATTCCATTCCAATAGCTAATACGTCCATCTCCCAACTGACCTTCCCCCTCTCGGCTAGTAGCGCTATCGTTGCTACTGTTTCTCTCTCTCGTTCTACGGTGTCTGGTATCATTTTCATCCTCCCCACCCATGCTTCCCAGCAACGCGCCTCCCATTGATTCATTTTCATTGCCGACGTCTTCATCGTCCCACTCTAACCAAGCCTTACTGGTCAGGAAGTCCCTCCCCCAGTTCAACAACTGTCATTTCTCTCCTTGCTGGCCAGAGTCCTTCCGAGTATGGACCCACCGTAGTGCTGGGTGCAGCGACAGATGGCGCACTTGACAATCCCCATGGTCTGAATAACTCATGATCAAACCGCATAGGTCCGCTGGCCCACATCACTAATATCAGCCAGCCACTGACATGACCTCATATCTTTCTTCTCGTTACTTTGATGTGTGAAACGTTCTTCTGACAGCTCTGGTTGTTCGTGGTAGAACGTGAACTCCGCGCGATTTCAAGAACTATGCTTAGCATACCACTTTTGTATTTATTTATTGGTGTTCTAATATCTTTGCTCTTTTCATCATCCCATCAGCGCGTGTGTGTCCTGAGGGTGACGTTGCGTGGTGATTGTACACACGTACTATTCCCGGAAGAGGCTAAATCCGAGTGCATGTATCTTCTCAAGGGTAGGGAGCGCTGTTATGGCATTAGTACGCCATGCCATAGCGCAACGGCCCTGGCGGATGCAATACACCTCTGCGCGGTCTGACACGGCGTCTTCTGCCACTGCCAAACTCTGGATGTGGTGCTGCTCCTCGGCGCCCCGGCATGGTATACTCTGTCGTTATCTTTTCTATCTTTTCTATGGGAAAAAAGGATCTGGCACGGCAGAACAGTACTCTGAATCTACAGGATCGACTGAAAGGAATGAACCAATGCTGTAGTAGGGCCAAACGCGATCGCGCAACATTGGAAACGAGACTACAAACCGAAGAACTAGTGACACTTTGGTCAGCGGCAACAACCCATTACCGATTTCCGAAATTGTTCCGAACGACGCGGTTTTTTTTGTTCTGCCCTTTCTGATGTACAGTAGAACGTGTGACACCCGGTCCGCTGTCGTGAATAGGCACGGGCGTCGGATCCGGAATGGCTTCCGAGCAGGTCAAACGTCCCCTCGGACCAAAGGCGACAGGTCGTGACACTAGTACCGTGTAAGCCTTTTTTTCCCCGCACCAAATTGTGAATGTCATCTTATCTATGCGTCTATAATCTCAGCTTATCGACGGTCTCGCGGTCATCTGTGTGCGAGTTGTAGGACCCAAACTACGAATGACGCATTAATGAGGACTCAATAGGAAATTTATGGCATAAGTACCGGCCGTGACCATTTCCCTCATTTCTGTGTGGTGTTCTTCAGTCTGCCTTTTTACCTCGTCCTCTCTTCAGCCCGACCTATCGAAAACGTGCTACTCATCGTTAGAGAAGTGAGAAATGACTTCGGAGCACATAAGATAATTCGCAGAGTGATGATGAGGAAAATATAGAAGCTGTACAGCACCCGGAGGATGGCAAGAAAAAATGAAAAGAGAAATGAAGAGCTACGTTTGAAGGTATTCGTGAAACGAGTAGGAGGGGGTTAGAGAGGTCGGCGGCGACTTTGAGCCTCAGTTGCTAGCCCTACGCTGGGAAAATCAGCCAGGTTGTGTGAGACGAGCAGTCGGCACGGGTCCGGGCCACCAAGCTTGGAAACAACGCCGGCCTTCTAGGAGATGAGTCTTGTTTGGTTTGAAGACGCAAGGAGGAGTCAGGAGCCATTAAAATTCCGTGCTGAGTGTTGACAGATTGTTTCCGTGATCATATGGCCTTGCTTCATGAGCGCTGTGCCAAAATCAGCGCATGGATTCCGATGCGAGTAGGATATTATCAAGCTAATATATGAGCTCGGTCCACAAACAGTCACGTGATGATGGGTGGCGGCCGTGGCGGCCGCCGCATTTCACGTGGCCTTCCTTCTTATCTCCGGTGCCCACCCCAAGGTGACATCATGTCCCTCGCCACTCTTTCCTTCGCACCATACTCTTCTCAATGGCTCAATCTAACCGCCAAGACCACGAGAGGCTCGATATCAATGACTTGTCAGCCGCAATTCGGGAGGAAGAGCCCGTCTATGGTGATAGCTCAGGGCCTCTTTTCGCCATCTACACAACGAGTACAGAGAAAAGAGATAATAGGGTTTTCGCGCGTTGGCAAAAGGACGCAGATGGGATCATTATCTTTGTATGTCGCAAAAGTCGCCTTCTCCATTGCTGTATACGAATTAGAGAGCCAAATAGAACGGTTTATTCTCCGCCGTCGTCGCAGGGCTTGTCGTCGTATCAATCCAAGACCTCAGGCCTGATCCACAGGAGACGTCTGCCTTCTATCTCCAGAAGATATATCAGCTTCAAGCCGATCCATCCATCCCATCCAGCGTGGCCAACCCTTCACCATTCTCTCCCCCGACTTATGCTATCTGGGTGAATTCACTCTGGTTCTTGAGCTTGGTTATCAGTCTTTCGTGTGCTATGCTGGCAACGTCATTGCAGCAGTGGGCACGTCGATACCTCAGGATCACTCAGAAGTCTGGCCAAAGTCCACATAAGCGGGCGCGGAAGCGTGCATATTTTGCGCATGGCATCCAGAAATTTCAGGTTCCCCGGGTGGTCGAAACATTGCCCGTCCTGGTACATCTTTCCATATTCGTATTCTTCGTGGGCCTCCTCATCTATCTGTTCAATGTCCATCATACGGTGTTCAGCACAGTGATGTGTTGGATAGCACTTTTGACAGTGGTATACGGATCCATCACGTTTATGCCAATGTTTTGGCACGACAGCCCATACTATTCGCCGCTTTCCCAACCCGCTTGGTCCTGTTACACTCGAATTTTGCACGTTGTCCTCAAAGTTCTCTACAGAATAATGACACTTTCCCATGCCTTCAAAGCTCGCCGCCGCATTAGGAAATGGATAGATCCTGGGTCGGAACTAACGCACGCTATCTCGAAACACTCAGCGAGGATCGATCTCCATGTCTTACGGCGGATATTCAGTAATTGTTATGAAGACGATAGCCTAGAAAAAGTATTTGAATCTATCCCTGGCTTCTTCAAATCAGATGAGGTCAACGTTTCTCGTGTGCTTTATAAAGCTCAAGACATGATCGAGGGTGCACTACGTTCCTTCTTGTACAGCACCCTTTCATCGAATTCAGTCCCCGAATCGGTCAAAGTTCGTCGTCTTGCCACTTGCCTCAATACCGCTGGCGATGTACTGCCTCCCACTCTCAAGATATTTGTGGACATATTTAACGGGATGATCCAAGTGACCTGGGATGGAGGGCTTGATTGTGTCAAGACTTGGGATTATCTGAGGTCCTGGGACAAAACCAGCAACGGACGGTTCACCCACTATATACGAGGCGTCATTACCGTCATTGTCGCAAGTGTACAGGATCGCAATAAACACTGGGTTACGCTCGCTCGGGACCACTTGGGCGTTCCGGACCATTTATTCCAAGGTTATCTAAAACACGGCAATAGCGTGCTACTCGCCAACTTGATCCATTTCACCCGCCACGCAAATCGCGCCGAGTCCTTTGCCCTCGACGTCGTGCAATCACTTTCTAGATTCGACACACGTAATACCCTTCCTGAACTGCAGCGCGAGTTCTGTGCCATGTGGAATGATGTTGTTTTCGAAGCCCAGAACGGTGGCCCATTTTCCTATCCTGCACGCTTCCTCGGAGAGATTCACCATCATCACCATCTTATACACCAAGCGGCTGATGCTGCCCCGACAAGTTCCCTGGGCCTCGAGTTCAACCCCGTTTATACCCCCATTCCCTACCGATCATCGTATTCACTCTGTAATATCCACAGACATCGCTCACCACCGATGCACCACACTCACAGCGTGACAGTCGCAGAGGCTGCTCTCCCATCGCCATCGTCCCGTTCGGATGATATCACAACACAGCTCGCAGACGATCTTTTCCCACCTTCCCCAGTCATCCCGCCTTCCTACCTCGGTCGTCAGGTGTCTCAACTCAATCCGAGTTCTACCACTCCCTCTAATTCAGCTGCAAGTACATCAGTACCACCCACTACTCGCCACCCTGCCATTTCCTCTTCGGTGACATCTGACCCTGATCCTTCCACCCTGGTGGCCACTACATCCATCCCCGAACTGATATGGACCCCCTTGGATGTTAACACTATCGATGCTAACACTATCGATGCTGTTCTCCTCTCTCCTTCCATGATCCCTATGGTGTCATTTCCATCTTCCCCACCCCCGCTTCCCGAAGACATGCCTCCCACTCCCACTGATCCACTGTCATCCCCGACGCCTTCATCATCTCAATCTAACAAACCCCCACCCGGTCAGGAACCTCCTTCCTGCAGCTCAACCACCGCGATTCCTATCTTTATTCGACGGAGTTCCCTTGATTATGACCCTGATATTGCGTTGAGTGTAGCAACAGATGATGGTTCGGACAAGTCCCATGGTCAGAAAGACTCATGATCAGTGCGATCAACTCCCATGAGTCCCATGGTGGGCGCCTCGTCATCTACATCAGGTAACCACTGACTCAACAACAGATCTTATCTCGTTACACTGATGCGACTTCTGACGACATGTTAAAATGTGAATTCTCTGCAATTCCGAGTGGTATGTTTATTATGTATTTGTGGTCTAATGTGTTTGTTTTGTCTCTCTAATATTGGAACGTATGCGACGCCCCATTTTCTTCCCTCCCCCCTATGTTGTTACTTATGATATGTATCCAAATTCTGGTCTCGTTCGTTCTCGCGTGGTACCACGTATGGAGCATAGCTTGATACGCAAGTGCCCATTTGCCTCGAATAATCAAAAAGAGTACCACCCGAAGTCTGAGAAGTGAGGGTAAGTACTCCTGAACATAGAACAATCGTCATTCGCAGGGTAGTCAGGAGGATACACCACCCGTGCGGCAGGCAGAGCGTGGCAAGACAACGAAAAAGAAATGAAAAAGATTTGAAGTGTCATGGGAATCCGGGCCGGCACTTCCGAGTCGCGCAAGAGCGAGCGAGCGCGAGATAACGAGGGACTCGGGTTCGCTCCCACACGACTGGAAGTTCACTCAGAGAAGAAGAGAATGATGATACATTCCAAGGCCCGATGCGGGGTGTAGTTGTGTCTATACCACTAGTACTGGCGGTATGCTACATAGTATAATGCTACCATTCTAGTACTATGTCAGTCGCAATACTGTAGTAATCAAAAACATTTGGGTGCATGGAAGCAAACCGCATACAACTATGATACAAGTAGGATAGGTCATGCGAGAAGCATGCCTGTGAGGTAGCAACACAAGAGACAAAGAAGAAAAGACGACGATAAAATATGGGATGCCGAAGCAAACCCCGATTCGGAGGTTGGCGGTACACGTGCGCCCTCCTCCTGCTCGCCTCGGCCTCGGCACACGAAGTTCCAGCACCTAATGTCTTCATGATTCTGCATTCTTTTGAACAAAGTCATTCCCAGGCCATTCACGTAACTCGGACGAATCGAGTGCTGCGCTAGGCACCGAATGGAAACACGTGTTCTGAAGGTTGATGGTCCTATCTGTCAATGGATTGATGGGCCCGCCCGCCCGCCAAACTCTGCCCCTGCCCCTCTTCAACCCGGCATACTGCGTACATTGCTCCGCAAGTGCCCCCCCAAAAACCTGACAGCCTCCAACCTCTTCCTACGCACCACACGTTTTTCAATGTCTCAAGCAGACAGACAAGATCCTGAGAAGGGGAACGTCATAGGTATGTTTTCCGCAGCTCTGCTTTGCCATAGTCAAATCCACTGACCGATATTATAGATGAAAAATATGACCAGCGTCCCTCAGGACCGATTCACTGAAGAGAGAGAACGTTGGTGATAGTTCGGGGCCACTTTTCACCATGTATTCAAACTTTGCGGAGGAAGAAGATAAAGAGATGACCGAATGTTGGAAAAAGGATGCCAATGGCATCATTATCTTCGTACGTCCAGAGTCCACCTTTATGTACTGGTGGGGACTGATTTAAAAGCCAAATAGACTGGTTTATTCTCTGCCGTCGTCGCTGCACTCGTCGCTGTATCAATCCAAGACCTCCGGCCAAATCCTCAGGATACATCCGCATTTTATCTCGGGAAACTTTATGAACTTCAAGCCGACCCGAATGCACCGCGCCCATCCACGCCATCCACCGTGGCCACTCCCCGGCATTCTCTCCATCAACGTATGCTGTCTGGGTAAACTCACTCTGGTTCTTGAGCTTGGTCATCAGCCTTTCATCCGCGATGCTGGCGACATTGTTGCTGCAGTGGTCACGTCGATACCTCAGGATCACTCAGCCACCACGATGTGAACCACACAAGCGGGCGCGTGCTCGTGCATTCTTTGCGATAGGAGTCGAGAAATTTCATGTTCCCTGGGCGGTCAACGCATTGCCTGCGATGGTTCATCTTTCATTATTCATCTTCTTCGCGGGCCTTCTCGTCTATCTATTCAACATCCATCATACTGTGTTCAAAGTGGTGGTTTGTTGGGTGGCACTTTTGACGACAGTATACGCATTCATCACATTTATGCCATTTTTTTGGCATGACAGCCCTTACTATTCGCCGCTTTCCACAACAATTTGGTTCCTTTCAGGCATACTTCCGTATGCTGTCCTCAAAGTTCCTCATATCATAGCACGACTTTTCTCTTTTCGAGTTGAAAGCTCCATCTTTCGGTTGAGGGAGCGTTGCCGCACCTGGGGCTTCGAGGGTCTGGAGGCAGCAGCAAAAGAAGCTATGTCAAAGCGACTATCGGAGATTGATGGCCACGTCTTGGATTGGACAGCCGATGCTCTGGGCGAAGATGGTGCATTCGAAAAATTCATCGAAACTATCCCTGGCTTTTATCAATCAGATGAGGTCAAGGATATTCCTGAATCGGCTGATTGGTCGATCCTGAGTCCACTCAGGGGATTCTTGTTCCGCACCTTGTCATCGAATTCAATCTCGGGGTCAGTCAAAACTCGTCGGCTCGCACTCTGCTTCGACGCTGCCAATCAGCTGCGTTCCAGTGCGCTTGAGGACACGTTTGAACACCTTATCCATATAAACTGGAGTACGGCCGATTCTGTTGAGATCGGATATTTTCTGAGATCCTTGGACAAAAGCAGCAAAGGATGGTTGACCCCAATTATACCAGGCATAATTGCCCATATTGTTGCGCGTGTGTGGGAGGACGATGATCGTTGGACCGCTCTCGCTCTGGAACACTTAGACATTCCGAAAAGTGTCCTTCGGGAGTATCTTACACAAGGAGACAGCCTGTTACTCGCCAACTTGATCCAATTCACACGCCACACCAATCGCTCCCACAGCTTTGCCCTTGATGCTGTTTTGGCAGGACTTTATGAATTTGACATCTGTAATACTCTAACTGAATTGCAGCACGACTTCTGTGCCGTGTGGAATGAAGTTGTTCGAGAGGCCCAGAACGGTCGTTTAAATTCTTGTCCTGTACACATCCTCAATGCGCTTCGGCATCATTACATCGCTTTACACCGAGGCACCGATGCTGCCCCGACTGCGTTCGCAGAAGATACCAATGGTTTCAATCCTTTCGACCCCATTCTCCGCAAACCCTCGTCGTATCCACTGTGCAACATCCCCAGCCATCACTCGCGTCCGACGCACCATGTCCACGACGTGGCAGTTGCAGAGGCCGTTCCCCCTCCTGCCGCCACTTCATTTTCCGTCCCGCGTGATTCTGTTCTAACTGCCATCGCCCCGCCCCTTCCGGATGATATTACAGCACACCCCACAGACAAGCCATCATTACATATCCTGCTTACCCTACTCGTCCTATCCTACTACCCAGCTCCTCAGGTGCCTCAACCGAATCCGAGTCCTACCATTCCCTCCGACTCAGCCGTAATGTCAACACCGACCGCTCCTTTGTCTGTCATAACCCCTGCTACATCCATCCCACAAGTGACGAGTCTTCTTTCGGCTCGTGGCCTTATCACTGCTATTCATTACAGTCCAGATTATCTTCCACCCTCAACACAGGCTGCTACTTTGTCCGCAGTGAGTCCTGCTACATCCATCCCACAAATGACGAGTCCACCTTCGGCCCGTAGCCTTATCGCTGCTCCTCATCACAGTCCAGATTACCTTTCTCCCTCTCCTCTCACGGTGCTTGTGGTATCCCTTTCATCCTCCCTATCCTCGCTTCTCAGCAATATGTCTACCTTTGTTTCACTCTCATCCCCAACGTCGTCAATGTCTCAGTCTAACCAATCCTCACCTGGTCAGGAAGTTCCTCTGGTGGAATCTGGAGCTTCGGGGAGGATGGGCAGGTGAACAGCACGGGCACTCGATGTACGTCGGTGCGTCGTAGGCAAGCTCAAGCGGAGCCCAGCGTGTACTTAGGAATTGTGGTATGCCATTGGTGTGCCTCGTCTTAGTATGGTGTCGCCACACAGGCGTGCTGAGCACCCACGCCTCGTTTTGTTTTCTCCTGCCCGAATCGCGCTTTCGATTTATTCACTTTGATCAGGTTTGTTTTCATTACTAGTATCACTGTATGTATGGAGGCGTCGTGCGGCAGCGCCCGTGTCCCCTAACTCGTTTGACTCGCCCTTTGTTCAGATCGTCTCGGAGTTGGTCGGCCCGCAGGCCGCCAGGGCTGGCACAGTGGCCGGCGCGATGCCCTTTCGTCTCGCCATCATCGATCATCTCAAGTGCATGTGCGCGCACTCGACCATGGGCTCTCCGCTCTTATGTCCCTTATCTATCCCTCTTCCCTCTTGCTTGTGAGTACGTAATCGCGTGTTGTGCGCTGACAATGCCAGTGCATTTCCATGTGTGACCCCCAGGTCGGTCCGCTCTAAGGTGGACATGGGCATTGAGCTCGGAGTGGCTTCGAAGTTTCCAGGTATCCAATTCGAGCCTGTATTTAATCTGATGTCTCTGCCCGTACCAAACGCCCTTCGACTGGAGCGGGTTGTTACCTCTCTCCTGCTTGGCCAACATCGCGCACACGCTTCCCAGCCACTTCACCGCGCTTCATTACACGCTTAGATCGAGTTCGTTTTACCTTTCATAGAATGCGCGCCCCCTATTCTTTCGTCACTGTTATATCCCTATATCCAACTACGTCTTTCTTTTCACACTGACTCTACTTTACTGAAAAGAAACTGCTCTCCCTTCTCCGTTTGTGTCCCTCTGCCGTCACTGAAATTTAGTTTCGATCCCCACCCTCTGGAGCAATTGGCATGGCGTGTGAAATGGATCAAGTTGGCGAGTAACAGGCCGTCTCCTTGTGCAAGATAGCCCCAAAGAACACCTTCCTGAATGCCCAAGTGGTCCCGGGCGAGAGTAGTCCAATGACCATCGCCCTCCCGCACACTTGCGACGATTTGGGTAATTATGCCTGGTATAATCGGGGTCAACCGTCCTTTTCTGCATTTGTCCAAGGATCTCAGAAAATATACGATCTCAACAAAATCGGCCGCACTCCAGTTTACATAGATAAGGTCTTCAAACATGCCCCAAAGTACATTGGAACACAGCCCATTGGCAGCATCCAAGCAGAGTGTGAGTCGACGAGTTTTGACCGAACTGGACGGTCACCCTCCCACACACAGCGGTCTCTACTGTCCATGTCGTTTGTTGTGTAATGTTTTGTATGACAGGGTTTCCGACTCTTTATTTTTCCCATTCCAGGGAGCTCTCTTTCAAGTTGTTCATAACTCTCGTGAAAACAAATTAGGTAATATGCGTTCATAATATGGTAGTAAAAGTAAAGTCATCCGATTCAGTCGTAACGAATCGGTACAGTACAATGATCCTCGAGCGATCGCTCTCTCAGACGTGCGTCAAGATAGAAGAGTGATGCTCGTTGACATGGCGTTTCTGTACGGTTATAATATTAGTCGCATACGCATTATCGTTCATAATATCGAGG
>WNFC01037988.1_pt1 | contig 13319 bp, 14 predicted proteins | sample 5400541 | NCBI WGS metagenome assembly WNFC01 (sample SAMN13153342, study PRJNA577476) | soil metagenome | isolation source: 120 cm saprolite under Douglas fir tree site 2 hole 2 replicate 1 | place: USA:California | collected 2015-04-18
TAGAGGGGGCCGGCCATCGTCGCTGACAATCTCGCCGTCGCGCATGCGCACGATGCGGCCCGCGTGGGCGGCGACTTCGCGGGCGTGCGCCACCAGCACAAAGGTCTGTTGGTTCTCCTGATTGAGCCGATCGATCAAGGCCATGACGTCCTCGGCGGACTCGGAATCGAGGTTGCCCGTCGGCTCGTCGGCAAAGATCACCGCTGGCTCGGTCGCCAGCGCGCGCGCAATGGCCACCCGCTGCTGCTGACCACCTGACAACTCACTGGGTCGATGCTTCAGGCGATTTTCGAGACCCACAACCTCGAGCGAGCGCAGCGCGCGCCGACGTGCCTCCCCCGCCGATCGCCCTGACAACAGCAGCGGCAGCTCCACATTCTCGAGCGCGTTCAAAACGGGCAGCAGGTTATAGCTTTGGAACACCAGGCCCACCCGCCGCGCGCGCTGGTCCGCCTTTTGCCCGTCTGACAGACGGCCCAGGCTCTGCCCCTCGAGCAGCACTTCACCCGACTCGAAGTCTTCTAATCCCGCCAGGCAGTGCAGCAGGGTGGTCTTGCCGCAGCCCGACGGCCCAACGATCGCCACGATCTCGCCCCGTTCGATGCGCAGGCTGACGCCTTTTAGCGCGGGCACGCGTAGGCGGCCCATGACGTAGGTCTTGAACAGCCCGCGCGCTTCTACGGGCGCCACCTCGCGTGCCGTATCCAGCTGAGGTAGCTGGGTGTCGGTTCGACCCCAGAACTTACGACCGAGCATCCAATACCGCGCCGAACACGTCGGCGAGCGCCTGGTACCCCTCGGAGCTGGGATGGAAGCCATCGGTCGACAGGTACTCGGGGTGCTGGGCGACGTCCTGCCAGGTCGAATACAGATCGACGAGCGTGTCGCCGTGCCGCGCGGTAGTGTCGGCGATGGCGTTGTTCCAGCGATCGACTTCGGCCCGCAGCGGCTTGGCGTCAATGCCCCTGTACGCCGCCAGCCCGCCCAGATCGGGCACGTTGCCGACCAGCACTCGGGCATGGGTCGTTTCCAGCTGGCCCAGGAGTGTGTCCAGATCAACGGCGTAGCGCTCGAGCGAGACCCGCGCGTTGAGATCGTTGACGGCCAGCCAGACGGTCACGATGTCCGGCTGCGCATCGAGTGCTGGCCCGAGCTGCTCGTCCAAGGCTTGCGCCAGCGTCGAGCCGCTGACGCCCAGGTTGATGACCCGCGCCTCAGGGCCTAGCCGCGCTCCGAGCCGCGGCACCCAGCCCTCGGTGGCCGGATCCTTGGCGCCGATACCCACTGCGTCGGATGCGCCAATGGCCACATACGTCAAAGGCCGCGCTGCCTGCGCCCGCGCCGAGCAACCGCTGGCACAGATCGCCACCAACAGCCCTGCCAGCACCAAAAAGCGCACCCATCGCATGGTGCGCAAATGCTAGTGGACAGACCCGCCGACGAGCAGCATAAGCGCCGTACGATAGGCGCCGTGTTGCGCGCACGCCTCCTTAGCATTCGCCGCACGCTCGGCGAAGTGCTTTATGGCATGGCCGTGCACGACATGGTCCGCCATGTCCAGCGCACGCGCGGGAGCATGGAGCATCTCTTCCTCCTGATCACGCTGGGCGACCTGGTGGGCGTGCCGATCTTGCCGCCGTACTACAGCTTGCGACTGCTGCCGTATGTCGTGCCCGAGATCAACTCGTGGAAACGGCGGTTGCTGCGCGAGCGGGACATCACCGACTTACTCGGTTAGCACGCGCGGGAACAGCGGCGGGCCACTCACCACCTCCCCACGACGTACCGCGCCGAACCAGCCCTGGCCAACTGCAGGCGCCGATCCCGCCAGGCGTCGGTGCGCTTCGGCGGCCGCGCGCGGGATGATCGGCGCGTAGTACCACGCGGCCAGGCGCGCCGCTTCGACCAGGTGATCCAGGACTACCCCGAGCCGCGCGGTCTCGCCCGCCTTGGCCAGCTCCCATGGCGCCGTGAGCTGGGCATACCTGTTCGCCTGATTGACAAACTCGCCGATGGCGGTGACGGCCTCGTCCAGCGCCAAACCTGCGAACGCCGCCGACACGTGTTCGGCGAGGACGTTGGCATGCGTGCGCAGTGTCGCCTCAGGGGCGGTCAGATCGCCGTCAACAGAGGCAGGGACGGCATTGCGGCTGGCGAGCGCAGTCGCCCGCTGCACCAGGTTGCCGAAGTCGTTCGCCAGCTCGGCGTTGTAGCGCGCCACCAGCGCCGACCGCGTGTAGTCGCCATCCTGGCCAAACGCGATGGCGCGCAGGAAGTAGTAGCGCACTGCATCGGAGCCGAACTCAGCCGCCAATTCAGAAGGATCAACCGTATTCCCCGTCGTTTTGGAGATCTTGTGCCGATCCTTGGTCAGCCAGCCGTGGGCGAAGACCTGCCGCGGCAGCGGCAGTCCTGCGCTCAGCAGGAGCGCCGGCCAGTACAGACAGTGAAAGCGGATGATCTCCTTGCCGACCAGGTGCAGGTCGGCGGGCCAGTAGCGCTCGAACGTGGCCGGATCGTCGGGGAAGCCGACGCCCGTCAGGTAATTCGCCAGCGCGTCAACCCAGACGTAGATCACCTCGTCGGTCGAGTCGGGCACCGGTATGCCCCAGCGCACCAGTCGACGGCTGGCCGAGAAGTCGCGCAGGCCCTCGGCCAGCGCGCCGAGCACCTCGTTGCGCCGCGACTCGGGCTGAACAAAGTCCGTGTCGCGGACTAGTTGCTCGAGCTGGTCCTGGTAGCGCGACAGGCGGAAAAACCAGTTCTCTTCCCTGATCTGGTCGCACGGCAGGCCGTGCACGGGGCAGTTCTGACCGACCAGCTCGTCGGGTTGGTAGTAGGCCTCGCAGCGCGGGCAGTACTGGCCCTCGTACACCCCGCGGTACAGGTCGCCGCTGGTCTGCAGCCTTTGCCACAGCTCGAGGACGGCGCGTCGATGCGCGGGGTCGGTGGTGCGCACAAAGCCGTCCAACTGAGACCAGAGCTCGCGGAAGCTGGCGGCAATTCCGTCCACCTGCTCCTTCGGAGTTATGCCCCGCTGCGCGGCGATACGCTCGATGTTCACTCCGTGCTCGTCGGTGCCCGTGAGCAGAAAAACGTCGCGTCCGTGCAAGCGTTGGTAGCGGGCGATGGCATCGGCAGCGACGGTCGCGTAGGCGTGGCCAATATGGGGTGCGTCATTGGCGTAATAAATCGGGGTAGTCAAGTAGTAGGCGGTCATGATCGGCAGTCTCCGTGGCTGAAAAGCGGACCAACGGTGGGCAAGGAAAAGCCCCGCACACGGCGGGGCTCGCTCGTCTAGCCGGAGGACGCGACGGGTTTAATCGAACCCGTCAGACTGCCCGGACCGACAGACGAGCGCAACGCATAGCCATAGTTTTTCGCGCCTCGTCTGTCATGGTCCGAGAGTATAGCGCGGGGATCACCCCGAACCTGGTGGGATCAGCCTGGGGCGGCCCCCTGGGTGCCCACGTACAACGCATAGAGTGACGTGCTGCCGCACATGAACAGGCGGTTGCGCTTGGGCCCGCCGAAGCAGATGTTGGCCACGACCTCGGGGATTCTGACCCGGCCGAGTAGTTTGCCGGACGGATCCCACACGGTCACGCCGCTGTAACCCACATTGCGCCCAGCGTTGCTGGAGATCCAGACATTGCCGTTCATGTCGCAGCGCATGCCATCGGGTCCGCAGCTGATCCCGTCAACCATGCAGTCGGTGAAGAGCCGCTTGTTGGTCGCCTTGTTATCCGCCCCGACGTCGAACGCGTAGACCTTGCCGTCGCCGCCGACCGAGTCGCCCGGGCCTTTGCCAGTGCTGATGACGTACAGCGTCTTCTGATCTGGCGAGAGCAGAATGCCGTTTGGATCGTGGACCTGGTCCTCGGTGACGACCACGTCCAGCCGGCCACTCGGATCCCAGCGGTAGCACTGGGTTGGCAGCTCGCGCTTGAGCGTGCCCGCCTCTGGCTCGGGCTGACCGATGCGCCCGTTCTGGTGACCGTTGGCGTTGGCCGGACCACCTGGTGCATCAGCGGCGCCCTCGTATGCCTGGGCGCCGTAGGGCGGATCGGTGAACCAGAGGCTGCCATCGGTGTGCGGCACCACATCGTTGGGCGAGTTCAGGTGTTTGCCCTGGTAGCTGTCGGCAATGATGGTGATTGAGCCGTCGAGCTCGTAGCGCACGACCCGCCGTGTCAGATGTTCGCACGAGATCTGACGGCCCTGGTAGTCGAAGGTGTTGCCATTGCTGTTGTTTGACGGCTCGCGGAGGACGCTCACGTGCCCATCGTCCTCCAGCCAGCGTATTTGGCGGTTATTCGGGATGTCGCTACACATGAAGTAGCGACCTTCGCTGTTCCAGGCGGGGCCCTCCAACCACAGGGGCGGCTTGCCGTTGATGTCGCCATGCCATATGCGCTGGATCGTCGTGTTGCCCTGAGTGATATCGCCGAACGCCGGGTCGACCGCGATCACGTCCGGATCGCTGAAGTAGGTGCTCGGCGCGCCGTTTGGGCTGAAATCGCGCGGCGGACTGGTCGTCGTGGTTGCCGGCGTAGCCGGGCCGGCTCCACCCGGTGGATTTGGTATGCCCTGTGCGTTTGGCGCGGCGAACGCGCCGGTTGGCCCAACCGCGACAGCGCCGGCCACGGCCGCGACAGCCTTGATCAACGTTCGCCTGGCCACCAGGCCATCGGCAAGTACGCGAATTCTTTCTCCTGACACGAGTAAAAATGCCCTTCCTCTGTGTACCCTTCTCGTAGTCGGATTTCACACCTCCAAAGACCAGTTTCCTCCGTCAACTCATAGGCTGACCTCCCGCACGGTCACCCCTTTACTGCCCCAGCCGTCAGGCCCGAGACGTAGTGGTCGACGAAGAACGAATAGACGATGGCCACGGGCACTGAGCCGAGCAGCGCGCCGGCCATCAGCGTGCCCCAGAAATAGACGTCGCCGCGGATCAGCTCATTGACCACGCCCACGGGAATGGTGCGATTGGCCGTCGACGTGAGGAACACCAAGGCGTAGATGTACTCATTCCAGCTCAACGTGAAGGCGAAGATGAATGCCGACAGGATCCCGGGCAATGCCAGGGGTACGACGATGCGCAGCATCGCCTGCATGCGGCTGGCGCCGTCGATGAGCGCACTTTCCTCCAGCTCACGGGGAATCGACTGGAAATACCCCGTCAACAGCCAGGTGCAGAACGGCACCAGAAACGTCGGGTAGGTCAGAATCAACGCCCACATCGTGTTCGAGAGATTGGTTGCACCGCCCAGGTCGATCTCGTTCAGCGCCGCGCCCTTGGCGGTCAACCCCCACAAGCCGAGCGAGACCCCGATCCCAAACAGCAAGATGCCCGGCAGCCACGATGCCAGCGGTCCCCAACCCACCCGCTTCTCGGGCGGAATGAACAACATGAACAGCGGCAGCCCAACGGCGACCGTCGAGAACACCACCGTCACCAGGAAGAAAGGCACCGGCAGTCGCGTGATCACGATGTTCAACGGAATGAACAGCAGCGTCTGCGGGACGAGATAGGTGACGAACGAGATGATCCCGAGCAGGCTTGCACCGCGAAAACGGAGTCGCGCCAGGGCGTACCCGGCCAGGGTGCCAAAGGTGAGCGAGACGATGGTGCTCAGCGACGCGATGATGGTCGTGTTCAGCGCCCAGCGTGGGAATTGGGTCCGCGCGAAGAGGTCGATGTACTGGTCGAAGTTGGGATGGAATGGCCAGAACGGAAACACATGCGGATCGTTGACTTCGAGCTGCTGGTCTTTCAGCGAGATCACCAGCATGTACCAGAACGGCGCCAGGGTGAACACGAGGAACAGCGCCAGCGGCAGCCACAGCGAGATAATCCGCGACAGGTAGTAGCTCCGTGGCCTGCGGTTGGGACGGAGGACGGAAGCGATGGCGACCATGGCCTGCCTGGCGCTCGAGTCCGCTCCTTCATGCGCTGCCAAAGCCATGGTCTGGCGAGTGCGACTACCGGCTCGCATTGCGCCGCGTGTACCAGAGCTGCGCGATGACGAGCAGGCCGAGGAACGGCAGCATATAGAGCGATACGGCCGCGCCCTGGCCAAGGCGTCCACCCTGCATGCCGGTTTGATAGGCCAGCGTGGCGAACAGGTGGGTCGAGTCGGCTGGCCCGCCGCGGGTCAGCACCTGGACGATCTGGAAATCGGCGAACGTCTGAATGATCGAAAAAAGCATGACGATGGTCAGCACGGGGGTCAGCAGCGGCACGGTGATGTGGCGGAACCGATTGGGCGCATTCGCGCCGTCAATGGCGGCGGCCTCGTACAGGTCTTGCGGAATCGTCTGCAGGCCGGCCAGGAGCGAGATCGCGAAGAACGGTGTGCCGCGCCAGACGTTGACGAAGATGACCGCGGTCATGGCCAGCGCCGGATCGCCCAAGAAGCCGGCAGCGGGATAGGGGATGTGCAGCGGGCCGAAGATCCACGGCAGCGGCGACAGCGTCGGGTTGAACGCCAGCAGGAAAGCCAGCGTGCTCAGGGCGGTGGGCACGATGTATGGCAGGAGCACACTCGAGCGGACCAGGTTCTTGAACGGGAACTGCTGATTGAGCACCAGCGCCATCGCCAGGCCCAGGCCCAGCTTGAAGACGGTGGCGAAGCCTGTGTACACAAAAGAGTTCTTGACGGTCTGTTGGAACACCGGGCTGTTCAGCAGGTCCGTGTAGTTCTTCAGTCCGATGAACTTGCCCAGGCCAAAGATCTGGACGTCGCTCATGCTGTACCAGACGCCCAGGACGAACGGGTAAGCGATGAAGATGATCAGCAGGAGCAGCGCGGGCGTCATCAACAGGTAGCCGAGGACGCCTTCGCGATCCAGAAAGCGTTCAACTGTCTGGATCACGCCGCCGCGGTCGACCGCTTGGACGGATGCAGATGCCGTAGCAGTGGCCCGCACGGTCATCAGCTCTGAACTCCGTGCGGGCCCATTCGGTCAGCTAGCCGCCGTAAATCTGCTTCATCTCGGCTTCGGCTTGCTTGACCGAGTCCTCGGCCGCCATGCCCTGCACCGCCGCGCGGGCAAACATATTGACGATCACGTACTTGGCAAACACTTCGTTCGTCTGTGAGGTCGGCTGGCCAGCATAGCCGAGCGCTCGCGCGATCTTGCCGGCGGTCTTGAATGGCAGCAGCGGTTTGGGCCAGTTGTTCCACAACGGGCTCTGCTCGAAGCGATCGCCTGGGCCGATGCTGTAGCCCTTCTGCAGCTCGAACCACGCGTCGAACTGCTTGGGATCGTAGACGTAGCGCAGGTACTCCTTGCTGGCGTCCAGGTCCTTGCCCTTGACATAGGTTGGGATGCAGTGGGTGAAGTCGAGGAACCAGGCGAACTGGCCGCTCGGCCCCTTGGGCGGCAGGAAGTGGTCCATGTTCTCGGCCCACGGCTTCGGCGCGGTCTTGCCGTCCAGACCGGCGCCGACGAAGAAGATGCTGGCGCCGTTGAGCGTGGCCGAAAGCTCGTCGGCGAGAAAGGCGGTGTTGTTGCCGCTGTCGTCCCAGCTGGCCGCGCGCTTGTCGAGGCCTTCGTCCCACATCGCCTTGGCGAATTTGACCGCGGTGATGGTCTCCGACGAGTTGATGGCGACCGTCTTGCCGTCCTCGGCGACTTCCTTGCCGCCGTGTGCCCAGAGCAGTGGATAGAAGAACGTCGGCGCGTCGCCGAAGGTCTGCGCAAACGTCTGGCCGACCGGTTTGCCGATCGCCGCGAGCTTGGGGACGGCTGCGCGCAGGTCGTCCCAGGTGTTGGGCACGCTCACGCCAGCCTGGGTGAAATAGTCCTTGCGATAGACGAACGCGTTGCCGACGATGTTGTACGGAATTCCGCGGTACTTCCCGTCGACCGTCGCGCTGGTGTTGACCTGCGCGTAGAACTTGCCGTACTTCGGCTCGATCTCCTTGGCCATATCGGACAGGTCATAGAGACCTTCGGCAAACGCATGTGGCGCCAGATACTGCATCTGGAAGATCGTCGGACCCGACTGACCCTGAATCGCAGCGGTGAAACGCGGGGTCAGGTCGTTGGCGTTGATGGTCTCGACGGTGATGTTGACCCCGGTTTGCTTGCCCCAATCGTCGGCCTGCTGCTTGAAGAATGGGTCCGCGGTAGGGATGAAGTGATTCCACTGCAGTAGCGACACCGTTGCGCCCGAGATATTCGCTGGCGCGGTCGGCTTGGCCGCGGCGGCCGCCGCTGTCGGCTGAGCCGCTGCAGCGGTCGTCGGCTTGGCCGCGGCACCAGCCGCGCTGAGCAAAACCGCGCTGGCTCCCAGCGCACTCACCAGGAATTCGCGTCGACTTTTCATCTACTCCACCTACTCAAGCCCCTTGCGGTGGCCGACTTGCCGTGAAGCGATCGTATATCAGTACGCGACGGTTAGTACGAAAGTTGGCGCGAACGAAGCTCGGCGAAGATGAAGCGAATGACGCGTTCGTGATCGGCTGGCAGCAGATTGCGGAACAAGCCGCCGGCGCGCCATGTTGATTCTGCGCGGGAATCCGGCCGCACATGGCGGACCTCGAGGGTGATCCGCAGGTCGGGGCTGCCTTCGTCGAGCGGGATCGCCAGCGAGAGGCGATCGCCGACGTGGGCTTCCTGGCTCAGGCTCAGACCCACCCCGCGTGAGCTGAGATCGACGATCGTGGCTTCGAGGTCGTGCCAGGCGCCGCCATACCAGCGGCGGGCGCGATTGGCGCGAATCTGCAGCGCGACGCGAGCTTGATGGCGGCGGTCGTCCTCGGGCTGCCACCGCCCGACCATGTCCAGCTCGATCGTCGGGTGCGGGCCACCGGTACTGTGCGCGACGCTCATCGGCGCGGATTGCGCCTCGTCGTACATGCGCATCGCCGAGACGATCACGCGTTCGCCGGGCTCGAGGATGCGATCGGTCGGGCGATCCATGTCATAGGTCAGTACCAGGCGACCGGCGTTGGCTTCGTGCGAGACCACTTTGGCGCGGAACCAGCCGCGGTTGGTTGTGGTCCCGACACCCAGATTAACGAGCTGATCGCGGCACAGGATCTTGAGCAGGGTCTCGATTTCAGTCTGCGAGATCATTGCTTTCCCTCCACGGCCCAGCCGAGGGCGTTGGCGATCTGGCCAGGCAGGCGCATCGGGTCGAAGGGCTTGGAGATGACCGTGGCCACCTCGTTGGCGAAGCGGTCGGCGATGGGGTCCAGGATCTTGGCGGTCAACAACACCACCGGGATGTGTCGCGTGGCCGGGTTGGCCTGCAGGTGGCTGTACGTGGCCGAGCCGTCCATGCCGGGCATCATGACGTCCAGGACGATCGCGTCGGGCTGATCGCTGGCGGCCAGAGCCACACCATCGGCGCCTGACGACGCCGTCACGACGTCCCAGTTCGCCACCATCTCCAGACTGAGCTGAGCAACTTCGCGGACGTCGTCCTCGTCGTCGATCAGCAGCACGCGCCGATTCCCCATCTGATAAAGAATCGGCCAGATGGCAGCCACCAATAGGGGCACGAACACGCTTCCCCGGAGGAGACCCACTGGTTTCTCCCCGAAGAGGTCCCTTCTTCTCCCTAGGAGATTGGTTTGTCCCTCGAAGCAAGCCGCGCAGCGGCGGTGAGGCGCGCAGCGTGATGCCACGCGGCTGAACCCTGCGGAGTGGGCGGCGTTACGCCACGCCGTCGGATTCGATCGGCAATCGAACGGTGAACGCCGTACCCTGGCCGACCTCGCTCTGGACCGTGATGCTGCCACGGTGCAGCTCGACGATCGTCTGGACGCCCGCCAGACCGATGCCACTGCCGGGGATGCGGCCTTCGACGTTGCCACCGCGGCGAAAGCGTTCGAACACGTGCGGGACGTCGGCTTCGGGTATGCCTTCACCTACATCGGTAACAGTGACGACCGCCGAATCCCCTTCAATGTCGATGGAAACTTCGATAGCGCCGCCCCGCGGGCTGAACTTCAGCGCGTTGTCGAGCAAGTTGTCGAACACGCGGCCAAGCCGGATCGCATCCCAGTTGCCAACCAGCTCGTCGCAGTCCGCGGAAATCCGCAAGACGTGTCGGTCGGTCATCTGCTGGTGCTCAGCAACCGCGTTCTTCGCCAGTGCGATCAGATCAGTCGGCCCGCGCCGCAGCTCGAGCGGCCGGCCCGCCTGCAGTCGGCTCGCATCGACCAGCTCGTCGAGCTGCGCCGCCATGCGCCCGGCGCCACCTTCTATCTGTTCGAGCGCGTCGATGAGCGGCTCGGTCTCCGGGTTAACTGACGCCCGCCGGCGGCGCAGGTTGGCCATGCCCTTGATGAACGTCAGCGGCGATTTCAGATCGTGCGAGACAGCGGCCATGAACTCATCGCGCGAGGTGATCTGATCGCGCAGCTCGGCTGTCGCCCGCGCGACGCGTGTCTCCAGCTCGAGGTTGAGATGGCGGATGGTCTCATTCGCCTGCTCCAGGTCGCGAATGCGATGGCGCAGCTCGGCCGCCATGCGACTCTTCTCGACGGCGTGCGCCACCGCCCGGCGTAGCTCGCCGACATCGCACGGCTTGAACAGATAGTCGTCGGCGCCTTCGCGCAGCGCTGAAACGGCTGTCTCGAGCGACGCGTAGCCCGTGAGCATGATCGAGACGATGTCGGGCGACTGTCGCCGCGCTTCATGCAGCAGGGCAGTGCCATCCATGCCGTCCAGGCGCAGGTCGGTTAGCAGGACGTCGAAGTGCTGCGCGCCGAGCAGCTGCAGGGCTTCCTCGCCTGAGCCGGTGGCCGTCACCTTGTACCCGTCGAGCTCCAGGATGCCCTGGATCGTCAGGATGACCGGCTCATCGTCGTCGACGACGAGCACGCGCGGCACCGATATATCCGCTGTGACCACGGAATCGACGACGTCACCGCCGAGAACCATGTTCAAAGGGTAAGGCACGCCGGGCGCGGCCGTTTAGCCAACGGGCAACTCGCCCAGCGCGCGCAGTCGATCGAGCGATGTCGTGAGCTCCTTGCGCAGGAATCCTTCTGCCAGCATGGCGCCTAGCACGCCGCCGGGGACTTCGCCACTGACGTCAACCGCGACCCGCGTCCCGTCGGGCAAGCTCTCGAGGACAAAGCAGGTGACCAGCCGTGGACCGCGAATCGCGCGGGTGCTGAATCGCCGTGGTGGCTCGAAGGCGACGACTTCAGTCTCACTCTCCAGCACCTGGCCCATGAGGCGACCGCTGAAAATCGCCCGCGAGCCCAGGCAGACCGGCCCGCCAGGCTCGGCGCGGCGGGCACGCTCGATCGACACGTTCCACTCGGGCAGTCGCTCGGGTGTGCATACCAGGTCGAAGATGCGCTCGGCTGGCGCGCGGATATCGACGCTGGCGCGCAAGCTCAAGCCCATCGGCGGTGTGCCGCGCCGACTACAGCGCGCCGCGTTCGGGAGCGGTCGACGCGTCGACTTTCGACTTGAAGTCGGCCATGACGCGGTCCTTGTCCATCTGGTCGAGCTCGTCGACGTAGCCCCAGGCGACGACCGCGACCGCGTGGTCCATGTCCTGGTACGGCGTGATGACGAGGTGGCGCACACCCCCGACCAGCGTGGACCGCGGAGCGCTGTCATAGAACTCGCCGAGCTGTTGCACGCAGGCTGCATCGCACAGGTCCGGCCGATAGAGCACCGCGACCGCGCCGTGCTCGAGCATGTGCACCCAGCGGCCCGGACTCAACGGCGTGTCCCACATGCGGTATTCCTGCGGCTGCGGCAGCGTGCCGTAGTGCATGCCAGACGACGGTGGTCGATTGCGATACGACAGCGGCGCGCCTTCGTCGACGTGTGAGGCCGACTCAGTCACCACCTGACGCATCGACGCTGACGCGGTCGAGCCGCGCGGTAGGAGCAACAGCACCGCGGCCAGCGCCGCCGCCACGACCACGACAATGCCAGCACCCCAGACCATCCGTTTGCGGCGCTGTTGACCGCGCGCCGCGTCGATCTTGCGGCGCTGTTCTTCAATACGCCGTTGGCGCGAGGACAGCTTTTCCGACGATTGCGGCGAGGTTTGGGTCACGCGCGAACCGTCGCCGTCACGGGATTGGGCTCGTCGGCAGTCGTGCTCGGGCGAGTGAGGGCGACTGCTGGGCGGGCGTCACCGCCGACCGCCAGGGCGTTGCGCACGCTGCTGACCAGCGGCACGGTCGCGGCGATCTCGATCGCCGCCTGTACGACGTCATCGCTGGGCACTGCGCCGCGCAACACGACGACGCCATGGCGCGAGTCGACGCGGATCACGTAGGCGGCGGTCCGCTCGTCCTGGGCCAGCGCGTCGGCAACGGCGCGCACGACTTCGGGATCAGAAATCAGCTCATTGGTCACGTCGTCGACGTCGGTCATCCGCTCGACGAGGACCTTGGCGATCAACTTCTGGGGCATGGTGCGCACGCGGCCGCGCAACACCACGCTCCCGCCGGCGATCGCGATGTCGATCTCGGCGTGGGACGCGCGCAGCGGCTCGTACTCCCAGAGCACGCGCCGAACGCGGGTATACAGCTTCTTTTCGGCGCGCTCGAGGTCACGGGAGGGCGCGCGGATGACCCAACTCATCTATTTCACAGCCGTCGTCTGCGTAAAACTGGGGCGAGGGCGAGGCCGCTCGCGAAGCCCCCGACATGCGCCCACCAGGCGATACCCGTGCTCGTAGTCAGCGATGCAACGCTGCTGAAAAGTTGAGTCGCCAGCCATACCAGCAGGAGCAGAAGGGTCGGGGTGCTCTCGACCACGTGGAAGAATAGCACGGGGGCCAGCGAGCCGAGCGTTGCGCCCGGGAAGAGCACCAGGTGCGCGGCGATGACGCCGCCGATGGCCCCACTCGCGCCCACCGCCGGGACGTCCGAGGCGGGCTGGGCCAGCAGGTAGGCGAGGCTGCCAACGAGGCCGCTCACGACATAGAGGATGGCGAACTTTGCTGCGCCGAGGCGCTTTTCTACCGGGAGACCGAAGACCGCCAGATACAGCAAGTTGGCCAGCAAGTGCAGCCAGCCCGCATGCAGGAACGTGCTCGTTAAGAGCGTGACCAACGCCGCTGGCCCCGCGCTGCCATGCAAGGACTCCAGCACGTCCGCCGGGACCAGCCCCCATCTGCGCAGAAATGAATCCAGCCCGCCACCCAGGCTCAGCTCCAACATGAACCCCGCCACGTTCGCGCCGACGAGCAGCCATGTGACGAACATCACCTAACAAATGAGATTCTGTCCCGGCGCAAGGAGCGAGCGCAGCGCTGCGGTCGGCAGGCAACGCTTACGCAGTGACTTTCTCGGCTGCTTTGAACGTGAGGCTCCCCT
>WNFC01008557.1_pt1 | contig 13318 bp, 6 predicted proteins | sample 5400541 | NCBI WGS metagenome assembly WNFC01 (sample SAMN13153342, study PRJNA577476) | soil metagenome | isolation source: 120 cm saprolite under Douglas fir tree site 2 hole 2 replicate 1 | place: USA:California | collected 2015-04-18
TTCAGCGTGTGGCGCCCCTGCTCGTTCTTGATGTTTGGCGACATCCCGGCCTGCAGGAAGAGATCGACGGCCGCGACGTTGCGATCCCCGAATCGCCTGGAAGAACGCCTCGGGCTTGAACTCGTATCCAAGTCCGCCGAGTTGACGTTTCAGGGCCGTGACATCAGTGCCCGAGCTCGCCGCATCTGGCTTCTCCGCGTTCGGGGCTGCCGCGGGGGCATCCGCGTCCGGTTCGAGAGCCGCGACGCTGCCCTGCGCAACGCCCGCTTTGACGATGGCGTTGAAATGCCAGGCCTGGCCGAGCATCTTCGACTTGAACTCGGCGTCCACGTCGAACCAGCCCGACCATCATCGGTTTCCACATAACCTACCGATAGGAGCGGCCGAGCATTCTCCCCAGAAAACGCCAACCTTGATAAGTATACTACTACATAGTATACTCCGCTGTGGTGGAGATGGCTGAACTCCTGACTTTCGTTGAGACGACCGTCTTTACGAAACGGATTTCAGCACTCGCTTGAAGAGTCATTGAGAGGGTTGCAGCTTGAACTGCTCGACAACCGGGAAGCTGGTGACGTCGAGCCCGGGACAGCAGGTCTTCGGAAGATGCGACTCGGCGATCCGACCCGCGGCAAGGGGAAGCGTGGTGGGGCGCGCGTCCATTACCTGTGGCTCCCCCATCGGGGCCGGATTTATCTGATGTTCGTCTATGGCAAGAACGAGGCAAGCAGGTTGACGACAGACCAGAAATGGAAGCTGCGAGAGGTCGTCGCACAAATCAAAGCGACAGATTCTTCGAAAGAGTGAAGGTGATGAAAGACGACACGTTTACCAAACTCCTCGGCTCGGCCCATGAAGCGCTCGAACATGCACAGGGCAAGCGGAGCCTGCGCACGACCACGCTCCCGCTGCCTCCGAAATCGCTGAACGGCCGCGCGGTGAAGCGCGTGCGAGCGTCCCTACGCGCGTCGCAGGCCGTGTTCGCGCGCTATCTGAACGTCAGCACCAAGCTGGTCCAAGCATGGGAGGGAAATCGCCGAACGCCGGACGGACCAGCCTTGGTGCTCCTCCACATCGCGGCGCGGCAGCCACACCTCATCGAGAGCGTGCGGCAGGACGCGGCAGCGGATCGACCGCGCCAATCTCGACGTCGCCATGAGCGAGCACACGCGGTCGCCGGCTAGTCAGTCTCCGGCGGGCATTGCTGCAGACGCATGAGGTCGGAGGGCTTCGAGAACTTCTCATCAGGCACTCGACGCCCTGTTCGGACCCGGCCTGCGTTGAGCGGCGGCCTCGGATCCCGGCCGACTGCCCTCCTGTCGGGCGACGCTGGGGGCGACCGTCACTGGCAGGCGACTGGCAGGAACGAAGCGACCACTGGGGACATGGGAGGGTGAAGCTGACCACTGCCCTCGCGCAGTTTTCGGACACAATCGGTCGATCCGCACCCCTTCGTTCCATTCGCACTTCGCGGGGTGACACCTCAAAATCCCGTGACCTTTACAGGTCGTGAGGGTTCGACCCCCTCCTCCGGCACCATCTAATCAACAAGTTAGCGCAATCGTGCTTCACGGCTCATAGACGGCGATTGTCGTCGGGCTAACACTGGGCTAACATCCGACACGGTTATGGCCCGCACAAGGGTCACAGACAGATGATTCTGACCCTCGAACTGGCCCACCGCCTTCAGCGCAGGCGCCGGTGTGGCTCGATGCAGCACGGAGCCTTAGTCCGGAGATGTAGTCTTTGTCTCGCGAGCAGCTCTTGGGCGTGCAGGGTCTTCTTCGCCTCACGCTCGTAGCGGTAGCTCTACACGACGAGGCCGACACCCGGGCGCTACGATCCGCCGGCCGGCATCGGTTGATCGTCGTCGAGCGTGTGGCGCACTTTGCGGAGAAGGTCGTCCGGTGTAAACGGCTTCGCAAGAAACGCGATGGATTCTCCCGTGCGGCCGTGTGACGCAAGAGGAAGGGTCTCCTTTGAATACCCCGAGATGAACAATACCGGTAGATCGGGGCGCACTCGTCGGGCGTGCTCGCAGAGCGCCTGACCATTCATACCAGGCATCTGGACATCGGAAATGAGCAAATCGAGTCCTCCTCCAGACGCCAGCCATTTCGCCGCCTCCTTACCATCTGTCATCGTGACGACAGAGTAGCCAGCACGGGTAAGTACCGTTTCGATGAGCGAACGAACGGCGCTCTCATCTTCGACCACAAGAACCGACTCCGAACCTCCGGCGGGCGGCGCCGTGCGTTGTCGCTCCCGGATTTCGGCAGCCTCGACAGTACGGGGTAAGTAGACCGCAAACGTCGTGCCTTGTGCCGGCTCGCTCGTGCAGGTAATAAACCCGCCACTTTGCTTCACGATCCCATAGACTGTTGCCAGTCCAAGTCCGGTACCTCGTGTCTTTTTGGTGGAGAAGAACGGCTCAAAGATGCGGGCACGCGTCCCTTGATCCATACCAACGCCGGTATCCGCAATCGACAGCACCACGTATTGTCCCCACGGGATCACCGCCTCCTCAGGAGGTGCTACCAGCACATCGTCGGGAAGGTCCACGTTCCTGATTTCAATCGTGATGCGACCTCCGTCGGGCATTGCATCGCGCGCGTTGATGATGAGGTTCAGCAGAACCTGCTCCACCTGCGTCGGGTCGGCTCGGACATTGCCGACATCGCGTCCGTTGACCACGACCAGCGTGATGTCGTCGCCAATCGTGCGCGTCAACAGCGTCTGCACGTGGGCAACGGCCTCACTGAGATTTATCACACGCGGCTGGAGCACCTGTTGACGGCTGAACGCAAGCAGTTGACGCGTGAGATCTGCGGCGCGCTGGACAGCAGTCTGCAGCTCCGACAGCTCAGTTGCGGCCGAACTTGCGACCGTGACATGATCGCGCAGCGACTCGCTGTACCCTAGGATCACGGTTAGCAAGTTGTTGAAGTCGTGGGCGATGCCGCCTGCGAGTTGGCCGACGGCCTCGAGTCTTTGACCTCTCCGCAGATAGAGATCTCGTTGCTGCAGACGGTCCGCCATCTCGTTGAAGGCGGTCGCTAGCGCTTCGAACTCGCGTGTGCCCCCGCCGATTGGGGCGCGCGACTGCAGTTCGCCGCGCGCAAGCGCGGCGGTCGCGCGAACCAGTTGATCGACGGGCCGCCTAATCAGCCAATCCGTTGCCAACCATACCGCAGTAAGTAGACCGACACCGAGTACGCCGACGGCGAGCAGGTCGAATCGCAGGCGTCGGTTCGCACTCGCGATCAGGGCGTCCCGCGCGAGGCCCACGACGACGAACAGCATCGGCTCGCCCGCGCGATCCTGAATACTCACGATCCCGTACACGCGCGACACGCCATCCGGCCCGACAGAGTCGGCCACGAATTCGCGGTGTGCTGACATGATCGCGAGTTGTGCCGCGGATGCGCGGGTCCCGATCCAATGGGCCGCCCCTTCCGAGCGTGCGAGTCCGGCGCCGTGCCGATCGACGAGCGAGACAGTCGCATCGGCGGTATTGATGTCGCCTCGCAAGGAGTCGCTCAGCGAATGCAGATCGATGTTCGCGAAGACGACACCGACAATTGTCCCCAGTGCATTGCGTTTAGGATAGGCGAATGCCAGGACAGCCCGGCCGCTTAAACGGCCTTGCATCAGGTCGCCGACGACGAAGGTGCCCGAGCTCAACACGCGTCGGAAGTACGGACGATCCGCAATCGAGACGTTGCCGGTCGCTTCGATGGCGTGGCACACCACGTGGCCGGAGAGGTCCGCCCAACCAATTTCTGTATACCGTCCGCCATACTCCGAAATCAGACTGCGCACAAACGACGTGCATGCATTTGGATCGTCGTCCAGATCGGTCGATCGCGAAAGAGCGGCGAGCAGTTGGCGCGCGCCTTCAAGGCGTCGTTCCTGTGCCTGCGCCGCGAGCCGCGCCAATGTCAACGCTGTCTGACGGAGCGCTTGGGTATCTTGCCGGCGGCGGTCAATGCGTTCGTACGTGATCGTTCCGAGCGCAGGCAGAATTGCCATGGCGAGCAGGAGCACGAGACGACCGCGCAGGCTTCCGGGCACGGGAAACCGCATCGATCGTGATATCGGCGAGAAGGCGCTCGGTCATTAGTGTCGTGGCGATAAGTGCCGAATGCGGGATCGACGCGATTCCCGCCGAGCCATCGCAGCGGATTTGGCTCCGCCCGAGCGCCGCAGTTGAACAGTCGCGCGCTTTCCGCGACTCGTCCGGCGTAATACCCGCGACCGCCGGGTCACGCGGCGTCCCTGACGCACATTCGGACGCGTCACGACGTGTCAGTGACTTACGGCAAGTACGTTGCGGCGAGTTGTCGGCGGAAAGAGGATGGCACTGAACCTGCTGAGCGATCGCCAGCCTGGGTCGTGTGTGCCCAGGGCCCTATCCAAGCAGGACAGCTCGGTGAAAAACCCGCCTAAATCTTACATGGACGAGGACGCCATCAAAGCGGACCTTCGTGCCCTGACGGAGCAGACCCGCAGGCTGCGCCAGGAACTCCGGGGTCTCCTGGGCCCCCCAGACCTACGGCACTCGCGCCTTGATCCTCTTTCACGATGAGGTACTCCTCGCCGTTGAGCTTGATCTCCTGGCCAGAATACTTGCCGAACAGGATCCGGTCGCCCGCTTTGACGTCGAGTGGGATCCGCTTGCCGTCGTCGTTCACCTTTCCGATGACGCACCGTCGCGTGACCGCCCGAGCGCGATGTCTTCACTCGCGTGAATAAGCGTGCGAGACCTACAAAATCATGCACGTGGTCTTTGAGCAGATCCGTACAGAAGGTGACCCTCGACAGCGTCGACGGTATCGATCCCGGCTCTGTCGACCGGCTCGATGAAACGGGCAGGACGAAAGTGTGCCGCAGGGCGTAACCTAGTCTTCGTGGCCGAAGCAACCTGCGATCTGCTGCTGACGCAATGCATCGTGCTCACGATGGATCCGCAGTTCACTGTCCATCGCGGGGGCGCCGTCGCGGTTACCGGTGATTCGATTGTCGCCGTGGGGCCCGCAGCGCTGAGGTATCAGGCCGCGGAGACGATCGACTGCGCCGGCCGCGTCGTCATGCCGGGACTGGTGAACGCGCACACACACGTGCCGATGACGCTGCTGCGCGGGCTCGCCGACGACTTGCGGCTCGACGTCTGGTTGATGGGCTACGTGATGCCCGTCGAGCGGGCATTCGTCAACCCGGACTTCGTCCGTCTCGGCACGCGGCTCGGCTGCGCCGAGATGATCCGGTCCGGCGTGACCTGTTTCGCCGACATGTACTACTTCGAGGATGCGATCGCAGAGGCCACGGCCGCGGCCGGCATGCGCGCGCTGTGCGCGCAGACGGTGCTTCGCTTCCCCACTCCCGACGCGACCAGCTACGAGGAATCGCTGGTGCGGGCGCGCGACTTCATTCAGCGGTGGCGCGGCCATCCGCTGATCGTTCCGGCGCCGGCCCCGCACGCGCCTTACACCTGCACGCCGGAAATCCTTCGCGCATGCGCCGAGCTCGCCGTCGAGTTCGACGTCCCGCTCCATATTCATCTCTCGGAAACGGCGCAAGAAGTGGACGACTCGCGGCGGCTCAACGGGGCGCCGGTCGTGCCATGGGTCAAGAAGCACGGCCTCTTCGACGCCAAAGTGCTGGCGGCTCATTGCGTGCACGTGGACGACGGGGAGATCCGGGCGCTGAAGAGCCACAACGCAGGCGTGGCGCACAACCCGTCGAGTAATCTCAAGCTCGGCGCAGGCGTGGCGCCAGTCGCTCGCATGCTGGAGCTGGGCGTCAACGTCGGCATCGGCACGGACGGCGCCGCGTCGAACAACGACCTCGACATGTTCGAAGAGATGCGTCTGGCTGCCCTGGTCGCCAAAGGAACGAGCGGCGATCCGACGGCGATTCCGGCGCGCACCGCGCTCGCCATGGCCACGCGGATCGGCGCCAGCGCGCTGCACATTGATCACCTGACCGGATCGCTCGAGGCCGGAAAGCGCGCCGACCTGATCGTGCTCGACCTGGATCGGCTGCACAATGTCCCCGCGTTCCACCACGATGCCCACGGTATCTACAGCCAGATCGTCTACGCCTCGAAGTCGACCGACGTCGTGGACGTGATGTGCAACGGCCGCTGGTTGATGCGCAATCGCGCGCTGCTGACGCTGGACGAGCGCGAACTGCGCGAGGCGGCGCGCGGCGAAGCGGCGCGCGTCGACACGTTTCTGTTGCGCCGCGAAGTCAGCGTGCTCCAGAAGCTGGTGGCGGTGGGTGGCGCCGTCGAACAGGAAAGCTTCGAAGTGCAGGTCAAGGCGCGGGTGCCGGCAGCCGAACAGGTGCTGGCGGTCATCGGCAGCGAACAGGTGACCGTCGTGCGATCGAGCCATTACCACCAGTACGACACCTACTGGTCGTTCGAGGATCCGGAGCAGGGGTGGCTCCGCTACCGCGAGGACGAGTTCCTCGACGAGGCGGGCGCCGTCACCGAGGCGCGCTCGCGGCTCACGCTCACGGGCCGCACGAGGGAGGATTATTTCGGCGCCGTACTGCTCTCACGTTCGCGGTACTTCGCGCCCGCGACGCACTCCACGCGCTTCTATCGCGAGTATTTCCGGCCGGCGGCCGAACGGATCGTCGAGAAGGATCGTCGCCGCTGGCTCGTGGCGTACCGTGGCGTCGAGTTCTACGTGCACCTCGATCGGTTGATGATCCCGCCGCACGAGGGATATTTCATCGAGGTGAAATCCCGCACATGGTCCCGCCGCGACGCTCGCGACAAGGCCGGCGTCATCACCGATCTGCTCGGGCTGTTCGGTACCAGCCCTGACGACACCATCAGCGACGGGTACGCGGATCTCGCCGGCGGGGTCTCTAGAGGAGACACTATCCCACCCCTCATCTAGAGTCACCCGACCGGGGCAACTGAGCCTTATCCCGGCCGGACATGAACCGTCTTCACTTGAGCAGCCGCGTCAGCAGCCGTACGAGGGTTCGCTGATCGCGGGCCGACAGCCGATCGAGCGTGGCGGGGGGCGCGGTCATCCGATCCTGCAGCAGAGTGCGGAGCTGCGAACCGGTTGGGGTCAAATCCAGCACTTTCACGCGACGGTCCACGGGTGAGGAGCGGCGACACACCAGCCCGCGCGATTCGAGGCGGTCGACAAGGCCTGTCACATTTGATGCGTCGCACGCCAGCGTCTCGGCCAGCCGCCCCATCGGAACCGGTTGCCCAGGCTCGATCAGGTGCAGGACGTGGCACTGCGCCGGCGAGAGCTGCAACTCGGCGGCGAGCGACGGCAGACTGGCGCGATGGGCGAAGAAGAGCTGCGTGAGCAGCTGCCAGGCTTCGCAGGCCGGGGCGCGTCGCGCGGTCATCTCGCGATTATAGTTTAGTTGATCTATAGTTGACATCATCAAATATCAGGCGTAATCTTGTGCAATGACACGCTTGAAACTGGTTCCTTTGGATGACGTGGTCGTGTTCCCCGGGATGCCGGTCACGCTCCCGGTGGACGCGCATGGCGACACCCGCGTCCTCCTGATCACCCGACGCGGCAGCGGCTACGCGAAGGTGGGCGTCGTCGCGGAGGTGGCGGAGCGCGTGTCCGCGGGTGGCCGCGGCATGGCCTCGTTCACCGCCCTACACCGGGGTGTGCCCGGCGCGGCCCACACCGGCCCCGACGGGGTCCTGCGCGTGGAGGTCGACGAGCGTCCGGACACCACTCCCCCGGCGAGCCTGACGCGCACCCTCGATCGCGAATATCGCGCGGTCGTGGAGGAGATTCTCGACCTTCGGGGCGACGACGGCCGGATTAGCGCGTTCGTGCGCTCGATCACTGATCCCGGCGCCCTGGCCGACACGGCCGGTTACTCGCCGGACCTGAACGCCGGTCAGAAGCTGCAGCTGCTGGAGACGCTCGACATCGTCGAACGGCTGACGCTGGCCCTGCGGTTTCAGCAGGACAGACTCGCCGAGCTGCGCGTCCGCAAGCGCATCCGCGAGGACGTCGAGACGGGCACGCAGAAACAGCAGCGCGAGTACTTCCTCCGCCGGCAGATGGACGCGATTCGAAAAGAGCTGGGTGAGGACGAGGGCTCGGTGGCCGCGGAATACCGGGCAAAGATCGCGGCCGCCGCGATGCCCGAGGGGGTGCAGCAGCAAGCCGAGCGCGAGCTGGCGCGATTCGAGCGAATGGGCGATTCGAACGCCGAAGCGTCCATGATCCGCACCTATCTCGATTGGCTGCTGGCGGTGCCCTGGTCGAAGCGATCGGACGAGCGCCTCGATCCGCGTCACGCCCGAGAGGTGCTCGATGCCGATCACGCCGGTCTCGACGACGTCAAGCAGCGGATCACCGAGTACCTCGCAGTTCGCAAGCTCCGCGCCGAACGCGGGATGGCCGATGACCGGCGTTCGGGCGCGATTCTGACATTGATCGGCCCGCCGGGAACTGGCAAAACCTCGATCGGCGAGTCCATCGCCAGAGCGACCGGACGTCAGTTCGTCCGGATGTCGCTCGGCGGAGTGCGTGACGAATCCGAGATTCGCGGGCATCGCCGTACGTATATCGGCGCGCTGCCAGGCCGTCTGGTGAGGGCCCTCCGCGACGCCGGCACGATGAATCCGGTGATCCTGCTCGACGAGGTCGACAAGCTCGGGGCGGACTGGCGCGGCGATCCGTCGGCGGCACTGCTCGAAGTCCTGGATCCTGCGCAGAACCATGGCTTTCATGATCACTACCTCGACGTCCCCCTCGATCTGTCGCACGTGCTGTTCATCGCGACAGCGAACATCGCCGACACGATTCCAGGGCCGCTGCTCGACCGCATGGAAGTGATTCGCTTCGACGGCTACACGACCGATGAGAAAGTCGCCATCGGCCGCGACTACCTCTGGCCGCGGCAGGTGGAGCGCAACGGCTTGAGTCCGGACGACGTGACGTCGACCGACGACGTGTTGCGGCGAGTCGTGAGCGACTACACCCGCGAGGCAGGCGTCCGTCAGCTGGAGCGCGAACTGGGCACGTTACTCCGGAAGACGGCGACACGAATCGCCACCGGCGATCAACCAACGCCGGTGGTCGTCGATGCCGCAGCGGTGCTCGACGCGCTCGGGCGGCCCAAGGTGTTCCACGAAGCGGCAGCGCGCACGGCCGTGCCCGGCGTCGCTACCGGACTCGCCGTGACCGGCGTGGGCGGAGATGTGCTGTTCGTCGAAGCAGCCTCGATGGCCGGAAAAGGCGGGCTGGTGCTCACGGGACAACTGGGCGAGGTCATGAAAGAGTCCGCCCGGATTGCCCTCACCTACGTTCGGAGCCACGCCTCGCAGCTGTCGATCGACGAACGGGCATTCGACGGCCGGGAGTTCCACGTGCACGTCCCCGCCGGGGCGATCCCCAAGGATGGGCCCAGCGCGGGTGTGACAATGGTGACGGCGCTCGCGTCGCTGTTGACCGGTCGGGCGGTCAGAAGCACCGTCGGCATGACGGGCGAGGTGACGCTGCAGGGCCGGGTCCTGCCGATTGGCGGTCTGAAGCAGAAGGTGCTCGCCGCGCACGCCGCGGGTCTGACGACGATAATTCTGCCCGAGCGCAATGCACCCGACTTGAGCGAGGTGCCGTTGAGCGTGCGTCAGCAGCTGCAGTTCCATCCGGTGGCGTCGGTGGATGAGGTGCTCGCGATTGCCCTGGAACCGGGCGCTCTCTCCATCGCCGCGTAGTCTGAGAGAGACTTTTAACCTTACGTTCGCGGGGAGCGTACTGGCAGGCGACTGGCAGGAACAAAGCTCGCCAAGGCAGGCTCTCGTCAGGTCGCCAGAAGACTTGTGCGCCCTCCGCATGACCAGACGCAGCAGGATTCTCGTTCTCCGCAGCCACCATTTGCGGATTGAGAATTCTAAACTTGTAGTTTACAATTCTCACAGATGTTATCCATCGGGCGCTCACAGACGACCTGCTGAAGGCGGCCCGGTCGTTTGCTGCCGTCATTCTCACCGGACCGCGCCGTTCCGGCAAGACCACCCTCTTGCGACGCGTCTTTCCGAAGGGTTCTTACCACCTCCTCGAAGATCCCGACACCGTGGCCCGGCTGCGCGCCGATCCGCGCTCATTCTTGGAGGAGGTTCGGCTTCCGGTAATCCTCGACGAAATCCAGAACGTCCCGGAGATCCTCAATTACGTTCGCGCCCGTATCGACAAGGCGCCGAGAAAGACAGGACGGTGGCTGCTGACCGGTTCGCAGGAGGCGCCGTTGATGGAGGGCGTTACCGAATCCATGGCCGGTCGTGCCGCTGTCCTCCAACTCCTGCCCTTCTCATCGGCGGAACACCCAAGAGTCTCCGTCGTGCGCGGCGGCTTCCCGGAGGTGTCGGTCCCCACCATCTCGCAGTGGCTGAGCATCCTCGAAACGACCGCACAGATCCTACTGGTCCCGCCGTTCTACGAAAACTTCGGCAAACGCCTCGTCAAATCGCCGAAATTGCACTTCGTCGACTCCGGGCTCGCATGCCACCTACTCAACATCAATTCCGAGCGCGAACTCAACCGCTCACCGCTTCTCGGGCCGCTCTTTGAAGGCTTCGTCGCGTCGGAGATCGTGAAACACCAGCTCAATGAAGGTCGGCGCAAGGAGATCTACTATTTCAGAGATCATCAGGGACTGGAGATCGACCTGGTGGTCTCCACTGCCGATCGCGCGCTGACCCTCATTGAGGCCAAGGCATCACGGACGGTTACGCCCGCGATGGCCGAGCCGCTCGTCCGCTTGAGACACGCCGTCAGTCGGTACGACGTGACGAGTCTCGTCGTGCACCGCGGCACCTCCAACGACGCAGCGCTCGATGCAATTCGACCGGGTGTCAAAGCCGTCCCCGTCGATCGGTTCCTTTCAACCTTGTCTGCGCCTGTGCGACGTCGAGCGCACCGCGCGCGTTAATCGCCCGACTGGAGCAATGCGCACGCGCATGGACATTCAATCCTGAAACCTGATGGGATTTTTGAGTACCGTTCGGACATCGCCACTTTGCGGGAACTTTGCGGAGCGACCGACAGTCATCGAAGCCGTGGGGTTAACGCTCCGTGTGGGTTCGATCCCGATATGCGAATCGTTCTGGCGGCTCCTGCGTCGAGGCTCCAGATGTTGAGCGGCAACGACGGCTGAATCAACCGTGAAAGCCAAACCTCGTCTCTTACTCTTCCCGCAGCAACATGACCGGATCGACGTGCGTCGCCTGGCGAGCCGGCCGCCAGCACGCCGCCATGGTCGTCACGCCGATGACGCGCCTAGTGCGGTGCGGATGCCGAATTCGCGCCGGCGGCGCGAGACGCCGTAGCTGAGGACCGTGAAGAGACCGCTCGCCGCCGCCACAATCGCGACCGCTGCAAAGGCGAATCCCATCGCGGCCGCGGCCCTCGGCGTCGCCAGTTGCTTGAAGTACACGCTGTCGAGCGGACGAACGTCGATCACGCGCACGTGCGGACTCAACTCGGTCAGGCGCCGGCGGATGAGCGTCACATCGGGGCATGCCGATCCGCAGCGGATGCTGATCATCAACTGTGTGCCGCCGGCGGTGAACGGCTCATAAAACTCCGGGTTATCCAGCCGCACGTCGACGGAGGGATGATTGATTTCCTTCGCCACCCCGACGACTTCGAAATGCGCGGAGTCGTACGCGAACGTGCGTCCGATGGCGCTGGTACCCGGCCACAGCGCGGCGGCCATCCGCTCGCCGACGATCACTTGACCACCGATGCGACCGCTCGCGTCCCCGGGCCGGAAGGTCCGTCCGGCGAGAAGCGGGATGCTGTAGAGGTCGAAGAAGTCCGCGCCGACCCAGTACCGGTCTACCGCCAGGCTCACTGGCGCTGCGCCCGCCGTATCGGGCCGCCACTCACCGTACGAATGACCGCCGCGGTCCGGCGGGAGGCCGAACGACAGCGCAACTTGGGTGACTCCCGGCAAATGCCGCAGACCTTCTTCCAGGACGGTCGCTGTCGCGGTGCGTGCTGCGGCGTCGCCGATCGACTTGTTGAACGTCACCCAGGCGATCGTGACCCCGCGCGAGTTCAACCCGCGATCGACGTGCGCCAGGTTGACGAACGAGCGCACGAGGAGCGTCGCGCCCACGAGCAGCGCGCACGCGAGCGCGATTTCGCCGATCAGGAGCGCCTGCGCGACCGACCGAGCCGCTCGTGTCTCGGTGCCGCCGCGGTCGACCACGCGGAGTGAATTGGCGGCGTTCGTCGTGGTGCCGACCCATGCGGGCAAGACACCCGCCGCGGCCGTTGCCAGGAAGCCGGACAGGCTGGCCGCCGCAATCGCCCGGTAGTTCAGCTTCAGCGGATTCAGCGTCTGCAGCAGAAAGCTCTCGGGCAGGAAACCGCGCGTGACGGCGACGAGCGTCCACCCGATCGCAATGCCCGTCGCGGCGCCGAGCGCGCCGACCATGGCGCTCTCGACCAATGCCTGGCGGAACAGCCGGCCACGTGACGCGCCGAGAGCCGAGCACATCGCGAACTCGCGACGGCGTGAGGTGAAACGTTCCAGCAGCAGGCTACTCACGTTCGCGCACAAGACAAGAAACACCAGGAGGACGCCGCCGGCGAGCAGCGGCACAGCCCCGTTCAAGTACGTGTCGCGATACGCACCGGCGAGGGGGCGCCTGAAGGCCCTGAGGCGATTCGTGGACGGATCGGCAGCGTGGGCCACGCTGGTCGCCACGCTGAGGACGTCCGCCTCAGGAATTCCTGCGGCGATCCGCACCAACGCGACGGGACGCGCCATGGCGTCCGGCGGAGGGGCCTCATAGTCGATCGGACGCCACAGTTCCGTTGTTGCCGTCGGAAACCGGAAGTCCGACGGCAGGATCCCGACGACTGTCAGCGGCTCGCGATTGACGGTGATGTGGCTGCCAATGATCGCCGGATCCGCGCCGAACGCGCTGCGCCAGAGATCCTCTGACATCACGACGCGGTCGCTCGTCCCGGCACGTCCCTCCCCTTCTTCGAACCCGCGGCCGCGGATCGGGTGCACGCCAAGCTTGTCGAACAGCCCACGGGTCACGAAGGCCGTCGGCCGCTCGACCAGGCGATCGCCACTCTCTATGAGCGACGTCGTGGAGTGGTGCCCCTCGACGGCTTCGAATACAGGCGTCCCTTTCCACGCGCGGAGGACGGGACGCGCGACGTCGCCCGCGCCTCCGTGTTCGTCGTTCATGACGACCTGCGCCAGTCGATCGGCATCGCGGAACGGCACAGGCCGCAAAAGGAGCGCGTCGATGATGGTGAACATGGCGGTCGTGATGCCGATG
>WNFC01009171.1_pt1 | contig 13318 bp, 8 predicted proteins | sample 5400541 | NCBI WGS metagenome assembly WNFC01 (sample SAMN13153342, study PRJNA577476) | soil metagenome | isolation source: 120 cm saprolite under Douglas fir tree site 2 hole 2 replicate 1 | place: USA:California | collected 2015-04-18
CAGACGTGTGTGAACACGCCGATCCTGGACACTCTTCACCACTCAGTCAACGGCGTGTCGCGGCACGCCATGACCTGCGCCGAATTACCGGTCAACGATCTAGGGGAAGGGCCGGTTCGAAAGCGGAGGGCAGGTTCGGTGCGGATCTACATCAGCGCGGACATGGAGGGCATCACCGGGCTCGTGGACGCTCAGGACGTCCAGCCCGGTGGCCGGGACTACGAGCGCGGCCGGGTGATGATGACCGAGGACGTCAACGCCGCGGTCCGCGGCGCGCTGGCGGGCGGCGCCACGCAGGTGACCGTCAACGACGCGCACGGCCCGATGCGGAACCTGCTGCCGGACCTGCTGCACCCGGCGGCGGCCCTGATCCGCGGCCGCCCCAAGCCGATGGGCATGCTGCAGGGCCTCAGCGGCGACTTCGATGCGGCGGTGTGCATCGGATACCACGCCAGGGCCGGCGCACTCGGCGTGCTCAGCCACAGCTTCATGGGCCACGAGATTGAGGACATCTGGCTGGACGACCGGCCGGCGGGCGAGATCGGCCTGGTGCATGCGACCGCGGCGGCGCTCGGCGCCCCCGTCATCGCGCTTTCCGGCGACGACGCCGCCTGCGCCGAGATGGCCGACTGGGACTCGGCCGTCGCGACGGTCGCGGTCAAGCAGGCCCGCGACCGGTTCGCGGCGGAGGTTCGCCCGGTAACCCAGGCCAGGGAGTCGATCGAACGTGTCGTCAGCGGCGCGGTCGGGCGGGGCACCGCCGGGCACGGCGGCGCTGGGCCAGGCGCTGCCGCCCGAGGCACTGCCGACCCGGGCACGGGCGGCCAAGGCACGGGCGGCGAAGGGCCGGGCGGGGCGCCGGGTCCGCCGGTGACCCTGGCCATCCGCTGGCAGTCGGCGTCCGTGCCGTCGGTGCTGGCCGGAATCCCGGGGGTTACCCTGCGGGACAGCCGCACCGCGCAAGTCAGCGGCAGGATGCCCGACCTGTTCCGGCTACTGAGCGTCTTCATCAGCGTGGCAGCGGCGCTGACCAGCCAGTCGCCCTACTGCTGAGCCCGGTCATCGTCCGCCTCACCGGCTACATCGGTGCTGGTGGTGTCAGCGGCACCGGCGGGATCGTGCCGGTAGAACTCGGCGGGTGACGGCGGCAGCGGCGTGTTGCCCAGGATAATGTCGGCGGACTTCTCCGCGATCATCATGACCGGGGCGTAGATATTGCCGTTGGTGATGTACGGCAGCACCGACGCGTCCACCACCCGCAGCCCGTCCAGGCCGTGCACCCGCATGGTCGACGGATCGACGACCGACTGGCCGCCGATGCCCATCGCGCAGGTGCACGAAGGGTGCAGCGCCGTCTCCCCGTCGCTGGCTACCCAGTCGAGTATCTGCTCGTCGGTGGTGACGTCCGGCCCTGGTGACAGCTCGCCTGCGTTGTAGGGGGCGAACGCGGGCTGGTTCAGGATCCGGCGGGTGATGCGGATCGCCTCGGCCCACTCCCGGCGGTCCGTCGGGGTGGACAGGTAGTTGAACCGCAGTGCCGGGTGCACCGCGGGGTCCCGGGAGGTGATCTTGACCGAGCCGCGGGAATCGGAGTACATGGGGCCGATGTGCACCTGGTAGCCGTGCCCGCCGGCCGGCGACGAGCCGTCGTAGCGGATGGCGATCGGCAGGAAGTGGAACATCAGGTTCGGATAGCGGACCTCGTCGTTGCTGCGCAGGAAGCCGCCGCCCTCGAAGTGGTTCGTCGCTCCCGGCCCGCTGCGCAGGAACAGCCATCTGGCCCCGACGAGCGGGCGGTTCCGCCATTTCAGCGCCGGGGCGACGGAGACCGGCAGCCTGGAGCCGTACTGCACGTACACCTCCAGGTGGTCCTGGAGGTTCTCGCCGACGCCGGGCAGGTCGGCCATGACATCGACGCCGAGCGAGGTCAGGTGGCCGGCGTCGCCTATTCCGGCGAGCTGCAGCAGCTGCGGTGAGTTGATCGCGCCGCCGCACAGGATGATCTCCCCGGCGCTGGCCTGGCGCACGGCGCCCTTGCCGCGGGTGAACTCGACTCCGGTGGCCCGCCGGCCCGCGAAGAGGATCTTGGTCACGAACGCCCTGGTCTGGACGTCAAGGTTGGCTCGGCCCATGACCGGGTGCAGGTACGCCCGGGCGGCACTGAGCCGCCGGCCGCGGTGCACGTTGCGGTCGAACGCCGCGAAGCCCTCCTGCCGGTAGCCGTTGACGTCGTCGGTGAGCGGATAGCCGGCCTGCTGCACGGCCTCGAAGAACGCCCGGAACAGCGGGCTGGTGGCCGGCCCGCGTTCCAGCACCAGCGGGCCGTCGCCGCCGCGGAACTCATCGCCCCCGGCCAGGCAGTTCTCCATCCGCTTGAAGTACGGCAGGCAGTGCGCGTAGTCCCAGTCGGCCATCCCGGGGTCGGCGGCCCAGCGCTGGTAGTCCAGCGGGTTGCCGCGCTGGAAGATCATCCCGTTGATGCTGCTCGACCCGCCGAGAACCTTCCCGCGGGCGTGATATATCCGCCGGCCGCCCATGTACGGCTCAGGCTCGCTTTCATAGCGCCAGTCGTAGAACTTGCTGCCGATCGGGATGGTCAGCGCCGCCGGCATGTGGATGAAGACGTCCCAGCGGTAGTCCGGCCGCCCCGCCTCAAGCACAAGCACGCGGTTGGCAGCGTCGGCGGAGAGCCTGCTTGCCAGCGCGCAGCCCGCCGAGCCGCCTCCGACGATGATGAAGTCGTATTGCTCGCGCAGCGCCTGCGCGTCCCCGGTGCCGCGTTCAGGTCCCATCTCGGGATGTTATATCGGTGCAGACAGCAACCGCGATGGATGCCGGGGCCGGCCGGGCCGCACAGCCAGAAATTTCCGCGCGGGCGGCGACACCGGCCGAAGCCGCGGCAGCGGGCGAACTAGTGGCGGTAAGCGTCCCGCCAACGGCCCACCCGGCGGTACCAGTGCAGCCGCTGGCCGGCAAGCCGGTCCTCGATGCCGGCAATTACATCCCGCAGCGCGACGGGCGGATACCCGGGCTGTATGACGGCCCACCCCGTAGCGAGGTGCTACAGCAGCACTTGAACAGCGCCCACGTAGTCAAGGTGTTCAACAACATCACCTTCTGGCACCTCCTCTCGCTGGCGCGCCCGGCCGGCGCGGCGCCCTTTCCGCCAGACGGTGCAGGCGCCCTGGCGCTGTCAGCCGCAGCTGAACCGGTACCCCATGCCCGGCTCCGTGAGCAGGTAGCGCGGCCGCGACGGGTCAGGCTCCAGCTTCCTGCGCAGGTGAGCGACGTAGACCCGCAGGTAGTTGCCCTCGGTCTGGTACTGCTCGCCCCAGACCTCCTGCAGCAGCTGCCGCTGCGTCACCAGCCGGCCGCGGTTGCGCACGAGGACTTCGAGCAGCCCCCACTCGGTGGGGGTGAGCCGCACGTCGGTCCCGTCACGCGCCACCCGCTTGGCGGCCAGGTCGACCGTGAAATCCTCGGTGGCCACGACCGGCTCGTCCGGCCCGGGCGATGCCCGCCGCACGGCCGCCCGCAGCCGGGCGAGCAGCTCGTCCATCCCGAACGGCTTGGTGACGTAGTCGTCCGCGCCCGCGTCGAGCGCAGCCACCTTCGTGCTCTCCTGGCCCGCAGCCGACAGCACGATGATCGGGGTGGATGTCCATCCGCGGATGCCCTTGATCACATCCACGCCGTCCATGTCCGGCAGGCCGAGATCGAGGATCAGCACATCGGGACGGGCCCGCGCCATGGCGCCCAGCCCCGACGCGCCGTCGGAGGCGGTGACGACCTCGTACTTGCGCGCGGTGAGGTTGATCCGCAACGCACGCAGGATTGACCCCTCATCGTCGATGACCAGGACCCGGGTCATCGGTCGGCAAGCAGCGCAGAGCTGGCGGCCTTGCCCGCAACCCGAAGGGTGACGCGCATCGTCAGCCCGCCGCCAGGAGTGTCGGCCGCCTCCAGCGACGCGCCCATGGCCTCGACGAACCCCTTGGCCACGGCCAGCCCTAGCCCCACCCCAGTACCAGAGTTAGGACCCACACGCTGGAACGGCTCGAAGATTCGCTGCTTCCATTCGTCCGGCACACCCCGGCCGTGGTCGGTGACCTCAAGCACAACCGTGTCACCCACGTGGTGAGCGCGCATCGCCGGCGGCCTGTCCGGCGGCGAGTAAGCCAGGGCGTTGGCAAACAGGTTGGCCAGCACCCGTTCCAGCAGACCCGGATCGGTGAGCACGAGCGGCAGCCCGTCCGGCACGAGCAGCTGCACGCGGGCCGCCGCGTCAAGACCACGCAGCGCGAGCGGCGCCACCTCGTCAACCGCGGCCGGGCGCAGGAACGGCTGCAGCGACGCGGTGGACAGGCGCCCCATGTCCAGCAGATTGCCGATCAGCGCATCGAGGCGGTCCGCGGACTGCTCGATCGTCGCCAGCAGCGCCGCCTCGTCGTCCTTGGCCCACGCCACGTCTTCCTGCCGCAGCGTGCTGACGCTCGCCTTGATCGACGCCAGCGGCGTGCGCAGGTCGTGGCTGACCGCTGCCAGCAGCGCGGTCCGCATCCGGTTGCCCTCGGCGAGCGCCTCGGCCTGGGCGGCCTGGGTACGCAGCCGCTCCCGGTCGAGCGCGGCGGCAACCTGCGCGGCGAATCCGTCCAGAAGCCGCGGGCCAGCCGGCCGGGGCTGCCCGGCAACGACGAGCATCAGGCCCTGCCTCGCGCTGACGCGGGTGCTGGCGGAAGCCTCCGGCGCATGGCCGCTGGCGGCTATCCGGACCCACTCGCCTCCGACGCGCTCCACCAGCTCGGCCCGGCCGCCCACGGTGCCGGTCAGGTGATCGAGCACCGCGGCAGGGGTGTCGTCGCCGCCCAGCACCGTCTGCGCCAGGGCCAGCAGCGCCGCGGCTTCCTCCCCGCTGCGGGCGGCCTGACCAGCGCGGCGGGCCGCCAGGTGGACGACACTGCTCACTGTCACGGCGACCGTGACGAACAGCAATAGCGCCAGGAGATTCTCCGGCTTGTCGATCGTGAAGGTGTGCAGCGGCGGAGTGAAAAACCAGTTCAGCAGCAGGCTCGCGGCGACGGCGGCGAGCCCGGCCGGCCAGAACCCGCCGACGAGCGCGACGGCGACGACGGCGACGAGGTAGATCAGCAGGTCGTCGTCGAGGCTCAGATGGTGCCGGCCGAGCGCGAGTCCCGCGGTCAGGAGCGGCAGCACGGCGGCGGCCAGCAGCACGCCCACCACCTGCCTGCGGCGGTCGATGCCGGCCGGAACATCCGGCGCCAGCCAGGCCGGAGGCGCTTTCGGCGCGCCGCCGCACTCCCCGGCGGCGGCGCCAGGCTGGCGCGCTGGCCAGGGCCAGCGCTCGTTGGGGCTATGCACAATCCGCAATCTGGACGAGGACATGACGTGCCGCACCAGCATTCCGGTGCCTGCTGCCACCAGGCTACATGCGGCCAGCGTCCCCGCCGCGTGCGCGGCTAGGGGCCCGGTGGGCCGCAGCTGGGCATACGGCGGCCTGGAGAAGCCCACCACGGTGAGCCACCCGATCAATCCCAGCAGCGGTGCCGCAAGCGGCTCGGTGACCGCTGATGCCACCGCGACGAGGATCGCGACGGTAACGAGCACGCCGGTTGCGGAGAACCGGCCGTGCAGGGCCGCCGCGGCGGCGCCGATGAGCAGCATGCCGGCATAGGCGGTCGGCAGCGCGACATGCGCCCCGACGGCACGCTGACGGATTCTGCGGCTCATCTCCGGGTCAGTCAACCCCGGCAACGAGCGGCATTCAGCGATCTTGACGCCGTCTTAACGCCCATACCCGTGATCTTGACGCCACGTTAACACTGGTCAGGGCCGTGAGCCGGTAGGAAAGACAGGTCAGGTCCGGCGGAGCGAAAGACACAGCATGACGATGCCGGGATCTGGGCAGGCCGTCGCGGCCGCCCAGGATCTCCCAGAGAGCCTCGGTTACTCGGTCAAGCGGCGGCTGCTCGGCCCGCCCCTGATCAACGAGCAGCTGGCCGAGGAGCGGCTGTCCAGGCCGCTCGCGCTCGGCGTGCTGTCCTGCGACGGGATCTCGTCCGCAGCCTACGGCTCCGAGGAAATCCTGATCGAGCTGGTCCAGGTCCTGGGCTACACGGCGGCCTTCGCGATCCTGCTGCCGATGACCGGCGTGGTCCTGTTCGGAATCGCGCTCGTGGTCCTGCTCTACCGCGAGGTCGTGTCCGTTTATACCAGGGCCGGCGGCTCGTACGTGGTGGCGAGGGAGAACTTCGGCCCGCGGGTGGCCCAGGTCGCCGCGGTCGCGCTGCTGATCGACTACGTGGTCACGGTCGCGGTCCAGACGGCGGCGGGCAGCGCGGCGATCGTGTCCGCGTTCCCGCAGCTGAGCACCCTTCCCGGCGTGCTCGGCCACTACATCGTATTGATCATCTCGGTGATCGCGATCCTGATCATGTGCTACGGGAACCTCCGCGGCGTCCGCGAGGCAGGGCGGGCTTTCGCGCTGCCGACCTACCTGTTCTCCGGATCGGTCGGCCTCATGATCGTCGTCGGCCTCTTCCGCGAGGCCGCTACCGGGCTGCCCCGGGCGCCCCCCGGGACCGGGCTGTACTGCAACGGCTGCCACGGGCATCCAGGCTCCGGCCTGCTGACCCTGGCCGTTGTCATCGTGCTGGGGCGGGCGTTCGCCAACGGCGGCTCCTCGCTGACCGGCATCGAGGCGGTCTCCAACGCGGTCAGCGCGCTGCGGCCGCCCGAGGGCCGCAACGCCCGCCAGGTACTGGTCATCCAGGGTTCCATCGTTGCCTTCCTGATCGCGGGCATCTCGTGGCTGGCGCACGCCACCCGCGCGGTGCCGTATCAAAGCGGCTACCCGACAGTGCTGGCGCAGGAAGCGAAGCTGATCTTCGGCCACACCGCGGCCGGCTGGGTGTTCTTCTACACGGTCCAGGCCGGGACCGCGTTCATCCTGTTCACCGGGGGCAATACCAGCTTCAGCGGGTTCCCGTTCCTGGCCAGTTTCGTCGCCGAGGACTCGTTCCTGCCGCGCTGGCTCACCAAGCGCGGGCACCGGCTGGTCTTCTCCAGCGGCATCATCGTGCTCACCGTGGTCTCGCTGACGCTGCTGATCGTCGTCGGGGCGGTGGTCAACAACCTGATCCCGTTCTACGCGATCGGCGTGTTCACCGGCTTCACCATGGCCGGATTCGGCATGGCCCGCTACCACCGGCGGAACAAGGGTCCCGGCTGGCGGCGCCACACCGTCATCAGCGTCATCGGCGCGGTCTACACCGGCCTCGTCGTCGTGATCTTCGCGATCGTCAAGTTCACCGAGGGCGCCTGGCTCGTCGTCGTGATCTTCCCGCTGCTGGTGGTCGCCTTCATCAGGCTCAACCGCGAATACCGGATGGAGTCCCGGGTGCTGGAGCGGATCGGCACGCGGAGCAAGCCACCCGAGCCGCCGACCTACGCGCGGCGCACCGTCTACGTCTTCGTGGACGCCTTCGACCTCGCCACGATCGCCGCGCTCAGGTACGCACGCAGCCTGCGGCCGACCACGCTGCGCGCGGTGCATTTCGTCATCGACAGGCGGCACGCCGACGCGCTGCGGCAGGACTGGGTGGGTGCCAACACCGGCATTACGCTCGATCTTGTCGACAACCCCGATCGCCGTCTCGTCCGAGCAGCCGCCAAGGTGGTAAGCGAGGAGGCTGCACTGCCCGGCGTCGGCGTCACCGTGGTCTTGCCCAGGCGGAGCTTCACCCCGCTGCTCGGGCGGCTGTTGCACGACCACACCGCCGACAAGATCGCCGCCGCGGTGAGCCGGATCCCGCACGCAGTGGCCACGATTGTCCCGTTCGACGTGCGCGGCAGGCTGGAGCAACTCAGCGAGCGCAACGGCCAGCTGACCGAAGAGCCCAGGCAGCTGGTAAACGACCGCGGCCGCGCCGGCGGCGCCGCGGCCCCAGACATGCCTGACCGGACCCGGGCCACCCATGCGCCGCCCGGCGAAGCCGCCCCACCGCCATCCGCCGCGCCGGCGTCCGGCACCGCCGACGGGTCCCGCAGTTCCGCGACGTCGCAACTCGTCCGCCCCATCGCGTCGCTGACAAGAGGAGTGCGAGCCACCGTCGAAGGACGGGTGCGCACTATCGAGATCCGCCCCGCCGGGCAGAGCACCGTACTCGCCTACGAAATCGAGGACCCGACCGGGCACCTGACCGCCCTGTTCTACGGCCGCTCGCATATCGCAGGCGTCTATTGCGGATCGCGGCTCCGGCTCAGCGGCCAGATCGGTATCAAGAACGGTCGACCAGTCATGATCAATCCGGCATACGAGCTGCTGGCAGCCGGTGAGCAGGCATGACAGCGCTAACCCGAGGCGACGGACAGCCGACGGCGGCACGCGGCATCCTGCAGACTGTGTGCGCGCGTATTCAATCGCCTGCCGAGCGCCGGAACAACGCAGCCAGCAGGAAGGGAACGCCGAAGACCGGCGCGTCGGGCGACTGTTCCTCCATCAGACGCAGCTCGACCTCGGTGAAGTCCGAGAAGATCCAGCGCAGTGCGTCGGGCGTATAGGCCAGCCCTCCGTCGAGGCGGCCCTGGCGATAGAACTCCTCATCGGGCAGCTCGGAGCCCATGGCACCAGCAGCGAAGCAGGTGAGGGCAAGATGACCGCCGGGGGCGAGTAGACGGTCCAGCAGGTTCAGGTAACTCACTCGGCGATGCGGCGGCAGATGGTGCAGGCAGCCGGAGTCATAGACCAGATCGTACCGGCCGGGCGGCAATCCGGCGGAGAAGATATCGCCGCAGTGGAAGCGGACATCGACGCCCGCCTCGCGCGCCCGCTCCTCGCCCCAGGTCACGGCGGCCGGGGAAAGATCGACGGCGTCCACATCGAAACCGAGTGAGGCAAGGTAGACGGCATTGCGCCCTGGCCCGCAGCCCAGATCCAGGGCACGCCCCGGAGCGATTACGCCACGCTCGAGGTAGGACACCAGGCTCTCGTCCGGCTTGGCAACGAAGAAGGGGACCAGCTTGGAGCGGTCGGAGTAGAACCGGTCCCACCAGGCGGAGGCGTTTCGCGTCCATCGGTCGGCGTCCGGTGTAAAAAGCCGGTCCAGCATGCGCAGGACGTCTTCCACCGTGCGGATCTCCCGGTTCACCCCCACAACCTCCTCAGACCGCAGCCGCCTATGCTGCCGCTGCTTCGGATTTTAGCCGTCATACGACACATCAACGCTGGTCAGAGAGCATTTGTCGGGTAGCCGTCGCGCGCAGAGAGTCAAACCCCGCGCACCCGGGTCACGGGGATTCCGATTGCGAGTCCGGCGCGGCCTGCGCGTCTGGCAGTGCATCCAGCCAGCGCTGACGCAGCCCGGCGAACTCGGGCCGCGCTTCGCTCATTGCCGGGCCAGCTCGCTGGCCAGCAGCCGGCCGCCGGGCCGCTCACCGGTGACCGGCACGCCGCGCAGCCAGGTCCGGCGGACAACCCCGGAAAGTGACATGCCCGCGTACGGGGTCAGCCGGTGCCGGTGGTACAGCCTGCCGGGGTCGACGATGAAGGTCTCGTCCGGCGCGAAGGCCACCAGGTCAGCGTCGCAGCCGGGGGCGATCTGGCCCTTGCCGGGCAGGCCGGCCAGCCGGGCGGGCCCGCTGGCCATCCAGCGGATCACGTCAGCGAGGTGGTAGCCGCGCGCCCGCGCCTGGGTCCAGACCACGGGCAGCGCGACCTGTACCGAAGAGATCCCGCCCCACGCGGCCGCGAACTGGCCGAGCTCGCGCATCTTGAGTTCCGGCGGGCAGGGCGAATGGTCGGACACCACGCAGTCGATCACGCCCGCGCCGAGCGCCGCCCACAGCCGCTCGCGGTTGGCCCGCTCCCGGATCGGCGGGCAGCATTTGCACTCGGTCGCGCCGTCCGGAATCTCCTCCGCCGCGAAGGCCAGGTAATGCGGGCAGGTCTCGACGGTGAGCGGCAGCCCCTCCCGCCGGGCGGCGGCGATCATGCCAAGCGCCTCGGCGCCGGACAGGTGCAGCACGTGCACGCGCCCGCCGGTCTCCCGCGCCAGCCTGATCACTCGCGCGATGGCGGCCGTCTCGGCGGCCGGCGGACGCGACCGCAGAAAGCTCGCGTAGGCCGTTCCCTCCGGCCGCGGCGCGCCCGCGATGGTGGCGGCATCCTCCGCATGCACGATCAGAAGGCTTTTGAACGCAGCCGTCACGCGCAATGCCCGATCAAGGCCGGCCTCGTCCAGTGGCGGGAATTCCGGCACCCCGGAATCGGCCAGGAAGCACTTGAACCCGAACACGCCGGCCTCGTCCAGCGCGCCCAACTGGTCAGCGTTACCGGGCACGGCACCGCCCCAGAAACCCACGTCGACGTAGACCTGGCCACGGGCCGACTCCCGCTTGGCGTGCAGCGCGGCCGGATCGGTGGTAGGCGGGATCGAGTTCAGCGGCATGTCGATGATGGTCGTGATGCCGCCGGCCGCGGCGGCCCGGGTGGCGCTGGCGAAGCCCTCCCACAAGGTCCGGCCCGGCTCGTTGACGTGCACGTGGGTGTCGGTCAAGCCGGGCAGCAGCACCTCGTCGGCCGCAAGCTCCACCATGCTGGCCTGACCGGCAGTGCTGGCCTGACCGGCAGAGCTGGCCTGACCGGCAGAGCTGGCCTCACCCGCAGAGCTGGCCTGACCCGCAGAGCTGGCCTGGCTGGCAGTGCTGGCCTGACCGGCGGGGCTGGCGGCATCATCGTACGGCCCGACCCGGATGATCTCGCCGCCGCGGATCGCGACCGCTGCCGGGCGGATGCCGTCCGGGGTGAGCACGCGCCTTCCGCGCACGATCAGGACAGGCTCGGTCATGATCGCCTCGCCGCTAGCGGCTTACATCTGCGCATGTGCCCCGTGCCCGTCAAGGTACTCGCCCCCATCCATCCGAGCGAGCACGGCCTTCTGCGCCCATTGCAGCCGCGCCAGCGCAAGTTCCGCGAGCATTCCCCGCGTGCGGAGAATCGGCGCGTGCGGGCAGCGTGCGACCGGAGTTACGCAAGGTCTTCCAGGGCGGGACGGTCCAGGCCGGACAGGGTGGCGACCTCGGCCGGCGAGATGGCGCCGCAGTCCAAGCCCCGCACCAGGTAGCCGGCCAGGGCTCGGGCGGTGGCCGGTTCTTCCAACCGCCCGCCCTGCACTGCGCCAGCGATGCGGCGCAGACGGGCGCACGCGGCTGGCATGCCCTCGCGGAAGAACGCGTAGGTGGCGGCGTAACGGCTGGCCAGCTGGGCCGGATGCAGGTCCCAGCCCTGGTAGAAGCCGCGTTCCAGGGACCGCCGGACTAGCCGGGAATGCAGCCGCCAGGCCGCCACGACGTCTTCGCGGCTGCCGTCGGGCAGGATGCTGGATGAGCCGTCGGACAGGCGGACGCCGGTCCCGGCCGCGGCGACCTGCATGACCGCGCGGGCGTGGTCGGCCGCCGGGTGCTCCATGCTCTGGTAGGCCGCGGCGATGCCGAGCGAGGCGCTGTAGTCGTAGGTGCCGTAATGCAGCCCGGTCAAGCGGCCGTCCGCGGCGTGCACGCAGCGGGCGACCACCGCCGTGCCGTCCGCGCCGAGGATCACCTGCGGGGTCTCCACCTGGATCTCGAAGGTCAGCCGCCGGCGGGCCAGGCCGTGCTCCTCCTCGAGCCACCGGCAGAGGTGCGCCATCGCCCCGACCTGCTCGGCCGAGGTCACCTTGGGCAGCGTCACGGTGAAGCCGGGCGGCAGCGGGCCGCCGGTCAGCAGCCCGGCCAGGAAGATGTCCAGCGTCCTGATCGCCCGGCGGCGGGTGGCCGGCTCCAGGCTCTTGCACCGCAGCCCGGTAAACGGAGGCGCCGACCCGGCCGCCACAGCCACGGCCAGGGCGCCAGCGGCCAGCATCGCGTCGGCGTCCTCGGCCTCGTCGCCCCGGTCGCCGTAGCCGTCCTCGAAGTCCAGCCGCAGGTCCTCGACCGGCTCGGCGGCCAGCTTGGCGCGGACCAGCGGCAGCACGCCGGCCGCCAGCCCCGGCGGCAGGGCCATCGCCGCGGCGAACCCGGCCGGGTCCGGCGCCCATTCGGCCAGCGCGTCCAGCGCCTGGCTGCCCCACTGGGCCGGCAGCCCGGGCTGGTACCGGTCGGCAGGCACATACGCCGTGTGCACCGGCTGCCGTCCTGGCCGGTCTCCCGGGTAGCCCTCGGCGAGGGCACGGTCGGCCGTGCCGAGCAGCGCGTCGATCTCGTCTCCGGCGGTCTCCAGCAGATGGCCCGGCCGACGGTGGGGAGTCGTCACGCTGTGCCCGTTATGTGCTCGGGTCTGACCGGGATGCGCGGGAGGCCGAGTCCCGTCGCCGCGCGGATCGCCGCCGCGACAGCTGGGCCGGACGAGATCGTCGGGGCCTCGCCGACCCCGCGCAGGCCGTACGGGGCGTGCGGGTCCGGGTACTCCAGGATCTCGATCCGCATCGGCGGCATGTCCAGGATGGTCGGGATCAGGTAGTCGGTGAAGGACGGGTTCCTGATCTGGCCGCCGCTGAGCAGGATCTCCTCCATCACCGCCAGCCCCATGCCCTGCGCGGTGCCGCCCTGGATCTGCCCGACCACGGCCTGCGGGTTCATCGCCTTGCCGACATCCTGCGCGCATGCGAGCTCGACCACCTTCACCAGGCCGAGGCCGGTGTCCACGTCGACGACGGCGCGGTGCGCGGCGAACGCGTACTGCACGTGCGCGAAGCCCTGGCCGGTCTCCGGGTCGACCGGCCGGGTCGGGCGGTGCCGCCATTCCACCGTCTCCTCGATGGCCTGGCCGCCGATGATCTCGGCCAGCGACCCGATCGCGCCGTCGGCGGCCGAGACCACCTGCCCGTCCTGCAGCCGCAAGCCGGCCACGGTGCGGCCGATCCGCTGCTGGGCGGCCGCGAGGACCCGGTCGCGGATCTTCGCGCAGGCGGCCTGGACCGCTCCCCCGGTCACGTAGGTCTGGCGCGAGGCTGACGTGGATCCGGCCGACCCGACGGCAGTGTCCGGCGGGTAGACCACCACGTGATCGACGCCAAGCTCGGTGCGGCAGATCTGCTGCTCGACGGTGACCAGCCCCTGTCCGACCTCGGCGGCGGCCGTGTGCACGGTCACCGTCGGCTCGCCGCCGGCGATCTCCAGCCGGACCCGTGCGGTCGAGTAATCGTCGTAACCCTCGGAAAAGCCCACATTCTTGTACGCGACGGCGTAGCCGATGCCGCGGACTACCCCCTCGCCGTGCGTCGTATTCGAGACCCCGCCGGGAAGCTCGCGCAGGTCGAAAGCC